>ULVX01048201.1_pt1 | contig 11303 bp, 8 predicted proteins | sample 1959811 | NCBI WGS metagenome assembly ULVX01 (sample SAMEA4835797, study PRJEB28245) | human gut metagenome | biome: gut microbiome; material: fecal sample | place: Denmark | collected 2008
TGCAACGCAATGTGGCGTGTTCAAGGGTACAACGAAAGCGGTATTTGTTGACCGTAGAGAATATACCGGTCCGCTTTGGAAGCAGATAGAGGAAGCATTTCAGTTTGTTTTGAGAAATATTCATCTGGGTGCTAACATTGTGGGAATTTATCGGCAGGATGTTTATGAGATTCCACCGGATGCCATTCGTGAGTTGATTATCAATGCCATGGTGCATCGTAGTTATCTGGATCATGGTACGATACAGATTGCGGTATATGACAACCGATTGGAAATTACTTCTCCAGGAAAGCTGCCAATGGGACAAACGATAGAGCGTATGAAAGAAGGTTATTCCAAAATCAGAAATGAAGCCCTTGCCCATGCGTTTGCTTATATGAACCTGATTGAGCATTGGGGAAGCGGTATTCCGAGAATTATTGATAAAGTAAAAGCTGCCGGACTGCGGGAGCCGGAGTTTATTGGTGGCGAAGTTGATTTGCGTATCAATATTTATCGAGGTCAGGTTGATACAAACGACGCCACGATTAACGCCAACGACGCCAAAAATGACATTGGTGGCGTTGAAAATGGCGTTAGTAATGCCGGAAATGGCGTTAATCGCAACGAAAGTGGCACTAATGGCGGTAAAGTACCGCTTAATAAGGAACAGATACAGTTAGAAAACCTGTTGCAGATTATAGAGAAAAATCCATCTGCAACACAGGCATATTATGCGGAAGAAATGGGTGTATCAAAAAGAACGATTTCTCGAATGTTCGCTTTTTTACAGGAAAAAGGTAGATTGGTACAGAACGGAACAACGAGAAAAGCAAAATGGGAAATTATAAGGTAAGAGGAGTAGCAGGATACAGACAAAATTAAAGTGACTCAATCGGGGTCAGCCCCCGGTAAAAGCCGTCGGCCTGCGGCTTTTCTGATTTCCTACGCGGCACTCAGAAAATCCTGGCCGGCTGAGAAAGACAAGCCACCTCGAGAACGAAGTTCAAGAGATATAGCTCCCTGTAACACTGTTTGGATTTTTCTTTATTTCCTGCGGCGTCCCGCTGGCTATGATCTGTCCGCCCGCTTCGCCGCCGCCCGGTCCCATGTCGATGACATAGTCCGCATTTTTGATTACATCCAGGTCGTGTTCAATGACGACAACGGTTGCACCGTGATGAAGAAGCGCCTGAAAGACGCCCAGCAGAACCTGTACATCCAGCGGATGCAGACCGATGGAGGGCTCGTCAAAGACGAATACGGAATCCTCCTGGGTCTTTCCAATCTCGCTGGCAAGCTTGAGCCGCTGCGCCTCGCCTCCGGACAGTCCGGGCGTTTCTTCGCCAAGGGTCAGGTAGCCGAGTCCGAGCTGCTTCAGAATTTCCAGCTTCTGGCTGACGCTTTTTATATCCCTGCAAAAGTCGATGGCGATATTTACGTCCATATCCATCAGCTCCGGTAAGGAAATGTGCGCGCCGCTTTTATTGGTGAGCTTTACTGTGTAAGCTGCCTTGCTGTAGCGGGAGCCCCGGCAGTCCGGGCAGGGAATGTTCACATCCGGCAGGAACTGTACATCAAGACTGACAACACCGGTTCCGTCGCAGCCGGGGCAACGGAGCGTCCCGGTGTTGTAGGAAAAATCACCGGCCTTATAGCCCAGGGCCTTGGCATCCGGAGATTTTGCATAAAGCTTGCGCAGCTCGTCATGAACGCCTGCATAGGTTGCCACAGTGGAGCGGACGTTGATGCCGATGGGCGTGGCGTCCATGAGCTTGACGTGTGCAATGCCGTCGGCATCGACTGCGCGGATATGGGCAGGCAGTGCACTGCCGCTGATCTTTGCCTGTAGTGCAGGGATCAGGCTCTCCAGTACCATGGTGGTTTTGCCGGAGCCCGATACCCCGGTGACAACTGTGAGCCGTCCTTTTGGAATATCGACCTCCAGGGGCTTTACGGTATGGATCCGATCCGTGGACAGGTGAATCCTGCCGTTTGTAAAGAGCATTTCCTTTTCGATGCAGGGGCGCAGTCTGGCGTTCGCTGTGCCGGAAAGAAACGGTCCGATCTGGGAAGCAGGATCTGCTGCGATGGTGGAAATATTGCCCTGCGCAATGATGTGACCGCCTTTTGCGCCGGCCTCCGGACCCATTTCTATGAGCCAGTCGGATTCCTTCAAAATCTGCGTATCGTGATCGACTAAAATGACGGAGTTTCCGTCCGCAACAAGATCCTGCAGTACACCGGTAAGCCCCACAATATTAGAAGGGTGCAGACCGATGGAGGGCTCATCCAGTACATAGAGGACGCCGGTGGTGCGGTTACGCACGGCGCGAGCCAGCTGCATCCGCTGCCGCTCGCCGGTGGAGAGTGTGGATGCGGATCGATCAAGGGTCAGGTAGCCGAGTCCCAAGTCCATCAGCCGCTTTGCGGTGCCTTGAAAGGCTTCACAGATACTCTGGGCCATGGGACGCATTTCTTCCGGCAGACTTTGGGGGACGCCTTTTACCCAGACGACCAGCTCAGAGAGTGTCATAGCGCAGGCTTCATCCAGCGAAATACCCTGCAGCTTCGGCGTACGGGCAGCGGCAGACAGGCGTGTGCCATGACAATCCGGACAAATATCTTCTTTGAGAAACTTTTCTACCCGTTTCATGCCTTTTTCATCCTTGACCTTGGCAAGGGCATTTTCTACGGTGTAGATGGCATTAAAATAGGTGAAATCCAGTTCTGCAAAGTCGTTGGAGTCAGATTTTTTCGGACGGTAAAGAATGTGCTTTTTCACAGCAGGACCGTGGAATACGATCTCCTTTTCCTGTTTTGTCAGCTCCCGAAACGGAACATCCGTGCGCACCCCCATTTCCCGGCAAATGTCTGTCATCAGGGACCACATCAGGCTGTTCCAGGGGGCAACAGCTCCTTCGTTGATCGTCAGCGAGTCATCCGGCACCAGCGTATCCGGATTCACAGTGCGGACGATCCCGGTGCCGCCGCATCTCTGACAGGCTCCCTGGGAATTAAAGGACAGCTCTTCTGCAGACGGTGCATAGAAATGTGCGCTGCATTCCGGACAGACAAGCTCTTTTCCTGCGGCTACAGCCAGAGACGGAGAAAGGAAATGTCCATTAGGACAGCGGTGGCTGGCAAGACGGGAATACATCAGGCGCAGACTGTTGAGCAGCTCTGTTCCTGTGCCGAAGGTACTGCGGATACCCGGCACACCGGGGCGCTGATGCAGTGCCAGTGCAGCGGGAACATACAGGACTTCATCCACACTTGCCCTGGAAGCCTGGGTCATGCGGCGGCGGGTATAGGTGGAGAGGGCTTCGAGATAGCGCCGGGAGCCCTCAGCGTAGAGCACACCCAATGCAAGGGATGATTTGCCGGAGCCGGACACGCCTGCAATTCCCACGATTTTTCCAAGCGGAATATCCACATCAATATTTTTCAGGTTGTGGACCTTTGCCCCACGGATCAGCATTTTATCGATCATATTTTCCTCTCATTTCTGTTCGTTTTGATTCATGACAATAGAATGCTCGCAGAGCGAGCATTCTATTGTTTCTAAAGCGTTTCGTTTTTGGGGTCTGCTGCATGATTGCCGGAGCGTGGCAGCTCTGCAGCGATGGTGGTTCCGCTGTCTGAGCTTTCTGCAACCCGGACAGAGCCTCCGTGAAGGGCTGCAATCTCCCATACCAGCGCAAGACCAAGGCCGGCACCGCCGAAGGTTCGGCTGCGGGACTTGTCTACACGGAAGAAGGGCTGAAAGATACTCTGCTGATATTCCTCCGGAATTCCCCGTCCCGTATCGGAAACAAGGATCAGAAGCTTTTCGGGCTCCTGGGTGATGCAGACCTGTACAGAACCGTCTGGACGATTGTATTTGATCGCATTCTCTGTCAGATTGAAGATCATACGATAGATCAGTGCGTCGCTGCCGGTCATAACACCGTCACCTGCAAGCTCCAGAGTGATGCCGGATTTCTCCGCCAGCGGCGTAAGGTCTGTGAAAATTTCCTCCACCATGGGAGCGAGCTGAATGGATTCGTTTCGTTCTACCTGCTGCAGATTACTCATCTCCAGCAGGGTTTTTGTCATCTGGGACAGCCGTTCCGTCTGTTCCTGCAGCAGGGAGAGAAAGTCTGCCGTCTCCGGCAGCATGTCGGGATGCTCTGCACAAAAAAGCTCCAGCTGGGCCTGCATCAGCGCCAGGGGTGTGCGCAGCTCGTGGGCAGCGTTGCCGGTAAACTGTTTCTGGGCAGAAAAGGCATTGTTTAACCGGTCCAGCATCTGATTCAGGGAGTGGCCAAGCTGTCTGAATTCCGGCAGAACATTTTCGTTGATCCGGATATCTGCAAGATTGTTCAGCTGCACCTTTTCTGTCTGGGAGGCGAAGCTGCGCAGGGGCTTGAGGGCATGTCCGCTGACGAAGTAGGCAAGAATGCCGCTCAATGCCGTTACCACCGCTGTGATATACCAGTTTGTTGTGCGAAAGCGTCCCTGTGCTCCATCAATAAGGATCGTCAGCTCGCCATCGGGCGCTGCCACCTGCGGGTCAAAGCTTATGGTGTCCTCCTCGTCGAGGAGGATACTGTCGCTACCCTGCAGTGTGTCGGCGATGGAATCCATATAATAGATGCCGGAGGAGCAGAGCAGCAGATTCATGGCGATACAGGTAACGCCGATGAGCAGAGCAGTCATCAGCGTGATGCGCCATTGCAGGGAAATTTTTTTCAATCTGTGTCACCTCCCATCAGATAGCCCTCGCCGATGCGGTTGCGAATGGGGTCATAGCCTAATGCAGTGCGCAATTTTTTACGCAGGGCAGAGATATGCACACGGATGGAGTTGCTGAAGCTGTCCACACTGTTGTCCCAGACATGCTCCATCAGCTCCTCCTGACTTACCGGCCGTCCCTGATGTACCATTAAATATTCCAGAATGCCGGTTTCCTTGCGGGTGAGGGCCAGCGTCTGTCCGTTAACGGTGGCGGTGCGGGAACGGGTATCGAAGCTCAGAGCCTTGAAGGTCAGCAGCACATCCTGCTGGGTGAACTGCCGCAGAGTCAGGCTGCGGATGCGGGCCTCCAGCTCGGCTAAATGAAAGGGCTTTGAAAGATAGTCGTTGGCTCCGGCATCCAATCCCTCCACCTTATCCTTCACTTCACTGCGGGCGGAAAGAATCAGCACAGGGGTCTTACGATCCCTTTGACGAAAGGTGCGCAGTACTGTCATGCCATCCTTACCGGGCAGGTTTAGATCCAACAGAACCAGATCATACCGCTCTGTGCCAAGAAGCTCCAGTGCCTTATCTCCATCGTAACAGTGATCCACGCTGTATGCCAGACGCCGCAGACTGCGGACGATTGTCTCGCACAGGACGCGCTCATCTTCAATGACCAAAAGGTGCATAAGAATCCTCCTATTTTAATAGCGATTGTTTTCCCATAATTATAGCAGAAGCAAATAAAGTTTGTGTTAATTTTTCATTCTTAACAGAGACTTTAACTGATTTGTGCTATGATCAGAACGTAAAAAACAGAAAGGATGATAAAAAATTGCGTTACAAGAAAAAAATCGCAGCGCAGATCGCATTGCTGATCACAGGAGCTGCAATGCTGTGCTTTGGTGCCTGGAGAGGCGAGGCAGCGACGGTACTGAGTAAAGCCATCAAATTATGTCTGGAGTGTGTGGGAATTGGATAAAAAATTTTCAGGTGTATCACAGCTTATGTCCCGTTTTCGGGGCTGGATCCAGGCAGGCGCAGCTTTATTGACCAATCTGCATCTGCCGAATTTTATCAAGGGCGGACTGTATCAGGGCAAAGGAAAAACGGTCTGCGTACCGGGGCTGAATTGCTACTCCTGTCCGGCAGCCTCCGGCGCCTGTCCCATTGGGGCATTTCAGGCAGTGGCAGGCTCCTCACGGTTTCGCTTTTCCTATTATGTAACCGGCTTTCTCATTTTGCTGGGAGTATTGCTGGGACGCTTTATTTGCGGGTTTTTATGCCCCTTCGGCTGGTTTCAGGAGCTGCTGCATAAAATTCCAACGAAAAAGCTTTCCACAAAAAAGCTGAAGCCCCTGACCTATCTGAAATACGTGGTTTTGCTGGTAATGGTGGTCTTGCTGCCGGCATTGGTTGTAAACGATGTAGGCATGGGAGATCCTTTTTTCTGCAAATACCTCTGTCCTCAGGGTGTGTTGGAGGGGGCGATCCCGCTGTCTATTGCCAATTCCGGCATCCGGGCGGCACTTGGCTCTCTTTTTACATGGAAATTCACCATTTTGATGGGAATCCTTGTACTGAGTGTACTGTTTTATCGCCCTTTTTGTAAATGGCTTTGCCCGTTGGGAGCATTTTATGCCCTGATGAACCGGGTGTCCCTTTTTCAGATGAAGGTGGACGAGAGCAAATGTGTTTCCTGCGGGAAATGCGCTAGAGCCTGCAAAATGGATGTGGATGTGACAAAAACACCCAATCATGGAGAGTGCATCCGCTGCGGGATGTGCGTTCGTGCCTGTCCTACCGGTGCGGTTTGCTTCCGCTACGGCTTTGGCGACGGGAAAGAGGCTGCAAATGAAACGACAAAAGAAGCTGTAAATGAAACGACAAAGAAAACTACAAAAAAAACAAATATGGAGGAATCAAAATGAACAAAAAGAAATGGATCAAACTGGGACTGACTGTACTGCTGGCATTTTCTCTTACAGCCTGCGGCACAAAGGACAGCGGGAATGCAGATCAGAGCAGCAATGCTGTTACGATGACGGCGGAAGCAGAAAATGCCCAGGAGGCACTTTCTACGTATAAGAAGCTGATGGAGCAGGAGAACGAGATTCTTTCGGAGAATACCGATCTGTGGGAAAAGGTCTATATGGAGGCTGACAAGGGTTCAGCCATGCTGGAAAACGGAAAAAACTACGGAGATTTTCTGCTGGACACGATAGAGAATGTCAAAGATCAGTTTTCGGACGAAGAATATGAGCTGCTCAAAACCTCTGCGGAAAAGATCAGCGAGATAGAAAACAAGCTGACGGAGCTGGAGCAAAAATATCCTGAGATCGTGGAGCAATCCATGGACAGTGAAACGAGTATCCCTGGGGACAGTGCCCAGACAGGCTCCTCTGAGGATAGCAGTGTACAGAAGTTTCCTGCCTTTGAAGGCAAGGATCTGGACGGAAACCCGGTCAAGAGTGACGAGCTGTTTTCCGGGAATGCAGTAACCGTGGTGAATTTCTGGTTTACCACCTGCAGTCCCTGCGTAGGCGAGCTTGGGGAGTTGGATGCGCTGAACAAGGAGCTTGCAGAGAAAAACGGCGCACTCATCGGTGTGAACTCCTTCACGCTGGATGGGAATGAGGCAGAAATTTCCGAGGCGAAGGACGTACTGGCAAAGAAAGGCGCTACGTATCAGAATGTGTATTTTGACTCTGACAGCGAGGCGGGAAGATTTACCACCGGCATTTATGCCTATCCCACTACCTATGTAGTAGATCGGAACGGCAATATCGTCGGGGATCCCATCGTGGGCGCTATTACGGAGAAGAATCAGGCGGAAACACTGCAAAAGCTCATAGATCAGGCCATTGCTTCCGATACGGGAGAAAACGAGGAATAACAGGACTACAGGATGTGGCGTCACCCGACAAATTTTTGAAAAGTGCATTGGATTTCCTGATGTAAGATGGTAAAATGTCTTCAAGGCAGAAAAATAGCACGTGCCGTGCTATGCACATCGAAAATTTGGAGGGAAGCATGGGAAAATCAACAGTTTATTTTACGGATTTCCGGTGTCCGGTTGGTACGAGTCAGCTGGATAAGTTAAAAAAGGTCTGTCTCGCGGCAGGCATCAAAAACATTGATATGGACGGCAAGTTTGTCGCGATTAAAATGCACTTCGGCGAGCTTGGAAATCTGGCATTTCTGCGTCCGAACTATGCAAAGGCAGTGGCAGATCTGTGCAAGGCACAGGGTGGCGTTCCGTTTTTGACGGATTGCAACACCCTTTATCCCGGCAGCCGCAAAAATGCGCTGGAGCATTTGGACTGTGCAAATTTAAACGGCTTTAATACCATCACAACAGGCTGTCAGATTTTGATCGGAGACGGTCTGCGGGGTACGGACGAGGTAGAAGTACCGGTTCCGAATGCAGAGTATTGTCCTGCACCGAAGATCGGACGTGCAATTATGGATGCGGATATTTTTATCAGCTTGACGCACTTTAAGGGACATGAGGCGACCGGCTTTGGCGGTGCCATTAAAAATATCGGCATGGGCTGCGGCAGCCGTGCAGGCAAGATGGAGCAGCATACCAGCGGAAAGCCGGCCATTGATCCGGAAAAATGCCGCGGCTGCAGACGCTGTGCACATGAGTGCGGAAGCGACGCGATTACATATCCGAACAAAAAAGCGGTTATCGATTACGACAAATGTAAGGGCTGCGGACGCTGTATCGGAGCCTGCAGCTTTGATGCAGTCTACAATGAAAACAGCTGTGCAAACGAGCTGCTGGACCGGAAGATGGCAGAATATGCGATGGCTGTCTGTCAGAACCGTCCCTGCTTCCATATTTCACTGGTGCAGGATATCAGCCCCAACTGCGACTGTCATGGCGAAAATGATGCGCCGATCCTGCCGGATATCGGTATGTTTGCAAGCTTTGACCCGGTAGCACTGGATCAGGCGTGTGCGGATGCCTGCCTGCAGGCGACTCCGATCGCAAACAGCCAGCTTGGAGAACATCTGGCAAAGCCCGACTGGCATCATCATCACGATCATTTCCTGGATTCCAATCCGAATGTGGAATGGGAAGCGACGCTGGATCAGGCAGAAAAAATCGGTCTGGGCACCCGTGCATATGAACTGAAACGGGTCTGAATCGATGTGTATTACCAAAAACGGCTCCGAAAACAGGGAGCCGTTTTTGGCAGATCATCTAAAAAAGAGGAGGATATGGGGTATGTCTTATTTTCAGGATGCGTCACCGGAATCGCTGGGGATCAGTTCCGAGGGAATTCTCCGGTTTCTGGACCGGATGGAGGAAAAGAACATCGAACTGCACAGCTTTATGGTGGTGCGGCATGGAAAATGTGCGGCAAAGGGCTGGTGGAAGCCGTATGCACCGGAGCTTGCGCACCCGCTGTATTCCTTTGGCAAAACCCTGACGGCAACGGCCATCGGTTTTGCACGACAGGAAAAAATCCTGTCACTGGAGGAACGGTTAGTGGATCTTTTCCCGGAGCTTCTGCCGAAGGAGCCGTCAGAAAATCTGCAGAAGGCCACACTCTGGCATCTTCTGACCATGAGCTGCGGACATGAGACAGAGATAGATATGGAATCCCCCGACTGGATCCGGGAGTTTTTACAGCATCCATTTTTACACGAGCCGGGAACCTTTTATAAATACAATACGGCGGGCACAAATATGCTGGCGGCTGTGTTGAAGAGAAAAACAGGCTGCGATGTGACGGAATTTTTAAAGCCCCGTCTGTTGGAACCCCTTGGCATCACCTCTCTGACCTGTTCGAAGTGCCCGGGACCGGAAGCAGTGGAAATGGCTGGCGGCGGTATGCGGATGACGACGGAGGACATGGCGCGTTTTATTTATTTTGTGTTAAACCGTGGACGCTGGGAAGGCAGGCAGCTGCTGGAAGAGGAATGGTTTGACCTTGCCTGCACCAAGCAGATCGAGACTGCCGGAGATGCGGAAGGACACGTCAAAGAATGGGCTTACGGCTACGGATTCCAGTGCTGGATGTGCAGAACACCCGGATCCTTCCGCGCGGATGGCGCCTTCGGACAGTTCGGCGTTGTGCTGCCGGATAAGGATCTGTTTGTGATCCTGACGACGGGAACCTATCAGACCCAGGACGAGCTGGATGGAATTTTTGAAGAAATCGTTCCGACCCTGACAGACAGTGCACAGGAGGCGTCGGCGGCAGCAGACGTGCTGAAAGAGCGTACCGGACAGCTGACAATCAAAGCGGGCGCTTTGTCCGAAAAAATCCACCACATTGCGATCATCGGAAGCGATTATGAGCGCTCCAGACATTTTTATGTGGATCTGCTCGGCTTTACGGTGATCCGGGAAAACCACCGGAAAGACAAAGCAGACTGCAAGATCGATCTGAAATGCGGGGAGCAGGAGATCGAGCTGTTTATCAAGCCGGATGCACCCAAGCGTCCGAGCTATCCGGAGGCACAGGGACTTCGGCATCTCGCATTTTTTGTGGAGAGCGTGGAGGATACGGTTGTGCGGTTAAACAGCCTCGGAATTGTGACAGAGCCGATCCGTACCGATGAGTTTACCGGAAAATCAATGACATTTTTTGCAGATCCCGACGGACTTCCGTTGGAGATTCACGAATAAACTTTCGAAACAATACACCCTACGAATCAAAAGCTCCTGTGCAGGAATATGCACAGGAGCTTTTTGAATTGAATTTTGGTGATTTAGTTTTCCTGCTTCGAGATATCGGTTCCGAAGTATTTTTCCGACAATGCGGTCAGCTCGCCGGATTCGTCCAGCTTTGCGAGTGCGTCGTTGATGGCTGCAAGCAGCGTCTTTGTATCGTCGCCCTTGCGGACGGGGATTGCAACCTTTTCTACCTCGTCAGACAAAGCGGCAATTTTGATATTTGCATCAGGATGTGCCTTTAAGTAGTCATAATAGGTCACCTCTGTGTTGAGGGTTGCATCGATTCGGTTGGAAAGTAAAAGCTCGATGGTCTGATTCAGGTCATCGACGCCCTTTACCTCTGCACCGTATTTTTCCGCAAGGGTTGCATAGGTACTGCTGATGGTGTTTGCAGTGTGTTTTCCCTTTAAATCCTCCATGGAATGAATTTCGTCGTAGTCGCTGCGGACGATGACAGCAGTTTTATTATAGGCATAAGGTACGGAAAAAACGTATTTTTCCTGACGCTCTGGTGTAACACCTACGCCGTTTACCATGATGTCGTAGCGGCCGTCGTCCAGGCCGGCGAGCAGACCGTCCCATTCGCCCTCGACGAAGTTGACATCGACGCCGAGCTCATTTGCGATCAGCTTTGCAACCTCTACGTCGTAGCCCACCAGCTCGTCGTTTTCATCGTGATAGGTCCAGGGGGCCCAGGTACCCTCCATGGCAACCGTGATGCTGCCCCGTGCCTGGATCTGGTCTAACAGATCTTTGCCTGCTGTGTTGGAGACAGCTGCTGCAGTGTTGTCAGAACCGCAGCCGGTTAAAGCAGCCGCTGCCAGCATAGAGCCGGAAAGCAGCAGTGCAATAGATTTTTTGAAGGTCATAAAAAATAACTCCTTTCTGATATTCCTGCCAGCGGCAG
>ULVX01035477.1_pt1 | contig 11253 bp, 7 predicted proteins | sample 1959811 | NCBI WGS metagenome assembly ULVX01 (sample SAMEA4835797, study PRJEB28245) | human gut metagenome | biome: gut microbiome; material: fecal sample | place: Denmark | collected 2008
TCAATCAATATACTACGTTTCCCCTCACGCATCATCGGGTGGAGATGGTAGTCAGTCGGCTCCTTTTCATTCAATTCACGAAGCTGTCGAAAAAGCCCGAAAGGATCAAAATAGCACTACAATTTACTTGCGGGAGGGGAAATATGTTTTAGATAAGCCCTTGATGCTGACTTCTGATGATGGAAATGATTCGAAAGAATTGATAATAAAGAATTATCCCGGAGAGAAAACCGTACTGTCGAGTGGGATTGTACTGGACTTGAAATGGGAGAAATATAAAAACGGTATCATGCGGGCTGTAGTGAAAGGAAGTCCGGTTATGGATATGCTTTTCGTAAATGGAGAATTGAAATCTATGGCACGTTACCCTAATTATGATGAAAAAGCTGTTCGTTTTAATGGCACATCTGCTTTGGCAACAGCCCCGGAACGAGTAAAAAAATGGAAATGCCCGGAAGGGGGATACCTTCATGCCATGCATAAACATGATTGGGGTGATTTTCATTATCGTATTACAGGCAAAAATGAAAAGGGAGAGTTACAGCTGGAAGGTGGTTGGCAGAATAACCGTCCTATGGGAATCCATAATGAAAACAGGATGGTGGAGAATATCTTTGAAGAATTGGATGCTCCGGGAGAATGGTACTATGATAAAAAAGAAGGCTGGTTGTATTATTATCCTTTACCTGATGAAAAAATAAACGAACTGACGTTTGAGACCCCGCAACTTAAAAACTTGATTGAGTTTGCGGGAACTTCATCCGAGCCGGTGAAGAACATAACGATTCAAGGAATTGAGCTGACACAAACGATACGGACCTTTATGGAACAGTATGAGCCTCTGCTCCGCTCGGACTGGACAATATATCGGGGAGGAACCGTTGTTTTCAGGGGAACGGAAAAATGTGCTCTGCGTGATTGTTATATCCATAACGTAGGAGGGAATGGTGTCTTTTTTGATAAATATAATCGCTATTCGGCAGTGACCGGTTCTTACCTGACTTCTATCGGAGCCAGTGCCATTTGCTTCGTCGGGGATGTGGCGGGAGTACGTTCGCCGAGTTTTAGGTATGGGAAATTTGTTCCTTTGGATAAAATGGATTATACGAAAGGGCCTCAGAATGACAATCATCCTGCTTATTGCGAGGTCTCTGATAACTTGATATGTACAATCGGTTTGTTTGAAAAGCAGATTACCGGAGTGGAGCTTTCCATGTGCCGCAACATAACGGTAAGTCATAACAGTATTTACAATACTCTCCGTGCCGGAATTAATATCAGCGAAGGCACATGGGGAGGACATATTATCGAATACAATGACATTTTTAATACCGTGAAGGAAACAGGTGACCATGGAACTATCAACTCCTGGGGGCGTGACCGTTTCTGGCATCCGAATTATAATATAATGACGCAAATAACGAATGAAAAGCCTGCGTTGATTTTGGCAGACGTGGTCGAACCTATCATTATCCGCCATAATCGTTTGCGTTGTGATAGAGGATGGGATATAGACTTGGACGATGGTTCCAGTAATTACCAGATTTACAATAATCTTTGTTTGAATGGCGGTATTAAATTGCGTGAAGGGTTTTATCGGACTGTTGAGAATAATATTATCGTCAATAATACGCTTCACCCGCATTTGTGGTTTAAAAATAGCGGAGATGTCTTTTCACGTAACATTGTAATGACCAAATATAAACCTATAAGTGTGCGTGGTTGGGGCAGAGAGGTAGATTATAACATATTTGCAGACAGTTTGGCGTATCTTGCAGCTCGCCAACTTGGTGGGGATGCTCATTCTATAGTAACCACAGTCAAGTTTATGGATGCTGCGAAAGGTAATTTTAATGTAGCTGACGATTCTGAAGTCGTAACCAAAGGAGGATTCCGTAATTTTCCGATGAATAATTTCGGAGTGCTGTCTTCTCGTTTGAAACGGTTGGCTGCAAGTCCTGTGATGCCCGTTCCGCTTGTGGCAGGTCATGCAACGGATACTAAAACGATGTTTTGGAAAGGGGTAACGTTTAAGAATCTGGATACATTGGAGGAACGTTCTGCTACGGGTATGGATACGGAACGGGGAGTTTATGTCGTTTCTGTAGATGTCTTAGGTAGTAATCAAGTCCGAGATTTTATTGCTTCGAATGATGTTATTCTTAGTGTAAATGGAAAGCCGGTCAATAATTTGGATGATATGGAGGAGGCGTTGAAGCACGTGGATACAAGTAAAAAGGCAGAGCTTGTTATTTTCAGAAATCAGAAGGAACATAAAGTTGTTATTCCTCTTTGATTTTTATCCATGTTTTTACTTATTACATAATGAAATAAATGTCTGTCATATCTATCATTGATTTTAATATTCTTCTAATTATCAGAGAAATAAGTATGATAGATGCCTTCTATTAGGGGGGGATCTATCATACTTTTACTGCAAAAAACAGGGTATCTGTCATAGATAAGGCAACCGGATAAAGGTCGCGTAAGCTGGCTTGTTTTTATTGTAATGGACCCGCATAAATCCGATTATCATGGCTTAATAATCCGCTTTGAAAGGCGTTAAATTTATAGCCCACAGCTGTGTGACGTACAGCCTCCATACGTGTGCTGTACGGTTTGCATGCGTGGGCTGTACAGCCTGCGTCTGTGGGCTATAAAAAGACTGATACTCCAACCGGATTATTAAGCTGCAAAATACGGGTTATCTTACTGTAAAACGTGCATTCTTATGCCTTATGTAGTATTTAATCCGGCTCTTTGCTCCTGGGTAGGGGGGGAAGTTATTTTTGTGCTGCTGTACTTTCATTCCCGTAACGGTCTACGGCTGTAACGGCAAAATGTTTTTTGGCATTCCAAGGCAGGATAGGGGCGTAGATATAACTTGTCTCTCTGATATTCTGTGCAACGATATTTTCCGGCCGACTGGTGTCTACCGGATATTCATTCGATGCATAAATAATGTACATCGGATTATTACGTGGATCATTGTCGGTAGCGGCCTGCCATTTCAATTCCGTATATCCACTGTCGATAGTCCTTACTTTCAGTTCGGACGGGGCTGTGGGCGGAACATTGTCCAACCAGGGCATCGGTGGCTGTAAAGCCGGGTATGCGTAGAAGTTCTCGATTAGTTCATCATAGATGCCTTGAGTGTTCTCCATGAGATATTTTACCCGGTAGTGGCCTTCACCCGCCATTTTATGATTCCGGATGAAGTTTATTTGACGGTCTATCTCGTCCCGTGTCCATTTACCTTCGTCGGGATGAAGGAAATAGATGCCGAGCCCCGGAATTACTTGTCGTCCGTTGCTTTGCTCCTGCCAGTCAAGGGCAAAAGGATAGAAACTGTTTCCCTGAAAATACATCATTGGATATATCTGGTCCATAATACCTTCGCCAAGCCAGCCTTGCGGGTCTTGATAAACAGTGAAGAAAGCGTTCCACCCACGGGAAGGATAACGCGAAGTGTCCCGGTATTTCCCAACCGGACTGGCGCTGAGCTTCACCCAAGGCTTCATTGCTTTTACACCTTTATATATATAACGTACAATTTCAGAAATATTATCCCGCCGCCACTGGTCCAGTGTACGCCCTTTCCCGTATCGGCGGAAATCATATTTGTCGGGAAAGAGAGGAGCATTCTCCGGATAACGCAGATAATCGAAATGTACCCCGTCTATATCATAACGGCTCACGACTTCCCGTACCAGTTTCATCAAATATTCTTTAGTTCCCGGATGTCCAGGATTAAGGAAATATTCGTTCTTGTAAGGTACGCAAATATCTTTCATCCGCTTGGTGACGGACCGGCTGCCGAGCGAGGCAACGTGTTTCCTGTTTCCCAACGGAATAGTTACCATCCAGGCGTGGCATTCCATACCCCGCTTGTGGCATTCTTCAATGGCAAAAGCGAGCGGATCATAACCGGGATTTCCGCCGGATTTCCCTGTCAGGATAGAATTGAAAGGTTCGATAGACGAAGGATATAACACATCCCCGCGTGTGCGTGTCTGAAACAGGACAGTATTGAAATTGGCAGCCTTCAGTTTATCGAGGATATCCACCAATTCTTCCTTTTGCTTGCGGATACTTTGAGGACTGACAGCACGTGTGCAGGGCCAGTCGAGACCATACAACGCTGTGAGCCATGCGGCGCGGACTTCATGTTTGGGCTGCGCTGCCACGGAGAGGAAAGGAAACAAAAGTGAAAGAATGAGAATAGATAGGCGCATATTCTTTATTTTTTGTTTTAAATCCCTGCAAAGTTAGTAAAAGTGTCGGTAATGTTGGGCTGTTTCGTGAGATTATGTTACATTTGCCAAGCTAAAAAAACGACACACTATGATAACATTTACTCTATGCCTACTGGCGTTGATAGTAGGCTATTTTACGTATGGACGTTTGATGGAACGCGTCTTTGGTCCCGACGACCGTAAAACACCGGCTCTGACCAAGGCTGATGGAGTAGACTATATTCCATTGCCGACCTGGAAGATTTTTATGATTCAGTTCCTTAATATTGCCGGACTAGGTCCGATATTCGGTGCAATAATGGGAGCTAAATTCGGTAGTTCTTCTTATTTATGGATTGTGTTGGGAAGTATTTTTGCCGGGGCGGTGCACGATTATTTTGCCGGAATGCTTTCCTTGCGTCATGAGGGTGAGAGTTTGCCGGAAATTATCGGACGCTATTTGGGACTTACGACGAAACAGATAATGAGAGGTTTCACCGTTATCCTGATGATTTTGGTCGGTTCGGTTTTTGTGGCCGGTCCTGCGGGATTGCTGGCGAAGCTGACGCCGGAAAGCCTGGATGCTACGTTCTGGATTATCGTTGTGTTTGCGTATTATATTTTGGCTACATTGTTGCCTGTAGATAAGATTATAGGTAAGATATATCCGTTGTTTGCAATTGCCTTGTTGTTTATGGCTGTGGGGATTCTCGTCATGCTTTATGTGAATCATCCCGCTTTGCCGGAACTGTGGGACGGACTGCAAAATACGAACCCGGAGGCGAGTGAACTTCCTATCTTTCCGATAATGTTCGTGAGTATTGCCTGTGGTGCAATTTCCGGTTTCCATGCTACACAAAGTCCTTTAATGGCTCGTTGCATGACTTCGGAACGTCATGGGCGTCCGGTGTTCTACGGTGCAATGATAACCGAAGGCATCGTTGCACTGATTTGGGCTGCCGCCGCTACTTACTTTTTCCATGAGAATGGGATGGAAGAGAGTAATGCTTCCGTCATAGTAGATGCAATCACAAAAGAGTGGCTGGGAACAATCGGGGGTGTGCTTGCTATCTTGGGAGTGATTGCTGCTCCGATTACTTCGGGCGATACGGCTTTCCGTTCTGCCCGTCTGATTGTGGCGGATTTCCTGGGCTTGGAACAAAAGAGTATGCGTCGTCGTTTATACATCTGTATTCCGATGTTCGTGGCGGCTATCGGTTTACTTCTGTATAGCCTGCGTGATGCGAACGGATTTAATATGATCTGGCGTTATTTTGCCTGGGCCAACCAGACATTGGCTGTGTTTACCCTCTGGGCAATAACGGTTTATCTGGCGGTATCCAAGAAACCGTATGTCATTACTTTGATACCTGCCTTGTTTATGACAAGTGTGTGTTCTACTTATATATGTATTGCTCCTGAAGGTTTGGGACTGTCGCACGCAATCTCTTATTACATCGGTGTAGGATGTGTGGTGGTTGCTATTGTGTGGTTCTTTGTCTGGCTGAGCAAGCAGAAAACAAGAAAATTATCAGAATGAAGAAAATAAAAAGATCAACGGGAGTTGCACTTGCATTCCTTATTTATGTATCCGTGACGGCGGCTTATCTGTTACCCCGCAATACGGAAGTGAGCCAGACGGAAAAGTATCTGACGGTGGCGGGTTCTTATGTCATTGTCCTGCTTCTTTGGCTTGTCCTCCGCAAAAAGGAACAGATGCGTGAACGCCGTAAAAAAGACGAACAATCTATTCACTTAAAAAAGTAAGTTTATGAAGAAATTAGCTTTAGCTATTTGTCTGCTGTTGGCATCAATAGCTGCACAGGCACAATTTGAGAAAGGAACTATGATTCTAAATCCTTCCGTTACAGGGTTGGACTTTTCTTACAGTAAAAATGATGATGCTAAATTTGGGATCAGCGCGCAAGCCGGTACATTTCTGGCAGACGGTTTTGCATTAATGGTAAATGCAGGAGCTGACTGGTCACAACCGGTAGATATATATACATTAGGTACGGGAGCACGTTGTTATTTTAATACTACAGGTGTTTATATCGGTGGTGGCCTCGATTGGGAACGCAGACGTTATAAAGGTGGCGGTCATAACAACGATTGGGGATTGGGTATCGAAGCCGGATATGCTTATTTCCTGTCGCGGACAGTAACTATCGAACCGGCTGTTTATTATAAATGGCGTTTTGATGACTCCGATAATTCACGTTTCGGCATTAAAGTAGGATTCGGATTCTACTTTTAAATAATTTGAGAATGGAGAGTGGAGAGTTATTGCGCTATATTTGCTGCAAAACATCTCTCAACTCTCCATTTCTGACTCTTGACTTATTTCAGCTTTTCTTTCAGGAACTGACCCGTATAGCTTGCTCCGCAAGCGGCTACTTCTTCCGGAGTACCTACCGCTACAATGTTCCCACCTTTATCTCCACCTTCCGGGCCGAGGTCAATCACATAATCGGCACATTTGATAACATCCATATTATGCTCGATGATTACGATGCTATGTCCACGGCGGATCAAGGCGTCAAAAGCATCCAGAAGTTTACGGATGTCGTGGAAATGCAAACCTGTCGTCGGTTCGTCAAAGATAAACAGAGTCGGGTCGGCTTTCTCCTGACTCAGATAGAATGCTAGTTTCACACGCTGGTTCTCACCACCGGAAAGAGTGGAAGAAGATTGGCCTAGTTTGATATACCCGAGTCCTACATCCTGCAACGGGAGTAGCTTTTTTACAATTTTCTTCTGTCCGTGTTCATTGAAGAATTCAATCGCCTGGTTCACGGTCATTTCCAGTACATCAAAGATGTTCTTGTCGTGGAATTTCACTTCCAGTGTGTCGGATTTGAAACGTTTCCCGTGGCAGGATTCACATTCCAGAACGAGGTCTGCCATGAACTGCATTTCTACGGTAATGGTGCCTTCACCCTTACATTCTTCGCAACGTCCGCCTTCACTGTTGAAACTGAAGAAACCGGCGGTATATCCCATTTGTTTGGCGAGTGGCTGCTCCGACCATAGCTTGCGGATTTCGTCATAAGCCTTGATATATGTCACGGGATTGGAACGGGATGATTTGCCGATCGGATTCTGGTCTACAAATTCTACATTCCGTAAGTCGCGCAGACTGCCTCCGATAGATGAAAATTCTCCCGGACGGTCACTGCATTCGTCCAACTCACGCTTCAATGCCCGGAAGAAAATATCACGTACCAGCGTACTTTTCCCGGAACCGGAAACACCGGTAACCACTGTCATTACATTCAGCGGGAAGCGGACGTCTACTCCTTTCAGGTTATTCTCGCGTGCACCTTTCAGTTCAATATAATTATTCCACGGACGGCGATGTTGGGGGACGGGAATTTCTTCTTCTCCCAAAAGATAGCGGACGGTATAACTGTTGCTTCCTTTTTTGAGGTCTTTCATGTCACCCTGATAGACGACTTCTCCTCCCAGACGTCCGGCGTTGGGACCGATGTCAATAATATAATCTGCCGCACGAATGATTTCCTCGTCATGTTCTACAACTACTACCGTGTTACCGAGTTGTTGCAGTTGGCGCAGCACATTAATCAGGCGGTCGGTGTCACGGCTGTGCAGACCGATACTGGGTTCGTCGAGGATATAGAGGCTACCTACAAGACTGCTTCCCAGTGATGTCGCCAGATTGATACGCTGGCTTTCTCCACCCGACAGGGAGTTACTGAGCCGGTTCAGTGTCAGATACCCCAGACCTACATCAATCAGGAAACGGATACGGCTGTTTATTTCCATCAGAATCCGGCGGGCTACATTACTGTCGTGCTCGTTCAGTTCCAAGTGATCGAAGAACTGCTTTAATTCGGAAATAGGCAGGTCTACCAGTTCGGAAATATTCTTTCCGCCTACGCGTACATAGCCGGCTTCCGGTTTCAGACGGGTACCGTGGCATTTCGGGCAAAGTGTTTTTCCGCGATACCGGGCAAGCATCACACGATATTGTATCTTATATTGATTTTCTTCAAGCATCTTGAAGAAGTCATTAATACCGTGGAAATATTGGTTTCCTTCCCAAAGCAACCGGCGCTGTTTGTCCGTCAGTTCATAATAAGGAGTGAAAATCGGGAAGTCGAATTTCTCCGCATTGTGGATCAGCTCTTCTTTCCATTCTCCCATTTTTTCACCGCGCCAACATACGATCGCTCCTTCATAAACAGATAAAGAACGGTCGGGAACCACCAAATGCTCATCTATACCGATAACTTTGCCGAAGCCCTCACAGGTGGGGCAGGCACCGATCGGGGAGTTGAATGAAAACATCTGGTCATTGGGTTCTTCAAAAGTGATACCGTCTGCTTCGAACTTTGTGCTGAAGGAGAACAGTTGTGTTGTTCCGTCCGGCAGGTAAAAGCGTAGCATACAGGTTCCGTCGCCTTCGTACATGGCTGTTTCGGCAGAGTCGGTGAGGCGGCTGATAGCATCTTTGGTGTCGGCTACTGCCATACGGTCTACCAGCAGATAAACTTCGTCGCCTGCTACGGGCTTGTATTCATCAATACGTTTCATCTCACCGTTCACTTCGATACGGTTGAATCCCTGTTTGAGGTCTATTTCCAGTTGCTGTTGCAGGCTGCGGTCTTCACGCAGGTGGATAGGGGTCAGTACGGTGTATCTTGTCCCTTCCGGGTGTGATAGCATACAGTTGATGATGTCTTCCGTCGAATGTTTCTTCACTTCCTGTCCGCTTACAGGGCTGTATGTCCTCCCTACACGGGAGTACAGCAAACGGAGATATTCATAAATTTCTGTGGAAGTTCCTACGGTGGAACGGGGATTGCGGCTGTTTACTTTCTGTTCTATGGCAATCGCAGGCGGAATGCCTTTGATAAAATCGCATTCCGGTTTGCTCATTCGTCCGAGAAACTGGCGTGCGTAGCTACTTAGGCTTTCTACGTAGCGGCGTTGTCCTTCTGCGTAGAGGGTGTCAAAAGCGAGAGATGATTTTCCTGAACCTGATAATCCGGTGATGACAACAAGTTTGTTGCGTGGAATATCTACATCGATGTTTTTTAGGTTGTTTACTCGTGCGCCTTTGATCGAAATATAGTTATTTTCTGACATAAAATGCTCCTTGTTTTATGGTAGTCGGCAAAGTTAGCGAATTTATCGGGAGTTTGTATTATCTTTGCGTCACATTATTACGATTTAAGAATATTATGAAGCTGAAAAACTATCTTTTACTTTTGGCTCTTCTTCTGGCTGTGGGAGTGAGGGCACAGGTGCCGACGGGCGACAAATATCCCAAACGTGAGTTTCGTGCTGCATGGATACAGGCTGTCAACGGACAGTTTCGCGGTGTTCCCACAGAACGACTGAAACAAACACTGATTAGCCAGTTGAACTCGCTTCAAGGGGCAGGTATTAATGCGATTATCTTTCAAGTTCGTCCCGAAGCGGATGCGTTGTATGCTTCGCAACATGAACCGTGGAGCCGTTTTCTGACAGGGACACAAGGACAAATGCCTTCGCCTATGTGGGACCCGATGCAGTTTATGATTGAGGAATGCCGGAAACGGAATATGGAGTTTCATGCCTGGATTAATCCTTATCGGGTGAAAACCTCCCTGAAGAACCAGTTGGCGCCGGAACATATATATAATCAGCATCCGGAATGGTTTGTTACTTATGGAGACCAATTGTACTTCGACCCGGCACTTCCCGAGAGTCGTGAATATATCTGTAAGATCGTGACGGATATTGTGTCCCGCTATGATGTGGACGCTATCCACATGGATGACTATTTCTATCCTTATCCTATTAAGGGAGTCGATTTTCCCGATAACGCAAGTTTTGCCCGTTATGGCGGAGGCTTTACTAACAAGGCGGACTGGAGACGTAGTAATGTGAATGTGTTGATTAAGAAATTGCACGAAACCATTCGGGGGGTGAAGCCGTGGGTAAAGTTCGGAATCAGTCCGTTCGGAATCTATCGTAATCAGAAAAGTGACCCGTTGGGAAGTAATACCAATGGCTTGCAGAATTATGACGATCTGTATGCTGATGTTCTGCTCTGGGCGCGTGAAGGCTGGATTGATTATAATATTCCGCAGATTTACTGGGAAATCGGTCATAAGGCGGCCGACTATGAGACATTGGTGAAGTGGTGGGCTACGCATTCGGAGAACCGTCCGTTATTTATCGGCCAGTCAGTGACAAATACGATTCAGCACGCTGACCCGCAGAATCCTTCTATGAATCAGCTTCCCCGGAAAATGGCTTTACAGCGTGCTTACCAGACGATTGGCGGTAGCTGTCAATGGTATGCGGCAGCTGTTGTTGAAAATCAGGGAAGATATCGCGATGCGCTGGTTTCGGAATATCACAAATATCCGGCATTAATCCCCGTATTCGACTTTATGGATGATAAGGCTCCGGACAAGGTGCGCAAGATGAAGAAAATATGGACTGAAGACGGCTATGTGCTTTTCTGGACTGCTCCGAAAGCTGAAACGGAAATGGATAAGGCTGTGCAATATGTGGTCTATCGTTTTGGCAGAAAAGAAAAGGTGAATCTTGACGACCCTTCACATATTGTTGCTATCACCCGTAATCCTTTCTACAAACTTCCATACGAAACAGGAAAAACAAAGTACCGTTATGTGGTGACTGCGTTAGACCGTCTTCATAATGAATCGAAGTCGGTTAGCAAGAAAGTAAAACTATGATAAAAGTAAAACTGTAATAAGTGAAGAATAGAAAAAGAGGCTGACTAACAATTCAGTAGTATCTTCAATTCTCCTCCTTCGGGAAGGAGGAGTCCCCGTAGGGGGAGGTGGTAGGAAAATACATAAGTCGTTTATTTTCAATATTGTGTATCCGCCTACCACCCCAGCAATTAATAAAGCAATAATCCTGCAATGCCGCAGGCTATAATCATTAATATAGGATTAGCTTTATATTTTCTGGTTCCGATGAAAGCGACTAGAAAGATGATAATACTGATAACGAATGAGTAAGTGTCAGTTGT
>ULVX01047196.1_pt1 | contig 11249 bp, 9 predicted proteins | sample 1959811 | NCBI WGS metagenome assembly ULVX01 (sample SAMEA4835797, study PRJEB28245) | human gut metagenome | biome: gut microbiome; material: fecal sample | place: Denmark | collected 2008
GGAATGCCGACACGTGTGTCACACTGCTTCATGACTTCGGGTGAAATACCCACATCCTCTGCACCCATGACAATAGCCACTGGATCGGAATACTTGCCCTCAGTGTAGTTCATATCTGATTTTTCGGTCACAGCTACTACATTATAGCCATTTTCTCTGAGAAATTTAGCGGCCCAAGCGGTCGACGAAACCCTGCATACAGGAATATGGTGCAACGCGCCGGCCGAAGTCTTGACAGCATCACCGCCAACCGAAACACTACCATGCTCGGGTATGACAATAGCATCAACTCCGGCACATTCACATGTCCTTGCGATAGCACCAAAGTTCCTCACATCCGTAATACCGTCAAGTATCACTATAAAAGGAAGTATTCCTGCCTCATAAAGCTCCGGGACAAGATGATCGAGGCGATGGTAGGTTATGGCCGACATCATAGCAAGCACACCCTGATGATTCTTGCGGGTTATGCGGTTTATACGCTCGACAGGAACCCGCTGCATTACCACACGGTTAGCTCTGGCAAGCGCTATTAGTTCAGACGCAAGATCTCCCTGAAGATCCTTTGCCATAAAAATCTTATCAATCTCTTTTCCGGCCTCAATAGCCTCCATTACAGCTCGAAGACCGTAAATATAATCGCTTTTTTCCACGTTTTCTTATTTCTTATTGATGATTAGTAATCAATTATTTAAAATTCACCGATGCGCCAACAGACTTTTCGCGGCGGCTATCGCGGCATCGTCAATCTCAGAACCGCCGAGCATAGCGGCAATCGACCTGATTCTCTCCTCTTCGCTAAGAAGAGCGATACGGGTATGTGTCGAATTCTCATCATCCTCCTTATAGACCCGATACTGGTGAGCGCCCTTTGAAGCGACCTGCGGAAGATGGGTTATGGTCGTTACCTGAATATTCTTGGAAATGTCGAGCATCATCGCACCCATCCTGTTTGCGACATCACCCGAAACACCCGTGTCTATTTCATCAAATATTATGCTCGGCAACTGCATGCTTGACGCTATGATGGACTTTATCGACAACATCAGACGGGAGATTTCACCACCGGAAGCCGTAGCGCCGACAGGCATAAGAGGCTGATTCTTGTTGAACGCCACCATAAACTCGACCTCATCCATGCCGGTAGCACTCATGTCGGCAGGAGATACACGGATTTCACACCTAAGATTCTTCATACCGAGAGGCTTCGCCACTTCCGCAAGGCGCTTGCCGAACTTTTCGGCCGCCTCTTTGCGTGCCGCAGAAATCTCCATTGCACTCTCCTTGGCAAGAGCCTTGGCCCTCCGCGCATCGCGTTCAAGTTCCTCAATCGCATCACCCGAACTGTCAAGCGCCCTGAGCTTATCACGCAATCCGTCGCGAAATTCAATCAGAGCATCCGCGTCAGGAAGATGATGCTTGTGGCAGAGTGAATAAATCGAGCTGAGACGTTCCTCTATAGCATCAAGAGTCGAAGGGTCAGCCCCAAGATTCTCATCTATCGCCGACAGGGTCGATGCGATATCGGAAATCTCGATTCGCACTGATTCCAGACGCCCGGAAATATCGTCGGACGCATCAAGGACTTCATCCAGATCCTCGCAGGCTTCAGAGGCAAGCTCTACCATGCGCAAAGCGCCGCCCTCATCACTGTCAAGGGTGGAAATCGCTTTTGACAACGCCGATTTTATAGCTCCAAGATTATTGAGCACATCACGTTCACGTTCAAGCTCAGGCTGCTCGCCCGGCTGAAGATTAAGGTCGTCGAGCTGTTCGAGCTGATAGCGTGTAAATTCTTCATCCTCACGTGCGCGCTCGATTTTGGCTTTCATGATCTTAAGCCGCTTCACAGCCTCACGGAACGCATTGAAGCGCAGGCGGTATTCACGGAGGCGCACAGAGTTTGAAGCAAGAGTGTCAATCACATCAAGCTGAAACTCAGGAGTGGCCAGAAGCTGATTCTGATGCTGGGAATGAATGTCGATCAGATGCAGACTCACCTCCCGCAGCTTTGCCAGCGGGACAGGCGAGTCATTGACAAACGCGCGCGAACGACCAGCCGGCGAAATCTCACGCCGAAGTATACAACGTTCGTCATCCCACTCGATATCCTCACGAATGCAGAAGTCCTTGAGCGATGGATAATCGTCGACTGTAAACACGGCTTCTATAACGCTCTTTGCGTCAGGATTGGTCACCACACGGGTGTCGGCCCTACTGCCAAGCAAAAGGGAAAGAGCACCGAGGATAATCGACTTTCCGGCACCGGTCTCACCTGTAATGACATTAAACCCTTCATGAAATCTGATGTCTATCAGGTCTATGAGGGCGTAGTTTGATATATGGAGTGATTCAAGCACGATAATATCTGATTTTTGAGTGAGAGAATCTGTGGTCTTTATGTCTGCTTAGTTCTAAGGATTGTCCGCACCGCGTTTGATTTTCTCAAGGCGTGTCTGTTCGGTGGGGAACATGGCCGATAATAGTCCGTAGGCATGCTCGCGTTCGTCGGCAGGAGCTTTACTGTAGATATTGACAAGCTCATCGAGCTTCGCATCCTTAAACATTGAAAGGCCGACCGACATGGGTGCTACCTTGAACACTTCGCCAAGTATATCAAGAGAAGTATCGATTGTCTTACGTCCTTTATCGGGACTTACCGACATCTGGTCAAGCCCCTGAAGATGATAGCTGTAATAAAGGTCTCTTATAGCGCGTGTTGACGGGTCGGTGAACGACGCAAGCACAGCGGCTCTGTTTCTTGTATCTTCAAACGCTTTCCATCCGCTTTCACCCGATGACTGTCCCTGCTGGACAATGGTTTCAAGACGCTCGAAGAACGGGTCTCCGCCACGAGGTGAGAATGAATCGAAATCTACAGCGAGAATCAGATATATATAAAAATTCAATATCTGTGTCAGCTGGCTTTCCATGCTCGTCTCTGAGTAAAGGAGCGGTTCTCCTTCGGTATAGGTAAACGAGATATTGTTATCCTTAAAATTTATCAGCGTCGACGTATATGAAGAATTGTAGACAGGACGGACAGACTGCACCTGAAGTGTCCCTTCCATCTTGCCGGTCGATTCATCATAAGTACCGATAGTGAACAGCAAGGTGCATTCAATCTTTTCATTTGGCGAAAACTGAGCCGGAGACCATCTCGTAGTGTTCACATACTCGTTAATCGCACTCTGAAGAGTCTCGAAAATGCTTTTGTTCGTGCCTTCAAGCAGAGATGAATTGACTTCGACACGACAGTTCAACTCCTGTGCCGTGATAATTACAGGCGAGAGAAGGATGAAGAACAGGAGGGAGAGGATTTTTTTCATATCGACATAATCGCGTCGACTATATCGGCCGCGACTTCTCTTTTTGGTTTCAGGCCGAACTCCTCACGCGCGCCATCGGCTTTAAAAATAGTAATCTTATTTGTGTCAGTACCGAATCCGGCCCCTTTGTCGCGCATGGAGTTAAGCACAATCATGTCAAGATTCTTGCGCTGGAGTTTTTCGCAGGCATTATCGGCCTCATTGTCGGTTTCAAGGGCAAAGCCAACAAGCAGTTGTCCCGACCGCTTCATTTTCCCAAGCGTCGCAGCAATATCCGGATTCTTCACAAGCTCGATAACAGGCACATCAGAATGCTCGCGTTTGATTTTATGGTCGGCGACATTCCGTGGCGCATAGTCGGCGACAGCGGCACACATCACTGCAACATCGCTTGAAGGAAAAACGTCCTCACAGGCAGCCAGCATTTCCCGGGCAGATTCAACTCTGACAAGTTTCACCGCCGGATTATGAAGCGACAGCGAAACAGGGCCGCTGACAAGCGTCACTTCAGCTCCGCGCGAAGCACATTCCTCGGCGAGAGCATAGCCCATTTTACCTGACGAATAATTTCCTATAAATCTGACCGGGTCAATTTTTTCGTGAGTCGGGCCGGCGGTAACAAGCACTTTCTTCCCTTTCATGTCGGCCTTCGAACTGAAGTAGCGTTCGAGTATTTCAGCAATCTTTTCTGGTTCTTCCATGCGGCCTTTGCCAACCAGTCCGCTTGCGAGCTCCCCGCTTTCCGGCTCGATTATGATATTGCCGTAACTACGGAGAAGATTGATATTGGCTGTTGTCGATGGATGTGCCATCATGTCAAGATCCATCGCAGGCGCGACAAATACCTGAGACTTGGCTGAAAGATATGTGGTCACAAGCATATTATCGGCAATCCCGTGAGCCATCTTGCCTATGGTTGATGCCGTGGCCGGAGCTATGACCATACAATCGGCCCAAAGCCCCAGATCGACATGCGAATGCCATTCGCCGGTGTTGGCGGTAAAAAACTCGCTGACAACCGGCTTCTGGCTTAACGATGAAAGGGTGACCGGGGTTATGAATTCTTTCCCAGCAGGTGTCATGACCACCTGCACCTCTGCACCGGCTTTGACAAGCAGCCGCAGAAGTGTCACAGACTTATAGGCGGCGATTCCGCCACAAATGCCTAAAATAATATGTTTTCCTGAAAGAGAACTCATTTCATGCGAAGTTTTATGCGCGTGAAGCAGTCTTTGGTATTCTGAGCGAAATCGCCCTTCATAATCCAGTCATAGTAACCGGAATCTTTCTTGAACACTTCGTCGATCGGACGGCCCTTATACTTACCGAAATTGATGATCTCACGATCGTTATCATCGAGGATGATACGCCCCATGAAATCCACATTACGGCTGTTGCGGGCATATTTGCTCAGTTCCTCCATGTCATTCGGGAGATCTTCGTAGCGGTCAAGCTGCGCTTTCAGCACCTCGTAAGTGGCACGGGTATCGGCATTGGCCGAATGTGCGCCGTCAAGCTCCTTGCCGCAGTAAAAACGGTAGGCTGCCACAAGCGTGCGCTGTTCCTTCTTGTGGAATATGGTCTGAACATCAATAAACCTTGCTTTCGAAAAATCGAATTTCACGCCGGCCCGCTGAAACTCCTGATCCAGCATCGGTATGTCAAAACGGTTTGAATTGAATCCGGCAATATCGCAGCCTGTCATTTCATTGGCCAGCGAACGTGCAATCTGACGGAAAGTAGGCTCACCGGCCACATCCTCGTCTGTAATATTATGGACAGCGGTGGCTTCCTCCGGGATGTGCATTTCAGGGTTCACACGACGGGTCTTTTCGATTTCCTCCCCATTAGGGAGCACCTTTATAAGCGAAATCTCAACGATACGGTCATGGATTATATCCACGCCGGTGGTCTCAAGGTCAAAAAAGACTATCGGTTTCTTGAGGTTCAGTTGCATTTCCTGATAAAACTTTGCTTAATTGCTTAATACGTCAAAGAATAATTAGAAATCGGTAACGTTCATCGGCATGAGGAGCATTGTCAGACGGGTGTCGGCCTTGTCCTCTGTCGGGATTATGACAGCAGGTTTAGACGGGTCAGCAAGCTTGAACACAATGTCCTCAGTCCAAAGCACTCCAGCCAATTCCGAAAGATATGACGAACTGAAGCCTACAATCATATTCTTGCCCGTGAAATCAGCTGCAAGAGTCTCGACACCCGATGTGTTGTATTCGTTGTCGGATGCCTTGATCGTCATGCGCTCTGGCATGATATTAAACTTGATAAGTCCGTGGCCTTCGTCGACAAAAAGACTTACACGACGCACTGCAGTCGTGAACGAATGACGGTTTACTGTAAGGGTAAATGGATTGTTTTCCGGGATGACACGTGTGTAATCCGGGAAACGGCCCTTGACGAGACGGCTCTCAAAAGTAAATGTATCTGTCTCAAAAGTCACGCCGGTCTGCGGTTCAAGTTTCACAGTCACTTCTTCGTCCTTATTGAACACACTACGGAATACATTCGTAGACTTGTTAGGCAGAATGAACGCTCCTTCGATTTCAGGCGACAGGCTTGCGTCCTCGAAACGCACGAGTTTATGGGTGTCGGTAGCGACAAAAATCAGTTTGTCAGGCTTAATGTCCCAATACACACCCATCATCTGCGGACGCAGCATATCGGTGCCGGCTGCAAATGAAGTGTATTCCAGACCACGGAGCAGAGCAGAGCCGGGAGCTTTGAACACCAGCATGTTGTCTGACTTGGCAGCACGGTCGGGGTGCGGATATTCAGAGCCTTTGAGTCCCATGAATTTATAAGAGCCGTTCGGATGCGACATTTCGATCGCAAGCGTAACGTCGTCGATTTCAAAATTCAGTTCCTGTTCGGGCATCACACGAAGGAGTTCAACGATACGGCGAGCGTCGATACAGAACTCACCTTCGCCATCCACATCCATGATGGGAATTCGTCCACAAAGCATATTTTCGCCGTCGCAGGCTGTGATAGTCAACACATTCCCTTCAATTGAGAAAAGGAAATTATTGAGTATGGTCAGAGCATTTTTGGCGTTGATAACCTTGCTGACCGATGAGGCAAAATTATGAAGCGTCTTGCTTGGAACTGTGAATTTCATTGCTGATTTACTTTATAGTTTTTATCCCACAAAGTTAAAACAAAATTCCACAATATACAATATGGCGATTAAATTTGGCATTATTTGACATTGTTCAGTCCCGGTAGCCATCCATACCTCCAAACAAGCCCAAAGCCATAGGACAAACCGTCGGCACAAACCGCCATGATTGCCGATTGGAAACTTTTTCGTAACTTCGCGGTCGCAAAAACAACTCATTCGCAATGATAAAAGCTATATTTTTCGATATTGACGGCACATTGGTCCCATTCGGCTCACATGGTATCCCTAAAGAGGTGACTGACGCTATCGCTCATGTGCGCAGAAACGGAATCAAGGTTTTTATTTCAACAGGACGACACCTGAACTGGATCGACAATCTCGGAGAAACTGAATTTGACGGCTATGTGACTGTTAACGGAGCTATATGCCTCCTCTCGGATAAAAGCACCTGCATATACCGCCGGACTATTCCCCGGACTGACGTAGAACGTATGATTTCCTTCTCTCACCAATCTGAAATACCGATAGTGGTAATTCCGGATGACGGAAAAATATTCATCAACAAGATTGATGACGGCGTGCGCCATGTCATGGGGCTTTTACGGGTCGCTCACATCGACGAACGCGACCTTGACACCATAGGTGGCCGGGATGTGGTGCAGATGATGGCATTCGGGACGGAGGAAGAACGCGTCGAGAGCCGTATTTTCGGTGAAGTGCTGACCGAATGCGAGCCGACAAGCTGGAATCCATACTTCTGCGATATAATCCCGCGCGGGAGCGACAAGAGTGTCGGCATCGACAAAATAATCCAACATTTCGGGATTCCACTCTCCGAAACAATGGCTTTTGGCGACGGTGGAAATGACATAGGGATGCTGCGTCATGTAGCAATAGGCGTAGCAATGGGCAATGCCGATGACAGCGTCAAGGAAGCAGCCGATTATGTGACCACAGAAGACACAAACCACGGAATTGTAAATGCCTTCCGCCATTTCGGACTTCTCTGACAGGTTTCATTGTAAAAAATAATCACAGACTTTTTCAATGGTTGAAATCCATAAAAAAAGCCTGTGATTTTTTCGTGTCAATATCATCCCTGTCAGACAGAATGCCTGACAAGGAATAGTGACAAACTCTTATACAAGATGAGCGACGAGTTCTTCACGATCGCCGGGGAGAAGGTCAATGACAGGAATCTCAATCATCGTATATGCTCCGGGGGCAAGACGCATAGAAGCACGGGCCACACATACAAGAAGCTGGGCTGTTAGCGCTGGATTGTTGATCGACATGTTGAACTCAAAACGCTGGTTCTGGGTCTTGCCTGAAACGCCTTTACGCACCATGTGTACGCCATGTCCCATATCCTTCACGGCATCAACGCTCTCGACAGCCATGACGTGGGTTTCGTCGGATGCGAAATAAGGATCTTCCTTAACAGCCTTTGCGACATCTTCGAGACGTGCTCCGGGTTCAAGCTCCACGTACACCATGCGGCGATGCACACCATCGCCTAAAGGCATTGTCATTGAAAGTGCATTCTTAACTCCGGGCTTTGACTTCACACATACTGTATGTCCCATGCTCATGCCCGGACCAAAATTAGTAAATGTCAGACCTTTCGGTGCGGCGGCTTCCATCAGCGTGCGGACAATCGAGTCACTGCCCGGATCCCATCCGGCTGAAATCACAGCAACACGTCCGGCCTTACGCGCAGCCTCGCCGAGAGAACGACGGAGGTCTACAATAGAAGTATGAATGTCGAAGCTGTCGACTGTGTTGATGCCCATTGCGAGATATTCGAGGGCATATTTCTCAACTTCACGGGTAGGAGTCGCAAGGACAGCCACATCAACATGGTCAAGTTCACGGATATCAGTTACCACTTTGTAGCCTGCAAGCTCGGCAGGAATCTCGCTGATGTTACGGCGCACTACACCTGCAATCTCAAAATCGGGGGCAGCCTCAAGGGCTTCAACGGTGAAACGGCCGATGTTTCCATAGCCTACCACCGCAGCTCTAATTTTTGTCATATTTGCATTATTATTGATTGTAAATATATTTTCATTCCCTCCATCACATCAATACAGCCTTTTAATCAAAAAAAGCTTAATTGGCTAATGGCGAATTTATGAGTCATGCACAAGTCTCCAAGATGGAGGCAAACTAAAACAAAACAGTGCCAAAAACATCAAAGTTCCCGGCACTGTTTTATTATTTCTTAGAAACAATTGATTCGGTATCGCGGGCAATCATGAGTTCCTCGTCTGTAGGTATCACGACAACCTGCACTTTAGAGGCCGGTGTTGAAATGACAGCCTCCTTGCCACGCACGCCGGCATTGACTTCCTTGTCAAGCTCTACGCCGATGAAAGCAAGCGGAGCGCAGACAGAAGCACGAAGCGAAGTCTGGTTCTCGCCTACACCACCGGTGAAAACGATGATGTCCACGCCGCCCATCTCAGCTGCGTATGCACCGATATATTTGATGATACGCTGCTCATACATATCCTGAGCAAGGCGGGCACGTTCGTCACCGGCATTGATAGCGGCCTCGATTTCACGCATATCGCTTGAGATGCCTGTAATGCCGAGCATTCCGCTCTCCTTGTTGATGATTTTCTGAAGTTCGGTAGCCGACAGATTGTGCTTGAGCATGAGGAAAACAAGAGCACCGGGATCAACATCGCCGACACGTGTACCCATCATGAGACCTTCGGTCGGAGTCAGACCCATCGAAGTGTCAACACTCTTGCCTCCGTCGACAGCTGTAATCGAACCGCCGTTGCCGATATGGCATGTGATGATCTTCTTGTCTTTGATATCCACGCCAAGGAATTCGCATACACGCTGAGACACGTAACGATGACTTGTGCCGTGGAAACCGTAGCGACGCACACCGTCTTCCTCATAATACTTGTAGGGAAGCGCATAGAGGTATGACTTCGCAGGCATTGTCTGATGGAACGCAGTGTCAAAGACTGCAACCTGAGGAGTCGACGGCATCAGGGTGGTGATAGCGTCGATACCGGTCATGTTTGCAGGATTGTGGAGAGGAGCGATGTCGTAGCATTGCTTGATCATATCCTTGACCTCATCATTGATAAGCACACTTTCACTGAACTTTTCAGCACCGTGCACCACGCGATGTCCGACAGCATCAATCTCATCATAAGTCTTGATACAACCCTCAACCGGATCTGTCAGGATGTTGAGAATAGCCTGCACCGCTCCATTGTGGTCAACGAGCCCAAGCTCAACAACCGCCTTCGAGCCATCATTTTTTTTATATTTAAGAAATCCGTCGGGAAGTCCAATCTTTTCAACGCCACCTTCGGCAAGGACAGCATCGTTTGAAGTATCAATAAGTTTATATTTCACTGAACTGCTACCACAGTTCAACACGAGAATTTTCATTTCTTAATTCTAATTAATTGTTTATCGTTATTCCGACAGAATTCTGTTTACTTGTTCTCTTTAAGACCGATTGCCTGATTGCAAGTGATAATGATGGTCTTGTAGATATCTTCGGGGAAACATCCGCGCGAAAGGTCATTGACAGGAGCGGCCAGACCCTGAAGCACAGGACCGACAGCTTCTACGCCACCAAGACGCTGCACAAGCTTGTAAGCGATATTTCCGACTTCGAGTGACGGAAAGACAAGGACATTGGCACGGCCTGAAAGCGGGCTGTTGGGGGCTTTGCTGTTAGCCACGCCGGGGACGAGGGCTGCATCGGCCTGAAGCTCACCGTCGAGCACAAGTTCCGGATCAAGTTCGTGGGCGATACGTGTAGCCTCGATGACCTTATCGACACGTTCGCTCTTGGCACTACCCTTGGTAGAGAAGCTGAGTATAGCGACACGCGGTTCGATGCCGGCGATGTCACGCGCGGTCTTGCCGGCCGAAACAGCGATTTGTGCGAGCTGAGCGGCATCCGGCTCAGGAACAACCGCACAGTCGGCAAATATGAGGAGACCGTTGGTGCCATAGTTCATGCCTTCGGGAAGAACCATTACGAAAGCTCCTGAAACCACGTCAATGCCGGGCATAGTCTTGATGATCTGGAACGCTGCACGGAGCACATTGCCGGTCGTATTGAGCGCACCTGCCACCTGACCGTCGGCATCGCCGGCCTTTACCATAAGACAGCCGAGATACAGAGGGTTGGCAGAAGTCATGCGGGCTTCCTCCATCGTGATACCCTTCTTTTTACGAAGTTCGAAATAGAGGGGGGCATACTTATCAATCACCTTTTCATCTGCCGGATTGACAATTGTTGCTTTGCCTATATTCTCAAGCTTGAGATCCTTGGCCATCGCCATGATTTCATTGGGATCGCCGATGAGGATTATATCGGCTACGCCATCGGTGATAATACGGTCGGCGGCTGTTAGAGTACGAGATTCTGTGCCTTCGGGAAGGACGATACGCTGACGGTCGGCTTTGGCCTTAGCGGTAAGTTTTTCAAAAAGACCCATAACGGTATGTTGATTTAAATTAAAGATTTGACAATTATATCTGCACTCGCGCTTGTCATCTTGTCAGGTCAATTGGCCGTGCGGAGGGGTGCGTAATAACTACGCAAAGATACAATCATTTCCCCTCTTTTCCAAAATAAAATATTCCCAACTTTTTATCGTTAACAATATATAATCACATCTCAGCCTATGGCAACTCGACATCACCTTTATTATATATGTATAACTCTCTGCCTTCTGATCCTCGCTTCCTGCTCAGGCGCGAAGATGAGTGTGGCCGACGAGCAACTGGCTCCC
>ULVX01046675.1_pt1 | contig 11175 bp, 10 predicted proteins | sample 1959811 | NCBI WGS metagenome assembly ULVX01 (sample SAMEA4835797, study PRJEB28245) | human gut metagenome | biome: gut microbiome; material: fecal sample | place: Denmark | collected 2008
TCAACCAGTGTCTCGAAACCAGCCTGCATCAGAGCACATACGCCACCGCACAGAACAGCCTGTTCACCGAACAGATCGGTCTCGGTCTCGGTTCTGAAAGTGGTCTCCAGAACACCTGCTCTTGCGCCGCCGATACCCAGTGCATAAGCCAGTGCCAGATCCTGAGCCTTACCGGTTGCATCCTGCTCTACAGCGATCAGGCAGGGAACACCCTTACCGGCCTGATACTCACTTCTTACGGTATGTCCGGGTCCCTTGGGAGCGATCATGGTAACATCAACATTCTTGGGAGGTACGATACATCCGAAGTGAATATTGAAACCATGAGCGAACATCAGCATATTGCCCTCTTCCAGATTGGGCTCGATGTCATTCTTGTACAGATCTGCCTGCTTCTCATCGTTGATCAGGATCATGATGATGTCAGCACGCTTTGCGGCTTCTGCAGCGGTAAATACTTCAAATCCCTGTGCCTCAGCCTTTGCCCAGGACTTGGAGCCCTCGTACAGACCGATGATAACATGACATCCGGAATCCTTCAGGTTCAGTGCGTGTGCATGACCCTGGCTGCCGTAGCCGATAATTGCGATAGTCTTACCCTCTAATAAAGAGAGATTACAATCTTCCTGATAAAAAATCTTAGCCATTTTCTTCTCCTCCGTTATGAGACATAAAATTTATAACTGATAGGGATATACCCTAGAGCTAACTGATAATAACTTTGATCTTTCGATATTAATCTTCGATATAAGTAACGTTCTCAATACCTCTGCCAAGTCCCGTAATACCGGTTCTCGCCAGTTCCAGCACCTCATACTCTTCATTAAAACGCTGGATCAGTGCATTCACTTTACTGTGGTTACCGGTAAATTCCACGATCAGGTTCTCCGCACCGACATCAATGATCTTCGCACGGAAATTGTTGGCAAGGAACTCTACGCCCTGTCGGATCTCCAGACGCTTCTCGGGATCCACCTTGACCTTGACCAGTACCAGTTCACGGTACACACTGTCCTCCGGGTCCAGTTCTTTGATATCACGGACATCCACAAGCTTCCCTACCTGTTTCTCGATCTGTTCGAGGATATCATCGTCGCCCGAAGTCACAATAGTAATTCGGGTAAACCGTGGATCTGCCGTCACACCTGCCGTAATGCTTTCGATGTTATAACCGCGTCTGGAAAACAGACCGGCAATACGGCTCAGTACGCCGGATGTGTTGTCAACTAACAGCTGAAATACTCTCTTCTGCATGAATGATCTACCATACCTTTCGTATTTCTGCAACTGCTCTCCTTCCGGAGTAGCAACTGTATTCTTAATATAGCAAGATGCCTTTACAATGTCAATTAGTGAATTTAACATTATAATTGATGTATTTTAATCATCATTCTCGGTGCATTTTGATAATGCCAGGGTTCCGGTTCTTGCTACTTCCACAATGCTGATCGTCTGAAGCATCTTGATCAGTGTATCGATTTTCTCCGGAGCATCGCAAATCTGCAGCATCATGAAGTGCTTTGACATATCTACGATCTCTGTTTTCATAATGTCACAAATTTCTATGATATCCCTACGATTATTCTTGTTATATTTAACCTTTAATAACATTAATTCCCGGGTATAACACTGTTCCTGGGATAAAGTTTTTACTTTGATGACATCCAGCTTCTTATTCAGCTGCTTTTCAATCTGCTCCAAGGTGCGTTCATCCCCGGAACTTACGATGGTCATGCAGGATACCGCATGGTCATCGGTCTCTCCCACGGCAAGACTTTCAATATTAAAACATCTTCGGGAGAACAGACCGGCCACCTTACATAGAACACCGGAACGGTTCTCTACCAGTACGGAATATATTCTTTTCATTTACGCCCATCCCCCTTCGCTATTTTACCAGATCCATGGGATCGATCAGACACTCTAACAGCATCGTGTTATCTTCTGCTAAAAATGCATCCAGTACTTCATCTGCGTGCTCCATCGTATTCAGGCGCAGATAAGGGATGCCGTAGGCTGCGGATAATTTCTCCAGATCAGGGCTTCCTGACAGATCCACTACAGAATAGTGATCCTTGTAGGTATAATGCTGATATTCTCTTACCATGCCGAGATAATTGTTCTTCAATACAATGATCTTCACCGGAATATTGTGCTGTCTTATAGTAGCTAATTCCATCATGGACATCTGGAAAGAACCGTCACCGCAGACGGCAATGACCTGTTTGTCCATGGCTGCTGTCTTGGCTCCCATGGCTGCCGGAATGGAATACCCCATGGTTCCCATGCCGCCGGAGGTTAAAAATTTACCTTTTTTCACAATGTGATAACCGCAGGACCAGATCTGGTTCTGTCCCACATCCGCTACATACACACCATCCTCCTGCATTTTCTCGGAAAGTTTTGTAATAAAGGCCGCAGGATCCACATAATCGGGATTCGGAGTTCTCTTTTTCTCCATTGTGGAACGGTACTCATTTAAGGTAGTAAGCCATTCCCCATAGTCGCAGCAAAATTCTTCCTTCTGGAAATCCTGGAAAATGTGTTTGGCATCGCCGACCAATGGGATGGATGGACCGGCATTTTTACCGATCTCCGCGGGATCCACATCGATATGTACCAGTACCTTGTTCCGGGTAATAAGATCCGGTTGGCTGACCGCACGATCCGCAACTCTGGCGCCTACCATGATCAGCAGATCCGATTCGTTCATGGCACGGTTCGCGTATGCCTTACCGTTATTGCCCACCATTCCGTAATAGAGCGGATGTTCGGTAGGCATGACACCGATCCCCATCATGGTGGATACTACGGGAATGCCATGTTCTTCGGCAAAGCTGCGCAGCTCTTCTTCGGCCTCGCTAAGTAATACTCCGCCGCCGGCACAGATGATAGGGCGTTTTGCACGCTCCAGCTCCTTGATAACCTTTTTGATCTGTACGGCATGCCCCTTGACCGTAGGCTTATAAGTACGCAGATTTACCTCTTCCGGATAATGGAAGTTCTTGATAACGGCATTCTGAATATCAATGGGAATATCAATCAATACCGGACCTTTTCTTCCGGTATTTGCAATATAAAATGCCTCTTTGAATACCCGGGGAATATCATTAACATTTTTTACCAGATAACTGTATTTAACAAAGGATTCCACTGCGCCGGTGATATCCGCCTCCTGGAACACATCACTGCCCAGCAGTTCGCTGTTTACCTGACCGGTGATACAGATCAGGGGAATACTGTCCGCAAATGCCGTGGCAATACCCGTGATGACATTCGTAGCACCCGGTCCGGAAGTCACCGCGCACACACCGGGTCTGCCGGTCATACGTGCCACACCGCTGGCGGCATGGGCAGCATTCTGTTCCGTCCGGATCAGCACCGTCCTGATCTCGGAATCCAGAATACTGTTGAAAAAAGGACATATGGCAACACCGGGATATCCGAATACCGTGCTTACCCCCTCGGCTTCGAGACATTTAATAATCGCATCTGCTCCAATCATTTTGCTCCGCTCCTTTATGTATACTCTGACTTTTTATTACTCCATTAAACTTTTTGCTAATTTCACCGCATCCGCGGCATCCTTGGAATAGCCGTCCGCTCCGATCTCATCCGCATATTCCTGGGTGATCACGGCTCCGCCGATAATGATCTTGGCGGTGATACCTTCCTGTTTTGCTGCGGCTACGATCTCCCGCATTCTCTGCATGGTCGTGGTCATCAGTGCAGACAGAGCGATAAACTCCGCATGGTGTTCCCTCGCCGTCTCCAGAATCTTTGCCTGCGGCACGTCTTTCCCCAGATCGATCACATGGAAACCGTGATTTTTAAGCATCAGAGCCACCAGGTTCTTGCCGATATCGTGGATATCTCCTTCTACGGTAGCAATGACCACTACCGGCATCTCTCCTCCGGCACTGCCCGTCTGTAACAGGGGTTCCAGTAGCTCAATGGAATTTTTCATAGCTTCGGCGCTGGCAATCAACTGCGGCAGGAAGTATTTCCCCTGATCGAAGTATTCGCCCACCTGATTAATGGCGGGAAGTAATACCTGATTCAACAATTCCACAGGTTTTTCCCCGCTTTCCAATGCTTCCTTCGTAATCTTTACGATGCCGTTGCGGTTACCCTTCAGGACAGCAGTCTTTAACTTGTCCTGCATTTCATTGATCTGTGGTCCTTTTTCGACAGCCGATTTTTCCACACTGCCTGCATTACTTGTCTGACCGCTTGCTGCCCCCTGACTTTCCAAGAGGGAGAGCTTTCTTGCCAGTTCCGCCTCTTTTGCTTCTCTTCGTTCCCTGACACCGCCGGCATACTCGATATATCGAAGTGCCGCTTCTTCTTTGTTCAGCAACAGATCCGTCGCAAGCGCACAGCTCACTAACAGTTCCTGGGACGGATTAGCAATTGCCATGGTTAGTCCTGCCTGAATTGCCAGTGTTAAGAATGCCGTATTTACAAAGCTTCGCTCCGGCATAGCAAAAGAAATATTGGACAGACCGCAGATGGTTGCAAATCCGTTTGCCTTGCAGTAGCGGATCGTTTCCAACGTCTCCAACGCTGCTTTGGGATTAGCTCCCACGGTTGCTACCAGTCCGTCTACCACGATATCTTCCTTATGCATTCCCAGGGAAGTGGCTCTGTCATAAATTTTATGAATGATTTCTTTTTTCTCATCAATATCTTTGGGCAATCCCGCATCCGACAACGGCAGCAGGATGAACATTGCCCCGTATTTTGCTACGATAGGAAGAAGCTTTTCGAATTTCTCTGTCTCCAGAGAGACGGAATTGACCAAAGCCCGTCCCGGATAATGGCGAAGGGCTGCTTCCAAAACCTCCACATAACTGGAATCCAGAGACAGCGGCAGGTTCGTCACGCCGCTTACCTCTTCCAGTGCCCGCAGCATACTGGCTTTTTCATCAATACCGCTCATACCCATATTGATGTCCAGTACCTTTGCACCGCAGGCTTCCTGCTCCTCGGCGAACTGGATCACTTTCTCGAAACTGCCTTCCTTAAGCTGTGCCTGCAATGCCTTCTTCCCGGTAGGATTGATGCGCTCTCCCACAACAAAAAAGCCATCCTCCAGTCCGAAGCTGTGGGTAATGCGTTCGGAGGTCAGATACCGGATGCCCTCCGGTCGTCTGGCTGCCGTAGCCTTTGCCTCCGTACCAAAGCGGTCATGGATCTGTCTGATAAATTCCGGGGTGGTACCGCAACAGCCGCCTAAAATCGAAGCACCGGCATTTACCAGTATTTCCATCTCTTCTGTGAATTCTTCTGCTTCCATGTTATAGCAGGTGTTGCCGTTTTCATCCAGAAAAGGAAGTCCGGCATTTGGCTTTGCAATCACGGGGATTCGGGTATGGGTTACCATATCCGAGATAATGCTCTCCATCTGTGCAGGTCCTGTGGAACAGTTGGCACCGATGGCGCTGGCGCCCAGGCTCTCCAGTACAATGGCTGCGGTCTTCGCATCCGTGCCGAATAATGTTCTTCCGTCTGCTTCAAAAGTCAGTGTGGCGATCACCGGCAGATCACAGACTTCCTTTGCAGCGATCAATGCCGCTCTGGTCTCTGCCAGGCTCATCATGGTCTCTACCACGAGCAGATCCACTCCTGCATCCATCAGGCTAAGAATCTGTTCCTTGTAGATATCGATCAGATCTTCCAGTTCCATTTTGCCCATGGGTTTTAACTGCTCACCGGTCATTGTGATATCTCCGGCTACCAGCACAGTATGTCCTGGGCTGCTCGCCGCTGCCTCCCTGGAGATTGCCACCAGCTCGTGGATCATGGCGGACATATTTTTCTCCAGATGATATTCTGCCAGCTTAATGCGGTTAGCTGTAAAAGTAGGTGCATACAGAATATTGGTACCCGCCTGTACATAATCCTTCTGCAGCTTCAGCATAACATCCCTATGTTCCAGGATCCACTGCTCCGGACAAACACCGGAGGGCATTCCGGCTTTCACCAGATTTGATCCGGTGGCACCGTCCAAATATAAAATATGACCTTTACTTAATGTACTAAATTCTTCTCTTGTCATGGCTCTCTTTTCCTGTTACTTGATTCTTTTAATCATACCACACTGTCCTTTTATTCGTAAAGGGGACGTTTTAACATTATGTGGTTGCGTAAAACCACATAATATGATAAATTTTTAGATGGATTATATGATTTGGAGGGATAAATATCTTGAAAAACAAAATACTTGCTATTACAGCGGGACTTCTTACCGCTATGGCTCTTACCGCCTGTGGAAAGGATCCCGAGCTGACGCAGTTTCGAGAGGAGATCGATGCATTTTGTACTGAGATCTCAGACATTGACACCTCGATCAACAACGTGGATGCCGAATCCGATAATGCAGCCGATGAACTTTTAGGATACCTGGATCAGTTGGATCAGGATTTTCAGGATTTCGCCGCATTGGATTTTCCTACGGAATTTGATTATCTGGAAAGTATGGCCGATGAAGCCAGTGAATATATGACCACTGCCGTGCAGAGTTATCATGATGCTTTCAGCAATGGCGGATATAATCAGCTGACTGCCGATTATGCCAAGGAGAACTACGCCAGAGCTTACAAGCGTATTCAGATCATCATCACTTTCCTTCACGGTGAACAGCCGGAGGATGTCAATCTGACGACGGAAGAAGCCCCTACGGAATCTTCTGTTGCTGAATAATTTCAAATCACAGAGTAAAATACCCCCGTGCAATGCACGGGGGTATTTTTTAATTAGTTTATTATGTTATGATATCGGGGTCAAAATCCCCGACTTTGATGCCTACGGATTGCTCCGTGCTGCGCACTCTCACAATCCTCCCTCTATTCGCATATCGTGGGATTATCATCCCACTTTTATGCTCATATCGGGGCGGGTCCTAAGGTCTTTCACCCACATATGAGCAAGCTCATGTGGGCTTAGACCTTTTGCCCCTGGCATCTTATTATTTTAAGATCTTGAGCTGGCCGAGCAGGGGAACTTCCTTCTCCTCTTCCTTACAAGCATAGATCAGACCCATGATCCAGCATACGAACAGGAAGATGCTCAGAATTCCGCTTACAACGCCGCCTACATAAGGAATAACGCGGATAACGCTTGCAACGATCTGCGCTAAGAAAATAACCAGTGCCTGATTCAGATGGAACTTAGCCCCCTCCTTGTCACCTGCGCAAAAAGCAACGATCCAGCCGATCCAAGTGATGTACGCAACAATACCCGTAGTTTTTTTATCCATTTTTTTCTCCCTCTGCACTTCTGTGCGATAAAATATTCTGTATATGTAAAAATGCAAATACAGTCAAAGTGAAATGTGAAAGCCGAGAAGCAAAATATTTTTCAGAATAAAATTCCCGATCATGATCGCTACCGCCGCATACAGATGCCATTCATGAAAGCGCCAGCCTTTTACCCTGCCGAAATGTAATCTGGCAAGTGTCTGGCTTATCATGAATCCTCCAAAAATGATGATCGTATATATCACAAGCGGATGATACCAGGCTGATACCAGGAAATGTCCCTGAAGAAGGGCACTTAACGCTCTGGTCCCGCCACATCCGGGGCAATAGATTCCGAACAGACGATAGACGATGCAGGTATATCCTGTATTTTCCAGTATCGGTACGATAGCCTTGAGATATACTAAGCTTCCCGTCAAACCAAGTACCAGGAATATCCATCCCGTCAAATAGAGATAGTCTTCCAGGCAGCCTTTTTTAGTATGTACCATATGCACCGCTGCCGATCATTGCAACGGAAAATACTACTGCAAGAATCGTGATCAGAATTCCCAGCACGATACCTACGATAGAGCAGATCAGTCCGCCCTTTGCCAGTCCGGTCTTACCCTGCTTGTTGGCAAATACGGCACAGATGATACCGCCGACTCCGAACAGTGCTCCTATCCAGCCGGTACAGCATCCGAGAACGATAGAGAGAATACCAAGTACCAGGCTTACAATTGCCAGTACGTTGGTCTCCTTGTTCTCAGCCTTAGGGGCTTCTACAATTGTCTGGGGATGTACATTAGCGGTATAGTCCTGATAATTGTTAACGGGCTCTACCACGGGGGTCTCCTGTACAGGTTCTGCTGCCGGAGTTACTTCGGCTTCGGAAACCGTTTCTGCAGCCGTAGTGTCTATTGTAACATTGTTTTCATTTTCAAAGTTCTGTCCGTCCATTTTTTCCTCTTTCTGTCTTGTTCAGACTTCTTATTTTAATCCGCTAACGGATTGCCCTTGCCGTCGGTGTCGATTTTGCCGGTCAGGATCATGATACCCTCTACCAGTCCCCAGATACCTACACCCATTACAAGAAATACACCGACAAACACACAGCATAAAAGAATTCCTACAATGGTAAGTACCAACTGGGTAACTGCCTTACCGGTATAACCCAGATAGAAATTATGTACACCGAAGGATCCCAGGAAAATACCTAACAGTCCGGCCACCAGTTTGGATTTGGCATCCGCTGCCGGTGCCTGCTTATTGGCAACACCACAATTCAAACACACTGTTGCATCCGGTGCTAAAGGCTTTCCACAGTTATGGCAGTAATTATTGCCCTGTCCTTTGGCTACTCCACACTTTACGCACATTACAGCTTCATCCGTCATATAAGGCTCGCCGCAATTTTTACAAAAGTACATTTGGTCTTCCTCCCTCATTTATTTTCCTGGCTTTTTTCTCAGCCATTACTGTACATTATACAAGATGTTTGTATATTTTACCAGTGTTATTTTCACATTATAAGAGGTTATAACGTGCAATTTTTATAAAATCATGTGAAATCTATCTGATAAATCTTATTTATCGGAATCTCCGTGTCGTTCATGCAAATTTTCCCGGCTGTTTCATTTATTTTCTGAACATGACCTTCCAGAGTCCGGTAACTGCCTCCGTCTTTTTGGGAATCCGGTACAAAATAAGTGATCTTCACCGGAGGCTTTTGTATCAAATGTTCGTGAATATAATAGAGTTGTCTGTCAATCTCCTGTTTCCTGTCCTCATCCAATTCTATAAAGCGGTCTGTCAGTCTGGCGGTCTCTCTCAGAGCATCGTCGTATCCCGTAAGCGCCGCAAAGGGAGAAAACTGGGCGGCACGATTTTGCAGTGACATCCTGGGATGTGTCACAGATACCGGATGGGGAAGATGGAGCATGTCTTTATATTTTTCGTTCATAGTAATCTCCATTCCGCAGACGATTCCTTTCGTAGGAGGAATCGCGAATCAAATTTCAAATTTGATTCATGCCTTATGACCGCCGATCTGGCGGTTCCTGTCTATCGTGGTAGCGCCCTCCTGAAGATCGGCGGCTCTTAAAATAGCATTTTTTCCGTATTTGGATTTCACGCTAAGCATGGCTTCCAGCAGATGTTTTTCCTTTTCCAAATGTTCCTTTTCCTTCTGCATGTCCTTCTCTTTGGTGTCATCCGACAACAGTCCGCCGGAAAACAGATCCAGCTGTTCATAGACCGGCTCCTCCTTCACACTGTCTGCCTCTTTTAAATGATTTGCCACCAGTGTGATCCTGCGGGCAAGTAACATGGGATCCACGATCCGTTCATATAGTTCCATGATCGTGTCTGTGATCCTGGCAGCGGATGCAGTCATATTTCCAAGATTCCCGGTGCCATGCGCGTGTTTCGGTACGCTTCTGCCGTAACGGTCCACGGTGATCTCGCCGTGATAACGATCCGCAATCCCTGGTATCTTCAAGTTATCAATGTCATACCCCACCGTCAAAACAACCTGGTCTGTCACCAGTTTCTTCTCCACCAGGTCTAGTACCAGCTGCTCTGCCATCTCTCGAACCACGATCTTCGTCTGTGTAAAATCCGTAGCACAATGCAGAACCTGCCCGGCGCTGATACAGTTGGTCTCCGGGCGGTAGGATTTGATCAGATCCATGGTCACCGGTTCGTATCCCCAGGCATGATCGATCAGAAGTTCCGCGTTGATTCCAAACATTCCATACAGTAGATCCTCATTATAGTAATCACCCACTCCACCGATAGAGCAGCGGGCGATATCTCCCATGGTAAACATTCCGGCGGCTTCCAGCTTTTTACGGTATCCTGCGCCCACCCGCCAGAAGTCCGTCAACGGCTTATGGTCCCACAGCAGTTCCCGATAGCTGATCTCATCCAGCTTTGCGATTCGTACGCCATTTGCATCCGGTTCTATGTGCTTGGCAACAATATCCATTGCCACCTTACACAGATACAGATTTGTTCCGATCCCCGCCGTGACGGTCAGTCCCTTTTTCTTAAGGATTTCTGTGGCAATCGTGGTTGCCAGTTCTTCCGCCGTCATTTTGTAGATCTTCAGATACTGCGTTACATCCAGGAATACTTCATCAATGGAATAGACATGTATATCCTCCGGTGCAAGATATCTCAGGTAAATATCATAGATCTGTGTACTGTACTCCAGATATCTCGCCATCCGGGGTGTTGCCGTGATAAAACTCACTTCCAGTTCCGGATGTTCCTGTAATTCATCCGCAAAAGTGCTTTTTCCTAAAAAACTGCCTCCGGGTGCCCGCACTTTCCGCAGGGCATTCACTTCCCTTATCTTGGAGATCACCTCGAACAGTCTGGCTCTTCCGGGGATTCCGTAGGCTTTTAAGGAGGGAGATACTGCCAGGCAGATGGTCTTTTGCGTCCTGGAGGCATCTGCCACCACCAGGTTCGTATTCAGAGGATCCAGGCCTCTGTCTGCGCACTCCACGGAGGCATAAAAGGACTTCAGATCCATAGCAATATATGTATGTGATGATGATTCCATAAATGTCTCCTTTCTGTGCTGCGGTTGCTCATTACATCATGATTCGCACCTACGGTGCTTACCGTTGCTTCACAACGATCATGATCAAATTCGCCGTTCGCCAATTATGCAAGCATATTGGCTCCCTTGCGCTCATTATATTATAGCAGAATATATGTTCGATTACAAAGGTAATTTTTATCAAAAAAAGACTCCCGAAAAAATCGGGAGTCTCAGAATTCTGAAAATCAGATTTAGTTAGAACTTGCCAGCCTTAGCAGCTTCCTCGATGGATACTGCAACAGCTACGGTAGCGCCTACCATAGGGTTATTACCCATACCGATCAGACCCATCATCTCAACGTGTGCAGGTACGGAGGA
>ULVX01060954.1_pt1 | contig 11146 bp, 2 predicted proteins | sample 1959811 | NCBI WGS metagenome assembly ULVX01 (sample SAMEA4835797, study PRJEB28245) | human gut metagenome | biome: gut microbiome; material: fecal sample | place: Denmark | collected 2008
ACACCCGGGGCTCCGCAGAGCCAGGCGGAAGGGGAGGTACGGTTTACCAGTACTCTGGATCCTGTAGCTTATTGCTTTATCTACGAGTGGAATCCGGTGGCTACTTGGAGCTTAAATTTCAATATCGAGAACTTCACGAAAGGCATGGCTATACGTGTACAGCTGGTGAACACCGCTAATCCGGACGGGGTAGAGTTCCGCTTTGAGGATTCTGAGCCGGCGCAAACGTTAGACAATGGCGGCTTTTGGATACCGGACGAGAAGTTGACGGACTATGGATATAGCGTTGGGCTTCGTCTGCAAATGAATAGCTCGAAGGGGTGCGAGGCTGGCTATACCGTGAAAGTGTACAGCTCGCAAGACATAAGCACGGCTGCTTTGGCCTCTACCGGGCAGACGATACGGTTTATGCTGAGTGATAAGGCTCCTGCTATGGGGGAGTTGTTACGTACATCCGGCGATCTGAACGAGGATATCCCTTTTGCGATCAACGTGACGAAGGCGGGTTTCCTGCAGGGGCAACACGCTAAGATGAAGATTTATCTGAATGGCCCTTCTGAAGGCTTGACCCTTTCCGGGCAGAACCTAAGTAAAGAGACTGGTCTATATAATGAGCCCATATACGTATTAGATATCCCTTCCTTCTCCGCTACGCAATTCACGTTGATGGCTCACGCCACGGAGGAATGGAACGGAACGGTTCAAGTGGATATTTGTGATGCGGACGGCAATAGGGTAGGGTATGGTAGCCAAGCACCGTTCGCTTTCCCAACCAATAACTCGCAGGACGATATAGCCGCCTTGAAAGCGATCGCCGAGGCCAATCCGCTGAACTCGGACTTGCAGAACTTCATCTCCAGCAAGGATTACTTGAAAGACCGGACGCAGAGCGATGGCTACAACGTGGGCGTGACGTGGAACGCCGAGTCCCCGAGCCGGGTGAAAAGCTTCTTTATAAAGGATTATAGAACACATACGGTATCTGACATGAAGGATATAGGCTCGTTGAGTGGATTGGAAGACTTACGGTTGACTGGCACTCGGTTGAAATCTCTTGATCTGTCTGCTTTGACAAAGCTAAGGCAACTGAATATGGATGATAACGATTCGCTTACATGGTTCACGGTGAAGCTCCCGAGTCCATTACCTGAGTATTTCAATCTTTATGGTTCTACTAGGGTCATAGCCGGTACGCCAGTAGACGATTATAACGCTTATGCTGCGAAGGGCGAGGAGATCGATCTATCCGCTTACGCTACGGTGGGTGGCGTGAAATCGATCTACACTTGGTTCCTTAACGATCGAACTACTGGTAAACGGACGGAAGCGACCATGCCGATGGTCTCTGGCAAGGAGGGGGCTTTCGTGTTTAGCGGAAAGCCGGGCGAATATTATATATGTGAGATTACGAACTCGAATTACGACAATTGGCGTATGTATACGCCCCAGATCAAGGTAGCCCGTAACTCGGACAGCTACTCCCCTGCGGACATCGCCGGATTGAAGAAGCTGGCTACCGATAACCCGAATATCACCCAATTGCAGGAGTTCGTGGAAAGCAAGGGCTGGGAGCGCGAGAATTGGAACTCATATCAAGACGTGATCCGTACGGACTGGAACACCGACGAGGTCGGTCGCTTAACGCATCTGGCGATTGAGTTAGATTGGAACTCTAAGGATACGATCTCTCAATTAGACTTGAGCGCCTTCACTGAGTTGAAGTATTTCGAGTGCGAGGAATTTATGAATATAGAGAAGCTGGACGTATCGAAAAATACGAAACTGGAGCATTTGCATATATATAGCAGGAACTTAGCTTCACTTGACCTGTCCAAATGCCCGGAACTGCAATATTTTAGATTTGGAACATTATACATAGGCGAGGGAAGTTACCAGAACACGAAGCTAGCGACACTGAATCTTATCGGTTGTTCGAAGCTGACGGAGCTTTACCTTGAGCATTCGCCCTTGGCTTCGCTGGATATCTCATCCTTCAAGCAATTGAGCCGTCTGGAGATCGAGTACTGCCCGAACTTGAAGTTGCAAGGTTTCGATAAGGCTACGAGCTTGACCTATTTGGCCTTGCCGCATACAGAACAGTTCGCGGATCTGGTAAAGAACCTGCCGGCGTTTATCCGTCATCTATATCTGCAAAATACGGAGTATGAGCTTCCTTCTGCGCAAGTGGGAAAGAATCTGGAGTCGTTGGGATTGCCGGGATACGTGGAGAGTCTCGATCTGGCTCAGTACCCGAACTTGAGTAACTTGAATGCGGATGGATCTCTTTTGAGATATTCTACGGTGAAGAACTACCGGCAGATAAATTATAATGGTTTGGGGCACATAACGCTTACTTCCCCCTCTCATCCGGGAGATCCATACTGGTTCGAGAACGGCGATACGATCGATCTCTCCTCGGAGGCCGTGATCGATGGCATAGAGACCGTATTCCTATGGGTAAACGCCAAATATAGGACAGAGGAGAAAGAGGCATTGAAGCCGGTGCCAAACCGTCCGGGCGTATTCGTGCTGGACAGCAAGGAGGAAAAGTATGGAGACTATTATTGTAAGCTGATGAACCCGAAGTTCTGTAAGATCTCGGAGATTAATGTACGTGACGGCTGGCAGATCGAGACTTCATACTTCCACGTGGAGACCACCGTCCCCCAAGTATTCGCCGAGAGCGACGTGGCTACCTTGGCACGTATCGTAGACGCTTCCAACAACAAGGCATTAAGCGAGTGGTGGAGCAGCGGCGCATGGCAGACAAACGAGGGCTCACTGTATGCGCAAGCCGTTTGGAACGACGAGAACCCGCGCCGCTTGATACATTTATATATGTATGAGATGGGCGAAAGCTTTACGAAGAAGGTAGATCTCGCTGCCTTGGATAAGCTGGAGATCTTGTCGTTGACAGGCAATAGGGTGGAGGAACTGACCTTGCCGAAGAACAATACGGTATTGCGTTCTTTGATGCTGGGTGGAAACTATTCTTTGAAATCTTTGATCGTATCCGAGTATCCATCGCTGGAGTATCTGGATGTGTCTAGTACGGACTTGACGGCTCTCGACTTGTCTAAGAACAAAAACTTGAAGGAGTTGTTCTTGAATTGGACGATGCTTGACGGGGTAGAGAACAGCGCTTCGGCTTCGGGCCTTGCCGCTCAATTAACCGCATATGGCTTGCCTATACCCACTACCCGGATCGATTTGGCGGACTTCCCGGCCTTGATGTCTTTCAATGCCGATGGTTCGTGCTTGGAGTTCGCTAACGTGGAGAACCCGCGGCAATTGGAGGCTGCCTTCGGTGTTGTTAGGTTGCCGGTAGGTGAGGTTCGTCCGGGAGGTTTCGTGGCTTATGGGGAGACAATCGATCTTTCCTCACAAAAGATGGTAGGTACATCCGCCTCTCGCTTTACTTGGGTATTCGACGGCGATACGATCGACCATACGGACAGCCGCTATACGATTACCGAAGACTTGACCCCGAATTATCAAATTGCCGGTCTTGTAACCAATCCATTATTCCCCGGCTGGACGGTTCAGTACGGTGCGTGGGTTTACACCTGCGATGGCGATGCCAACCTCGACAAGTCCGTGAACGTACAAGACGTGACGGCTACGGTAAGCTACATCTTGCGGGACAAGGATAATATGATCCCCAACTTCGGTTTTGCTGAGGCGGACGTGAACTATAATAATAATGTAGAGATCGCCGACGTAATCGGTATCGTCAACCTCATCCATGGCAAGCCGGTTACCAAGGCCAGTGCACTGCGTTCTGAGGCCGAGGTTCCCGTACAAATGGAGCTCGACGCTGACAATTTCTTGACCATGAATAGCCAAGTACCGGTAGCCGGTATCTATCTGGAGTTGGTGGGAGCCATCGACGAGATCCCGTTACTGGGCGACGCCGCTAAGTTCCTGCAGGCTTCCAGCTTGAACGGTGATACCTTGCGTGTGATCGGTTATAGCTTGGATGGCCGCACGATTCCTTCGGGCAAGAGCTGTATCCTGCGTATGCCGGCGGGCGTTACCTTGGTAGGAGCCTCCTTCTCCGACGCGAAGGCCAACAGCTTGAGGTCCGGTGGCGATGCGATCGTGACTTCCAACGCCCCGATCGAGGCGATCAGCCAATTGGCAGCCGTGTCCAATTATCCGAACCCGTTCCGTGGCAGCACGACCTTCCGTTATCAGTTGACGGAGGCGGCCGAATCCGTGACGATCCACGTATTCTCCGCGAATGGCGCTTTGGCCGCGGTATTGAACGGTCTGCCCGGCGAGGTGGGCGATAACCAATATTCGGCGGCTCTTACCTTACCGGCGGGCGTTTACTACTACCGCTTGACGGCAAAGACAGGCCATGATGTGAAGGCAAGTAATACTAACATCTTTATCTGTAAGTAAATTATGAAAGTGAATCATATAAAACAATTATTCGTAGCCCTCTTCCTGCTGTTATCGGCGGGAACGGCTACCGCCGCCCAGTGGAAATTGGCGAAGACGAACCTGAACGCCGCTGGCAGTAAGGATACGCTCACGCTGAAGGTATCCGATAATTCCTTTAGTTTCTCCTCCTTCCAGGTGGATTTCACCTTGTCCGAGGGTATCTTGCTAGATGGGACTCCGATCCTCGGCGAGTTGGCAAATGATCATGCCCTTACGTGGAGTAAGCAAAGTGACGGCAGCTTCCGTTGCGTGGTATACAGTGCAGGAAACAAGGATATGAAAGCCCCGGAAGGCCCCGTACTCCGTATCCCGGTAGTGCTGGCGGCCTCTTTTGATGGAGGGACGTTCACGGCGAAGAACGGGCTCTTGTCTAACAAGGCCTCCAATGGGCAGTCGGTGACGGACTTGAGTGGGGCGACCCTTACGGTGCATAAGGAACTGAAACATCTGGTGGTGAACGTGTCGGGCTTGGAGCAAGTGGCTAACCCGGCTATAGCTGCTGGATTGAGCTATACGACCATCCCGGAGGGCAAGGCGCTTACGGTCGCTTATTTTAAGGATGATTCTTGTAAAATAGCGGCTACCGACAATGACCGCAAGAAAGAGGGTATCCTGTATGTCAGCATATCCTATGCGGGCGACACTGACTACGCTAAGTTCGAGGAGATCTATGTCATGAGCCTGACGAGCAAGATCGCTATTGACGCAAGTAAAATCACGAAGCCGCTAGCGGCAAAGATCAAGGCTGGTCAATTGCTTTCAACCTCTTTACTGTCCGGCGGTAGCGTGACGGATAAGGATGGATATACGATTGCCGGTACCTTCGTTTGGACGAACGGGAATGCGGTGATGCCGGCCGGGAAGCAAAACTGTTCCGTCACTTTCTATCCGGATAACTCTTCTTATTACAATACGGCGGAGGTGTCCGTGGAGGTTGAGGTAACCCCTACGTATCTAGTCACCGCTACAGGGACAACAGGAGGTACCGTAAACGTATTGGGCAAGACCGAGGATGACGTGTACGTGAAGGGTCAAGAGATCTCCTTGGTAGCCCTGCCTCTGCCCAATTATAAATTCGATAGTTGGTCGGTTACGGGTGCGAGCGAGACCTTGCCGGCGAATGATTCCATCCCCGTTAAGGCGGATAATAATAAGACCTATACGGCGAATTTCTCCCCGATCATGCATACGGTATCGATCAAGACGGCAGGCAACGGTGGTCTCTCGGTTAAGGCGGAAGATGCGGAGGTTGCGTCTGGAGCTTCCCTGCGACAAGGTACGGTCTTGCAAATCGTGGCTACCCCGGACGTGAACTCCCAGTTGAAATCATTGACTATAAACGGAGACTCGCTAAAGGGTAATAAGGTGACGCTAACAGGGGATTTGACGGTCAAAGCCGAATTTGGAGAAAAAGCGGGGGCACTTGTCACTATCAAAGATGTGGCGAACGGCTCTATCTTATTATATAAGGAAGAAGACGGTAGCTTGATTGCTTCCGGCTCTACTGTTCTCCCAAATTCGAAGGTGCGTGTGATTGCTCTTCCGGATGCTGGATATCGCTTGAATGACAGTGGTGTCACCTTATCAGGCGTGACCGGTTCTACTACGACGAACTTGTGGACTGTGACAGGCGATGTTACGGCGAATGCCACCTTCACTGCGGTGACCTATGACGTGAAGACCTCTGTCGCAAGCACCGATGGAGCCGCTATTACCGGAGCAACGATTATCTTGAACAAAGAAGAAAACGGTAGTTGGGTTGCACTGGCTGAAAATGAGAAATTGGCGTATGGAACGAGAGTACGTGTAGAAGATATCAAAGGGCTAAAAGATGGAGCGAGATTGCTTACCATCTTGGCAGGAGGCAAGGAAGTATCCCAAGATATCCCAAATGCGATCTTCACCGTAACCGGCAACTTGACCGTGACTGCCGTGTACGACCATCTGGTGCCGATCAAGAGGGAATACATCTTTTGTCCGTATCAAGAATACTACTATAGTGGCGCATCCCGCCCCTTCATACCATTTGCTTCGCAGACCTATGCGGGCTTCTCATTTAATGTATCGTATATAGCCTCGGATGATAAAGATAAAAAAGAAGTTAAGAAAGCTATTGATGCTGGCGATTATACGGTCGTGTTGAGGCGTGATTCGGATGATTTATATGAGGCGTTTCATGAGGAGTATCCGGATCCAGAGCATCCGAATGAAGGAAAAGTAGGCTTGACAATTAAGAAGTCTAAGATCGCGGTAACGGAACAACCAAGTGATGGGAGTGGAAAACCGAAAACCCATCCTGCGGAGGGAACTGAGGTGAGCATTGATGTCGATGATACTTATAAGGTTCCCGGCGTGAAAAAATACGTGATCAAGCCTAAGAGTGATGCTGCTATTAAGAATTATGAAAAGGAAACCGTTTACTATTATTCTACAAATGACCCGGTAGTATTATCCTTTGGCACGTCCATCTGGCGTTCGGAGGGGTTGGGAGAAGAGGGAGGTCATGTACGTGTCACCAATGGCGGTGTGTCATATACTGGTAATAAGGTAGTCTCTATCCCGGAAGGTATAACGGTTACACTGGAAGCCGTGCCTGCGGAAGGCTATAAATTCTCCCGTTGGAAAGATAACGACGGTACCAATCCTCAAAGAGAATATGTGGTAAAGAAAGGTGCTAGTAGTGTTGAACCTGTATTTGTCGGCAAGACAAATCTAGAGTTCAAGTTAGCCCAAACCTCTTCCGTATATAATGGTGCGGCGCAAACCGTATCCGTGACAGGCACGGGCAACGAGGCTTGCCAGATCACGTTCTTCTTTGACGAGGACTGTACGCAACCGGCTGTCTTGAAGAATGCGGGTAAGTATTATGTACGTGTTTACCGTCCGGCTGATGCGGAGTATAATGAATATACTAAAGTTCTCCCTTATACGATCGAGCAAGCAGAGCCTACGGTTACATGGCCTGCGGCTTCCGGTATCTTGTCCGGCCAAAAGCTATCCGAGTCTGTTTTACAAGGTGGGCATGCGGGTATCGTTGCCGGAACATTCGCTTGGAGCAAACCGGAAACAGCGCCTACGTCCACCGATCAGCAAGAGGTTACCTTTACGCCGACCGATCCGAATTATAAGCCGGTTAGTAGCAAGATAGAGGTGACGGTTGTTTCCGCTTCTTCCTCGGATCCGGTTACTCCTCCTGTAGACCCCGTAGATCCGGAGAATCCAGACAAGCCGGGCCAGCCGGATACGCCAACCGGCATCGAGTCCATCGAGGAAGGCATGAGCCTGTATACGGCCAATCAATCTATCTTCGTGAATATGCCTCAGCAGGTAGCCTTGAAGGTAGTCGATGTGTCCGGCATCGTTCTTTACGAAGGTTCGATTCTTGGCAAGGCTGAGATCCCGGTAGGGCATGCCGGAGTCTACTTCGTCCGCTGCGAGGCCTTCGGCGATTCGTTCGTACGGAAAGTCGTGGTTCGCTGATTCTGCCAATGCCCATCGTAAGGTGCTTATGATGGGCATTGTAAACACCTTATACTGCCCATCGTAACAACCTTACGATGGGCAGTGTTATTTCGTAAGGTATACGATCGTTTGGCTTACGGTTTATAATAAATAATAAGTAAAAAACTTCGGATTATATTTGCTGGTCTCGAAAAAGGCCGTATCTTTGCAACGTTGAAACAAAAACAATAAAGACAAGAACAATGACACGCAACTTGCAAAATAGTCTCATTATTTCTCTAAACATTATTCTACTCTGGGAACGGGATAGGAAGTGAGACTGTATGCTTTGCGAGCATTACGATATATGAAAGAGCCTTTCTCACTTCCTTGTGAGAGAGGCTTTTTTAGTTAGTATAGGATATTAGTAAATTAAGAATATAAGATTATGTCAGACAGATTATTTATTTTCGACACCACCTTACGTGATGGTGAACAGGTTCCGGGATGCCAGTTGAATACAGTGGAAAAGATTCAAGTAGCTAAGGCGTTGGAACAGCTAGGTGTTGATGTGATCGAGGCTGGTTTCCCTGTCTCCAGTCCCGGGGATTTTAAGAGTGTGGTTGAGATCTCAAAGGCCGTGACTTGGCCGACCATCTGTGCCTTGACCCGTGCGGTGGAGAAAGATATCGACGTGGCAGCCGAGGCGTTGAAATTCGCTAAGCGAGGACGTATTCATACGGGTATCGGTACTTCTGATTCTCATATCAAATACAAGTTTAACTCAACGAGAGAGGAGATTATAGAGCGTGCGATCGCCGCCACGAAATACGCTAAAAAGTACGTGGAGGACGTAGAATTCTACTGTGAGGATGCCGGGCGTACGGATAATGAATATCTGGCCCGTGTCGTGGAGGCCGTGATCAAGGCCGGGGCTACCGTAGTGAATATCCCGGATACGACAGGATATTGCTTGCCGGATGAGTACGGGGCGAAGATTAAGTATCTGATGGAACATGTGGATGGCGTACATAACGCTATTCTTTCCACTCATTGCCATAATGACTTGGGCATGGCTACCGCGAACACCGTACAAGGCGTGTTGAACGGAGCCCGTCAGGTGGAGGTAACCGTAAACGGTATCGGTGAGCGTGCGGGTAACACGTCATTGGAAGAAGTCGCCATGGTTTTCAAGAGCCATAAAGAACGTGATATTATTACCAATATCACGACGAATAAGATCTATAGTACGAGCCGTATGGTTTCTAGCTTGATGAATATGCCGGTACAACCGAATAAGGCTATTGTCGGACGTAACGCGTTCGCTCACTCCTCTGGTATCCATCAAGATGGCGTTTTGAAGAATGCGCAAACCTACGAGATCATTGATCCGAAGGATGTGGGTATCGATGATAACGCGATCGTATTGACTGCTCGTAGCGGTCGTGCGGCGTTGAAGCATCGCTTGCATGTTTTAGGTGTGGATCTGGAGCAGGAGAAATTGGACAAGGTGTATGATGAGTTCTTGAAACTGGCCGATCGTAAGAAAGATATTAATGATGATGATGTTTTGATGTTGGTCGGAAAGGATCGTACGGCTACCCACCGTATTAAATTGGAATATTTACAGGTAACTAGTGGCGTTGGAGTACAATCAGTCGCAAGTATTTGTTTAAATTTGTCGGGAGTAAGAAGATATGAGGCCGCGGCTGGTAACGGTCCGGTTGATGCGGGTATCAAGGCGGTGAAAAAAGCCATTAGCAATAATGACATGACGATTCAGGAATTCTTAATCCAAGCCATTAATAAAGGTAGCGATGATACGGGCAAGGTGCATATGCAGGTAGAGTATAACGGGGCTACCTATTATGGGTTCTCCGCGAATACCGATATTATCGCCGCTTCCGTGGAGGCTTTCGTGGACGCCATCAATAAGTTTATAGTAGACTAAAAATAGACAAGACAATGAGCAAGACATTATTTGAGAAAATCTGGGACAAACACGTGGTGGACACGTTGCCCGACGGAACCATACAATTGTATATCGACCGTCTGTATTGTCATGAGGTGACTAGCCCGCAGGCTTTCGCCGGATTACGTGCACGTGGATTGAAGCCCTTCCGTCCCGCGCAAATCACTTGTATGCCGGACCACAATATCCCGACATTGAACCAAGATAAGCCTATCGAGGACCCTATATCCAAGAATCAAGTGGATACCTTGGAAGAGAACGCTAAGTATTTCGGCTTGACGTATTACGGTCTTCAACATCCGAAGAATGGTATCATCCATGTGGTAGGTCCGGAGACAGGCTTGACGCAGCCGGGTATGACGATCGTTTGTGGCGACTCCCATACTTCTACGCACGGTGCCATGGGCGCTATCGCCTTCGGTATCGGTACGAGCGAGGTGGAGATGACCTTGGCTACCCAATGTATCATGCAGCGTAAGCCGAAAACGATGCGTATCACGATCGATGGTGTACGCAAACCGGGCGTTACGGCGAAGGACTTTGCTTTATACATTATTAGTAAGATGAGTACCAGCGGTGCTACGGGCTATTTCGTAGAGTACGCTGGCGAGGCGATTCGTAATACGACCATGGAGGAACGTTTGACAATCTGTAACCTTTCGATCGAGATGGGTGCCCGTGGCGGTATGATCGCTCCGGATGATGTTACTTTCGATTATTTGAAAGACCGTGAGTTTGCCCCAAGAGGCGAGGAATGGGAGCGGAAGGTGAGCGAGTGGCGTCAGCTGTATAGTGATCCGGACGCTAAGTTCGATAAGGAGATCGTTTTCCACGCCGAGGATATCGACCCGATGGTTACGTACGGTACGAACCCGGGCATGGGTATGAGTATCAGCAAAGATATCCCCTCCTTAGAGAGCGTGCCCGAGGCAGGCCGTATCTCTTATAAGAAGTCTTTGGATTATATGGGCTTCAAGGCAGGCGAGTCTATGTTGGGTAAGAAAGTGGATTATGTCTTTTTAGGTAGCTGTACGAATGGCCGTATCGAGGATTTCCGTGCTTTCGCCTCTTTGGTGAAAGGAAAGAAGAAAGCGGATGATGTAACGGTTTGGCTGGTTCCCGGCAGTTGGCAGGTAGAGCGGGAGATTCGTGCCGAGGGGATCGATAAGGTTTTGGCCGAGGCCGGCTTCGTCCTTCGTCAACCGGGATGTTCCGCTTGTCTGGCGATGAATGAGGATAAGGTTCCGGCGGGTAAATATGCGGTCTCCACTTCCAACCGTAATT
>ULVX01062231.1_pt1 | contig 11142 bp, 7 predicted proteins | sample 1959811 | NCBI WGS metagenome assembly ULVX01 (sample SAMEA4835797, study PRJEB28245) | human gut metagenome | biome: gut microbiome; material: fecal sample | place: Denmark | collected 2008
GATTCTGTAATCGTCGTGCTGAATCGAGAGTTCAATACCGACTCTTTAACAAGAGTAAAAGTGGAGCGAGGTTTGTTTGTTGAGGGAGATAATGAAAAAATTGACGAATTGGTATTTAAGGGAGCTCCGGTGAAAGCCGATGAGAAGTTGCCGATAGCTTTTGTGTCTGGTAAACTATTGAAGAAGATGCCGGAGGCGTATACCGATGTGAGAGGACAAGTAACGGCCGATTACCAAACTTACCTTGAAAAAGTTTGGGTGAAGAAACTCAATAAAAAATATCCGGTAGAAATCTATGAAGATGTCCTAAAAACAGTTAATAGGCCGTAGTTGCCATTATTTAGTCGTAATTTAGCGGATATTTATGTAGGTAATATAGATGTATAAAGTCTCGATAATAGTATTATGCGCAGCATTTTCGGCATGCCTTTTTACGGCATGCCGAAGTGGGTTACAGAGCGATGAAAATTCATTGGTACAAGTGGGCGATGAAATACTATCGCGTCAAGAGCTTGCCGATGCCATGCCGGAGGGTCTTTCACGCGCTGATAGTACCGATTTTGCCGACAAGTATATCCGTCGATGGATTTGTGATGTATTACTATATCGAATGGCACAAAAGAATATTCCCGATATAGGACGTATTGATGCATTGGTTGAGAAATACCGACGAGATTTAGTCATATTCGAATATCGTAAGAGATTGGTTAATGAACGGGTGACGAAGTCTTTTGATGAACAAGAAATGCTGGATTATTATGAGCGAAACTCAGAAATGTTTCGTTTGCATGAAGCCATCTTGAAAGGGTTGTTTCTTAAAGTACCGGAGAATACGCCCAATCTTGGACAGTTGAAAAAATGGTATTGTTCTACAAATCCCGATGGAGTAGAAAAGATCGAGAAATATGCTTTGAAAAATGCGGTGATCTATGACTACTTTTATGACAAGTGGATACCGTTTGAAGAAATCGTCAATAATATTCCATACGAGTTTGGAGATGCTGAATCCTTTTTAAAGACATATCATAAGTTGGAATTTAATAAAAACGGATATTGGTATTTACTGAATATTACAGAATATCGTTTGCCGGGAGAAGAAATGCCTTATGATTTTGCTCGGGCTCAAATTCAGGAAATTTTGACAAATAGCAATCGGTTGAACTTTGATCGGGAGTTGGAAGAAAATCTGTATCGGGATGCCGAGAAGTCGGGTGATATAAAGTGGTTGTATAAAGGTGAGAAATCTATTGAAAAAGAGAGTATAAAATAATTGAATTATGCGTAAAGTTACTGATTGGCTTTTATTTTTCTTTATGGCGGTGTCTTTGCCGGCTTTTTCCGATGACAATGTTATCGATGAGGTTGTATGGATAATAGGAGATGAAGCTATTTATAAGTCTGAGGTTGAAGAGCAATATCGACAAATGCAATACGACGGACAACGTATCGATGGCGATCCTTATTGTGTAATACCCGAGCAGCTTGCCGTGCAGAAACTTTTTCTGCATCAGGCGAAACTGGATACGATTACTGTTCCTGATGCTACTGTTTTTCAACAAGTAGAGGCTCGTATCAATTATCTGATCGCTAATATCGGGTCGAAGGAAAAAATGGAAGAATATTTTAAAAAGCCGGTAACCGAAATTCGTGAGGAGTTGGCGAATGTTATTCGTGATCAGGGAACCGTACAGGAAGTACAACGAAATTTGGTAAAAGATGTAAAAACCACACCGGCCGAGGTGCGTAAGTTTTATAATCAATTGCCGGCCGACAGTATTCCTTATATTCCCATGCAGGTAGAAGTCCAAATTATTACTTTGAATCCTAAGGTTCCGCAGCAGGAAATAGATAATGTGAAAGCTCGATTGCGTGATTTCAGCGAACAAGTAAATAAAGGCGAGCGAGATTTCTCTACTCTTGCGGTTCTTTATTCCGAAGATCGGGGATCTGCCATGATGGGAGGAGAAATGGGCTTCGTGAGCAAAAGCAATTTGGTGCCGGAGTTTGCCAATGTCGCGTTTAACTTGAATGACCCGAAGAAGGTTTCTAAAATTGTGGAGACCGAATATGGTTACCATATTATACAGTTGATAGAGAAGAGAGGCGACCGTATAAATGTTCGGCATATACTACTTCGTCCGCACGTTTCCGAGAAAGATATATCCGATGCTTTGGTTCGTCTCGATTCGTTGAGGGTAGATTTGATAGATAAGAAAATATCGTTCGATGAAATAACCCAATATGTTTCGCAAGACAAGGATACTCGCAATAACAAGGGACTTATGGTAAACCCTCAAACCGGAAATTCTAAGTTCGAGATGGGACAATTGCCCCAAGATGTGGCTAAGGTGGTTGCCGATTTGAAGGTGGGCGAAATTTCGAAACCGTTTGTCATGACCGACGAACGTAAAAATAAAGAGGTGGTTGCAATCGTAAAGCTGAAAAACAGAATAGATGGACATAAAGCCAATATGTCTGATGATTATCAAACCTTAAAAGCCATTGTAGAGGAAAAGAAGAAGACCGATATATTGAATGAGTGGTTGGCTAAGAAGCAGAGCGAGACATATATCCGCATAAAAGAAGGTTGGCGAAACTGCGAATTTAAGTATGACGGTTGGATAAAGAAATAAGATCGACGCCAATGGGGCATCAAAAAAGAATAAGAGATGAAAAGAGAAGGCATAAAATACTGGTTGGTATTTTATGCCTGCTTACTCTTGGTATGTGGGCGGCATCGGGCACTCCCGAAAAAAAACTTCCTAAACAGGACGATCCCGATAAAGTGTACTTGGTGAATAGTGACGAACTTACTTTCGATAAGGAGCAGAGTGCCGATTATCGAGTATTGAGGGGAAATGTTGTCTTTCGGAAAGATAGTATGTATATGTACTGCGACAGTGCATATTTTTATGAAAAAGACAACTCACTCGATGCATTTAGTAATGTTCGCATGGAGCAGGGCGATACTCTGTTTATTTATGGAGATGTGTTATATTATCGTGGAGATGAGCAGATAGCTCGACTGCGGAATAATGTGCGCATGGAAAACAGAGATGTAACTTTGTTTACCGATAGTTTGAATTATGAGATGATTCCGAATATCGGCTATTATTTCGATGGGGGTAAATTGGTCGATTCTCAGAATGAATTGACTTCTGTATATGGTCAATATTCCCCCGATACCAAACAGTCGGTTTTCAATTTCGATGTGCAGTTGGTGAATGAAAAATATACATTATATTCCGATACGCTCGAATATAATACGCAGACTAAGATTGCCGATATTGTGGGGCCTTCGACTATTGTGTCGGATAGTAATATCATTTATTCGTCGGCGGGTTGGTATAATACCGAAACTGATAAATCGATGCTTTTGGATCGTTCTTTGGTTACGTCGAAAGGGCAGAGCCTTACGGGAGATACGATTTTTTACGATAGGAGATCGGGATTCGGCGAAGTGTTCGGTAATATGGTGCTCAACGACTCCATTCGTTCGGTGATTATGGAAGGACAATATGGTTTTTACAATGAAAGAACCGAGTATTCGTTTGCGACAGATTCGGCACGCTTGTTGGAGTTTTCGCGAGGCGATACGTTGTATTTGCATGCCGATACTCTTAAATCTCACTTGGTATTGCCCGATTCCACCCGTCTTTTGCAGGCCTATCATGGTGTGAGATTTTTTAGGATAGATGCGCAGGGAGTTTGTGATTCTATGGAGTTTACGTCGGTAGATTCGCTTCTTCACATGTATAAACTCCCTATCATTTGGAATGAAAATTATCAGATAACCGGAGATACGATTCGTATGCACATGAATGACAGTACGGTCGATTGGGCCTTGATTCCCGGGTCTGCTTTTGCTGCACAGCATAAAGATTCTGTTTTTTATGATCAGGTTTCCGGTAAGGAGTTGAAAGCATGGTTTGAGCAAGGGCAGTTACGTCAAATAGATGTAAACGGCAATGCTCAAACGATTTTCTATCCTCAGGAACGGGATTCGACATTGACAGGGCTGAATAAAGCCGAGAGCGGATTTTTGAGAATGTACTTGAAAAATCAGCAGATGGAGAAGATAATTATTTGGCCTCAACCGCAGGGAAGCATGACGCCGTTGGACTTGATAAAGCCCGAGCAGCTATATTTACCGGCCTATAAATGGTATAGTGATTTGAGGCCGGTAAGCCCCGAAGACATATTTCGAAAACCAGAAGTGAAAATAGAAGTTGTTGAAGAGAAAAAACATCGCTTCAATCATTAAGATTTGGTCGAATTATGAGTGATATCATACATTTATTGCCCGATTCCGTGGCCAATCAAATTGCAGCTGGAGAAGTGATACAACGTCCGGCCTCGGTAATTAAAGAATTGGTGGAGAATGCTGTCGATGCGGGAGCTACGTCTATTCAGATTATTTTGAAAGATGCAGGACGTACTCTTATTCAGGTGATAGACGATGGCAAAGGAATGTCTCCGACCGATGCCCGGTTAGCCTTCGAACGTCATTCGACTTCTAAAATTCGTTCGGCCGACGATTTGTTCTCGCTACGTACGATGGGGTTTCGAGGAGAAGCGTTGGCTTCTATCGCCGCTATTTCGCAGGTAGAGCTTCGTACGCGCAGAGTCGACGATGAGGTAGGCACTTGTATACGTATGTCGGCTTCCCAATGTGAAGGGCAGGAGGCGATTTCTACTCCTGTGGGGAGTAATTTTGCGGTAAAAAATATCTTTTTTAATGTGCCAGCACGACGTAAATTTCTTAAATCCAATCAGGTGGAATTGAGCAATATACTCAATGAGTTTGAGCGTATGGCATTGATTAATACTCAAATTAGTTTTATTCTCGTCCATAATGACTCGGAATTGTATAATTTGCCGGCTACCAATTTGAGGCAGCGTATTGTTGCACTTTTTGGTAAGAGTCTTAATCAGCAGTTACTTTCTTTGGGAACGGAAACGTCTTTGGTGAAGATTTCGGGTTATGTGGGGCGTCCCGAAGCTGCTCGCAAAAGAGGAGCACTACAATATTTTTTTGTAAATGGCCGGTATATGCGCCACCCATATTTTCATAAAGCGGTGACGATTTGTTACGAACATTTGATACCGGTAGGTGAAATGCCCAATTATTTTATCAATCTTACGGTCGATCCCGAGACGATTGATGTGAATATCCACCCGACTAAGACCGAAATAAAATTTGAGAACGAGCAGCCCATCTGGCAAATTCTTTCTGCGTCTGTAAAGGAAGCATTGGGAAAATTCAGTACGGCTCCCTCTATCGATTTCGATATGGAAGATGCACCGGAAATTCCAACATCGAAGCCGGGTACACATGTTCTTCCCCCTACGGTTCATGTGGATACGACGTATAATCCTTTTCGAGCAGGAGGTGGCGGTTCTTCTGTGAAGAGACCGAACTATGATTGGCAGCAGCTTTATAGCAGCTTTAACAATACAAAAGAAGGTTCGACCGTTCAGCCCGATTCAGACAACGATTTTCCGTCTAAATTGGATTTCTCTGATGGATATGTTTCCAATTTTTCTAGTGAAGGGGAACAATCGGTTTTTCCTGAGTTTGAGTCGAAACTGAATCAAAGCGGTAGGACTGTGTTGCAGTTGAAAGGGAAATACATTATGACTCCTTCGGCTGAGGGGTTAATGGTGATAGATCAACATCGGGCTCATGGCATAATTTTGTTTGAGCGTTTTGTGGCGGGAATATCCTCTCGCGAAATGGCTTCGCAACGTGTTTTGTTCCCCGAAATCATGCAATTGACAGTCTCTCAATCAGAAATTTTACATGGAATCTGGGAAGAATTGATAGCACTTGGATTCGATTTAGCCGATATGGGGCAGAATAGTTATTCTATCAATGCGATACCGGCCGGTATAGAAGGGATAGATGTACGAGACCTTATTGGGCAAATGCTTGTAACTGCTTCGGAGAAAGAACATGATGCAAAGGCCTCGTTGCAAAAGCGTATGGCTTGGACTTTGGCCGAGACTGCTGCTGTACCGGTGGGACAGTCTCTTTCTCAGGAAGAAATGTCGTCTATGGTCGATGATTTGTTATCTTTGAAAACACCGGCTTATACGCCCGAAGGCAAATCAGTTTTTATTATCATCTCGTATGACGAGTTGCAGAAACGGTTTAATTGATTGAGTTATGTTGATTTTGTTGTCTCCGGCAAAAACGATGGTAGGGAGTAGTAGAACTACTGTCCCTTTTGTTACCGTTCCGTTATATAAAAGTGAGGCCGAGCATATAGCGATGGAAATGGCTGGTTATTCGGTCGAAGAACTGTCGGGTATGCTGGGGATAAATCGTAATTTGGCCTTGCAGACGAAAGAGAGATATAATGTATTTCATTCGCCCGATGTGCATGGATTACCGGCTCTTTTGGCCTATACCGGTATTGTCTTTCGTTACATTTCGCCAGCCGATTTTACCGAGGCCGATTTTGAATATGCTCAGAATCATCTGCGTATGGCATCGGCTTGTTACGGATTGACTCGGCCGCTCGATGTAATAAAACCCTACCGCATGGAATATGCTGTTGAATTGCCTTCGATGGGTATTCCTGTTTCGGAATATTGGAAGCCGCTTTTAACCGATAAATTGATTGACGATACAAAAGAGGCTGGGGGAATATTGGTCAATTTGGCAAGCCGTGAAATCCAGCAATCGTTCGATTGGTCTCGAATAAATAAAAGGGTACGAGTAATCACTCCCGAATTTAAAGTATATAAAGGCGACGGGTTTAAGACAATCGTGATATACGCGAAAATGATGAGAGGGGCGATGACTCGTTATATCCTAAAAAACAAAATATCTCACCCCGACGATATTTGTTCTTTCTCGGCAGAGGGCTTCCACTTCTCGCCCGAACATTCGAGCGAAAATAATCCTGTATTTGTCGTTTAATCAGCGTTGTTGTCTTGTTATATAAATAGTTCCGGTTCTTTTCTTGTTTCGCATTTTTCCTTGAAAGCCCGAATAGATAGAAATAATTTCAGTGGATTTATTTTTCTCGCATTTTGAGGACAGAAGGCGATACATCTCATGCAAGAGATACATTTGCTTTCGTCCGTCATTCGGGGATTCTCTTGGGGAATAGCGTTGGTGGGGCATAATGCCGCGCATTTCCCGCACTGTGTGCATTTTTTACCGGCACGAGGTTTCAGGGGTACTCCGTTATATATTTTATAATCAGCATTTCCTTTCACTTGTATTTCTGTGAAACTCTCTCCATTTTTCAGTTGCACCAATTTAGTTTTGATTTGTTCTGAAAAATTCTTTAAGATCGTTTCATCGTCAGAATCCGGACGACCTTTGGCATAAACCCTCATGATAGAATGCTCGGCAATACAGGCGATACAAGCAACGGTTTGAAATCCGTTCGATTCTATCGTTGTCTTTAATTCAAGTAAAGCATCGTCGTAATCCCGATTCCCGTAGACGACCACGAGTATAGCCGGGGTGTTATGCCCGGTTATACGTTTCAGTCGATCTATGGCTACGGAAGGAACTCTCCCTCCATACACAGGAACAGCCACTAATAGGGTGTCTTCCCCATTTAGATCGTAAGAGTTCTGTTGCCGTGTATGGTCGGTAATATCTATTTCCGTAGCCTGAGGGTCTATCTCTTTGCCGATGATATAGGCAGCCTTTCGGGTTCCACCCGTCGGGCTGAAATAAACGATGTGCATTTTTTTATTGTTTGTTTCTACGCTCCTGAACAATGGCATCGAGAACTGCGACAGTCGTTAGGTTGACAATATCTCTCGTCGAACTGGCAATATCGGTGAAGTGAATAGGCTTGTTCAATCCCATTTGTATCGGGCCGATAGACTCTGCCACACCCATTTCCAGCATCATTTTATAAGCCGAGTTCGCCGAACTTAAATTCGGGAAAACAATCGTATTTACTTCTCTCCCTTTCAGCTTGTTGAACGGATACGATTTGTCTCGGAGTTTATTATTGAGGGCAAAGTTCATTTGCATTTCTCCGTCGATGATGATTTCGGGATATTGTTCGTGTAAAATTTTAATGGCTTCGTGTACTCTTAGGGGACTTCCTTGATTATCCGACCCGAAGTTAGAATAGGATACCATAGCGATAACAGGATCTTTGGCAAAAAACCTTACAGAGTCATAGGACAATTTTGCAATGTCGATTAATGTTTCGGTAGTTGGTTTCCGATTGATGAGTGTATCGGCGAGGAAATAAGTCCCGCACTTGGTGTTCATGATGTGCATGGCTCCGAAATGTTTGTATCCTTCGCGTATACCGATAACCTCTTTCGCAATCTGTATAGTCTCTGCATACTTGGAGTATGTGCCTGTGATGAAGGCGTCGGCTTCTCTGGCTTCGACCATCATCATACCGAAGTAATTGCGGTCGAACATCTTTTCATGAGCTTCGGCGTAGGTCATGCCCTCGCGTTGTCTCTTTTCTGTAAGAAGCTGTGCGTAGCGGATACGGCGGTCTTCTTCGTTCGGATGCCTCAAATTGATAATTTGCATGCCCGATAAATCTACACCTATGGACTCTGCCAACTTCCCTATTAACTCATCGTTCCCTAATAAAATAGGTTTGCAAATACCCTCTTTCATTGCCGTAGAAGCCGCTTGTAACATATTGGCATGATTGGCTTCGGCAAACACGACACGTTTGGGCTCTTTGCGGGCCATTTCGGTAAATTCCCGTAACATCTTGTTGTCATATCCCATCAGCTTTTTCAGCCGGTCATTGTAGGCATCCCAGTCGGTGATGTGATGCTGGGCGACACCAGAGTCCATCGCTGCTTTGGCGACTGCGGGGGCTACTGCGGTCAATAGTCTGGGGTCGAGAGCTTTGGGGATAATATATTCGGGACCGAACGAAAGTCTCTTTATTCCATAGGCCGAGTTGACAACATCGGGTACAGGTTCTTTGGTTAGTTTGGCAATGGCATACGTAGCGGCCAGTTTCATCTCTTCGTTAATGGCGGTAGCGCGAACATCGAGAGCTCCTCTGAAAATGTAAGGGAATCCCAATACATTATTTATTTGGTTGGGATAGTCCGACCGACCGGTAGCGAATATCAAATCTTTGCGAGAAGCCATTGCTTTATCGTAAGATATTTCGGGATTAGGATTGGCCAATGCGAATACGATGGGCTTTTCATTCATGGATTGTACCATTTCTGTTGTCAAGACATCGGCCACGGAAAGTCCCAGAAAAATATCCGCTCCGCGCATGGCATCGGCTAAGGTCTTTATATCGGTTCGTTCGGTGGCGAATTGCTTTTTTGCCGGCGACAAATCGGTGCGGCTGGTGCTGATGACCCCTTTGCTGTCCACCATGACGATGTTCTCTTTTTTAATGCCCAATCCCATGTATAATTTCGTACAAGAGCTGGCTGCGGCTCCGGCGCCGTTAACGACGAGTTTCGCCTCTTCTATTTTTTTCCCTTGTATATCGAGAGCATTTAAAAGTCCGGCCCCGGAAATAATCGCTGTTCCGTGCTGATCGTCGTGCATAACGGGGATATTTAGTTCCTCTTTTAATCGGGTTTCTATTTCGAAACACTCGGGAGCTTTTATATCTTCCAAATTTATACCTCCGAAAGTGGGGGATATGGCTTTTACTGCGGCAATAAATTTGTCAGGGTCTTTTTCATTGACCTCAATATCGAATACGTCGATACCTGCGAATATCTTGAATAGCAAGCCTTTCCCTTCCATGACGGGCTTTCCGGCCAAAGCACCGATGTCGCCTAAACCCAATACAGCCGTCCCGTTGGAAATGACTGCTACCAAATTACCTTTGGCCGTGTATTCATACGCCTTTTCCGCATCTTGTTCTATTTCGAGACACGGTTCTGCTACTCCCGGAGTATAGGCTAGGGACAGGTCTCGTTGTGTACTATAAGGTTTGGTAGGGATTACTTCTATTTTTCCGGCTTTACCTTCACTGTGATATTTTAAGGCATCTTCTTTTGAAACTTTTGACATAAGTATACTATTTAGTGGTTCGTCTGTTTAATTTGTATTCCTAAAAGTTAAATTACTTTTATTTTGTAAGCATATCGAGTACAAATGTAGCAAATTTATCCCATCTCTTATGTTAAGAAAAACATTTCTTTAAAAATAAAAGTTTTACAAGGGGAATCAGCTCTTTCGATATTCTTTGGGTGATAATCCGATTTGATGTTTAAAATATTTACTGAAAAAAGTTTGCGAGGGAAAGTTCAGTTCATTGCTGATTTGCTGAATCGTCATACTTGAATTTTTGAGTAATCTTTGAGCCTCCAAAATGACATACCTCTTTATCCATTCGCTAGCCGATATGCCGCTATTATTTTTTACGGTTGTAGATAAATATTTGGCTGTAATACATAGCTTGTCGGCATAGAAATTCAACTGTCTATATTTTTTGAAATTTTTTTCTACCAAATCTAAGAATTCGTAGGTAATATAGTCGGCTCTTGTCTTTTCGTTTTTTTTGTAAGAACTTATTTGTTTCCAAACTGTCGAATAGAAAAGTGCTACGGTAAGGTGTTGTATCGATTTTATTCGGAAAGGATTATCAGTATCGGCTATTATCTTTTTTATGTAAGCACAATAGTCCAATAATGCAGTTAAAGTTTCCTGAGATAAATGATGAGATATATTGTCCTGCCGGGGGAACCTTAATAATAAAATTTCATTTTTGGAATACGATGCGATATTGCTGGCGAAGTTTTTGGTAAAAGCAATGCAAATGATATAAAAATCTTCGCTGTTACTATCGTGTTGTAAAATTTGATTGGGATAAATGCTGATTACGCAAGGAGCGATTGCATTGTACTCTATGGAATTTATTTTCCCTTTAACCCAACCTTTCAGGACAATACATAATGTGAATGCTTCTGCTTTGTAAGGATAGTTGAATTTTGATAAATCCGAAATATTATCTTTATTAATCTCTATCAAAGCGAGCTCGTTATCGACATGTAAAACATGTTTGTAATGATTGAAGCTCTCGTTGGGAATATCGGTTATGTGAATGGTCATAAATATTTTTATTTTTCGGAGCAAAAATAGTCTAATTGTCTTGTAAATAATCTTGAATGAGAAAAATAGACCTGAATAGGGGGATAAAAGGACTCACT
>ULVX01005666.1_pt1 | contig 11060 bp, 6 predicted proteins | sample 1959811 | NCBI WGS metagenome assembly ULVX01 (sample SAMEA4835797, study PRJEB28245) | human gut metagenome | biome: gut microbiome; material: fecal sample | place: Denmark | collected 2008
CGGCGTCTACGAAGAGGTGGCCAATCAGTACGACTATGTCGGCTGGATGATCGGCCGCGTGACAATGGCCGAATACAGCGAGGCCATTACGGAGAGCGAACCCGCAAAACTGCGACCGGCTGAGGCCGCACCCGCGCAAGGCATTAAGGTTGACCCGAAGGGCCGCAAGATTTCGGTTGCGTTCGACTTCAAGGGCAAGCTTCACTATGGTCAGCCCGTGCAGGAAACGGGCGAGAAGATCGTGACGGTGGTGTGCGACCGCGTCTGCGACGAATACATTGAAGAACTCCGTCAAAGCGGAGTGGGTGTCGTGGCGGTTCCCGTCAACGGCAATGAACTCGTCTTTGCTATGGAGCAACTTGCCAAGGACTACGGCGACGGCGTGTGGATGCTCGAAGGCGGTGCCATCATCAATGCGGCCTTCATGCAGGCGGGACTTGTCGACGAGGTGAGTACGGTTATTTATCCGGCCATTGATGCGACCAAAGAAAGTCCCGCAATTTATGAGGCCGCGCAAGAGGGGGTGTTCCCCGCCAAAAAACTTAGCCTGCGGTTTAAGGAGTCCAAGATCCTTTCGGGCGGCGCTGTTTGGCTTAATTACGAGGTCGTACCGGCGAAGTGAGGTAATACCGCAAGAATTCGGCAGGTTTTGTTCTCTCAAACGGACGCTTTGCCGTGTAGGGCGAGGCGTCCGTGTACAATCGAAGAATCATTGACAAGACGAAGAGCCTGACGACTCTGGGGTGTCTTTGTCTGCACACTTGGGAGAATAGACCAATGAAGAAGTTTTTCACGAGCGTTGCCGTTTGCGCGGCGGCAGCCATTGCACTGACCGGTTGCGGTGACGATAAGGCGAAGGAACCCGCAAAGACGGCTTCGGCTGACACAACGATCACTGTGGGGGCCACTCCGGTTCCGCATGCTGACATCCTTAACTTCATCGCTCCGGAAATGAAGAAGCAGGGCGTGACGCTCAAGGTGTTGGAATTCTCCGACTACGTCAAGCCCAATATGGCTCTGGCTGACAAGGAAATTGACGCAAACTTCTTCCAGCATAAGCCCTATCTGGACAGCTTTGCCAAAGAACGCGGCCTGAAGCTTTCTTCGCTCGTTGCCGTACACATCGAGCCGATGGGCGTGTACTCCAAGAAGTTTAAGGACGTCAAGAGTGTTCCCGATGGCGCCAAAATCGCCATTCCGAACGACCCGACCAACGGCGGCCGAGCGTTGCGTGTTCTGGCTGACGCTGGCATCTTTGGTCTGAAGGACGGCGTGGGTGTCAATGGTACTCCCGCTGACATTGTCAACAATGCCAAGAACGTGAAGATTCTTGAAATGGAAGCCGCCGTGTTGCCGCGCACGCTCGATGACGTTGATTACGCTGTCATCAATTCCAACTTTGCTCTGAGCGTGGGTCTCAATCCCACCAAGGATTCGCTTTTTACTGAAGCCAAGGATTCGCCGTACGCCAACATTGTTGCAGTTCGCGCCGATGACAACCGTGAAGTTTTGCAGAAGCTGAAGTCCGCCATTACGTCTCCTGCCGTTCGCGACTTCATTCTTGAGAAGTACAAGGGCTCTGTGGTGCCGGCTTTCTAACAGGTTAAATACAGATCTTTAAAAAATTGAGAGGGAATTCTCTGAATTCCTTATCTCATAGGGCAAAAAGCGAACCTCCCGTTTCCGAATCTCCTTCAGGTGATCGAAAAAACGGGAGGTTTTTTATGCTGTTTTGGGATAGATAACAGCTTGTAAGTGAACTGTAATCAAGCTCTAGTCAACGCCCGTTACAACAGCAGGAGTCACTGGATTCGACTATTTCTTTTCCGTCGAGCGGTTGCATGGAGCAGTCTGGGGAGATGCCGCGCGACTGAAGGTAACTGATACCCCATTCATAGATGCAACTCAGGACCGGTCGAAGACTTCTGCCGAGATCCGTGAGCGAATATTCCACTTTGGGCGGCACCACCGCGTATGCCTTGCGGGAAATCAGACCATCGTGCTCAAGTTCCTTAAGTTGTTGCGAGAGCATCTTGGCATTGGCTTGCGGCACGGCTTTCTGCAACTGAGAGAAACGCTTCGTGCCGTCAAAGAGATTCCAAAGAATGAAGGCCTTGTGCTTGCCGCCGATGAGCGCGAGCGTGGTGCGCACCGGGCAGTGCGCGGGTTCGGAAACGGGGTTGTCTTTGAAGGAGGGCATACGGAATTTCTAACATAGTTACTATTTAGAAAGTATATACCTTAAAGGTACCTTCTTCCCAAAAGAAAGTATTCGATTAGAATCATTCTCACCATGGGAAGGCGAGGCCTTCTTCACCTAACAGAATTCAATTGCCCACAAGATGCAGAAACTTCACTTTGATGTCACGGGAATGAGCTGCGCGGCTTGCTCGGCGCGCGTGGAAAAAGCCGTTAAGGCGCTCGACGGCTGTTGCAACGTCACGGTCAACTTTCTCAAAAACGACATGACGCTGGAACTCGATGACGCCAAACTCTCGCAGGATGACGTAGTCAAGGCAGTGACAGCGGCCGGTTACGGCGCCAGCCTCCGGGATAACGACTCGAACCCCTCGGGCAAGGTCAAGACTCAAAAGAAAAACAGCCAAGCAGAGGTTCTGCAGCAGGAATTGACGGCCACGCGCAAGCGCCTCTATTGGAGCCTCTTTTTCTGCGCGCTTTTAATGGTGATCACGATGCTGCCGATGGTTGGCATCACGTTCTCCTTTTTTGAGGGAGCGAAAAAAGCGCCGGCTTTTGCCTTCACACAGCTCTTGCTGACGTTGCCGGTGCTGGTGCTCAACAAAAACTTTTTCACGCGTGGCTTCAAGGCGCTTGCGGGCCTCGCGCCCAACATGGATTCATTGGTCGCGCTGGGTGCGACTGCCTCAATGTTCTCAGGCATCGTGTCGCTTTACGTGATGTTATATGCGGCGGGCGCCGGTGATTGGAGCACTGTGAGCCACCACGCTCACAATCTCTACTTCGATTCTGCCGCGATGATTCTGACGCTTATCGGTTTGGGCAAGTATTTTGAAGCCCGAGCCAAAGCGAGAACCACGGACGCCGTCTCGCAGCTCGTGAGCCTTGTTCCTGATACCGCGCGTGTGATTCGCAACGGCGAAGAAACGGAGATTGCGGCTGATGACGTTGTTGTAGGCGATGTGCTTGTGATCAAAACCGGTGAGCGCATCGCAGTTGACGCAGTGGTCGTCGATGGCCACGCACAGGTCGACGAATCGGCACTTACAGGCGAAAGTCTGCCGGTGGAAAAAGAAATCGGCAGCAAGATCTCCGCAGCAACGTTGATGCATTCCGGTCATATCCGAGCCAAAGCAACGCGCGTGGGGGCAGATACGACGCTTGCGCAAGTGATTGCTTTAGTCGACGAAGCCACATCGTCCAAAGCGCCGGTGGCCCGTCTGGCCGACAAAATCAGCGGTATCTTTGTCCCAGTCGTGCTTGCGATCGCTTTGGTGACGGCCTTCGTGTGGATTGCACTCGGGGCAAACGTTGAGTTTGCACTGACACTTGCTGTGAGCGTTCTGGTGATTTCCTGCCCGTGTGCGTTGGGTCTTGCGACGCCCACTGCTGTGATGGTGGGAACAGGCCGTGCGGCTCGTCTTGGTATTCTTTTTAAGTCGGCCGAAGCGCTTGAAAAGTGCAGCGGCATCAATGCCGTGATTCTGGATAAGACCGGAACTGTCACCGAAGGTAAGCCCGTTGTCACCGACATTCGTGTCTTTGCCTCTCATCTGCGCGAGCGGGATCTTTTGAAACTGGCTGCTTCCGTTGAAGTCAAAAGCGAGCATCCCCTGGCTCAGGCGATCGTTCGATGCGCACGTGAAAACGAAACGGGCCTTTTTGAAGCCAAGGACTTCAGTCAGCAGCCGGGAAGCGTTTTCGCAATGATCAACGGCAAGACCTATGCCATTGGTAACCGTACTCTGGTTAAAGACGATGCCTCGATTCTCTCGGAGCTCGAAACTTTGTCCGAAGCGGGCAAGACGGCTCTCGTCGTCTGCGAAGACAACGTGCCGGTAGGGATCGTAGCCTGCGCCGATACGATCAAAAGCGACAGCGCTGAGGCTATCCGCGCCTTTAAGGCGGCGGGGCTCCGTGTGATGATGCTTACGGGAGATAACGAACGTACGGCCAAAGCCATTGCACGAGCCGTCGGAATCGATGAGGTGGTGAGCGAAGTGCTCCCCGCCGACAAGGCCGCTGTTGTCAAACAAACGCAGCAGCAAGGAGTCCGCGTGCTGATGATCGGTGACGGCATCAACGATGCGCCCGCGCTTGCGACGGCTGACGTGGGTATGGCGATCGGTGCGGGGACTGATGTGGCGATCGAATGTGCCGACGTGGTGCTCGTCAACAGCAAACTGACCGACGCGGTGTCGGCTTATGAACTGTCGGGCGCGGTGCTTCGCAATATCAAGCAGAACCTTTTCTGGGCGTTCTTCTACAACGCTATTGGCATTCCCGTGGCTGCCGGCGTCTTCTTTACGACGCTCGGTTGGTCGCTCAACCCTATGATCGGTGCCGCGGCCATGAGCATGAGCTCTGTGTGTGTGGTCACCAACGCGTTGCGTTTGAGGCGCTTTAAGCCGACGAACAAGAATTCTTTATCATCTTTCTCAACCGTTGCTGCGGCCTACGCAGCTTACCAATTGCCTTTGGAGCAAAGGAGTAAAACCATGCAAAAAGTGATCTTGATCGAAGGCATGCACTGCCCGCACTGTTCAGGCGCCGTAACCAAGGCGCTCACAAAGCTTGCCGGCGTGACGAGTGTCGACGTGAGTCTTGAAAAGAAGTGCGCCGTGATCGAATGCGAAGAAACCGTTACCGACGACGTACTCAAGGCCACGATCACGGATCTCGACTTTGAAGTGAAAGACATCGAAACGAAATAACGGCGTTTTGATTTCCGTAGAAGTGACCTGAACGGACGACGGTCCCTCCAATGGCTGCCGTCCGTTTTTGTAACCAATTCACCTGAGACGGACGAAAGAAAACGCCCCAAATCGCATCGCAATCTGAGGCGTTCAACACACAGAAAGGCTCAAAAAAATTAGCTGGCCCAGGTGAGGTAGCTGTAGATCGAGAAGACGCCCAGAAGAGCGGCTTCGGCCACGATCACTGGAATGAGGGTCTTGAAGAAGTCCGCTTTGAAGTAGTCAAGCGACACAATGAGACACACGTGTGTGGGCGTGATCATCTGACCGCCGACACCGAAAACGAGAGCGACGCCCACGAGATCCAGAGAACCCGCAGGAGCCAGGAGTGCCACGATCGGCATGACGATGGCCACATGGCCCTGAGACATGCCGGTCAGAACGCCGATCAGGAAGCTCAGGCCCGCGATGATGACGGGAGTGGGCAGAGGAGCGGCCTTGAAGCTTTCGACAACTTGCCCAAGAACGCCCGTAACGTCCAGAAGTTGGATGAAAAAGAGGATGCAGGTGACGTCGCGCAGAAGTTTCCATTCAATGGCGCCGATAAAAATGTCTCTGATCGGAACCGCACGGTTTGTGCCCATCAGCACAAAGACCATGGCCGCCGCTACAACCCCCATGGAAACGGCTGCACCGACACCGCCAAAGACCATCAAAAGGAAGACGGCGGCCACAGGCAGAATCGAGAGCCAAAAGTCCAAGCGATTGCGTTGCAGGTCAAAATCCGGGTCTTCCCCCATGTTTTGGGCGCGCAGGTCTTCGAACTTCATCGGACGCACGAACATCATCCAGCCGATGGCAAACATCAGGGCTGTCACCCAAACAAGGTGAATAATCACGTCGCCCACGCCGACGCCCACAATTGAGCAGGCGAGAATCATCCCAGGAATGATGGGGCTGGAGAATTCAAAGATGTGACGGAACCAGAAGTTAATCGTTGCTTTCTGTTCTGCCGTGATCGTCATACCCTTTGAAGCGTTGTCGACAATCGGGGCTGAGAAGCGAGCGCCGCCCACGGAGGGCAATAATCCTAAGAAGGCCGGCATCACCGCCATCGTCACCTTGGTGGAGTGAATCAGGTGGTTGAGGTACTGCACCATACCCTTCAGGCAGCCACTCTTGCGCAGTTCGATTTCAAGGCACACCACGAAATAGAGAGCAAAGAGCAGGTCGTATGTGCGCTGCATGGTGAACATTTGCTTGGCGGCTTCACCGAGCAGAGGGATTTCCGGCTTGACGGCGACCCAGATGAGCAGACCGCCTGCCAGAATGGCCGGACCGATTGGAACTTTCTTGCGAAGCGCCACGATGATAAGGAGCATCGCAAGGGCAAGAACGACAAAGATATTCATGTTTAAAAAAGCCCCGAAGGGCACCAAAAAGCAACAGTAAAGTCGATTGTACGCCACGCCGGCAGGTTTCCGTACTGAGAGGCATTTCTATAGTGCGGCGCTTTAGTCGCTTATTGTGGGACTGTTAGCTGTATATGGACACAAAAAAGCCCGAGAAGGTTTCAGCTCTCGGGCGTTTGGCAGGACGACTGAATCTTAGAAGCGTGCGCGCTTGGTTGGCACCCCCGTTGCCAGACGCGTGGCGTCAAAGAAATCCTGTGAAAAAACGGGGGCGGCCTTGATGTTCATGGGATCATGAGGCAAACGCTCAGCCGGCTCGAACATGCCGTCAATGTTGACAGGTTCCGTGTCTGTCATCAGACCTTCGGGAACGTGCTTTACCTGTGTGCGGGCAAACGTTTCGACGAAGGAGCCGCGTTTGGCAACGTTCGAAAAAAGTGCCGCCGGCACTTCGCCCAACGCACTTTCAGCAAAAGTTCGGTCAAAGATGCGAGCATGCGTGTTGGTGCTGAATAATCCCGCCGGAATCGAATGAAGCGACTTGCAACCCATGAAGGCTTCGGAGAAATCCTCGGCCTGAAGGTTGGCTGTAAAAAGCTGGCGGCTAACATGCGTTAATCCACTTAGGGCAAAAACGCCGGTGAAGGTTCTTGCGTAAATAAGCGGGAAAAAAAGTGATTCCGGGACTTCCGTTAGGGCGGTTAGTCCCGCGAAAGTACCCGATAGCGCAACAAGATGTGTATTGTGGGCAAAAAGCGACGACACAAGTTGCGTGAGCTGCCGAGGAGGCTTTGCGGGGTTCCAGATGTGACCTGCTGTGCTTAGCATGCCGGTGGCGTCATCATGCAAAGCAGGAATCGGGGAAATTATGGCCGTTGTCTGTTCGGGCAAAATGATTGTTGCAGCAGGCATCGGGCCGCCGAAGTCAATCTCCAGGCGATGCGTGCCTGGCATCGGGTGATACTCTAGGACAGTACTCGAGATAGGCTCACGATGGTGTTGCGAGGTTTGCCCGTCAAAAGATACCGTTACTTGATTGAGTGACGGGGCAATGGTGTTGCCGGCGGGAATGCGCAGCGTGACAAGACGGTCGCGTTTGCCGACGGTTACTTCTGCGACAAACTTGGTCATGCGAGAGTCTCCTTACCGCGAGGGGTGTTTTCGGTTATTGGCTGAGCTGCAAAGCAGTCGTAGCGGGGCGAATGAGGCGAAGCCACGTAGCTGGTGGGTAGCGCTTTGAGGCTCTTGCAGAAGGCGAACATGCCGTCGGTACTCTTTAAATCGGGAAGCATTGAAACAATGCCGTCGGCAACATCCGTAAGTCGCACGCATCCGGCAAAAGCTTGTTCCAGATTGACGATGGAGGGATTGTTCGCGAAAAGATCTTCCGGAATGCTGCGCAGCTCCCGGCGATCTGCTGCCCAGCCGCAGAAATCGCCCAGCGTTTCGACGGTGCGGGGGTGAAAAGCCGGCAACGCATTATGTACGGCGGTGACGCTTCTGCCCAAACGGAAAGGTCGAACTTCTTCTCCGGCAGTGTGGTGAAGTTTCACGCGATAGATGCCGGGCCGAGGGTAGTTGTGCGACAAGGCGTCGGTGCTATTCCAGTCGATGAGTTCGGCAGAACCGTCGCCCCACTCAACGAATAAGTCTCCTTCGAGTTCAAGGTCAATGGGGTAAAACAACACGATCGGTTCGGACGACAGTGGCGAGGCGTGCCAGTCGAAATCGAAACTCGGATCAGCAAGATTGGCATGAGGGCGAATCCAGCCGGCTTCCTGACGACGACCTTTGTCACACCATGCAAAAAGACGGGGGGCGGCACCAAGCATGAAGCCTTCCAGACATACCGGGAGGTTTTTCTTATCTCCGAAGGGATTGTCGACGTCTCGTAAGAACGGACAATGTGCAAAAGTCTCTTCGCACAGCGAGAGCGTCAGCGCGTGGCGCAGCAGGCCGTAGGGAATGCTTGTGAGCTTGCTTCGGGCAAAAGTGCGCGCGAGACTCTTAATCGATTTGCAGGGCGAGAAAAGCGACACGGGAACGGTCTTAAGCGACACGCCCATGAAGGCTTCGTCGAAAAATGCCAGATTTGGGTTGTTTGCCAGAAAATCAGAACAAAGGAAATTGAGCGGCGCCGAACCGGTTTCCGGATCAGGCGCAAAAAGCGGTGGCAGAGTGTCGGAAGGTTCGGGGCGTCCTTCGGGGTCGGTTTCCCCCATCGTGAGGGTGGGCAGCGCAGTTGAGACGCTTACCGTCTGGTAAGGCAGTCTTTTAAGCGGCATAAAACCCGAGGGAGTCGTCACCGTCACGGTCCGCTTGCCGTCTTCAGCGTATCGGTGCGTACAGGAACTCGTGGCGAGAATATCTTCGCCGGATACCATGCCAGCGACCGAATCCGACGACATGGCCACATCGGCGACCGAGATGTCGCCGTCGCCCCAGTCGATACGAATGTCTCCGATGTGTTCTGCAGCAAATTGCGGCACGGCGAAGAATTCGATTGTGATCACCTCATCTTTGGGACAAATGACGGTGAAGACAAAGGGTTGAGGCGAAGGGATGCGGGAAGCGGACATCGTTTTGTTCTAAGGAATAACGCGCTGAATTGTACCGCAGCGGCTGTTCGGACAATGACAAACGCTGCGGCGGAGGTGATTACGGGCGTTTTTCGGGTGGGAGACTTTCCAAAAGTGCGTTGACGATTGTGCGGACGTTCTGAAGACGCGTAACTGCGTTTTCGCTGTTGACCGTCATCTTGAGCCGCGTCAAACTGCCGGGCAGTACTCGGAGATCGCGGCGTTTTTGCAGTAGTGCAAACATCACGGCCGGGTCAAACATCGTTTTTTGAGCAAACGTAAAGACAATAGCTTGTTCGGCTGCGTCAATCTTGCGAATGCCGATGGCCGCGCATTCGATACGCAGACGATGCACGGCAAGAAGCGTCTTGGCTGCGGGAACAGGACTGCCGAAACGGTCGGTGAGGTCATCGGTGCATTCACCGAGTTCTTCGAGCGTTTGAGCTGCAGCGAGCCGTTTATAAAGAGACAGGCGTGTACCGACATCCGGTACATAATCGTCGGGCAGAAGTGCGGGCAGATGCAGGTTAATTTCCGTGAGAGTCTCAAAAGGCGAGTCAAAGGTCGGCTCTTCACCGCGGCGAAGCGAATCCACTGCGCGCTTTAACATCTGCGTGTAGAGTTCAAAGCCCACCTGGGCCATTTCTCCCGATTGTTCGTCGCCGAGAACTTCGCCCGCACCGCGAATTTCGAGGTCGTGCATGGAAAGATAAAAACCGCTGCCGAGTTCCTCAAGGTTCTGAATGGCCTCCAGGCGACGTTCCGCATTCTTGGTGATGGCGCCTTCGTCGGGGATGAGCAGATACGCATAGGCCTGATGGTGGCTGCGTCCTACTCGGCCCCGAAGCTGATGCAACTGCGCCAGGCCGAACTTATCGGCACGGTGCATGATGATGGTATTGGCAATCGGAATGTCAATGCCTGTTTCGATGATGGTTGTGCAGACAAGGGCATTGAATTCACGCCGGTAGAACTCGCGCATGACGCGTTCAAGCTCTCGCTCGCTCATCTGGCCGTGGGCAATACCGATGCGTGCTTCCGGTATCAGCTCGGCGAGCATCTCGGCGCGGGCCTGAATGGTATCCACGTCGTTGTGAAGGAAATAGACCTGACCGCCGCGCTTGAGCTCGCGGATGACGGCCTCCCGAATCAAAGCTTTGGATTCGCGGCGCACGAAGGTCTTGATTGCCAGACGTTTTTGCGGTGCCGTGGCAATGACGGAAAAGTCGCGTATACCCTCCAAACTCATTGCGAGCGTTCTCGGAATCGGTGTGGCGGTGAGCGTGAGTACGTCAACTTCGGCGCGCAGACTCTTTAGGCGTTCCTTTTGTCGAACACCGAAACGATGTTCTTCGTCAATCACGACGAGCCCGAGACGCTTGAATCTGACCGATTCGCTCAAAAGCTTGTGCGTGCCGATGACGATGTCGACCGTACCGCTTTCGAGCCCCTCGATTGTTTGAGCGGTCTGTTTGCTGGTGCGAAAGCGCGATAGTTCGGCGACTTTCACGGGCCACGCGGCAAAGCGGTCCTTAAACGTTTGGGCGTGTTGCTCTGCCAAAAGGGTTGTGGGACACAGGACGGCGACCTGCTTGCCGTTCATGACGGCAATGAAAGCCGCACGCAACGCCACCTCGGTTTTGCCGAAACCCACGTCGCCGCAAACAAGGCGATCCATGGGACGGCCCGAGTGCATATCGGAAATGACAGCCGCAATGGCCGCGGCCTGATCGGGCGTTTCTTCAAAAGCAAAACCTTCGCAGAATGCCTGATAATCCGACGATTCTGTTTCAAATGCAAAGCCCTGCTTGGCTTCGCGCATGGCGTAAAGGTGTAGGAGTTCGGCTGCGGTGTCTCGCACTTTTTGCGCGGCCTTTTTGCGTGCTTTTTCCCAGTCGCCGCGTCCGAGATTGTTGAGTGGCGCGTGCTCGCTGTCGGCTCCCGTGTAGCGACTGATGAGGTTGAGCTGTGAGACCGGCACGAAAAGTTTGGCGTCGTTTGCATAATCGATGCGAACGAATTCGGCGGGACCTTCTTCGGTGGAAATGGTTTCCAGACCGTGATAACGGCCTACGCCGTGGGCGGCGTGCACAACAGGGTCTCCTTCCCGCAGTTCGCTTACGTCGCGGATGATGGCTTCGACGTTGGTTGTGCGATTGTGGCCGCGGCGACGG
>ULVX01056609.1_pt1 | contig 11025 bp, 8 predicted proteins | sample 1959811 | NCBI WGS metagenome assembly ULVX01 (sample SAMEA4835797, study PRJEB28245) | human gut metagenome | biome: gut microbiome; material: fecal sample | place: Denmark | collected 2008
TTTCCGGGCATCCGCATAGATAAAGGTGGAAAGGGTTTCCAAGCCCTCATTACCAATCGTAAATATGGTCACGGCGAAATCGTCGATAGAGAGCGTGAAGGCAAGGATAAAACCACTGATCATACCCGGACGGATTTCCGGGAAGATCACCTTCCGCAAGGCTTGAAACGGAGTCGCCCCCAAATCCAACGCCGCCTCGTAGATATTCTGGTTCATCTGTTTCAAGCGGGGCATGACGCTTAATACCACATACGGCGTACAGAACGTGATATGCGCCAACACGACCGTCGTCAAACCTTGAGAGATCCCTAAGCTGACAAACAACAGGAACAAGGAAATACCGGTGATGATATCCGGATTCAACATCGGGATGTTATTGACAAAGCTCACGGCGTTACGGGCCCTTGTCTTCAAATTAAAGATCCCGATAGCGGCCACGCTTCCCAACAAGGTAGATACCGTAGCGGCTATCATGGCGATAGCGAACGTATTCCAAAGGGCGCTTACCAACGAGTGCTGCACGTTGCCGGCAAAAAGGGAGCTATATAATTTCGTGGAGAACCCGGTCCAGTTACCCAGCACTTTCGCCTCCGTGAACGAGAAGATCATGATAATCAGGATCGGCGAGTAGAGCAACAAAAGCAAAGCCCACAGATATCCCTTAGCTAAATATTTCACCATCAGATAAGCCCTCCCTCATTCGCCGAATCACTGCTCTCATTACTGAACAATCCCGTGATTCCGATTAATAACAACATGATAAGAGAAAGCGCCGCCCCGTAGTTCCACATACCGTTATTGATATTCTCCTGTATGGTCGTACCGAAGAGCTTGATATTGTTCATCGTCAACAATTCGGCGATGGCAAACGTAGAGATGGTCGGCATAAACACCATCATGATACCACTCATCACTCCCGGCATCGATAGTGGGAATACGGCCTTGATAAATACCTGCGACGGATTCGCCCCCAAGTCTTGCGCCGCCTCTATCAAGCTGTGATCCATTTTCTGGAGCGTATTATAAATCGGGTAGATCATAAAGGGCAAGAAGTTGTACACCATGCCAAAGATCAAGGCCCCCTCTCCCAGCGGGAAATTCAAGAAATCGAACAAAGCCACGGTAGCCAACGTACGGATCAAGATATTGACCCACATCGGAAGGATAAACAAAACGACCATCGTACGGGAAGTATTAAACCGGGCTTGGCTCAATATCCAAGCGGCCGGATATCCCAGCAGCAGACAAAGGATGGTCGTTATCAAAGCGATCCCGACTGAATACACGAAGGTGTTGATCGCCTCGGGATGGATCATGAACTTACGGAAGTTGGCGAAGGTAAACATCCCCTCGTCATTCGTAAAGGCGTAATACACGATCAAGAAGAGCGGTATCACGACAAAGATGGCCAAGAACAGGACATAAGGAATGGTCCAGTTCCTTCGTCTCATAAAAAATGCAGAAAACGTATTGATCACTTCCTTCCCTTTTTAAGCATGAATAATTCGAATTTTATCCGGGGCGATCGTTATGCCGACATGATCTCCATCATCCCATACATCGTTGGTATCGACAAAGATGTCCTCGTCCCAATCCGTAAACACGGTCAGATGATAATGGTTGCCTTTGTAGAGGATAAATTTTACTTCTCCGGTCAAGCGACCGTCTTCCTCGTTATCCTCCAAGATCACATCTTTAAAATCGATCTCGACTTTCACAGGCGTATTTGGCTCTATATCGGTTACTTCCTTACATTCGAACGTACAGCCTAGGAATTCCACATGCGTAGCGTCGATAAGCTTTCCCTCGAAGGTATTGCAAATACGCTCTTTCTTCATTACATGGATATCGAAAGGCTTGATAAGAAGCCCGACCTCGCTACCTGCCTCGAAACAGTGGTAATCCTGTACCATGAACTCGTATCCGTTCGGGGTTTGCACCATCATCTCGTAATGCACACCCTTAAAGATGGAGGAGGTTACCGTACCCGTCAACATCGCCGCCTCCGACGGCTCGAAGATGTAAATATCCTCGGGGCGCAACACGACATCTACCGGCATTTGCTCCCCGAATCCCTCATCCACGCACTCGAACTCATGACCGGCGAAAGAGACTTGCCTATCCTTGATCATCGTCCCGTTCAAGATGTTACTCTCACCGATGAAATCAGCGACGAACGAATTGACCGGCTCGTTATAAATATCGATCGGGGTACCGATTTGCTGGATCTTTCCCTCGCTCATGACAACGATCGTGTCGCTCAGCGTCAGCGCTTCCTCTTGGTCGTGGGTCACGTACACGAACGTAATGCCTAAGGACTTATGCATCTCTTTCAATTCCATTTGCATGTCCTTGCGCATCTTCAAGTCCAAGGCCGCCAACGGCTCATCCAGCAATAACACCTCCGGCTCATTCACGATAGCGCGAGCGATCGCCACACGTTGCTGCTGGCCACCGGAAAGGGAATCGACATCCCGATCCTCATAGTCTGTCAACCCTACCATTTTCAACGCCTGTTTCACTTTCTTCTCGATCGTGGCGGAAGGAAGTTTCTTCAGCTTCAGGCCAAAGGCGATATTATTGTACACATTCAGATGTGGAAATAAAGCATATTTCTGGAATACCGTATTTACGGGACGTTTATGCGGCGGCGTCTGCGTAATCTCCTTCCCGGACATCGTGATAACGCCCTCGGAGGCCGTCTGGAAGCCGGCTATCAAACGCAACAGGGTAGTCTTTCCGCAACCGGAAGGCCCCAAAATGGTTACAAACTCGCCCTTGCGGACCTGTAAATTTACATCATTCAGCACGGCCTTCTCGCCAAAATACTTCGATACGTGCTCCACGCTGATAATGCGATCCGATTTTCGTATTGACATTCTCGCTTGATCTAATTAGAATTAAACAATCATGAACAATGTTCTTATTTATTTTTGCGCGAATGTACAGATTTTAATAAGGCCGGGCACTATCGTTTTTACAAAATCTGACCTTACACCGGGTGAGAAGCGTCGCATTTCTCCAAGATTCGACCGCGCACCCGATGTAAGCCCCGTATTTCTCCAAGATTCGACCACGCACCCGGCGCGAGGTCCAATATTTCTCCAAGATTCGACCGCACACCCGACGCGAGCCCCGTATTTTTCCAAGATTCGACCGCGCACCCGGCGCGAGGTCCAATATTTCTCCAAGATTCGACCGCACACCCGACGCGAGCCCCGTATTTTTCCAAGATTCGACCGCGCACCCGGCGCGAGGTCCAATATTTCTCCAAGATTCGACCGCACACCCGACGCGAGCCCCGTATTTTTCCAAGATTCGACCGCGCACCCGGCGCGAGGTCCCGCATTTCTCCAAGATTCGACCGCGCACTCGACGCGGGCGGGATATTTGGGAAATATTCAATCCACGTATATCCGGTAGCTCCCCGATCTCAATCGGTACACAGCCTTCCCATCCTTCAACCCCACGGACGTGATACCCTCCTGCCCTTTCTCCATACGAACGGACTTCTCCGATTTAGCGGGCAGATATAAAATAGCCGTCGTATTAGCGGGGATGGTTGCCTCGTATATATAGCCCCTCTTTTGGATTTGCCATCCACTCTCGATACGGCCATAGGCGGAATCGTAATGACCCCGGATGAACGAGAAGGTTCCGCCGATACGGGGTTGAAGGATGATGTGCTTATAGGCGGGTTGTTCCTCATCCCGCTGGATACCCAAGGTATAAGCTATCATCCACTCCTCGATAGCGCCATACGAATAATGGTTGAAAGAGTTCATATCCACAGGGCCGAAGCCATTTACCAACGTGTAGGAATTCCAACGTTCCCAAATCGTGGTAGCGCCTTGCAGGACAGGGTATAGCCATGAAGGATAGGCGGTTTGCTCAAATAATTTATAGGCGACATCGTCATAACCATTGTCGGATAATACCAAATTCAGGTAAGGCGTACCGATAAAGCCAGTGGTAAGCGTATAATTATGTTTCTTGATATTCTCTACCAGATGCCGGATCGCCAAGGGTTTGTTTTTCTCATTGAACAGATCGAACTGGAGAGGAACCACGTATGAGGTCTGCGTATCCACGATCTTCGCCTCGGTAGCCGCCGTTCCGGGCCACATACCTACTTGCGAATCCTTGCCAAAGATAGATTCCACCGTCGGGGCGAACGTGCGTCCTTCCTCGTTTACGAACAAGTCGTTAAAGGACCTCTTCACGTTCTCGTAGAAAGTACGGAAACGCCTTTGGTCCGCATCCTTCCCTAAACGTTTCGCTACCTGCTCCATAATCAAAGCGTCGTAGGCGGAGTAAGCGGTGTTCGTCAACATGGAATTCGTCGGCTCGATAGCCAGCCAATCGCCGAAACCACCGAAGGGCTGTACATAGCGTACGGCACGACGCTCCAAATAATCCATATAAGCGACCATGGAAGCGTAATGTTGCTCCAGAATACGCACGTCTCCGTATTGTTGATACATTTGCCACGGTACGATCACGCCGGCTTCCATCCATCCCATGGCACCTCCGCCATCCTCCGCGCCGTGTGGAGGGAAACCGACCACGGGTATATAGTTCGCGTAACTACCGTCATCTCCTTGATTATCCCGGACCGAGTAGAGCCAACGGGTGTAAAACGGATCGACATTCATATTATAAGTAGCCGTACGAGCGAATACCTGCGCATCCCCTGTCCAGCCCATACGCTCATCCCGTTGCGGACAATCGGTCGGAACCGACAGGAAATTACCCCGTTGGCCCCAAATGATGTTATTAAACAAACGGTTGACACGCTCGTCCGATGTCTCATAACCGCTCGTCCGCGCACCGATAGATTCCAGCACGATCCCTTTCACCGCCTCCAAGGGTAACGGCCTCTCCAACCCGTGAATCTCCACGTAACGGAAACCATGGAACGTAAAGCGAGGCTCATACGTCTCACCCGCCGCATCCCCTCTCAGGATATAGCGATCCGTGGAAAGGGCGCTCCGGTAATTATCCGTATAGACTTGCCCTTTCTTCTCCTTATACATCGCGATCGTGTACGGGGCGACCGGCTCGGTAGGGATCGTTTCCGGATAATTCATCTCCCCGAAACGGATCGTGATTTCCTGTCCGGCCTTTCCCTTGAAAGTCAGACGGGGAACACCGACCATATTCTGCCCCATATCATAGACATAGACGCCGGGAATAGGCTCTACCATGGACTGAGCGGTCAGGGTCACATTATTTTGTATCGGGCTGCCTACATATCCTTGGATCTCCACATTTACCGGAGGAGCGGCGAATAAGGTCGCCGGTTTCCATGACGAGTCATCAAAACCCGGAGCATCCCAGCCGTTCACCTCTTTCCGGGCATCATATTCCTCTCCATTCTGAAGGCCGTTAAAAGTGATCGGTCCCCGGTCATAACATTTCCAGCTATCATTCGTAACGATCGTCTCACGAGTACCGTCGGCATACTCGATCACGATCTTTCCCAATAAGGACTGGCGGGTTCCGTATTGATCCTGCCAACCGGTAAGGAAACCGCTATGCTCGCTCCACCATCCGGCGCCCAACATCGCCCCGATACCATTATCGCCCGGTCGTAGCAAATCCGTTATATCATACGTATTATACATGATACGGTAACGGTAATCCGTCCAACCCGGATTCAGATAATCCTTTCCAACCTTCTGCCCGTTCACCGAGAACTCGTAGACACCCCTAGCGGTAGCGTATAAACGGGCGCTCTTGACCGGTTTCTCTATCTTTATCGCTTTCCGGAGCATGGGAGCGGATACGTTCTCGCCCGGATACCAGACATTGAGCTTTCCCTCCCCTTTCTCCACATAAGTCTCGGCAGGATTGTACAGAAGCGTATTCCACGTATCCTCGCTGATACACAAGTTGGAGAATGTAGCGGTCTGCCCTTTAGGTTGCAGGAAACCGATCGCGTACAAACGGCAATGATAAACCAACTCTCCATCCGGATAAGGATACACGGTGAAAGCCCCTTCCTTGCCTCCCCAGAAATCACCACGGCTCTTCCGTTCTTTCTCCTCGGGAGTCAAAGAGGAATTCACCAAGGTCTTTCCATCGATCTCTATATCCACGAAATATTTCAAGGCATATTGGGCCGTCGTCACCTTCAACCGGATATGATGCGCCTTATGCTTATCCGAGGCTGGGATGATAGAGGCCAGACTTTCCGCCGCATCTTGCCTCGTTTTTCCATCCGTGGTATGACGTAAGATGAAACGGGCGTCCTCCGAACCATTCAAGTCCAGTTCTGCAGACACATAATTATCAGCGTCCCTCGCCCCAAAGACAAATACGGCTTTATCATTACCCTCGGCCACCCGCACATCATAGTCGATCACATAATGCGAGCGATATTTGGAGAGTTGTGTCTCCGACGAGCCGATCCAACGGGCGCCACTCCATCCGGAACCCAGAAGACCGGTCTCGAACCACGCAGGCTCGGTGGAGGTAATTTCCGTTCCCGATTCATCCCATACGGAAACTTTCCAATAATAGCGAGTGGAAGGTTGCAATGCTTTTCCTTGATAAACTACGCCGACCGATTCCCCGGAAAGAACCTTTCCCGAATCATAGATATAACGCCCGGCAGCTAATTGCTCCGGACTATCGGCCACCCATAACCGATAAGCCTGCCCACAGGCCCCATAGCGATCGGACTCCATCTGCCAGTTAAAACGTGGCTGACTGACATCAATTCCCAATGGATTGGTTTGATACTCAACCTGTAGGTTCTTCAATACGGTAACCGCACCCAGAGGTAACCATCCGGCCAGCAACCCTAAGATTATAGACAAAATACATCGTGTGCTCTTCATAATACAAAGAATTAAAATGATAACGGTACAAAAATATCCATTATTATCTTAACTCTTTGTTTCATTTTTGGGAAAAGATGTAGCAGTTTTGACACTACTCAATCTTTCCTACCATCTTGGACGGGTCTACCCAACGATCAAACTCCTCGGCGGTCACATAACCGGACTCGATAGCCGCCTCCCGCAAAGTCTTATTTTCTTGATAGGCTTTCTGGGCGATAGCGGCGGCCTTGTAATATCCTATTTTCGGATTCAAGGCGGTAACCAGCATTAAGGAGCTATCCAGATGGCGTTTGATGTTTTCGTTCACCGGGGTAATGCCTTTTACGCAATGTTTGCTGAAATTCAGGCAACCGTCACCGATCAAGCGGGCGCTTTGCAAGAAGTTCGAGATAATCACCGGCTTAAATACGTTCAACTCGAACTGCCCGTTGGAGCCGGCTATCGAGATTGTCACGTCGTTACCCATTACTTGAGCGGCGATCATCGTCAATGACTCGCATTGCGTAGGATTCACCTTTCCCGGCATGATGGAGGAACCCGGCTCGTTCTCCGGCAAATGGATCTCACCGATACCGGCACGAGGACCTGAGCCCAACATTCGTATATCGTTCGCGATCTTCATTAAGCTGACCGCTACGGATTTCAAGGCTCCATGCGCCTCAACCAAGGCATCATGGGTAGCTAGGGCCTCGAATTTATTCGGAGCGGTTACAAAAGGAAGCCCAGTCAACTCTGATATCTTCTTAGCGACACACTTGTCATAATTGACCGGGGCGTTAATACCGGTCCCAACCGCCGTACCTCCTAAAGCCAATTCGGAGATATGCGATAGGGAATCCTTTACTTTCCGTATACCATATTCTAATTGAGCCGCATAGCCACTGAACTCTTGCCCCAATGTCAATGGAGTGGCATCCATAAAATGAGTCCTCCCGATCTTCACGATCTTCATGAACTCCTCACTTTTTAGCGCCAACGCACGATACAGACTCTCCAATCCCGGGATCGTCACCTCCGCTATCACCTTATAGGCGGCAATATGCATAGCGGAAGGAAACGTATCATTGGAGGATTGCGATTTATTCACGTCATCGTTCGGAAGCAGCACTTTCTCCTTATCCGTTAGCTTTCCTCCGGTCAACACATGCGCCCGGTTGGCGATCACCTCATTGACATTCATATTCGTCTGGGTCCCGCTCCCCGTTTGCCATACGATCAAGGGGAAGGAGTCATTTAATTTCCCCGCCAAGATCTCGTCGCATACCTTACCGATCAACTCGCATTTCTCCGGAGACAAGACGCCGGCGTCTTTATTAGCCAAAGCCGCTCCTTTTTTCAAGTAAGCGAACGCCTCTATCACCTCTTCGGGCATCCGGCTAATATCGGTGGCGATCTTGAAATTATTCACGCTCCGTTGTGTTTGCGGCCCATAATAAACGTCCGCCGGCACTTCCACCTCACCTAAGGTATCTTTCTCTATTCTATACTTCATGACACATAAGTTTTATTAATCTCTTCTATGTATAAACTATCTGGATATCGAATTGTTTATGTTACATTCACGAGTATATCATGAAAAGACATTTATCATGGAACAGAATTCAGATCATAGAGAAACGGCTTATTTCGCCTCCGATGTTTTTTAATAGTTTTTCTTCTCGTCAATAATGTATTCGGGACGGGCCTTGATCTCGTCAAAGAGGATACCGACATATTGCCCTAACACGCCGACCGTCAATAACTGTACACCTCCAAAGAAGATAATGGAAGTCATGATAGAAGTCCAGCCAACCTCGGCGTTACTAAAACCATAGATCTTGCCCAACGTGAACCAAACCGCCAAGATTATACCGACCAATACGGATATAAACCCGAGACTCGTCGCCAAACGCAACGGCTTCTTCGAGAAATAAAGCATTGCCGTCGACGCGAATTTCAGCATCTTACTAATCGGATATTTCGTCTCGCCGGCGATACGCGCCTCACGCTCATAATAAAACGGCACTTGGTGGAAGCCCACCCAGCTTATCAAGCCACGGATATATTTTCCCCGTTCCTTAAAACGGTCGAACTCATTCATCACCTTCCGGTCCACTAAACGGAAATCTCCCGTATCCAGCGGGAAATGGACCTCGCTCATATAATTCATCACCCGGTAAAAAGCCTTGGAGGTGAACAGCTTGAAAAGACTCTCCCCTTCCCGTGACTTACGGACGCAATAAACCACGTTAGCATTCTCTCTCTCCTGCACTTCCAGCAGATCCGGAATCAATTCCGGCGGATCCTGCATATCGGCGTCGATGATAATCGCCAAATCAGCGTCACAGTTATTGATACCCGCCGTTACCGCCGGTTGATGACCGAAATTCCGGGAGAAGTGAATCACCTTCACATGAGGATCGGTAGCGGCTATATGATCCAACAAAGAACGTGTCTTATCCTGACTACCATCATTTATATAGATAATCTCCGTAGGGTTCGGCAACTTTACCAAGACCTCTTTCGTACGCCGATACGATTCCTCGATCACGGCTTCCTCGTTGTAACACGGGACTATAACCGCTAACTTCTTCATGCCTTTTAAGCTTTAAAGGTATAAAACTTATTTACTAAAAAATTAATCACCGTATAGAAAGCCATTCCAATCAAGTGGTTGTAGTAATGATCGATCGTAAGTCGGGAATTCAAGATCAGTACCAATCCGTACTGTAAAGCATAACAAATAATAAAAGCGATCGTGAACCGAACCGCCCCTTTCGTCCATCCGGTGGAACTTCCCTTGAAAGTCCATTGCTTGTTCCAGATGAAACTGTTTAATATGCCTGCCACATATCCCGTTAAGTTAGATAAACCTTCCCGGCATCCGAAGAGTTTCATCATCACCCAGATAACGATCATCGTTATCAAGGTATTGCTCAACCCGACTACACCATACTTAATAGCTTGCTTAATCGTCTCCATTCTTATTTATAATCTCGGAAACCTCCTCCGCTGTCAATTCCTTGACATTCGTGATCGTGAAAACATTCGAGAGGAAATCGCCGTATTGGTTACATTCATTGATCACCCGATCCAACGTGGCTTTTATATCCGTACGCACCGGGATCAAGAACACCAACTCCACATACTGCTCACCGATCGTCAAACGCTCGATCTCGCAGTCCGTTTTCGGCAGATAATAAGCGAACTCCCGCTCGATTGTCTGCCGCTGATATTCTTGGAAAGGTTTCTTGCCTTTAGACGTCATCAAGACATAGAAACGCAGCTTCTCCCCTTTTCCTCCCAAGCCGGTCGAGATATAAATTTGTTTCTCGTCGGAGAAATCGGACTCTAAGGAGATACGAGACTCCATCAAAGCCATGTAGGCCCAATCTGTCACTTCTGGGTCCGGATGCTGGGTGTATTCCTCCAACAAGCGGTACGCACGGACGGATTTCGAGGTAGCCAATTGAGATAACAGATATCTCTTCTCGGTCTTGTCCTTGGTTTCCTCCGTCAACAAAGTGTTGTACAGGGTCTCGCACTCATCCTCCGATAAGGGACGAGGAGGCCGGTTTTCCTTCCGTACGTTTTCCGAGTATTTGAAATACTCCATCTGAAGTTCAACCGGCACACGCTGTTCTAGTATATGGAAATGTCCCTCCATCCTACTGAAGGAATCACGGAACTTTTTGAATACATCACCTTCTTCTTTCATAGATCGTCTTTTTTCGTTATTAAACTCCCATAAACAAGAAACAAGAACAAAGGTAATGTTTTTTCCGGAATAAATAAAAATAACGTTATTTAAGCTCCCGCATAAATTAAAAACCCAAGTCCGATCACGAATAAAATAAACATCCCGACATTCAGACGATTGGAAATGGCTGGTGCTCCCTTGAACTCTTTCCAGATAAGGATGCCCCATAAAGCGGAGACTAGCGTGGCTCCTTGCCCCAATCCGTAAGATATAGCCGCTCCCGCTTTCTCTGACGCTATCATACTGAAAGATTGACCGATACACCAGATAACACCCCCCAATACACCCACGAGGTGCGTACTCATATTTCCCTTAAAATAACCGCATATGGAGACAGGCTTACCTTCCACCGGATGTTTCATTGCCAATGTGTTAAACAAGAAATTACTAACAAATACTCCTATGGCAAAAACAAATACGGCGGTATAAGGCGTCAAC
>ULVX01046666.1_pt1 | contig 11021 bp, 11 predicted proteins | sample 1959811 | NCBI WGS metagenome assembly ULVX01 (sample SAMEA4835797, study PRJEB28245) | human gut metagenome | biome: gut microbiome; material: fecal sample | place: Denmark | collected 2008
GCCGTTCTGCATCTTGAAATAGACGTTGAAGGCACCAACGAGGACAATCACTGCGGCTATCGCCTTCATGAGATTGGAGACTGGGGTCTGGTAGGAGCTTACCTCCTGTGTGGCTTTGGTGAAGCCTGCCGCACCCTTGCTGGCGGCCATCATGTCGGACACGGTGAGCATCACCGCGCCCATAGCAAGCATACCCTTACGGGCGAAGGCAGAGTTGCCGAGGCGTGAGATAGCACGCTGACACTTTGATTTGATTTTCTGCATATACGCTGATTGATAAGTTCTTGAAAAGGTTATCGGGCGTTAAAGGCAATGCAGGGCATTAAAGGCAGTGTCGGGCAGTAAAGACAACTTAGTTCAATAAAGGCATCGGTTTAAGGGGAGAGGGATTAGGTGATATAAATATGGTTAGTGGTAAGTCAGTCGATGTCAGGCAGCGGACTCGCATCTGTGAACTATATCAGCGAGGTCTTTATCCATGCCTGTGTCAGCGGCTTTATTGGTCTTGCAGAGAAGATTATCCACCGGATAACCGTTTGTCATAATCGGTTCCTTATATTTGGATGGAGCGTCCTTAGAAATTTCCGGTGTCGGTTTCGTGATAATGCGCTTTATCTCCACCGGTTCAAAACTTTCTGCAAGTCCGGATATGTCGATTTCGGTCTCTTCGGCCTTAGCATCCTCGCTTGCTTTTGCTTTGTTGGCGGCAAGAATATCCATCGTTATCATTCCGGCATAATACAGAGCCAGTAGAATGATGAGTAAAACTATTATTTGTCCGTAAAGCATTGTATCAGAAATTTACACATAGTTTGTCGTTGCAGTTATCCCAAGGCTCGAATCTCAATCCGAGCTTGCGGCCTATATCCTCTCGTGAATGGTCGCGTTCCATGTCGGGGTGGTAATACATGACATTCTGACCACGGATTACCAGATAACCGGCCTTTTTCAGTGAGTGGCGCATTTTTATCCTCGGCTTGTTTGTAACAACCTTTATTTTCGTGATTGGCGGCAGCCCAAAAATCACACGCCTTTTCTCTCGTTTCATAATATCCTGACGGATACGGGAACGGATACTTTGCTCTTCTTTCTTGGTGCGCCGGAGACCGAGTACGGCAACTATTCTTGATACTGAGCGTGACGATATGCCGGTTATGGCAGCGATTTCAGCATTTGAGTGAGTGCCGTGGAGTTCGCGTACCCTTTCCGCCAAATCAAGCCATTCGGGTCTGATACCCTTTTCAAGACCGAGTTCTTTGGCTTTAAGTGATACGGTCTTTCGGTTGACGCATAGATGTTGGGCTATTGCCGTGTCCGTTGTGTACGGATAGTTCTCTTTGAGATAGGCAATACTGTCGTCAGTCCAGATTGTCTTTTTCATATCTATTTGGTGTTATCGTTATCAAGAAGTGATTTGCTTTTCTTTCTGTATGCCCTAAGCCGGGGAAGATATACAGTGATAAATGTTCTCACGATGGCGTTTATCACATCGGAACGGCATTTGCGGTCAATGTCGCACTCATCAATAGAATCGGCAAGATCTTTGTCAATCATGCAGACTTTCCGCTCATCTTTCCGCTCCCTGAATCCGTATGCTGAAAGATTTGCCATGAAAGCGTCCCACATTCCGGCCGGGTCTTCCGGATTTTCATTATCGGGTATATTTTCTTTGGGCCCGGTTATTGTCCCGTCAGGTTCATCGGACACCGTCTGCTGTCCGACAGGGGTAGCGACATGGCGGATGCTTCCGAGCAGTCCATCTATATCAGGGAATGTTGGCTTATCCATTGTTTGTTTCAATTTCAAGGTGTCCGAATATCTTGTTATATATAAGGTCGTAGGCTTCCTGTGTTATTTCCAGTTGACCGTCCAGATCTGAAAGCGTGCAGAATCGTTCCATGTCTGCTTTCATGCTTATTCGCGGTGTCACGAGTCCATATCGGCTGAAGGTTTTGCCGGTTTCGTCCCAAAGCTCCCGTTCAGTCTTTGTCCCGACTCTGGCATCGTGTCTGTTGGGAACAAGGATAAGCTCTGCGGTCATCTTTCGTCCCATAGCCTTTTTGAGATTTTGAATAAACGCTATGAATGTGGCGGTCGATGGAATAGTGGTGCGGTCATAATGGTAAGGACATATTATATAGTCGGAATTGGCAAACAGAGTCACAAGTCCCTGCTGTTTCAGGTTGCCGGGAGAATCAAAGATTGCCACACATCGGGTCTTGCGGATGTTTCCTATGAAATTGAACAGTGCGTCCTCCTTGCTTAGCGAGAACGGCAGCACCTCATAAGGGATTTCCACTTCTTCCGAACCATAGCGTTTCAAATCGCTTTCACGCCGTTGTGCGAGGCTTTCTTGTGAATCGCAGTCAACGACAATCACCGGAAGGCCTTTCTTGACAAGAAAGTTTGCGAAGGTGACGCAAAGGGTGGTTTTCCCTACGCCTCCTTTTTGATTTGCAAATGTTATGATGATTGATTCGTCCATTGTGGTCCGTTTGAATTATTTATACGCAAAATTATTATCCGGAGGCATGGCAACAGGTCACTTTGGACACCTTTCTTAAAGAGATTATCATTTTATGTTTTGAACATGACATATTATATAGGAATAGAGCCTTGAAGACATCAAAGGCGATGGTCTTCAAGACTCTATGTCACAATATTGGCATGGTAATAAAATTCCGACGCTATACTTTCAGGCTGTTTTCATCATCAATCCTGTCATAATTTCCACGGTAGCCAACCTCCCATTCCCGGTTTTCGCCTCGCCCGGAAGCTGCATCGCGCAGACCTTTGGCTTTTGCAGACAGTTGTCCCTTGCCGGCTCCGCGCAGTCCTCGGTTGGATAATTTGGCTGGACTTGCATTTCTAAACTTTCTACGGGCAAGCCTTTTCAAATCAAATCCCTCTTCCGAGAGGTTGATTACTTGCTTGGATGAGAAATTAATGGCAAAATAATCCTCTCCGCTCTGACGTATATAGAACCCGGCGTTGCGTATTTCGGAACGCAGCTTAACTATGCTGTCATCGTTAAATAATCGGCGCAGCTTGTCAACATCATTATAATAGTGTTGGCTTTTATTCTGAGATAGAGTTACAAGCTCAGGCTCGTTCACCTTATATATACTGCACAGCAGATCCCGTTCAGCCGCAGTTGTCGGTTGAAATGATTCTATCCTTTTTATTTTGTCATTTCTAAGAATGGTTGCAGCCATGAAACCTTTGAGTGGGCGTGTAGTATTTCGGTAGTGGAGCACTCCGCGCCGTATGAAGGCATTATAGCGAAATATTTTTGAGTTTATGCCCCATGTGTCTATTGTGGGATTGTTTTCAAGAAGTCTGTCAATGTAGGCATCAATACGCTCCATCTTGTCATCAGGAGTGGTGAAATCAAGGAGCGACTTAATGGATAATACCCAAGCTCCGTTATATACCGTTTTGTTGGCATGGTCAACTATCATATATCCGTAGGGATTATCCGATTTGCCAAAGAAAACAAGGTCTATGCCTAATTTCCGCTTCACCTCTGCCTGGAGTTCTTTCCTGTCGGCACTCACGTCACGGTATTTCTTAAGCATCGCCCACAGTTGCCTGCGTCGTGTCTTGTCAAGTTGCACCTTATGGAACCTGCCACATATATCAGCATATCCAATCTTTGCCTGAACCGCTCCGTCTCGTTTGACATATACCATATCATTCTTTTCATAAACCTCATACCCCATTGAGGTCATAAGAGCTTTGTATTGAGCAAAGGTAGAGAATGAATAGCAGAGTGAAGCAGCAAGATCATCTGCGGCTTTCGCCTTGATATCCTTGCCGACAAGTTTGTTGAGCACTGCCTGAGAACGCACTCTTTCGTGATGGTCGCTGATTTTCTTTCCGTCCGGAGATATTCTTGATGTTACTATATGTATATGCGTGTTGTCAGTGTCGGTATGAGCATATACCAACAATGGCTGACCTTCGTTCCCGTAGCCCATTTCCTTGAGATATTCGTGGGCGAACTGCAATAGTTCTTCCTCTGTCTTTTCATGCCCCTTGCAAGAAATGGCAAGGTGGAACTGTGCTTTTTTTATCCTTGAATTTCTGGAAGAATAGGCTATCATATAATCCTGCATTTCCTTTGCAGTCGGTTTTGAAAGCACGCCGATATGTCCGAGATTGCTCATTTCAAGAAGTCGCGCCACACCCTTTGCCACTTTTTTCTCATTGTATGCGACAGCATGGAAATTGGCACTCGACGGAAGAATAGTAGCTATCATCGCTCAATGTCTTTATGTCTTGGTATCTTTATGTCTTGTTCTGATATTTCCATAATATCATATAGACTTGTGGCTATGGTCTCAGTCTTATCGCTTTTCTGGCAATGTCAGCTTGTTCTGATTTGACTGCCTTAATCATCTTCTCCACACCCTCAATCATGGGAGCAAGTATATCCTTGAAATAACTCTCGGATAACAGCCCTGCAACAGCAAGCTCGTTGGCACGTTTGACCGCCTGGTTGAGATTGCTTCCCATCCATGAGAGTTCGTCCTGAAACTTTCTGCACAGTCTGGCTGTGTCATTGCACAATTCAAGACGGGTTTTGGCATCTGTGTCTGAAAACTCATTGACTGCCATTCTTATAAAGTTGCTGACGCTATGGTAGCGTTTTGATTTTTCACGTATTCCGGCTGCTTCCTCCGGAGTAAGTCTCATCTCAAATCTTTCGGTACGCTGCTTCATATTCTAAGATTAATTCACGAGGTACGAAGTGATTTCCCACCGCCACGGAGTGGTCGGCAAGTCGCTTTTCTACGGTCAAAACTTGGTTTTGTACGGAGAAAAGCACAACTTGCTACCCAATCTCTGCACGACAGGGCTATTACTCCACATCGTTCACTCCGGCCACGAAGTTAGGCACCCCGTGACATACAGGCATTAACTTTGGACACCTTTAATGTTTCAAGCCCAGGTTATATCAAGATTATATGACTTAAAGACATCAAGTCATGCGGCAAATAATCATACAAGCGATAAAAAGGATATGTTTTCAAGACTCGCGGACTTGCAAGGATACTATCTATAAGATTAGATGTTGCCAAAAGATGCAATTTGCGTATCATAAAGACATGGGGCCTTAATCTATTCAAGTCATACAGTCTTTATATCTTCAAAACAATATATCCGCTATTCTTGATGTGATACAATGAATATGGCTTTAAGGGAAAAAGAGAGTATATTATCAACTGACCTTAGCCGGATGCGTCGGATAATTGTCAAAAGTTCAACGGTTCAGGCTGAATTTTATCGCTTGGAAATTTGCATAAGTCGTTGAAATTTAGTATATTTACATTCCAATAATAGTATTGGAACGAGTTAATATGCATTTGATATGTTTGAGCTTTTACTGATTATATACCTGCTCCCTGTGGTTATTGTCGCAGCCTTGCTGTTGCGGCTGGCATTGTTCCTGCTCAAAAAGTCGATTAGAATTGCGCTATGGGTAATCCGGAAGTCAGCACTGATTCTGAAACTGCTTGTAGTCTGGCTTTGGAACCGTACCGTCCGCAATCGTCCGCTTTCTCAATATCCGTAATAGGGTGGAGCGGCGACGCTATGATATGAGCCTTGGAATGTGGGTCTGTTCCCAGCTGTGGATGCTTGTTTCAACATCAACCGAAATGCAGTTTTGTATGTGAGTGTCACCGCAAATGCAAACGGATGGTCTGATGTGGAGGCAAATGCGCAACTGAACGCTGAACCAAACGCAGGACTAAACGCGGAGGTTAACGGCAAACATATATTGACAGACTTGAACGTGGCGACAAGCGTTGTAGAATCGGATGAGTAAATCAATGCAAGATTATGGTAAGGAACGGAATATTTACAGCGTGTTTTAACATCTATTAACTGGGTGTGGTGGGTCACAGTGTTAAAATATTTAACACTGCAACTTTGCCCTTATCGAAAATCCATGGCTTGCGATGAAAAAATTGGGGACAAAAATCAGCTAAGAAATAATTTGGGGGACAATCGGGGGACAAAAATCAAAAGAGAAATCCCGTAGCTCTTGATTTTCAATGAGTTACGGGATTTTATGGTGCCCAGAACAGAACTACCAATATTGCTTTCTAATATTTTCAATTGCATTTTAATTGCATTGACTATCAGATATATATAACAATCCGTTTTTCATTTGAATTTCTTTCAGCGTAAGGAAAAGTAAGATTTTTGCACGTAAAATTGCACGTAAAATCTATTCGTTGTATCTTTGCAGAGTAAAACCTTTATACTCTCCCAAAAGATGGCAACATTTAGATTTGAACTCGACCACAAGCCGACACGCAACAAGACCTACAACCTTTATCTGATGGTCACGGCTGCGGGCAAACGCACAAAGAAGAAAACGGGAATCCAACTGAAGCGCATTGATGACTTCAATCCTCAATGCAAGGGAAACAACTGGATTCGAGCGAATGTTCCCGATGCAAAAGTCCTCAATGAGCAGTTGCGCCTTATGCTTGTGCAAGCCAATGGAACATATCAGGAATTAGCGTCAGATGGCGATGTCTCATCCTCCAAGGTTATAAAGAACCTGGATGCTGAATATGTGTCGCCGTCTTTTATGGCGTTTGCTCGTGAACGTGCGCAGATGATTTATGATAACGGTGGATGGAGAAACTGGCGCAAGTATTGTGGCCTCATCAATAAGCTCGATGCCTTCCGCAAGAAACGCCGTATGGCTGATATAACCGTCGACGACCTGACTGTTGATTTGTTGACTCGCTTTGACAACTTCCTCCACAAATGGGAGAATGAACGTGAACCAGGCAAATTGCTCCATCCTAACACAATCGAAGTTCAGTTTAATATTTTGCGTACTCTTGTTCATCGAGCAATCGAGGTCGGCATAATGGAGGCATCGAAGGACCCCTTCCTCGTATTCAAATACAAGGGTGTGAAGACGACGAAAGAAAAGTTGAGCGATACGGAGATGGAGCGTATCATCGCGCTTGAATTTGAGGAAGGGTCGTTGATATGGCACTGTAAAAATTATTTCCTGTTCAGCTATTATTGCGCCGGAATCCGTGCCGCCGACTTGATTCAGCTTCGTTGGTGTAATGTCACCGAGAACGGGCGACTGCATTATCAGATGGGTAAAAACCACAAAGACCGAGACCTCTTACTTGTCGATCAGGCGTTGGATATACTTCGGTATTATCACAATGAAGACGTGAAACCGGATGATTATATATTCCCGCTGCTTGACAATGATGCGCCGTTTGCCAAATTTGTAACGCAGGCGGATAAAGACAGGATGAAACCGGAGCTGCGCCACCAGCTGTATCAGCAGATTTCAGCCAAGAACGCCCTCATAAACAAGTATCTCAAAAAGATTGCTGAAAGAGCCGAGATTACCACCAATCTCACGATGCACATCGCTCGCCACGCATTTGCTCACATCGCGCAGGAAGCCGGTGCTGAAAGTTCCGCGATAAAGAATATCCTCGGGCATAGTAACCTTGCCACAACCGAACGGTATATGGGCAGCTTCGACACATCGAAGACTGATAACACTCTGCGCTCTCTCTTCAAAAAGAAATCTGGGCTCAAGGTTGCGCCTCAGGAGGGAGCTGATGGTTCAATGTCGAAAGAAGAGAAAGCCATCGAACTGCTGAAAGGCATGACTCCTGAGCAAATAATGGCAGTCATTTCGGCAATCAACAAATAGTGGTTGCGTAACTGGCGAATTATGAGTAAATTTGCACATATAATTACTAAGATATGCCTCTGACAAAAGATGAAATACGGTCGCTTTTAAGCGATATTGAGAATGAGCGTGTGGAGCGCACATTATCCACTGACAATACAAAGAAAATGTCGGAGGCAATCTGCTCGTTTGCCAACGATATACGCAACACGAAGAAACCGGGATATTTTCTTATTGGCGCCGATGATGACGGAAATCTCGATGGGCAGACATTCACTGATGAGCAGTTGCGTTCATACGCAGGACTCCGCAATTCCGGAACAATTCTCCCACCGCCGGCGATGATGGTATATAAGGAGTCTTTTCCCGAGGGAGAAGTTGCGGTTATCGAAGTTCAGCCAAGCGAAGATACTCCCGTCAGGTACAAGGGCGTGATTTGGATTAGAGTCGGCGCAAGAAAAGCTGAGGCAAACACGGAGGAGGAACGAATTTTGACTGAAAAAGGCCAGATACACAGCTCTTCTTTCGATGGCAGCCCATGCCGTGAGGCCTCGATTGATGACATTGATGTGGAGTTGTTCAAGAATGAGTATCTGCCAAAAGCCGTGTCGCCCGTGACATTAGCAAAGGACAAGCGCACGCCAATTCAGCAGATGGCATCGTTGCGTCTTTTTGATACTCGGTTTAACTGCCCCACCTATGCCGGGATACTTCTGCTCGGAAACGACCCGCAATATTTTATTCCCGGCGCATACATTCAGTATGTTAAGTTTGCCGGGACTAACCGTGCCACAAAGGTTTTGAAAGAAAACCGTTTCAAGGGAAATCTCATCTCAATGCTGAAGGAACTGGAGTATTTCATCAAATACTCTATCGAAAACAAACGTCCGGAATTTGTCAGCGTACTCCGTGAAGAACCTCGCATCAACTATCCGTGGGAGGCGATTCGTGAGCTCGCCATGAACGCAGTGATGCACCGTGCCTATAATGGCAACAATTCCCCGATAAAATTCTACGAGTATAGCGACCGTATAGAGATTGACAATCCGGGCAACTTATATGGCAAGGTGAACTTAGAGAACTTTCCCAACGAAACAGACTATCGCAATCCCAACATAGCCGAGATAATGCTCAACCTCGGTTATGTCAACCGTTTCGGCAGCGGTATCAATACAGTTTCGACGCTTCTTGAAGAGAACAAAAGTAATCCTGCAGAGTTCTTGCTTGGTGACTACACGACATTCAAGGTGGTTGTTCAGAACGCCGATGTCATAGAGAGTGGCACCAATGACACAGCAAAATCGCCTAATGTCATAGTAAATTCCACCGAAAGTGACACCAATGTCACCAATGGTGTCACCAATAAAGGAACGATTGTCACCAATGATGTCACCAATGATGTCACCAATGATACTGATTTCCGTAAAGGGGCTGTAATTGAACTGATGAGAACGAATAAGCGGATTAGTGTTACTCAAATCGCTAAGGAATTAAATGTTACTCGAAGAACAATATTCAGAATCATTGATGTGTTGAAATCAGAAAACCGTATCAAACGTGTCGGAGATTTAAAATCCGGCACATGGGAAGTCATTGAATAAAATTATAAAAATCATTCGTATGGAAGATTCTTTACTTTCAAGAGAATTGATAGAGGCTTTCCGTCCCATAATGGAAATGAATAATGCACGGTTTCGGCAAGTCAAAACTATGCTTGCCGGATTTATCGCTACGCAGGAAAGAGATCTGCACTATATGGATGAATATATGGATGCTCTTTTCGACTTCATGGATCCAGAATCCGACACAGAGATGCTTATGCGTCAGTATTATGATTATATTGCGACCTTCGATGCTGAAGATGCAAGAGAACGGACAGAGAGGTTGAAAAATGATATGGGCTACATGACAAAAATCATATACGCCGCAGGATTGGTGGCTCAAAAGTTGCATAAAGGGCAGGTAGACAAAGGTGGCCATGATTATTTCGAATCTCACCTTCTAAAAGTTGCAGATGCAGGATTCGATTGGAAAGAAAAGATAGTGGGCTTTCTGCATGACGCATCTGAGGATTGCAACGTGACCGTAGAGGATGTTATGAATTTGATCGATAAAGAAATATCGAGAATCTCGGATAATCCAAAAGAAAACTGGTGGGAGGAAGACTGGTGGGAAGAGTGGATGGAGGACATAGCTGTGTATCCCTGCACAGTAACACACGTTATGACCATTGAAGAACGCGATGAAATCAAAACTGCATTGACCCTTCTCAACCATCATACCGCCCCGTCAAGAGAAGAATACATCAACCGTATCTCAAGCAATCTTCTCGCCTTGAAGGTCAAGCTGAATGATTTAAAAAACAACATGGATATAACTCGCATCACGGAGCCGACAGAGAAAGATTATGCTCGTATTGAACGTTACAAAAAAGAATATGACATACTGATGGAGGCGTTGGGCAATCGCTTGAACATTTAATACGAGGAGCGACTTCGCCATATCTCTTTTCGATGCCATACAAATCTAACCGATTATTTTTCTTCAGGGACGATTCATCATAAATTTTCCGGCTTATTTCACTGCCAATGACTACTCAGCTTATGGCAACGCAGTTTCAAATATGGGGAATGCGACTTCGGAGTATTCCCAATCACCGCAAGGTCGTTTTGAGGTTATGGGTTCCTCAAAACCTTTTCAGTTCCTGAAAAGACACCTTGCTGTGTTCATGTGAACATATTGACACACTTGATTTTACGGTAAAAATGGAGATGTTTTTTTGCAGTAGGGACGCACACCTCAAAGACAGCGTAAGAATCCCAAACAGCCAAATATATAACGGTTCATGGATAATTCTACGCATCCGGAATGTTAAAGTTTTTACCTGAAATGTGCGAATAATTTTGCCAAATCGCGCCAAATTGCGCCAAGCTATTGATGTACAAAACTTTGATAGATTGTGAGATTTGCAATTACGCTTCTTTTTTGTTATATTTGTAGAGCATTAGACCCAAATATCTGTCTTCATGTCTCGATAAAAATTTGAAGATATACACAGATTGACATCGTTAGACACGTAAGTGGGTATATTGCAACAGAGAGTGCTTTGAATATATGTAAAAACAGATTTTTCTATTGATTTACCTGCCTGTCTCCTTCTATATAGTTCAACTTTGTTTTGGATTTATGTTTGTTTGGAACCACATATGGAATGATGTATGCAGCTACAACTGGAATTACCTTTCTTGAAATATATACAATTACCTCTCGACCTAATTACCTATATAGATAGGTATCTATAGCCCTATGGCCGTCAGGCTATCGGCTG
>ULVX01025077.1_pt1 | contig 11009 bp, 11 predicted proteins | sample 1959811 | NCBI WGS metagenome assembly ULVX01 (sample SAMEA4835797, study PRJEB28245) | human gut metagenome | biome: gut microbiome; material: fecal sample | place: Denmark | collected 2008
TGCGCCGCATTCGACAGCCCAGCCCTTGTCGCACTTCTCAACCCAGGTTATCTCGTCGATAAGAACCTCTCCCGAACCCTGCGCCAAGCGCTGCTTGGTCCCTTCGGAATCGAAGTCGAAACGCTTCAGATCGAAAAGCAGCCGCAGGGGAGGGATCTTCATGGTAAGAGGCTGCACGGTGTTCAGATAATCAAGGGCGGTAAGGTCCTTGATCTTCGTTCCCGTACACGCGTGAGCGAACATGCTGATCAGATCGTGGGCGATGGGACCAAAACCCATTCGCTCGATCATATCCATTGCTGATTCTTGGTACAGCTGCTTGATCATGGGGTCTTTCTCAAGGGCTGCCGTGACCTCCATCACCGTGCAGTTGTCCTTGAACTTGGTGTAGCGGGGGATGAATTCCTCGCGCATCCACTTCATGTACTTCAGAAGCGAAGGCGCGTCGGCAATTGTTGTAGGGGAAACCGGTTCGTACTGTTTCCCGTTGTCGTGATGGCAGCAGCCGGCGCTCAAAGCGGGCAGGACATCAGGTCCTTCAATCAGCAGCTTTGAGCGGAGCATATATTTGTAGGTTCCGAAATAGAACACCGCGCCGTAGTTCATGTGGCGTTCTTCGTCGTTGCAGATTCGCCCGCCAATATTGGGGCTGATCAGCAGGTATTCGCGATCGTTTTTCTGGAGCTCCAAGCAGCAGTTCATGCCAGCTGCACCGGCTCCAACCACGATGGTTTCGTAATGCGTTTTCATGGCGCCTTCTTTCCCTTAGTCGAAGTAACGCTTGCGGAAATCTCTGCGACCCTCCGCTAAGCCGGTGATTGTTTCCATGCAGCAACGCCCCATGACAAGGGATGCGGTTCCCAGGATGAAAACAACGAAGTACTTGTGGATGGGAGTGCGCAGGAAAGGATCGAAATGACAATCGCAGCGATAGATGAAGCGCGATTGGGTTTCATTGATCTGGTACACCTCCCAGTTCCACGTCCACGCAAAGCGGTGGAACCACAGGCGAAGCGCGCCTTCCTGATTTGGGCCGCGGTTTTTCCACGTTGGATCGGTAGCCGTATCGGAGTGGGCTGCCCAATAATAGAGGCCGTTTTCTCCGTTGGAACAATCGGTTACCCATTCGCCGATAGAAAGCGGTGCCTGGTGAAACCACTGAAACTCACCAACATGGAGGTTCTGCCACTGAGGGTATTTCTTCCAGTCGTAATGATTGCGGATGTCGAAGGTGAACAGGCGTTCCAAGCGCTCAAAGCTGTACCAACCACCCTTTGATTGGCCTGCCTGTTGCATATAGGACCATATCTCTTCGGGTAGAGCGTTGACTGTAATGCCTCCGTCGTAGCGAAGCGTCTTTTCTTCGTTATGGAAGTGGTCGTCACCCTTGAGATTGTAGACGCGCTCGGCATCGGTCATCTTTGTGCGCAAACCGTAGATCCACAACATCGAAAGCACAATGAAGCACGCGCCGCAGATGCACCAAAGAATATTCCATACCGTGACGCCAGGGCCGAACAGTTGGAGCAGGTAATCGGTTTTGTTGATCCCCAAAGCCAAGAGGGCGAATCGGGTGATCATGCTTGCGCCCCAACCGATAAGGCCGTACCAAATTGCCTCGGCGCTACATTCCATCATCTTTTTCTTGTGGCCGATAGCCCAGTCAATCAAAACGCCTATGATGCCCAGGAAGTACCCTAACAGCACAAAACCTACTTTGGTGGCTTTAGAGAAACGATCCATGAAGCGAGGCTGTTTTTCGGGCATTGAAGGCAAAGTTCCATTTGCTGCTTTTGCCATGAGTGTCACGCCCTTTCTTTAATAACATGCTATTTCTTGTGTTTAAGAAGCAGCCACGCCAACGCTCCTACGCCAATGGCGCCTGCCACGTATTTCTTGTTGTACTTGAAGAAGGCTTTCGCGCTTGTGCATCCAAGGTTTCGTGCCGCCTCGTCGGCAAGGGCTACGGTTTTTTGACCTGCTGCCTGCATAATTGCCATCGGATCCATTTTGGTATCCTTCCACTCATAATCTGCCGGAGGGATCTCCATCGTGCATTTATCCATGACCATGTCGATCCTTCCTTCTTCCAGGAAGTACTCATGGATGCTTTCACGTAGGGGCATGGTTTGTTGAAGGGTGATGGCATCGTTCGGGCAAACGCTCTTGCAGTACTCGCAGCCGATGCAATGGTCTTGGTCGATTGTCACCTTGCCATCGGAGTTCACCGTGATGATTTCCTGTGGGCACTTTTTGGCGCAGTTGCCGCAACCCGTGCATTTCTCGTGGTCGATTACCGCCGTGAAACCAGCGCCGCTGAATCGGTTCTTTATAGTGCGGTTCGCATTCTTGCAAACATCGAGCGCCACGCAGCAGCAAGGGCAGCAGAAGCCGATTTCCATGAACTCATCCATCTTCTGATTCTCGAAGCCCCAAACCATCTGCTCGAGTTCGACATACAACGCCTGCCCGATCAAACCGGCATCGCGGGCATCGTAGACATGTTGCTTAGCCTCTTCTTTCGTTACCGGCTTTGCCAGCCCGTTTTTCACCGCCGTTACTCCCGCCATGTTGAAGAACAGGCAGCCCAGCGTTTTTTCGTATTCGGAGCAGTCGTGGGCGGAACGGCAAATGCACCGATTCATTTGAGCGATGTATTCAGCGCCATCGATGGCGTCCATGATCAGATCTATGGGCAAAACCGCGGTTTTGCCTTCCTCGACCATGTCCACATTAAGGGGCAGCACAGTGCCGTGCGTGTACATTTTCTCATCGGGCGAGAACTGGGTAGCCCTTTTATAGAGCTCTGGAATGATACCCTCTTTTTCCGTAAGCTTGGCCCCTGATACGATCATCATGAACACCTTAAGGGTGCGGTCCCACGTTTTTGGCGTTGTGGCCAGCACCTTTGTCATGATGAAGTCTTTGATTCCCAGCCCGCGCGGGTGGTTTTCGTGCAGGGGCTTGTCTGGCAGTTCCCTGCGGTGTAGGCGGCCTTCGTCCAAAAAAAGTACTTCCCCCTGCGGGGTGATGTTGCCGCCGTCGCGCGGGTCGAGCGAGGCAATTACCTCATCAGGAACCCCGATGCTCTTCAGTTTCTCGTAATCGATGCCTGGCTTTACCCGAACGGAAGCTGCTTGCGCTTCCGTAGCGTTCTCTTGAGCTTGGTTGAGCATTTCTTCCCCTTTATGCATTTCCCGCTCCTTCCTTTTCCGAACGATTTATGCCCCTTTGTTCGTAATACGTGAAGTAGGCCTATCTGATTTCGATTTCCTTGATAAGGAGTTCTCCGCCGGTGACCATGTCGTAGTTTTCGCTTCCGCAATCGGGGCAGCACATATGCCTGTCGCTGCCCATGGCAAGCTGGAAGGTTGACCCGCAGTCGTTGCAGTAAAAAGCCATAGGTACCTTCTGGATCTTGATTTTTGCGCCTTCGGCAAGGGTGCCTTTTGCGCAGCGGTCGAAATAGCGCTGCACCCATTCTTCTTCCAAGTTGCGCATTTCGCCTATAACCAGGCTCACCGAAAGAACCTGTTTGGCCTGTTGGTCGCATGCGTTGCGCAATACAACGTCAACGATGCTTCTGGTTACCCCAAGTTCGTGCATTTTGTCCGCCTTTCCCCTCAAGGCAGCAGAACGAAGCTCCTGATTTCCCCATTTGCCAGGACGTATCAAGCGACGATACAGCTTCGTACTCTGACAAGTAGTATTCTAATTGCAGCATGAACGTGTTCATGAAGAACGAGACATTTTGCCGGGGATTGTATTAGCTGTATTAGCCCAGCTGAGCGCACTTCGCAGAACGCCATTTCGGGAACAAAAGACGAGGTAACGATGATCTCTATTCGACAGCTGCCAAAATCGCCAACGCGAAAGTGCTTTGAAGAGGCATTTCTTGAGCTCTATGCCCAAAAGCCGCTCGATCAAATCAGCGTTATGGCTCTTACGGAAAAGGCGGGCTATTCACGGGCGACGTTTTACCGCAACTATTACAGCATCAGCAATGTTCTTGAGTCTGTCGAAGAAGAAAACACCTGCACTTCAACCTGCCAAGCCATTATTTCGTGCTTAGACGATATTACGCTTGAGCAGGCTACCGATGCGATGGCCGACTTTTATCAAAAACGCTTCAGGGAAGTTTCCATTTTGGCGAACGGGGAATATGGGTCTATTTACCTTGATAAGCAGTGTGAGCCGATGAAACAGCTGTTCGCCGCATTGTTGGATAGGGGCTTTGAGCTTTCTTCTTTCCAGCTTGATGTTATTTCGGAGTACATCGCTTCGGCGAAAGTGGGCATGCTTCGGCTTTGGGTGAATGATCCAAGCAAGATTACCCTTAACCATTTGAACAAGATGACGGAAAACATTTTCGAATCGAGGCTTTGGACCTACCTTGCAAAGTGTCTTTCAGACGATGGCGTCAAACAGGACAAGATCGTGCTTCCCGAGGAGTTTCCGGATTATCCCTGGATGATGAAGTAGGGGCATGCTGGCGGGGCGGCATCTAACTGCGCCTTTTTTGACTTCCAGCGTGGCAGTGCCGAATTCACCACTACGAAGATGTTGCCGTAGTTTGCGCACAGGTGAGTCTGTTGCGGGACCCAGTACAGCCGCCGTGGCCAGCACGATAGGCGATGGCGTTGGATTTTGAGGCTGACGTGTTCATGCGCCTCAAGGAGCTCGGGCTCAAACGCAAGGATCTGGCGCGACTGCTCAATGTGAGCCCAGCTGCGGTTTCGAAACTGCTCACCGAGAACTCGAATATGACATTGAAGACCATGGCCAAGATTGCGACCGCACTTGGCTGCGAGATTCCACCTTTCCATTTGAATGGCGTAGCTGAGGTGAGCTACGTGGATTTTGATGCGGATAGCAAAACCGATACAGTTATCGTTCCTAACGAGGTTATTTCTACACTTGGTGTGACTGCTTCGATTGGGGATGATGTGCCGGCTTCTGGCAGCACACAAGTTGTTAGCAATGCCAAATCTGTCCCTGTCGCTGTTTTTAGGAGGGTTGCAGCATGAGTGTCGGAAATTGGCTTTCGCCTGTTCAAATCGTTGACTCGAAAGTGCTCTGTCTCAACCTTTCGGTTGCGGATGGTTTTGAGGGCGGGGAGACTCACTTCTCTCTGACCATGAACTCTTCCTTGGGCGCTCCGACTATCGTTGACGGTAACTATGTTTGCAAGTGCGTGTTGGAAGCCGTCGGCAATTGGGCTGTTGATGAGGAAGGTGCGGAACCTGCATTTTCCGCATCATGCAAGCTCGGCATTGTGATAGCCGTTCCCGAGGCCGCGTTGGAACCTGTGCTCGAGGATGAGAGGGACACATTCGTCGTCGCTAACACCGTATCCATTGCTTATGACAAGATTCGATCAATCATTGAGAGCGTGACAGCAGAGAGCGTCGTCGGCAGGCAGACAATCCCGGCTATCGATCCCTATGCATTTGTTGATTCTCTCGGTTTGAAGAAGGGCGCAGAGGCTACCGAATAGGTCTTCTGAGATGGGGCCGAATTGGAGCCGAATCCACCTGCGGAGTCGAACGAGAGCCTAGAATCCTGAACGCAGATCGCCAACAAAAGCGCAGGTCTGGCGCTTGTTGGCGAAAATAGCGATGCTTGGCGAGGGGGCTGGAATATCCTCATAACCCGGAGGTCGTTGGTTCAAATCCAGCCCCTGCGGCCAAATGTTATCGCAGGTCAGAGGATGTTTTCTCTGGCCTGCGTTTTTGTTTTGTCGAGAGTTGCCAAAAGGCCTTGGAGCCGAATGGGTCGAGAAGAGGCAATGTGATTTGCCCTCTGGCAAGCACGGATGACCACCGTTGACCAAGGAGCCGAATCGGCGCCGAAGTGAATTTGACGCGAAGCCGGGCAAAGATTTACTAGGTCTGAAGGTTCGAGTCGGTTCTAGTAAGGTTCGAGTAAAATGAACCGCAACTGGTCTGGCTGCAAAGCCCGGGACCACCGAAGGCAGGGGAAGCCCCCTGCCATTTTTTTGCATCAAGGCTTTTGGGTCTTGAGATTTCCGAGATGAATGGAGAGTCCCAAGGGTCGGGTCCCGCGATACCGTGGGCGCTCCCGGCCTCTACTTCCTAGCCTCCCAGCGGGAGGCGGCTTTCATAGCGAACGATAACACACGCTGCAATCTCATGGTGACAATTGTTTTCCAAAGAAAAGACCCGCCAGTGTGCATCGTTGAGAGGCCAGGCGGGTTACTGCCGCTGATGATATCACAGGGCGGCTCATGTGATTACGCAGGGGGAATAGTCACGGTAGTATAATTCTCAGAACTGGTTCAAAGGAGCTCGCATGCAACTGCCGATAACAGTAAATTCCCCAGAGGCTTTCGCTTCCGAGAAGGAGACCTATTACTTCGACCGCAAGAGCGCGCGCAAAGATGCTGCCGAGATTGCTAAGCACATCTCTGCCTTTGCGAATGCGGCAGGGGGCAAGCTCGTTATCGGAATCGAGGATGACGGGACGATAACCGGATTCAAGAGGGACGGTGCCCGTGAGATTGAGGATTTCAAGCAGGCTTCCATAGTGGATTGCGTGCCTTCTCCAGCCGTTTCCTGTCGTGAGATACCCGCCACTAACGCAAACGGCGAGGATGACCTGATCCTCGTCCTTGACGTTGCTGCCTCGACCGACCATGTTGTCGCCAGGAAGAAGGACAACGAGGTCTTTCTGCGCCAGGGGGACAAAAGCGTAAGACTCGACCGCGAGCAGGTTCGTGCTCTTGAGTACGACAAGAACCAGCGCAACTTCGAGGAAGAAGTCTGCGCTCGTTCGTCCCTTGATGATGTCGACCACGAGGTCTTGGTTCGGTACAAGGCATTTCTCGACACCGACGTTAGCGACGAACAGTTGCTTCGCAGCAGGGGATTCCTTGTCGACGGCCATTTGACGAATGCCGGCGTTCTTCTGTTCTCGGAAAACCCAACGCGGTTTCTTCCATGTGCCAGGGTGCGGGTGCTTAAATACGAAGGCAGCGCAAAGGCAACAGGAAGCCGGATGAACCTTGTTAAGGATCGGACGTTCGACGGCCCCATTCCGCGCGTCATCGACGAGGCAAAGGCGATGATATCCGCTCAGCTTCGTGAGTTCCAGTTCCTGGGTGACGATGGGGTGTTCAAGGTGATTCCCGAATATCCGGAGTTTGCCTGGTTTGAAGGACTGGTCAACGCCGTCACCCATCGCAACTACGCTATTTCTGGTGATCATATTCGGGTCTCCATTTTCGACGACAGGATGGAGATTCAGAGCCCAGGAAAGCTCCCCAACATCGTCACCTTGGACAACATGCGCAATACTAGGTATTCGCGAAATCCTGGTATCGCCCGCGTTTTGGCGGAGATGGGCTGGGTCTGAGAGCTCAACGAGGGCGTTCAGCGAATCTACGACGAGATGCAGAGTTTTTTCCTGAATGACCCCATCTTTACCGAGCCTAACGACGCGTCGGTCATGCTCACGCTTGAAAACAGCATTACCTCAAGGGTGATGCGTCGCGATGATGCGCTTGCAGGAAACATCGGCCAAGATGTAATCGATGAGCTGAACGAATACGAGCTTGCTGCATTGCAGTACATCTACGCAAAAGGAAGCATAACCGTTAGGGAGCTGTGCTCTCTGCTCAATCGCAGCGTAAAAATTGCGAGGCCGGTGCTTCGCGGGCTCGTCGACAAAGGCGTTATCGTCTGGCATGGGTCAAGCCCAAAAGACCCCTCGCAGCATTATACGCTCAAGTGAGCCTGACCAATGCAGGGCCGATTTTGCTGAGCTGGTTCGAGCGGGTTCGAGTAAAGGGGCTTCATCTTGCCTTAACCAGATGGCATGAGGCTAATTTACTCGTTTTTACCGGTTCTAGTAGGTTCTAGTAAGGTTCGAGTAAGGACATCTACTTTCGAATGACGGTTTTCGCTATGTTGATAGCCGTCTTCGCGACTTCGGGGCCTTTTTCCTTGATGACCGGCACAACTTTAGGGGCTGCTGCCTTGACGGCCAATGCGCCTGTTCCAAGAACCCCTACCGCTGCTGCTCCCTTTTCCTTCGCTTGTGCGCGGTGGTATTCGCAAATGGGTATCTTGGTACCTTTGGGAAGCTCTTTCTTGCAGATGATGCACTTACTCATCGGAGGCCTCCTCACCCTCTTCTTCAGCTGATGGAAGTTCCTTGGGCTCTTCGGGAAGCTCAAGCTCCATTGTCTTGATTGATTTTGCTATGGCATGGAAACCGTTGACGATTTGTCCGCGATCCTCGCTGCAAAAGCTGTTAATTTGCAGCAGGATTCGCTTGTTGTCAAGCTTGTTCGAGAGGGCAAACCCCTTGAACTGTTCGAGGGACAGCCTTGCTGCGTCGTCTTCGCCAAGCAGGCTGTACGCGGCGTATTCTGAGCGTGACATCATGGCGATGGCTGTAAGCGCAGTCATTGCATTATTTCCTGCCAAACCTTTGGCTTTCGAGTTGCCCCTGCCTTTGAGAAGCTTGATCTGAACTTTGAAGTTCTCTTCGAGCAGACAGCGCGCTTCAGTTGCGTCAGCGGCGATGCTGAGCATTTTGAGCTCGCGCAGACGAGCGTCTTGCATGAGAGCGGCTTGCTGCAACTGTGCCCAGACGCTGTTTGCCTTTGCGATTCTGTCTGCTTGACCTTCGAGACGAAGAGCGCTGACTTCTTCAGAGACGGCCTCAATCTTGCGCATCATTTCGTTCATGTTGGCTTGATGTTGCACCGCATAGACGGTTGGCAACATGTCCCTCGGGACGTCTTCGATGTGGATACGTGCCTTTTCGTAAACCTGTCCGTTGTCCACACGACGAAGCTGAGGAAGCAGCTCGCCGGATTTTCTCTCGACGCTGAAGACGAGCTCTCCCTTCTTCATCAGCTCTTCAGCCTTCTTTGAGAAATCGGCAACGTACTTGTTTTCGCTGCGACTGATTGTCTTCATGATGGCTTCGTAGATGGCTGGTGCGAACTGCGCCATGCGTTCTGCGTCGGTGAGAAATTCGACAATCTTTGCGTCGTCCTCCGGCTTCAAGAGATTCATTCCGTTATCAAAAACGGAGGCCTGGGGGATTATTACCCTGGTGGGCTGTGCCGCAGGGGGCATGGCGCTCAGGGGCATCAGGGCATCTTCGCTTACGCAGCCGCAATAAGGGCATTGCTTCGCTTTGTCTGAAATTCTGGTACCACACTCGGGACAGGTAACCATTGCCATAACCGCTCTCGCTTTCTGTTCGCACTGTTACGGTTAATTCTACCGTTGAACTGACTGCGAGATACGGATACGAGGACAGTTTGGCGTGATGCTGGGACGACCGAGGACCTAAGATCCTTCCTTGTCGCCTACCAGGCGGGTGGCAAGGTTTCCAAGACGACGGTCGATAACGTTAGACGCATTCTCTCGTCTTTCTTTGCCTGGCTGGAGGACGAGGATTACATAGTTAAGAGCCCGGTCAGGCGCATAAAGAAGATTAGGACAGTCAAGACGGTAAAAGAGATTTACACCGACGAGCAGATGGAGCTGATGCGAGACAATTGCGGCAACATGCGAGATCTCGCGATAATAGACATTCTGACATCAACGGGAATGCGCGTGGGCGAGCTGGTCGGGCTTGATGTGGCCGATATCGATTTCGCGAACAGGGAATGCGTTGTTTTCGGCAAAGGTGCCAAGGAGCGGACGGTTTACTTCGATGCCAGAACGAAAATCCATTTGTCTCTCTACCTTGAATCACGAAACGATGATAACAACGCGTTGTTCGTTTCCCTCAATACCCCTCATGATCGCTTGCAGATAAGTGGTGTGGAAGCGATGCTCAGGAAGCTCGGAGAGAGCCTGGCGATTCCACATGTCCATCCACATAAATTCAGGAGGACCTTGGCTACCAAGGCAATCGACAAGGGTATGCTCATAGAGTAGATGCAAGTTCTGCTTGGCCACCAAAAGATTGATACGACTCTGGAGTATGCAATGGTTGACCAGCACAATGTGAAGAATGCGCACCGGTGCTATATCGCTTAGATGCAAATCCGAATTTATCGAGATGTTTGGGGATCCTATCGCTTCAGATAAATGGCTTAAGAAGGCGATATCTGATTTTGCTGAGGTCAAGATCGGTCCTTTTGGCAGCGTGCTTCACAAAGATGATTGCATCCATGGAGGACATCCTTTGATTAATCCATCCCATATCAAGAATGGCTGTATTGAGGTCGACCTAGATTTCACGATTTCTGACGAGATGTTTGCTTCGCTCTCCGCTTACCAAATGCTTGTCGGGGATATCGTTCTTGGTAGACGTGGTGAAATGGGTCGATGTGCGTTGGTAGCCACTGATGGCATGCTGTGTGGAACTGGGAGGCATGATTGTTCGTTGCGGTGATGAATGTAGAGGTGATTTTCTTCAGCGTGTCATTTCTCATCCTTCATTTGTTTCGATGCTCGAGCGGAATGCTGTTGGTGTAACCCTGAAGAACCTAAACGCAAAAACCGTCGCGGCTCGCTTATTGCTTTGCCGCCCATTGAGCTTCAGGACGAATACGCTGAATTCTGTGAGCGGGTAGACAAATCGGGATTTGTTGGTTGGTGAGGACGATGATCCCTTCAAATGAACGGAGCCGAATTGGAGCTGAATCCACCTGTGGAGCCGAACGAGAGCCTAGAATCCTGAGCGCAGACCATCAACAAAAGCGCAGGTCTGGCGCTTGTTGGCGAAAATGACGATGCTTGGTGAGGGGCTGGAATGTCCTCATAACCCGGAGGTCGTTGGTTCAAATCCAGCCCCCGCGACCAGTAACGCCAGGCCACCGGCTTAAGTCGGTGGCTTTTTTTATTGCATGGACTCCAAAGTGGTCCCAAACCCCAAGAAGTACCAAACTGTTCACGGTTCCAACACATGTTTGCGTGACGGCTGTTACAGCTGTGACGGGTATGCAGGGCACCCATTACAGTCAGAGATAAGCCATCGATGAACTCCGGTGGCGATCATTCGGCGTATGGCCTACAGTA
>ULVX01057643.1_pt1 | contig 10985 bp, 9 predicted proteins | sample 1959811 | NCBI WGS metagenome assembly ULVX01 (sample SAMEA4835797, study PRJEB28245) | human gut metagenome | biome: gut microbiome; material: fecal sample | place: Denmark | collected 2008
CGGGGTGATCATGCCGCGGCTGAGCAGCGAAAGCTGCGCCCGCATGGTGGAGGGCATCAGCCGGGTACTGGACGACCAGAACTACCAGCTGCTGCTGATCAACACCGCCAACGACAACACCCGCGAAGTGCGCGCGCTGGATACCCTGCGGCATGATACGGTGGACGGCATTATCCTGATTGCCACCATGTTTACCCCGGAACACCACGCGGTGCTGCAAAGCCTGCATATGCCGGTGGTAATCGTGGGGCAGCAGTATCCCGGGTTCAGCTGCGTATTCCACGATGATTTCGGCGCGGCGCAGGCAGCCACCGCCCACATGCTGCAAAAGGGGCGGCGCAAGCCGGGCTACCTGGGCGTGACTCTGCTGGACAAAGCCGTCGGCCTTGCCCGGCGCGAAGGCTTTGACAGTGCGCTGCGGGATGCAGGTCTCGTGCCCCAGCCGCAGCGAATGAGCATTGCCAAGTTCAACATGGAATCCGGCTACCACCAGGCGGACCAGCTGAACCAGTGGCTGGATTTTTCCAACCGGTTCTGCGGTTACAGTGTGCAGCGCTACGGTGCCATTGACAGCTACCCCATCATCGACCAGCTGTAACTTTCTGCCATTCTCTGCTATTTCATCATAAAGCAGCCGCCCGGTACAGGATTTGTACCGGGCGGTTGCTTTACGGTATAGATTTTTCTTTTCTATATTCGCTTTATTTTATTAGCTAAAAGTGCCAGAATATTCAAACAATAAGGAGATGATATGTTGGAACCCAGTTTAGAAAAAATCAGTCACTATATCACATCAAATAACATTGCTCCTTTATCTGTTATCATTACAGTATTGCTCTATATTTTTACCCGTCATTCTGAAATTTGATATAAAAAATATGAAGACAAAAAAATTCAGTATTTGAAACTTATAGAACTCATGCAAAAAACTCTTGCTTGTTCTAAAATAGATAAAAGTGGAGATTCTATTCTTTCTGATGAAATAAGGAAATTGTTCTTTGACACCGGCGCTTCATTACTCTTATACGGATCTATAACCGAGCTAAAAACGATACAATTTAACGAACTTCCACTTTTGGGTGCATAGTAAATTACTTTGGTGCAAAAGTTCTTGCAAGAAAAGAGTTCTGTAATTTATGTAGGCATAGCTTTCTTTCGCAACAACCATACTATCACCTCCTATACAAGTCTTAGGATTATAAACTTCAACGTTGCTTCATCCGCAACATTTATTCATCAATTTTAGATTCCAAGCTCTTAAGTGTATGTCCATCAGCATCCTTCCAGCTTGTCAGTCCATTCGCACTCTTGCCAATCACAAACTTTGCAGCATAGGAAGGACTGGTAAACAGCAAATTCTCTATCAGTTTCCCGTCAGCATCAAGAGTAGTCTTCTTTCTTTTTTCTTTGATAACTTCCGGAATCGTATCATCGTCCGATGGAGAGATGTGGCTTCCCGCCAAAACCACAAATCCTTCTGCAGTCTGCATTCCAACGGCTTCGACCGTACCGATTGTTTTAATGGTTCTTTTCAGATACAACTTCCCGATATCATCCGCCTGTTTTTCTTCAACTTCCGTTTTTACTTCAACTGGCTTGGTAATAGGTTCAAACAGCTTATGTCCCAAGGTTCCCATGATTACTTTTGCATAATCAATGAACTCCTCCAGTTCGCATTCTTTTTCTTCTGTAATATTACCCGGCGTAGGATCATTTCCATTTTTGACCTCATAGCGATTCGCTTGCAGTGCCAAATTGCAGAAACGGTTTTCAAGATAGCTTATCTCAGTGGGTCCAAATGAATTATTGGATGTGGTAAATACGATGGCTTCTGTCCAGTAATCTTTTTCTGGATTTCTCTTATGCTCCTGCAGGCGATTCAGAATACCTTCACCGTTTTTCCTTGCTCCAGCCTGTCCAATATAAACAACACCTTTTCCAGTGGTGTCTGAAGTACCAAAGAGGAAATAAACACCACTCTGTTTTAAATCCTCTCGTTCCTTGCAGCGGTCAAGCTCTGTCCGAGGAATTTTATATGCAATACCTGTCCAATTCGCCAGTGTACATTTTATTCTGCCACCGGCCTCACCATCCATCAGAAACAGATTTATACTTTTGCCTCGCATCACTGTATCCTCCTCGCCTTATATTTCCCTTTTCACATAGGTCAGTTCTACATCATAACCAAGCTTTTCTAACATCTGCAAAAATGTGTTATTTACAATTCCGTCTTTCTTCTTTATCAGGCGATTTACATAGGACGGCGTGGTTCCGACTTCTTCAGCCAGCTTTGCCTGCGTGGTCGCAGCTTCTATACATTTTACCTTTACATCGACCTCTATATTATTTTTCAGCATACTTCCACCTCATCTGTTTGAAATATATTTCACTGTAAGTGTAATTTATTATATCGCAAGAATTGAGTTTTTTCAATCGCTTAGAGCTATTCCGTTTATTCATATTATTACAAAGTTATTTCCAAAAGCAATAAATAAATTACAACCAAAATAAGTTCCCCTCAAATACATCAGAATACCCCCTCTATAATTGAACCGTTTCATTTATCTTAGCAACAAAATGAGGCGTATCCATATATCGTGGATACGCCTCATTTTGTTTATTCTATTATCTTTATACGTTTTACAGATGCAGCACGCGGTCCTTGATTTCGGCGGTGCGGCCCTGGTTCCAGAACTGGGTACCGATGTAGCCGCAGGTGCGGCGGGCAACGTTCAGCTTGCTCTGGTCGCGGTTATGGCAGTGCGGGCACTCCCACACCAGCTTGCCGTCGTCCTCCACGATCTTGATCTCGCCGTCATAGCCGCACACCTGGCAGTAGTCGCTCTTGGTGTTCAGCTCTGCGTACATGATGTTATCATAGATGAACTGCATCACTTTGATGACAGCTTCCAGGTTATCCTGCATATTGGGCACTTCCACATAGCTGATGGCGCCGCCCGGAGACAGGCGCTGGAACTCGCTTTCAAACTTCAGCTTGGTGAACGCATCGATCTGCTCGGTCACATGCACATGGTAGCTGTTGGTGATATAGTTGCGGTCCGTAATGCCCGGCACAATGCCAAACCGCTTTTGCAGGCACTTGGCAAACTTGTAGGTGGTGGATTCCAGCGGGGTGCCGTACAGCGAGTAATCAATATTTTCAGCGTTTTTCCACTCGTTGCACTTATCGTTCATGTGCTGCATCACACTCAGGGCAAAGGGCTTTGCGGCGGGATCGGTATGGCTCTTGCCGGTCATATATTTACAGCATTCATACAGGCCCGCATAGCCCAGGCTGATGGTGGAGTAGCCGCCGTACAGCAGCTTATCAATGGGCTCGCCCTTTTTCAGGCGGGCCAGAGCGCCGTACTGCCACAGAATGGGTGCCGCATCGGACAGGGTACCCTTAAGGCGGTTATGGCGGTACTGCAAGGCGCGGTGGCACAGTTCCAGGCGCTCATCAAAAATTTTCCAGAATTTATCCGGCTCACCGCCGGAGGACAGGGCCACATCCGGCAGGTTGATGGTAACAACACCCTGATTGAAGCGGCCATAGTACTTCGGCTTGCCCGGCACATAGTTCTGGGCGTTGGCCACGTTGTTCCAGCCATTGCCGGAACGGTCGGGGGTCAAAAAGCTGCGGCAGCCCATGCAGGTAAATACATCGCCGTTGCCCTCGGTCTCACCCTTAGACAGCTTGTATTCCTTCATCTTCTTTTCGCTGATATAGTCCGGCACCATACGCTTTGCGGTGCATTTGGCGGCCAGCTTGGTCAGGTAGAAATAGGGGGTGCCTTCGCGGATATTATCGTCTTCCAGCACATAGATCAGCTTGGGGAATGCGGGGGTGATCCAGACGCCCTTTTCATTCTTAACACCCTGGTAGCGCTGGCGGAGCATTTCTTCCACGATAATGGCAAGGTCAGATTTCAGGCGCTGGTTTTCGCCCGCTTCGTTCAGGTACATGAATACCGTGATGAACGGTGCCTGGCCGTTGGTGGTCATCAGGGTAACGACCTGGTACTGGATGGTCTGCACACCACGCTTGATTTCCTCGCGCAGACGGGCTTCAACGATCTGGGAGAGCTTTTCTTCACCGGGATCAATGCCCAGTTCCTTCATCTCTGCTTCGGTATCGCGGCGGATCTTTTTGCGGCTGATATCCACAAACGGTGCCAGGTGGGTCAGGCTGATGCTCTGGCCGCCGTACTGGTTGGATGCCACCTGCGCAATGATCTGGGTGGCAATGTTGCAGGCCGTGGAGAAAGAATGCGGTTTTTCGATGAGGGTACCAGAAATAACCGTGCCGTTCTGCAGCATGTCGTCCAGGTTGACCAGGTCGCAGTTGTGCATATGTTGGGCGTAATAGTCAGCATCATGGAAATGAATGATGCCATCCTCATGTGCCTTTACAATCTCGGCAGGCAGCAGCATACGCATGGTCAGGTCCTTGCTGACCTCGCCGGCCATATAATCGCGCTGAACGCTGTTGACGGTCGGGTTTTTATTGGCGTTTTCCTGCTTGACTTCCTCATTGTTGCACTCGATGAGGGACAGAATGCGGTCGTCGGTGGTGTTATGGGTACGGCGCAGGCTCTGCACATAGCGGTAGGTGATATATTTGCGGGCCACCTCATACGCTTTGGTCTGCATGATGGCGTCTTCCACCAGATCCTGGATCTCCTCCACGTTCATGGCGTGGTTGCGGCTCTGGCATTCCTGCGCCACATCGTCGGCAATGGCCGTGATCTGTTCCTTGGTCAAGCGCTGGTTGGAGGCAACAACGTTGTTGGCTTTGGTCACCGCTGCAATAATTTTGGATATATCGAAAACGGCCTCGCTGCCGTTGCGCTTGATGATCTTCATGAACTGTTATCTCCTTACCTCAATAAAAGCTGCCGGGTTGATACCCCACGCCAAAACCGCTCCATGATTTTGGCGAGCGTATTTATCTTACCGCATCGACCCGGCAAAGTCAAGCCAATGTACCACAATATATTGTATGTAATTTGATAATAGCATCCATATATGCCATATAGCGCGATGGGACGTTCAAAAAGATTGCAAAACAAAACGCCGAAAAAAGCGCTGCCTTTTTGGGTAAAATAGGCACTTTTTTCAAAGCTGCGATGATATGTGATTTTATTATTCCCTGGCCGCTTGCTTTTGCCCGGCACGGCTGGTATACTGGTGCAAGGCACCTGCCTATTGTGATGATTTGCCGCAGCACTATACAAGATATAGTGTTGCATGTTATAAGGAGGCTCCCCGCGTGAACTACGCAACCATAAAATACTGTGATATTGCCAACGGCACGGGCGTGCGTACCAGTCTGTTTGTTTCCGGCTGCCGCCGCCACTGCCCGGAATGTTTTAACGCCGTTGCCTGGGATTTTAGTTATGGCCTGCCCTTTGATAAAGCCGTGCGCAATGAAATTTTGGGCAGCCTTGCCCCGGATTATATTGATGGGCTTTCCCTTTTGGGCGGCGAACCCTTTGAGCCGGAAAACCAGCGTGCGCTGGTGCCGTTCCTGCACGAAGTACGGGTGTTGTACCCCCACAAAACCATCTGGTGCTACACCGGCAATGTATACGAAACCGAACTTTTGCAGCCCAGCCACGCCCGCTGCGAAGTGACGGACGAGATGCTGAGCCTGATCGATGTGCTGGTGGACGGCGAATTCATCCCCGCGCAGCACGATATTTCGCTGCGGTTCCGCGGCTCCGGCAACCAGCGCATCATTGACTTGAACGCCACCCGCGCCGCCGGGCACACCGTACTGTGGCAGGATGACCCGCTGTTTGCTGACCACAAGATGTAAGGCAGCGAGTTCGCGTTTTTGGATTTTGTGTAACTTTTAACAAATTTGACTTGTATTTCTGCCCCGCAGGGTGTTATACTGACACTAATTTAAGGTTGTGCCAATCGTTCCAGGCACAACCGCCCCAAACAGCTGTCGGGCCAGTTGCCCGCGCACGAAAGGAGAAATTACTATGGCAAAATTTCATCTGATTCCCATTGTGCTGGGCGCAGCCATCGGTGTTGGCGTTTATGTTGTCAGCAAGTATCTGGCTCAGGACGAAGAGAGCGAACAGATTGTGGATGACTCCGCATTTGACGACAGCGAAGCTTCCGAAAGCACCGAAGATGCGGACGAAACCGAAGAAAATGCCGACGAGGACCCCCCCGCACCGATTGAGGAACCCGCCCCCGCTGAGCAGGCCCCTGTAGCGGAGCCTACTGCCCCGGTGGAAGAACCCGCGCAGGAAGATGACTGCGTTACCATTCCCATCCAGAGTGGTAACGATGTGCCGAACGTAAACCCGGTCCAGGACAAAACCGAACCCGTTAAGCTGACGGAGGACGGTAAGGTGGACCCTACCACCATCGCCAAAGCCGAAGATTTCGGCGACTGGGAAGAAGAAACCGGCTGCAGAGGCTGAAGGCGAGACGATATAAATGACAACGCCGCAGGGAGTGCGTGATGCTCCCTGCGGCGTTTGTTTTTGTTTTGGGGGTAAATTTGTATTTGGAGGGAGAGCCTTTGCGTGCACGGCAGGGTTCTTCCCACGTTTTGGGGGTAGCAGCGTGGCAAGGCCCGGCGGGGTGAGGGTACCCCGCTCTACTGCGCACAAACAAGCTCACTGTTATTGATACGTCCGTCGGGGACGCCGCCCCCTACAAGCAATTTGTTGGTTCATCACAATTTTTCAACATGCAATGGGGCCAGGTTTCGGCGGGGTCGGGTGACCCCGCCCTACCGAATGTTTTATGTTCTATCACCCACTATAAAATGCTCCGTAGGGAACGGTCTTGACCGTTCCGGAACCATACGGTAGATGCCACAATAGAATTTTATCGCAAGCCTTGGCTACAATATCCCACAAAGCATATCAAAGGGGACGATGCTTCCGCATCGTCCCCTACTTATTATTTTACGGGTTATGGCCGCCGGCAGCTCTTACACCACCCATTGCAGCAAAATACCGCAGCAGGTGCCGCAGAACCAGAGCAGCCCTGTCATGAACAAGTTCTGTTTCCAGCTGGGGTTGACACGCCACAGCACAGCCAGGCCGATACCTGCGCCGGAGCACAGCCCCGCAAAAAAACTACCAAAGGTAATAGCCCCGCCCATATACAGCTGAGCCAGCAGCACGCTGGCACCGCAGTTGGGTACAAGACCGATCAGCGCGGCCATCATGGGCTGGAAAATGCCCAGACTTCCCAGAAATGCCGCGGCGGAATCTGCCCCGACAAAGCCAAAGATCAGCCCAATGATAAAGCTGAACACCAAGATGAACACAAAAATTTCCAGCGTGTGACGCAGTGCCGCCAGGAAAATGCTGCTGTGTTCCTCGTGTTCTTCGTGGCAGTCCACCTCATCGGCATGGCCCTCATAGCCGCCATACAGCCCTTTGGGCAGGATGCGGCGCAGCGGAACATCCAACACAAGACCGGCTGCAATGCCAAACACGATTTTGAGCACCAGCAGCAGGCCCAGCTTGTTCCACAGGGTAGGCTCCGCCGCCAGCAGGGGGATGGCTTCATCCGATGTTGCCAGGAACACGGCCAGCAGCGTGCCGGGGGTAATGACCCGACTGGCATAAAAGTTGGCCGCTACCGCCGAAAACCCGCACTGTGGTACGCAGCCCAGCAGTGCGCCGGGCACAAAGCCCCAGTGGCCGCCGCCAGCCAGCGCTTTTTCAATTCGCTCGCCATGGTTGCGTTCCAGCCATTCGATCAGCAGATATGCCAGATACAAAAACGGCAGCATTTTTACGCCGTCGATCAGTGCATCCAAAAAAGCATCAACAATAATTTCCATAATTCTCCTATCTGTTGCAAAGGTTGGGGTTGCAGGGCATAACATGGCCGCACGGTTCGGAGCAGCTGCCCGGAGCCATGCGGCCCTTTTTCATTTTTTACTGCCTTTGTTGGTTTCAAAGCCGCGCAGCAGCGCTACGGCTTCCCGCACACGGGCGGGGGAAATGCGGGTACGGAACCGCTCCATGCTGCGGGAAGAAAACGGCACATCATAGGTAAAGGAATCAAAGCCCAAAAAGTATTGCAGGTAGGGGCTTTCGCGCACGATCTCCACCGTTTCGCTGTCCGTTGTGCGGCACGCTGCACGAATCACCAGCACACCGAACGCCATGCGGGCCGGAATTGCCACCTTGCCGCCAGCAGCAAAATGGCCGCTGTACTCCTGTTCAATGGCATCCCAGTCAATGGCCTGGGCCAGGCGCACCCAGCGGTTCTCCTGTACCAGCTCGCCTTCATAGGGCGGCAGGTAGTCATCAATGCTCATCTGATGTTGAATTGTGCGGTACATGGTTGCACCATTCCTTTTTATGTCGTTCCCGTTTTTAGGCAATACCGCATAATTCTAAGTGCCGATACGGCGAGCGAGGTGCGGCAGATGCCAAGCCAAAAGCGCAGATAATACTGGATGTCTTATCGAGCATTTTGGCAACGCAGATGCCGTGCCGCAGCTGCCGGAGCGGTGCTTAAGCCGCAAGGCGGGAATTGTGCGGTGTTGCCTTTATTTTTCCCGCAAAAACGCTTGGGATATATCTGAAAAGCCGAAAACTCAATCCAGTTCTTTGTTTTCAGATATCCCTTAATATCTCTGGATCAGGGGGAATATCATGGCCAGAACCGCCCAAGCGACCTGATACAAGGCCAGTGCCGGAAGCGGCAGCCCGGCCAGGCCGCCGGCCAGCGCCATGATCATGGCAAGAATGCAGCTGATGAGCACCGAGGCCGACAGCACCATCGAAGAACGGTGTTCCCCCTCTGCCGCACCCGCAGCGGCTTCCAGGCCGCCGACAAAGCTGGCAAAGCTGCCCAGGTGCAGCATGCTGCCTTCGCTTTCCGGCAGCCAGGCCACAGCGGGCTCCAGCGCCTTGTGTTCCTTGCCGCTCAGCACCTTGACGGTACCAACCGGCAGGTTATAAGCAGTCTGCAGCAGCGCTTCATCGCAGTTAAAGTCATCGCAGTCCACAATGAGCGAAAGTCCGGCGCGGCGCAGGGAATCCAGCACGGCGGCGGTATCGGGATCACTCTGATAAGCCACCTGGAACATGCTGAACAGCTTTCCGGAAACCGCCAGGTAGATGACCCGGCGCTGGTTCACGGTATGGCGGCGTTCATATTCCATGCTGGGCAGCTGGATATCATAGGTATCCATCAGCCGGCGGGAGCCGATCATGACCCGCTCGCCGTTGATCCAGCCCACATAGCCCAGGCCGTCCAGCGTTTCCAGGTTTTCCACCTTGCACAGCAGCTTGCGGTTATCGCCCGTCATGCCAAGGAAGATATCTTTCAGCGGGGTATTCACATCGGCCAGCATGGAAGCGGAGTAGATGATGGCCAGCTCAATATCCTCTTTGCGCACCGGCTTGATGCCGCGCAGCGTAATGCACCCTTTGGGGAAAAGATCCTGCGCCGTGACCTGCAGCACGTTCACACGGCCCAGCAGTCGGATATCCTTCCAACCGGGGATGACCGCGCCGATCTGCGCGGCACTGCGCTGCATCAAACGCATGGGCATGGCGGAGATCAGCGTACCGGCCAGCGGCGCGCCCAGGCAGAGTACACCGGCCAGCGCAGTGAACGCCGTTCCGGCATCCTTGCGGTAAAGCAGGGTGAACAGGAATGCAGCCACGCCGCAGCCCAGCAGGATGCGGGCAAACTGCTGCTGGTTTTTATCCGATGTGCGGCGGGATTCGCTGCCCGCCAAAAAGCCTTTCATCAGGCGGGTGGGACGGCTGACCAGCACATTGGGGCGCGGTTCCGCCAGCCCGGCGGTCACGGTGCGCAGTACCCCGGCATCTTTCAGCCGATATGCCACAGCGTGGTCCATCCCGGCGCTGACAAGGGTAAAATTATCCCGGATGGTGTGGGCGTCGATTGCCTTGCCTGCAGCGTTGCCGCACAGCAGCAGCGCTGCGGGGCCGGTCATCAGGCAGAGGGTTGCGGGGTTATACCATTCCGGCTTTGCCAAAAACATGATACATTGCAGGATGGAGGCCACCGCGGCCATGGCGGGCATGGTATCTGCGGTATTGCCCCGGCGCATGTTGATCAGCCCGGCCAGGCCGCCCAGCATCGTCTGCCAGCACAGGGCCGCACTGGCAGCAAGCAGGATCAGCATGGTCACCAGCAGCGGTTTGGTGCTGGCTGTGGTATCCAGCGGGCCAAGATTGGCTCCGGTGGCCGCCATGGTGCCCAGAACGATCATAATCAAGGCTGCAGCGCCCACAGCGATTGCTGTGCCGGTGGTAATCATCACCCGCAGTTCCAGGTCATGGCGCACCACGGGGGCATCATCGGTGCTTTCGTATTCGTGGCGGTGCAGGACGGCGGCCTGTGCGGCAAAAGGCGCTTCGCCATCGGGGGTGGTTTCGTCCTTCGGCTTGCCTGCAAATCGGAGGAGGTTAAAGCCTTTGCCGGGCTTTTTTTGTTCCGGTGCTTCCGGCTCCGCCCCGGCGTTGGGGTCGCTCAGGTACTGGGCAGCCGCCTGGTAATCGGTATCGGTCTTTTCTGTTTTTGCCTTTGAATCCGATTTGATCTTTTCCAGGTTGATGGACTGTTCAATGCCGCGCACAAATTCCGCGGTATTGGGCTTTTCATCCACCAGGGGGCCGATCAGCTCCTCAAAGCTTTCTTCCTCTTTTTTCGGGGCGGGCTTTTTCGGTTCTTCCGGCTGCTCTTCCACCCCTTCGGCAATCTCGCTCAGGCGGATTTGCCCGGTCAGGGTCTGGGCCAGCTCCTGCGGCAGTTCCTCAAAGGTATCGCCGCTGGCGGGTTCTTCCTGCACGGGGGCAGCTTTGGGCGCAGGCTTTTTGCGGCGCGGCGGCAGAGCTGCGTTCAGTTCATGCAGGAACGACTGGGTGCTTTCCGGTGCGGGCTCGTCCCCCAGCTGCATGGTAAAACCGGTGGTCGCCTGCGGGGCAGGCGCGGGCTGCGGCTGCACCGTATCG
>ULVX01046766.1_pt1 | contig 10937 bp, 9 predicted proteins | sample 1959811 | NCBI WGS metagenome assembly ULVX01 (sample SAMEA4835797, study PRJEB28245) | human gut metagenome | biome: gut microbiome; material: fecal sample | place: Denmark | collected 2008
CGGTAATGCCCGCCAGCTCGCTTTCCCCCGCCTGCAGCTGCTCCTGGGCGATTTCCACGTGGGCAAACAGCACTTCGCCCTCCGGCGTCATCGTCACGCCGCGGGTGCTGCGCACCAGCAGCTTGCAGCCCAGCTGTTCCTCCAGCCGGTTCAGGGCGCGGGTCACATTGGGCTGGCTCATGCGCAGCACATTGGCCGCGCGGGTTATACTGTGATATTTGCAGACATAGTAAAATAAGCGGTAATATTCATAGTTTACATTCACAGTTTTTCCTCTTTTCCTGCGTTTTGCCATATCAAATACAAATATTTTGCATGCGAAACATATATTTTACAAATGTATTTTCCGACAGTATAATACAAACCGTTCCAGAAAACAAGGCATACCGGCAGGGTCCGTGCATACTCCCCCCAGGGTGTACCTGAAACGTCGAAAATTTAGAATATTTCTACAAACGCGGCTGGATTCCGCGTTAAAAATCCTTGGAATCCACAAAGGATTCCTGCGGCTTTTTGTCTCGAATCCATCGCACATTTGCGAAATCTTCGTCATTTTCTTCGTTTTCAGCTACACCAGGTAAGCAAGCGGCCCTGCCGGTATTGCCCAGGAAGGATGACACCATGCAGTATCAGGATATGACAAAAAAAGAAATGCAGCGGGAATACCACCGTCTGTGCCAGCGCTACCATGAGTACGAACAGCAGGGCCTGCAGCTGGATCTTTCCCGCGGAAAGCCTGCGCCGGAGCAGCTGGCACTCTCGCAGCGCATGCTGGGTGAACTGAACTCCCGCAGCGTGCTGGACAGTGAGGATGGCACCGACTGCCGCAATTACGGCGGGCTGGACGGCATTCCCGAAGCAAAAGCCCTGCTGGCCGGTATGATCGGCGCGCGGCCGGAGCAGGTCATGGTGGGCGGCAACAGCAGCCTGACCATGATGTTCGATATCCTCAGCCACGCCATGCTGGACGGCCTGCTGGGCGCAGAGCCGTGGGTGCAGGTCAAGGACCGCAAGTTCCTTTGCCCCGTGCCGGGTTATGACCGCCATTTTGCCATGACGGAGCATTTCGGCTTCCAGCTAATCCCCATCCCCATGCACAATGATGGCCCCGATATGGACATGATCGAAGACCTGGTCCAGCGGGATGCTTCCATCAAAGGCATCTGGTGCGTACCCAAGTACCAGAACCCCACCGGCATTGTGTTCAGCCCCATGGTGGTGGAGCGCTTTGCCCACCTGCAACCCGCAGCGCCGGATTTCCGCATTTTCTGGGATAACGCCTACTGCGTGCATGACCTTTACCCCAACGCCCCGGCCGTCCTGCCAGACATCCTGTCCGCCTGCGCCAATGCCGGGCACCCGGATATGGTGTATGAGTTCTGCTCCACCAGCAAGGTTTCCTTCCCCGGTGCAGGCATCAGCGCCGTGGCGGCAAGTTCCGCCAACCTGATCGATCTGCGCAAAGTGTGGAAGTTTGCCACCATCGGCCCCGATAAGCTCAACCAGCTGCGCCAGGCACGTTTTTTCCGCAATGAAAGCGGCATTGAAGCCCATATGGCACGCCATGCCCGCCTGCTGCGCCCCAAGTTCGAGCAGGTCATCTCCATTTTCCGCGAGGAACTGGACGGCAGCAGCATTGCCAGCTGGACGGAACCCCGCGGCGGCTACTTCCTTTCCTTCGATACCATGCCGGGCTGCGCGGCCCGCACGGTGGAGCTTTGCCGCCGGGCCGGTGTCAAATTCACCCCCGCCGGTTCCACCTGGCCCTATGGCCGCGACCCGCAGGACAGCAACGTCCGTATTGCCCCCAGCTTTGCCAGCGCCGAGGAGATCGAACCTGCGGCCCGGCTGTTTACCATCTGCGTGCGGCTTGCCACACTGGAAAAGCTGGCGGCTACCCGCTTTGCATCCGAAACCGCCCTTGGCGCGGAGCGCATCGCCTGAATTTCCGCTCCTTGGCAGTTTTGCACAAACACCGTTCCTTTCCCTCACCATCAAAACCGCACAGAACCGCAAGATTTGTTTGAAATCAAGAACTTTTCCGCATTTTTTGTCATTAAATTCGGCAATTAGCTCAATTTTCAGTGTGCTTTATTGTGCATCATGCACAGTATTTTTAATCTGTCAGAATCACGGAATATCCAAAAGGCAGAATGTGCGGCAAGGGACTTACAAATGGCGGGGAATGGTGGTATTATGGCGGCATAAAAAACGCAGCAAGGAGGGTGCTGAAGCGGAACATCGCCGTTTCCCCCTTTCTGTTTTTCTCCTTGGTGCGCTTTTTATCAGATAAATTCAAAACATAAAGCCAGCCCGGCGCACAAGCTGCCCCGCTGGCCAGAGGAGGCGGAATAATGAACGAACTGACCGCCGCCTTAAAAGAGGAGCTTAACGTTGATACGGCGTTTACCCTTCCCATTTTTGGCGGCATCGACATCCCGGAATCCATCGCGGTAAGCTGGGGCATCATGGCGTTTTTGGTGATCGTTTCGATTTTGCTCACACGCAATCTCAAGGTCAATCATATCAGCAAGCGCCAGGCCATCCTGGAAACCGCTGTGGTAACCATGGATAACTTCTTCAAAGATCTGCTGGGCGAAGCCGGCAAACAGTATGTGCCGTACCTGATCACGGTTGCACTGTACATTGCCTGCTCCAACCTGATCGGCATCATTGGTCTCAAGCCCCCCACAAAGGACCTGAATGTTACCGCAGCGCTGGCTATTATGAGCATTGTGCTGATCGAATATTCCGGCATCCATGCAAAGGGCGGCAAGCGATTTGTACACAGCCTGGCGGAACCCATTGCCCTGATGACCCCCATGAACATTCTGGAAATCGCCATCCGGCCCACCAGCCTGTGCATGCGTTTGTTCGGCAACGTTCTGGGCGCATTTGTCATCATGGAACTCATCAAACTGGTGGTTCCGGTTTTTGTCCCCGCAATTTTCAGCCTGTATTTTGATTTGTTTGACGGTCTGATCCAAACCTATGTGTTTGTCTTCCTGACCTCCCTGTTCATGAAAGAAACGATGGAATGACCTGCGTTTTCTTTCCCACTTTTACATTATTATAAAAAGGAGTAATTTATTATGGCAAGTTTGGTAGCTTTGGGCGCTGGCATCGCAGCACTGACCGGCATTGGCGCCGGCATCGGCATTGGCATTGCAACCGGTAAGGCAGCGGAGGCCATCAGCCGCCAGCCGGAAGCTGAAAGCAAGATCAGCAAGAACCTGTTGCTGGGCGCCGCCCTGGCAGAAGGCACCGCCATTTTCGGCTTCGTTGTTGCCCTGCTCATCATCCTGTTCCTGGGCTGATAACGGAGGCATAAACGATGCTGACACTGAATTTGAATATTCTGTGGACGGTCGTCAACATTCTGGTTCTGTTTGTTCTGCTGCGCAAGTTTTTGTACCGTCCCGTTATGAACGTGATTGAGCAGCGCCAGAAGCAGATCGATGATGCGATCGCCGATGCAGAAGGCAAAAAGAACGACGCACAGGCTGTTTTGGCACAGGCGCAGGATAAACTGCAGAATGTGGATACCGAAGCTGCCCAGCGCCGCGAAGCCTACGAAAAGCAGGCTGAAAAAGAGAAAGAACAGCTTTTGCAGGACGCCCAGCGCCAGGCAGATGCGATTGTGGCCGAAGGCAAAGCCGCTGCCGAAGCAGAGCATGCCCGCCGCCTGCGCGATGCCAATGCTGAAACTTCCGCCCTGGCCCGCGATATGTGTGAAAAGCTGCTGGCGCGCAACCTGACGCAGCAGGACGATGCACGCCTGCTGGATGACCTGCTGCAGAAAGCGGGGGACAGCAATGGCAAGTGAATTCAGCCGCGAGTTTTTCTCCGCCAACCGCATTGTAAAGGCCGACCTGCACTGCGCCCGCCAGCCGCGGGAACAGGACCTTGATAAGATCAAGGCCGAGCTGAAATCCCTGTACGATGCAACCGAAGTCCTGCTGGATGTCAGCGTGGATGAAAGCCTGCTTTCCGGCTATGTATTGCAGGTGGGCGACCGTGTGTTTGATAACTCCGGCCGCCATGCCCTGGACCAGATGACCGGCGACAAGCCCGACCTGGCCACCCTGAAGACCCGCGTAGAGGACTACAAGCCCGCCGCCAACACCGCCGAGGGAGGCACGGTTGTGTCCGCTGCCGACGGCATTGTTACCGTTGAAGGCATGGACCGCGCCGTGTACGGCGAGATCGTCACCTTTGAAAACGGTGCCAAGGGCATGGTGGAAAGTGTTGAGCCTTCCCACCTGGGCATTATGCTGTTTGATGGTGCCGAATCCGTCGGCGTGGGCACCCTGGTGACCCGTACCGGCAAGCGCGCCGGTATCCCCGTCGGCGAAGCTTTCCTGGGCCGCGTCATCAACCCGCTGGGCGAGCCCATCGACGGCAAGGGTGCCATCGAAGCCGTTGGTTACAACCCCATCGAGAAGCAGGCCCCCGGCATTCTGGAGCGCCAGAGCGTGGACACCCCGCTGCACACCGGCATTCTGTCCATCGACTCGATGTTCCCCATCGGCCGTGGCCAGCGTGAGTTGATCATCGGCGACCGCCAGACCGGCAAGACCTCCATCGCCACCGATACCATCCTGAACCAGAAAGATACCGGCGTGCTCTGCATCTACGTTGCCATCGGGCAGAAGGCTTCCTCCATTGCCCGTGTGGCCGAGGACCTGAAAAAGCATGGCGCTATGGGCTACACCACCATTGTGGCCGCCACCGCCAGCGACAGCGCCCCCCTGCAGTACATTGCCCCGTATGCCGGCACCGCCCTGGCCGAATATTTTATGGCCCAGGGCAAGAGCGTGCTGATCGTCTATGACGACCTTTCCAAGCACGCCGTGGCATACCGTGCCATTTCCCTGCTGCTGCGCCGCTCCCCCGGCCGTGAGGCTTACCCCGGCGACGTTTTCTACCTGCATTCCCGTCTGCTGGAACGTTCCTGCCGTATGCGGGACGACCTGGGCGGCGGTTCCATCACCGCACTGCCCATTGTTGAAACCCAGGCAGGCGATGTTTCCGCCTACATTCCCACCAACGTTATTTCCATCACCGATGGCCAGATCTTCCTGGAGACCGCACTGTTCAACGCAGGCAACCGCCCGGCTGTCAACGTTGGCTTGTCGGTTTCCCGTGTCGGCGGCGCTGCCCAGACCAAGGCCATGAAAAAGGCCAACGCCAACCTGCGTATCGAGCTGGCCCAGTACAAGGATATGGAATCCTTCTCGCAGTTCAGCTCTGACCTGGACGCTGAGACCCGCCGCCAGCTGGAACACGGCAAGGCTTTGATGGAACTGCTGAAACAGCCGCTGTACCAGCCCAAATCCGACGCCGAGCAGGTCGTTTTGCTGACCCTCGCCGCCCACGGCGTGCTCGACGAGATCAAAACCGGCGAGCTGCGCCAGAAAACCTCCGCATTTGTGCGTCAGTTCCGTACGGACCCGTCCGGCGTGATGGACGAGATCCAGGCTTCCGGTAAGCTCAGCCCCGAACAGGTGCAGACCATCCTGAACGCCTGGAACGCATTTGCGGGAGGCGATGCCCATGCCATCCACTAAGCTGCTCAAGGAGCGTATTGAGAGCATTCAGGACACCATGAAGATCACCAATGCCATGTACCTGATCTCCTCCTCCAAGCTGCGCAAGGCACGCAAAAATTACCAGGCGGTTTCGCCTTACTTTGAGCGCATGCAGATGACGATGACCCGCGTGCTGCCCCACCTGCCGGAAGAACCGGTCCACCCGTTCTTCCACACCCGCAACCCGGAATCTCCGCGCCGCGCCTATCTGGTGCTGACGGCGGACAAAGGCATGGCCGGTGCGTACAACCAGAACCTGCTCAAGTTTCTGAAATCGCACTGCGGCGATGACCCCAAGGCCCGCTTTTATGTGGTGGGCCAGACCGGCTACCGCGCCCTGCTGCACAAGGACCCCCGCCTGGTGGAAGATTTTCTGTACAGCGGCCAGGCCCCCACATTGCAGCGTGCGCGTGACATCACGGCGGACATGATCGATACGTTCAAGGCGGATGAGGTGGATGAGGTTTACCTCATCTACACCAAGATCCAGAACGCCCTGACCGCTGAACCGGTCATGCTGCAGCTGCTGCCGCTGGAACGCTCCCACTTTGCGCCGCTGCCGCCCGCACTGGGCGATCCCCATGGCGAGGTTGAGCTGTTCCCCGATGCGTGGTCGGTGTTCAAGCAGATGGCCCCCATCTACATGCACGGCATGATCTTCGGTGCCATGACCGAGAGCTATTGCGCCGAGCAGAGTGCCCGCATGACCGCCATGGATTCCGCCACCAAGAGCGCCACCGATATGATTCACGCGCTCCAGCTGGAGTATAACCGCACCCGCCAGGGTGCAATCACCCAGGAGATCACCGAGATCATCGGCGGTGCTTCTGCTGTGCAAACCAGCGACTATTAAACTTTTTGCACTGTATCCCCTATCGGGATACAATATTCAAACATTTATCTACTTCTGAAATTAAGGAAGAGGCTATCGTATGACACAGGGAACAATTATTCGTGTAGCAGGCCCCGTGGTGGACGTTCAGTTCACCGAGGGCAAGCTGCCTGCCCTGCAGGAAGCGCTGACAGTGACCGCTGAGGGCACCGAGCGCACGATGGAAGTAACGCAGCATGTGAACGAAACCACCGTTCGCTGCATTATGCTTTCTGCCAGCGAGGGTCTTGGCAAGGGGATGACCGTGAACGCACTGGGCCACGGCCTGACTGCCCCGGTGGGCGAAGCCACCCTGGGCCGCATGTTTGACCCCCTGGGCCGCCCCATTGACGGCAAAGGCCCCATGGCCGCAGACGTCCCTACCTGGCCCATCCATCGCAAGGCCCCCGGCTTTGAGGACCAGAAACCTGCAACCGAAATTCTGGAAACCGGCATCAAGGTCATTGACCTGCTGGCACCGTATGCCAAGGGCGGCAAGATCGGCCTGTTTGGCGGCGCCGGTGTTGGCAAAACCGTGCTGATCCAGGAGCTGATCCACAACGTAGCCACCGAGCACGGCGGCTTCTCCATCTTTACCGGCGTTGGCGAGCGCAGCCGTGAGGGCTGTGACCTTTGGGGCGAAATGAACGCTTCCGGCGTTCTGAACAAGACCGCCCTGATCTTCGGCCAGATGAACGAACCGCCGGGAGCCCGTATGCGCGTTGCCGAAACCGGCCTGACCATGGCAGAATACTTCCGCGAGGAAAGCCACAAGGACGTGCTGCTGTTTATTGACAACATCTTCCGTTTTGTGCAGGCCGGCTCCGAAGTTTCCGCCCTGATGGGCCGTATGCCCTCCGCCGTTGGTTACCAGCCCACGCTGGCCAACGAGCTGGGTGCCCTGCAGGAGCGTATCACTTCCACCCGTGATGGGTCCATCACCTCGGTTCAGGCCGTTTATGTGCCTGCCGACGACCTGACCGACCCCGCCCCGGCCACCACCTTTGCCCACCTGGATGCCACTACCGTTCTGTCCCGTAAGATCGTGGAACAGGGTATCTACCCCGCCGTGGATCCGCTGGATTCCACCAGCCGCATCCTGGAAGCAGACATTGTGGGCGAGGAGCATTATCGCGTGGCCCGCAAGGTACAGGCTACCTTGCAGCGCTACCAGGAACTGCAGGACATTATCGCCATCCTTGGCATGGACGAACTGGACGACAACGATAAGCTGACCGTTGCCCGCGCCCGCAAAATCCAGAAATTCCTGTCCCAGCCGTTCTTTGTTGCCGAGAACTTTACCGGCCTGCCGGGCAAATATGTGCCCCTGGCCGAAACTGTCAAGGGCTTTGCCGCCATCGTGGACGGTCAGGTCGATGATCTGCCCGAATGGGCGTTCTTCAACGTGGGCACGCTGGACGATGCTCGCAAGAAGGCTGCCGAAAAGGGCGGTGTGGCCTGATGGAAAAGTTCGTTCTGAACATCACGGCCAGCAGCGGCGAGTTTTTCCAGGGCGAGTGCGAAAGCCTGACCCTGCCCACCGCTGACGGCCAGTACGGCGTACAGGCCGGACACAGCCCGGTGCTGGTTGCCCTGGAAATGGGCATCATGCAGTTCACCGTGAACGGCGAAACCCGCAACGTACTGGTGGGCGATGGCATTGCCGAAGTGACCCCCGCTTACGTTATGCTGCTGGTCGACAGCGCCGAGCGCCCGGAGGATATCGATAAGAACCGTGCCGAGGCCGCCCGCATCCGCGCCGAGGAACGCTTGCAGCACAAGCAGAGCATGCACGAGTATTACCAGAGCAAGATTGCCCTGAACCGTGCCATGCAGCGCCTGCAGGCTACTGCAAAATACAACCGCTGATTACCTTCCAACAAAGTTGCCACCCGTTCTGTGCAGGGGATCCCTGCGCAGAGCGGGTGGCTTTGTTTTATCCTGCATCTGCTTTTTGTCTTAATTTGTCTCACTTGTTATAGTAATTTTATGTCAAAATTAAGATTCAGTCTTTTTCTTGTTGACAAAGCAGCCCAAACTGTGTACAATCAGCAGTAAGGGAATGTCTTTCCCCCTCCCGGCCCATACTATGGTGTAGATACGCCATAACCATGTCCGGCAAACAGCAGCGGAACACGCTGCTTTACTGTCATAATTAAAGGAGGGAACCTTTTTATGGTTACCAAAATCAGCAATAATGATCTTTCCCAGGCCAAAGCACAGGGCGTGGCCGTTCTGGATTTTTCTGCAACCTGGTGCGGTCCCTGCCAGATGCTTGCCCCGGTCCTGCATGAGCTTGCCGATGAAGTTGGCAGCAAAGCCGCATTTTACAGCATTGATGTGGACGAAAACCGCCAGCTTGCCACCGAATACGGCATTTCCAGCATCCCCTGCCTGGTCGTACTGAAAAACGGCCAGGAATCCGCACGCAGCGTCGGTTTCCTGCCCAAGCAGGCTTTGCAGGATATGTTGGATAAGTATATTTGAGAGATACGCACGGCCTAAAAAGGAGCAGTTCCCCTTCAGCGCAGCGGGCGCACATTGTGCGCCCCTACGGGTGGGGGTGCACCATAAATATTGCCGCACATTATAAAATGCACTGTAGAGAACGGTCTTGACCGTTCCGAAAGCATGAGGAGAATACCATTCTTACTTTTGCTGCTACCTACAACACGATTTGGCTTCCCTTGAGGGAAGCTGTCCGCGCCGCGGACTGAAGGGTGGTTCCTTAAGCAGGGCCTAAATATTTACATTGTCCGCCACCCCGGCGGCCAGAGGGCTCTGTGTCCGCAGATGCATTTCGGAGGCCTCGCCCTACCGTGTAATTACCAACAAATGCTCAGTAAATTTTACGCCCGTCCGGGGCGTCGGAGACGCCGCCCCCTACAAGCGTTTATTGCTTCGCTGCAAATTTCCAATGCTCAACGTTGCAATGTTTCCGGCGGGGTCGGGTGACCCCGCCCTACCGGTTATTTTATGTCCGCAATGCATAATAAATTGCACTGTAGGGAACGGTCTTGATCGTTCTGGCACCACAAAACATCTGCTCAAACCAACCTCGCCGCTCCCTTTCCCCACCTCCAATTCCTAATTCCACATTACCTCCTCACTCCTACTTCCTAACTCCTAAGGCAATACCGCATAATTCTAAGTGCCGATACGGCGAGCGAGGTGCGGTAGCTGCTAGGCCAAAAGCGCAGATAATACTGGATGTCTTATCGAGCATTTTGGCAACGCAGATGCCGTGCCGCAGCCGTCGGAGCGGTGCTTAAGCCGTAAGGCGGGAATTGTGCGGTGTTGCCCTAACTAAAAAACGCCATGCTTTCTTCGGAAAGCATGGCGTTTTTCTTATTTCACTTTTTCCTCAATTGCGCAGGCATCATAGGGTTTCAGCTCCACGCTGCCCAAAACGTTTTTGCCGCTCAACAGGTCTGCACCGGATTCCACCTGCACCTTAACTGCGCTCTGGGTGGTGTTGATGTAGAAATGGTAGCGCGCGTTCTCGCTTTCGCGGCAGTGGTATTCCACACCCTGCGGCAGGTCACGCAGGTGCACCTTGGCATCGGCCAAAGCTGCACGCAGCACAGCGGCGTTGCCGGCATCATCCAGGCGCGCACCGATGTAATAAGCGTGCCCCTTGCCGAACACATGGTGGGTCACAGCCGCATGGCCGGAATAGAAATCCTGTCCATACACAGCCACCACCTCGGTACCCTCGGCAGGCTGCAACAGTTCGCAGTAATCCTTGATGCTGCTCTGCTGGCTGCTCTTGACCCAGATGGCACAGTTGCCCTCGCCGGGGTACAGGGTGTCCAGTTCGCTTGCCGTCACGCCAAACACTTCGCGCAGGCCGTCACCGGGGAACCCGCCCAGCCAACACAGGGTGCTTTCATCCACATAGCCCAGCAGATAGGTGGCCACAACGGTGCCGCCGTTTTCCACATATTCGCGGATCTTTTGTGCAAAACCAGGCTTGGTCATAAACAGCATGGGCAGCACCACCAGCTTATAGCGGTTCAGGTCTGCATCCACGCCCACAACGTCGGTTTCCACACCGCAGTGGTTCAGCTGGGCGTACAGCTGGCAGCAGGTTTCGCGCAGATTCTTCTGCTTGATCTGCATGCCCCAGGCGTCATCCAGCGCCCAGCGGTTGTCCCAGTCAAAGATCATGGCCACGTCCGCTTTGGGCAGGCTGCCGCACACCGGGGTCAGGGCGGCCAGGGCTTCGTTGGTGGCGGTCACTTCGTTGAACACGCGGGTATCATCGCGGCCATCGTGGTCCACAACCGCGCCGTGGAACTGTTCAGAGCCGCCGCGGCCCTTGCGCCACTGGAAGTACTGCACGCCGTCCGCACCACAGGCCACTGTCTGGATAGCGCTCATCCGGTTCACGCCGGGGCGCTTGAGCTTATTATACTCGTGCCAGTTCACCAGGCTGGGGGTGCTTTCCATCAGCAGGAACGGCTTGTCCGGCT
>ULVX01039430.1_pt1 | contig 10897 bp, 6 predicted proteins | sample 1959811 | NCBI WGS metagenome assembly ULVX01 (sample SAMEA4835797, study PRJEB28245) | human gut metagenome | biome: gut microbiome; material: fecal sample | place: Denmark | collected 2008
TGTCTGGTTTTGTCCAGCTTCTTGGTGATCCGCCTGGGGCTTTCACCGTAGCGGTCTATATCTTTGATTTATAAGCTCTTGTAAACCTTGAAAAATTGTACCGTAACGAATTAGTAACGATTTATAGGAACGCTTGTTGTCAGTGAGAGGCATTCGTTTGTCAGCCGTTCTCTGATGCCGCAAAGATAGAAGATTACTTTTTATTTTCCAAACATTTGATTATTAAATCTTTAAAAAAAGATCCCCAGTGCAAGGGGCGAACCTATATATATGGATAGGTTTGCCCCTTGCACCGGGCGGATGCTGCATCAGTCCTACAGCCTTGCCGTCCGCCTCGATACCGCCGCTTATGTGAAGCGGTTCCCCCTCCTTTTTTCGCTGGACCGAAAAAATCATGGTGTAGTACACGTATAGTATCCCATGCGCTGCCTTTTATTGTTATTCTTTTGCAGCAAACATTGAAAATTAAGTTTGTTATGGAAGTTATTACATTTGAAAGTGAAGCGTATAAAGCGCTTGTAGGGAAGATTGAAAAAATCGCCGGGTATGTAGCCGAAGCGCAGCTGCCTTCGGAAGAAAAAAAGGAGGCTTGGCTGGACAGCAACCAACTGGCGGAAGCGTTGGGGATCAGTACACGTACATTGCAACGCCTGAGGGATGAAAACCTGATCAGCTACTCCATGCTGCGTGGACGGTGTATGTACAAGCTGTCGGAGGTCGAACGCTGTCTGGAAGAGCGTACCATTCGGTGCAAGCCTCAAACATTGGAGGATTTTCGCAAGAACTACCTAACGAGAACCGGCAATGATAAGAAAGGATGATATACTGAAAATGACGGAAAAGGGCATTTCCGTATTCCGCTATTACCTGCCGGTGGACTTCAAGGTGGGAAAGAACTTCCTGAACCCTTTTTATAAGGATACGAAGGCTTCGTGCAATATTTATTACGAACGTAAGGCCGGTGTGTTTAAAATGAAGGATTTCGGGAACGAGGATTATTCGGGGGACTGCTTTGAACTGGTGGGCAGGCTGAACGGCCTTAGCTGCAAGGAGCCTAAAGAGTTTGTCGAGATCATGGAAATGATAAACCGTGATCTGCATTTGGGGCTGTCCGCACATGAGGAATATCATGTGAGCCATAGCAAAGTACCCCAAAAGAGTGAAGTGGTATCGGAAGAACCGAAAGCGAAAAGCGTCCGGCCTTATACTGTCGTGCAAAAGCCCTTTACGGCTGCGGAACTTGCCTTTTGGAGCAAATCGGGAATCGGGGAAAATGTTCTGAAAGCGTACCGGACGGTATCGCTGAAGAAGTTCAGCAGCGAGAACCAGGAAAGGAAGCCTTTTTCCTGCATGACAAGCGTTGATGAACCGATGTTCGGATATATGGGGAAACAGCATATCAAGGTTTACCGTCCGTGTTCACAAATGCGGTTCCTGTATGCCGGTGATTTTGGCGACAACTACTGTTTCGGGCTGGAGCAGCTGCCGGCAAAGGGTGATCTGCTCTTTATCACAGGCGGGGAAAAGGATGTGATGAGTCTGGCGGCACACGGCTTCCATGCGATCTGTTTCAATTCGGAAACGGCTTTTATCCCTGCGGCTGTCATACACCGGCTTTCATTCCGGTTCAAACATATCATCCTCCTCTATGATGTGGACAGTACCGGGCTGAAAAGCTCGGCGAAGCGTGAAGAGGAGCTGAAGGAATACGGGGTTAAACGATTGTTGCTCCCGCTTGCCGGTACAAAGACGGAAAAGGATGTATCGGACTACTTCATGCTGGGGAACAGCCGTGAGGATTTGATAAAGCTTTTTCTGGACTATCTGGAAACCTTATACAGTGAAACCATGTCGGCATTGAAATCCTGCGAGGTGGATTTCAACAACCCGCCTCCCATTGCACAGATGATCGTATCGGTAAATGACGTGCCTCTCGGAACTCAAGGCAACCTGCTTTGTATCACCGGCGGAGAAGGCACGGGAAAAAGTAACTATGTGGCGGCACTGATTGCCGGTGCTATCCGTCCCACCGGAACGGATGTGGATGCACTGGGCGTTACGCTCCACGAAAACGGCAGGAACAAGGCGGTACTGTTCTATGACACGGAACAGAGCGAAGTACAGCTGTATAAGAATATCAGCAACCTGCTGCGGCGATGCGGACGTGAGGCGATGCCGGAATGGTTCAAGGCGTATTGTCTTACGGGAATGAGCCGGAAAGAACGCCTGCTTTCCATTATCCAGAGCTTGGACAAGTACCATTATCAATACGGCGGTGTTCATCTGGTGGTGATAGACGGGATTGCGGATTTGATAAAATGCGCCAACGATGAAGCGGAGAGTATAGCCGTCGTGGAAGAACTGTACCGGCTGGCCGGTATCTACAAGACGTGTATCGTTACGGTACTGCATTTTATCCCCAACGGGCTGAAGCTGAGGGGACACTTGGGAAGCGAGTTGCAGCGGAAGGCTGCGGCAATCCTTTCCATAGAGAAGGACAGCGATCAGGCCATATCGGTGGTGAAGGCTCTGAAAGTAAGGGATGGAAGTCCGCTGGATGTGCCTATCATGCAGTTTTCGTGGGATAAGGAAAAGGCCATGCACGTCTATCTGGGCGAAAAGCCGAAAGAGGAAAAGGACAAGCGCAAAGAGGATGAGCTTGTAGCGGTGGCCAAAGAGGTATTCAGCCGGAGGCGCTTTGTTACTTATGTGGAGCTTGCGGAAGAAATCCAGTCGATACTGGAAGTGAAGGAGCGTACGGCAAAAAGCTACATCAGGTTCATGCGTGAGAAAGAAATCATTCTGAAATCATCCGATAACCAGAGCTATTATGTTATCGGGAACTTTTAAGGAGGAAAGCGTATGTTAGTAGATAAAACGGAATTTGAAGCATGGATGGAACGTATCATGGGTGAGTTGTACCGCATCTCACGGAAGCTGGACAAGGCGGAAACGAGGGAAAAGCACCTGAACTACCTGAACGGAGAGCGTCTGTACGACAATCAGGAAGTATGCCTGTTGTTGCGCATCAGCAAACGCACGCTGCAACGATACCGGAATAACGGGGTGTTGAAGTTCTATTCGATATATCACAAGACATATTACAAGGAGTCGGACTTGCACGAGTTCATCCGCAACAACTTCGACGAGAACGAGATAAAACGGCAGGCACGTGAGGACAAACTGTCCGAGAGCTATCCGCTGCCAAAAGAATAAGTCCATGTTTTTGCTTTGTACCGGTGAAACTACTGCCGTGAGGCAGGAAATCCCAAACTGTGTATTGGTGTTTGTCATGGCAATGACTTCATACAGTTGTGAAACAGGATGAAGTTTCTTTTCTTGTTCGAATGGTGATACTCCAAAGGACAGCGGTCCGGAGGGGTATCATTTTTTATGTGTACACCTAAAAAATTTCCAGTTTCGTGGCGTAAAAACCGGAATATGAAAAGTTAATTCCCTCAATACTCAAGTATCTATCATGATTCTGCAAAAAAGAAAAATACATTCATAAGAAGAATCCAAAGGTTTTTTCCTAATTTTGCAATTATGAATATAAGTTGGTCTGAAATAAAGCCTTATGAGAACGAGCTGCCTACTAACTACGCAGATAGAATAGGCAGGTTATATACTGATACTGTTACTGCTGCTTTCAAGAAAAGTAACGGTCAGTTTTTCACACCGGTATCTATCGCCTATTTTATGGGTAAACAAATAAGTGTGAATAAGGATTCTGTCTCCGTATTAGATCCGGGATGTGGAACTGCCATATTATCATGTGCCATGATTGAGAATCTGGTTTTGCAGTCAAAAGTAAAACAGATAGAGTTGGTTACATACGAAACCGATGAAAATCTTATACCGGGATTACAAAAAGTTCTGGAATATATAACAATATGGGGGATGCGCCATAATGTCCGGATTGATTGCCGTTCATATTGTGAGGACTTTATTTTATCCAATTATTCAGTATTATATTCTGATACGATTTATGGCAGGGCTGAGAGTTTGCAGAAATATGATTTGATCATATCCAATCCTCCCTATTTCAAACTTTCCAAAGAGGATAAACGGGTGAAAGCGGCTCAATGTATTATAGACGGACAGCCTAATATATACTTTATATTTATGGCCATATCAGCTTTATTGCTTGCGGAACAAGGTCAGATGATTTATATAACCCCAAGAAGTTTCACTTCGGGAAGATATTTCCGTTTGTTCCGTAATTTCCTGTTTAAGCATATACAGATAGATTTTGTCCACCTTTTCAATACCCGGAAAGATACGTTTTCCAAAGATAATGTGCTTCAGGAAACAATTATAATGAAATGTTCCCCTAAAAAGGAGGCAGATTATAATGTCGTTTTATCATACAGTGAGGGGCTTTCCGACTTGGCCACCCCTGCAATCAAAGAAGTACAGCGGAAAGAAATCATTGACCTTACCTCAAAAGAATTGATATTGCATTTGCCGGTCAGCCTTGAAGACGAGAAAATTATCAGGCTGTTCAAATCATGGGATGGCAACCTGAACAAATATCATATCCAGATTTCCACCGGCCCGGTTGTAGCTTTTCGTTCAAAGGAACAATTATGTGAAACCTCCGGAGAAGGAACTGCAGCACTATATTGGTTGCATAACGTAGTAAAGATGCTGGCTGATCATCCTGTCGTAAAGGAAGGAAAACCTCAATTCATCCATATAAATGAAATGTCTGTATCCACCTTGTTACCTAACAAGAATTATGTTCTGTTGCGACGTTTCAGCTCCAAAGACGATAATAGCCGGTTAATTGCCGCACCTTATTTTGGAAACATGACTTCCTGCGCACATGTAGGAATCGAAAACAAACTGAACTATATCTATCGTCCCAAAGGACACTTGAACCGTATGGAGGTAATGGGGATAGCCGCCTTATTGAATAGTGACTTGTTCGATAATTATTTCAGAACATTCAATGGAAATGTAAATGTCAGTGCTACGGAATTGAGGGAGATGCCCATGCCTCCCCTTGAAGTCATTGAAAGTATCGGAAAAGACCTGATTGCCATGAATGATTATTCTATGGTGAACGTAAATAAGATTGTAAACAAATATTTTATGTAATATGAGCAAAATAAGTGATGCACAAGATATATTGTCAGTGTTGGGTTTGCCTCCGGCGCAGCAGAATGAAATATCCGCTTTGACTTTACTTGCATTATGCGGATTAAAGGAGGAAGACAACTGGGCGGATGCCACCCGCAAGAGCTTAAAAATAAGCAAGGATATTATGGCATTTGTCAATGAGAACTATAAAAAAGAGCAGCCGTATGCCCCAAATACACGGGAAACTTTCAGACGGCAGGTGCTTCATCAGTTCTTGCAGGCACGTATCGTAGATTATAACCCGGATAATCCGGCTTTACCGGTGAACAGTCCAAACGCCCATTACAAACTGACAGAAGAAGCCTATGAAACAATAAAATCATACAATACCCAAGAATGGGAAATAAAAGCCCAAAACTTTAATGATGCGGTAGGGCGATTGATTGAAGAGTATGAGAAAAGCCGTGAGATGGAAATGATACCGGTTACTATTGAAGGTAAGGAATTTAAACTGTCTCCGGGCAAGCATAATGAAGTACAGGCGGCGGTCATTAATGAGTTTGCACCTCGTTTTGCGGCAGGCGCAAAAGTCCTTTATATCGGTGATACTGCCAATAAAGACCTTTATTGTAACAAGGAGCTTTTAAAAGAAATTGGCATTCCGATCACAGAACACAGCAAACTGCCGGATATTGTCATTTATGACGGTAATAAAGAGTGGTTATTCCTAATCGAAGTGGTTACTTCGCATGGGCCGGTATCTCCCAAACGTGTAATCGAGCTGGAAGATTTCACGAAAGAATGCAAAGCGGGGAAAGTATATGTTACTGCTTTTCCTGACAGAACCGAGTTCAAGAAACATGTGGCTGATATTGCATGGGAAACCGAAGTTTGGATAGCGGAAAATCCAGATCACATGATTCATTTTAATGGAGATAGATTTATAGGGCCAAGATAAAAAATAGAAACTGAATATGGAATATTTTTATTCACACATAGCTGAAAACGATCTTAATCGTGATTTTATTGTCGCTCTTCGTAACTACGCAGAAGAGGTAAAAGAACAAATATATCTTCTTCAGCATCCTTTAACGGATTCAAAATATAGTTATGAAGTTCATGATGTAGGTATTGTTTTGATGAGGAAGCACAAAATTGCTTTTGTTTCTTTTAAAAAAGATAATAGAGATCAATTTGAAGACTATAAAACAGATGTACTTGAAGATATTAATTCATTAAGCGATACTTATGGCTATCGTAATCTTGTTGGTAGAGTGCGTAAATGGGAAAATGAGATAACAATATCTTGTTTTTTAGATAAAATTGATGATTATGTAAAGTGGATTAAACAACTAGAACTTCATGACGAAAATCAATATAGGAGATTAGAATTAATTATAACTCTTTTTATTGGTAGTATCAATGATGTTTCAAACCTGTCTTTAGAAAAATCAACAAGTATTATTGAACGTGTAAAACAGAAAATACAAGTATTTGATGGAGAACAAACTAGGTTTATCTATGGAGATTACACAGGAACAGGAAAACAAATAATAGTACAAGGATTATCAGGAACAGGAAAGACAGAACTTTTATTGCATAAATTAAGAGAAATATATCTGACAGATCCCCAATTGCCTATTGGTTTTACTTGTCATAACAAAATATTAGCAGATAGCTTAAGAAAAAGGATTCCTGATTTTTTCAATTTCATGAAAGTAAAGAAACAAATAGAATGGGATAAATTGCTTTGTGTTAATGCATGGGGACAATCAAGTTCTATAACTTCTGGAATATACCGTTATATCTGTAATTATTACGATATTCCTTTTTGGAACTTTAGGCAATGTGGTTCTTTTAATAATGCTTGTAAAAAGGCTATAGAAGAACTTAAATCTATTAAAATCAAAAACAATTTTGCTTTTTCTTATATATTTATTGATGAAAGTCAAGATTTTGATGATTCTTTTTTCACGTTGTGTGAAATGGTTACTGAACACAAAGTGTTTATTGCTGGCGACATATTTCAAAGTATTTTTGAAGAAAATGCAAAGACTAAAAGGACTCCGACATTATTATTAAGTAATTGTTATCGTACAGATCCAAAAACTCTAATGATAGCGCATGCTTTAGGGTTAGGACTTTATGAAAAAAAGAAATTATGGTGGTTAAAGGAAGAAGAATGGAAACAATGTGGTTATATTGTAGAAAAAAAAGAGGATGTATTCTCTCTTACTCGATATCCCTTACATCGTTTTGACGATGACAATGATGAATTTCGAAGTTTTGAAATGTTAAGGACAGATGACTTTTGCAATGGTATAAAAAAAATATTAATAAAAATCAAAGAGGAATTTCCTGATGTTAGCCCTGAAGATATTGGTATTATATATATTGATGATGAAAGTTACATTTATGATTTGTCTTCTAATATAGTCAATATTATAAATATGCAATTTGAATGGAAAACAAATGTAGCTTATGAAACAAAGCATACAGCTAAAGATTCTGTTTTTATTAGTAATCGAAATAATGTAAAAGGACTTGAGTTTCCTATAGTTATTTGTATCACAAAGAAAATTCATTCTACAATTTCATATCGAAATACTTTATACACTATGCTGACTCGTTCTTTTATTCGTTCTTATCTTTTAATTGAAAAAGGTGAAGAAAATGGACTTACAGCAGAAATTTTACAAGGTATACGTATGACATTAAGAAACAAAAAGATAGAAGTAACGGCTCCAACACAGGAGGAAACACAAGATATGCTAAAATGGTTTGAAGGTGCGAAGCGAGTGGAATCTTTAGCAGAGAAACTAAAAAAAGTATTTAAAGAGCTGAATATAAACGACATGAAAGTGCAAGAAAGTATTCTTGCAGCTATTAATATTGATAAAATAAAAAATTTAGATTATGAAAAATTAAAAACAATGGTTAGCTTAATGAGTTCAATGATATGAAAAGAGTAATAATTCCTATAGAAAACTATGAATTAGATGATTATAAGACTCATAAAGATGGAATGAAAGACTATGCATATTTAATTCTTTTAATATCGCGTAAACTTATAAGTTTTCCTTATTTAAGCGAAGAAAATATTAATAGTATTTCAAAACCTTTTTTGATGATGGATATATGCAAAAATTCTAGAGCTTTTCTTTTTATTTCTCACAATAAATATTTTTGTGTCTCTTATCCATTAAATATAAAACAGGATGGTAATAATGTGAAAATTTACTCTACGGAAAAAATGTAGAAGTAACTAATCAAGTTATATCTGAATGTATTGGAATTATCAGTTCTTTAGCAACAAATGGCAATTTTATTGATGCATGGATGAATGATGATGGTTCTAACACTCAGGCTTCCTTAGATATTCTGGAATTATTACTTCATACAGAACCTAGTTATTTGCGATACGATTATGATCCAATAACGGCAAAAGGCAAGGAAGCAAGGCATCCTGTACATCATTTGGATATTAATATGTCAAGAAAGGGAAAATACAAATTAGGACTTTATGAACATTTATCTCCCAAAGATTTTGTTGATATAGTAAGTGAAGATAAAGATTGTCACTTTTTATCTAAATATGTAGCATGTATTCCTAAAAGAACTCAAAAGAAGAAAGGTCGGAATCTAAAAAAGAAAAGATAATATCTATTTATGTATTTGTTGTAACCCCACTCCGCTGTTTCATGGGAAGCCGGCGGAGTGGGGTTGTTTTTATGGCTTCGGTTACAGGAGCTATAACTTTAGCTTGGGTTTGGGCTTTTCGGGCCGGTCAGGATCGGGATCGTCCTTGTTGCCGGACTTGGGGATGCCTCCGATGACGAGCTTGCCGCCAAGCGCTCCCATTGCCTCTTTGATGCTGATGCTTTTGGGCATTCCGCTTAGTTTGGGCGGAGTGCGCTGCCTGTCGGCGAGGAAGTCGGGCATCCGGTGGACATAAGGCTCGGCAGGGGGCGTGTCCTGTGTGGGGACACTGCCCGGTGAGGAACTGCCGGGCGGAGCATCGGCGACGGGTATGCCGGCGGCGGGGGCGTTATCCTGTCCGTCGGGCGTTACCGGTTGGGAGGGCACGACTTCGATCACTCCGTCGGTGCTTTTTTCCTGCGCATCCACTGATTTGAGGGAGAGCAGGATCTTGCGGTCGAGAGCGGCAAGGTCGGCCTTGAGCTGCTTCAGCTCGTCCTCCTTTTTCCAGACTTCCCCGACGACCTGTTCCAGGACGGGGAGTTCCTTCTCAATGGCTTCGTTGTCCCTCGTGTATTTCTCTATCAGGCGGGGGATGCTGTCGAAGGCGTTGATGAAGTTCTGGCAGGCGGTTTTCGGATCGACCGCCAAGCGGCCGTTGTTATAGTTGTAGAGGAAGTTGCCTTCACCTCGCACGAAGAAACGGTTCTCGCAGAAGTCCAGACCGTCCTTGACGGTGGTGTCGGTCTTGACAACGATGTCGAAGCCATAGAGCGAGCCGATGACCTTCGGCTGGCCGTGCGTGCGTTCCCTGTCCTCTATCTCGTGGAGCTTGGCGGCAATCACTTTCGGATCATCGCCTGCCACGCCGTCAATCTTCAAGGGGTTGAGCCTGTTACCCTCCTTGTCGTACTGCATACGGCTCTCGATGGCGGCCTTGTCCTTCCTGACACGGGCGATGATGTCATCGTTGCTTGCCCGGTTCGCCAGGAAAGTTTCCAGTTTGATGCGTGATTCCCCCTTGCCACGCTGGAAGGCCTTGCGCTCCCCTTCCATGCCGGCAATCCGCTTCTCCAACCGTGCCTTGTCGAGCAGGTCGGTATTTCCGGAAAGCACCGCCACGTACTCTGAGAAAGGTATGCCTCCCTTCTCGTCCATGCCTCCCTCGTCGATGGTACGGCAACCCATGTTGTTCTGCTTGAGCTGGGTGATGAAAAGCTGCTTGTTGTAAAGCAGGTTGAACTTGTAGCTGTCAAGCGACTTCTCCACGGCGTAGATTATCACGTCCACCTTGTTGTCCGCATAGAGTTTGGCCACCTCGTTGCCCTTTCGGATGCCCCGGCCGTCCCGCTGCTGCAAGTCCGAAGGCCGCCACGGTGCGTCGAGATGATGGATGGCTACACACCGCTTCTGGGCGTTGACTCCCGTGCCCAGCATTTCAGTAGAGCCGAAGAGAACACGTATCTTTCCCTCGTTCATCGCCTCGATCATCGCCTTGCGCTTCTTCTCGGTCTTGGCTTCCTGAATGAAACGTATCTGGTCTTCGGGGATGCCGTGATCCTCCACCAGCTTGCGCTTGATCTCGCTGTACGGATTCCACTGGTCGGGCTTGTAGGTTCCCAAGTCCGAGAAAACGAACTGAGTGCCTTTATGCCCGGCGTATTTATTGTAATACTTCGCAATCATATCGGCGCAATGGGTGGCCTTGTTGTCCTTGTCGTCGCCGTAGGAAAGCGGATCGATGAGCCGCATGTCGAGCGACATCTTCCGGGCGTAGTCGGTGGCAATGAGCATCTTCGCCTTCTCTTCCCTCTCGTTCAGTGGCGGGCGGCCCAGTACGGTGGCATTGCCGGTCTTGGCGAACTCGATGAGCTTCTGTATGAACTCCCTCTGGTCGGGCGTCGGGGGTATGTTGTGCAGTATCTCGTTCTTCTCCGGACGGTAGATGCCGATGTCGGCTGCGGTACGGAAGTCGGTGATCTCGGAATAGAACGAAGCGAGTTCCGGAACCTTGATGAAGTAGCGGAAACGCTCTTTCTGCACCACCTCGTTGGTGACGGAGAATGTCGTAGGCGGGTAAGAAAAAAGCTCCTTAAACCACTGGTTTAAAGAG
>ULVX01029057.1_pt1 | contig 10832 bp, 16 predicted proteins | sample 1959811 | NCBI WGS metagenome assembly ULVX01 (sample SAMEA4835797, study PRJEB28245) | human gut metagenome | biome: gut microbiome; material: fecal sample | place: Denmark | collected 2008
TGCTTTATTGAGCACGAATAAGTAAACGTAATTCTTAGTTTTATGAAAACAATCTCAGATTATTGTGTGAAGGTTGATTGAAATTTGTTTTGCCTACACCAGAAAATGAAACAAAAGAATTAGAAATGATTCTTTTGTTGAATGAAGTTAGACCATTGCAGGAAGAAGATTTCAAACGAAAAGTAGAACTCTACTTGAAAGTTTGGAATGGGAAAGCTGAAGCAGGAGAAAAGCCTAAAGGTATACAAAAACGAAAATGGATTGCTCAGCGATTAGGAAATCGAATTGGTGAAAAAAAGGTAGAAAAATATATCCATGAGATTGAAGGGTATGAACGTGTACGGAAAGATCCCAATGAAGTCGGGAAGGATGAAATTGAACAATTGGTCATTGATGCCAATATGACTGAGCCAGTCATAGAAGATGCAGAATCGAGTGCAGACAAGGAAGAACGCAAGCGTATCGTCAAAAATTTGAAGGAAACAATGGGTCGCTCCGTAAAAATCGAAAAAGGTTGGTTGTGTTTCCAGTTTGCTGATAAATCAAAAAACATAGATGATTTTTACAGCATTTTAAACTGTCTTGGTTTTGATGATAATGGTGAAATGAAATGAAAATCAATGAAGAGTTTATAATGCTTGTCATGGCAGGTGCAGGACTACTTATAGTCCTGGCACTTTGCATGGCTGCACTTTACAAATGGATCACGTTTCTAAATGGAAAAATGACTAGATATGGTATGCACGTACATCAGATGTTAAAAACAGATGAGTCGGATGATGAAAATAAATGCGAATAAATTAAATAATTGTAATGTATACATAACGACAAAAAGAATTTTATTTCTATATGAGGTAGAAGCAAGTGTAATGGACGAGGGCCTTATATATACATTAGATTTTAAAAAATACTGCGCTAGAAATGAAATCGAAATAATTAAATCCAAATTAGCAATATTGAATTTTAATAGAAATAAACAAATGTCTGGTTACTGTATCGGGAATTATGTTATAGGTAATGGCCATGTTTTCTTAGAAATTGGAGGGATAATTTTTAAGAAAATTAAACTGTCTGCTAACTATTGTGTTGGAAAATCAGGATCGGGAAAAGGTAGAAAATTTATAAAACCTGTCACAAATGAAATATATAAATCTGGATAGGAATAAACAAAAGTTTTTATGGCAAGGAGTGACACAATGAATAAGCAATGGCAAAGTTGTATTCAAAGAAATCCAAAATGCGATGGTGAGTACTATGTATATATTTTTAACACACAAACTGGAGATGAGCTGAGGACATTGTTTTATAAAAATAATAATTGGCAAGGTTTAACAGATGATGAGACTGTGATTGCATGGAAAGAAAAAGATGTAAAAAAAATCGTGAATGAATACAAATGGTTAAAAGATCATATAGCGGAAATACAAAAGCTATTTAAGTTGAATAAAGTTGATATAAATGATTTTGTAATTGCTGAGACTTTGGAGGAGTGTATTTGTAAATATGAAAGTTGGTTCCACTGGAAACAAGTACATTTGATAGATGATATATATGTTATTAAAGTACTCTTCTAGCAAAAATGTTGCGTAATACCTAACTTATTTGAATATTCAATCAAAAGATCATATTTAAATTCTCGTATTTTATTGTTTTTTCTCATTTCATTCAATACAAATTGAAACGTAATTCCAACTTTAGATAAATATGTATTAATTGACTTTATTTGTTTTTTTGGGAAATAGTCTAAATAGTTTGGATTTTCTAACTCTCGTTTAATTGAAAATAATGCTTTGTTAGTTGGTGAATTTCCAAAATACATAATAAGGAGTAGTGTACAGTTATAAAGCTGTTTACGGGTTTTATTCCAAGAATTTTTATGCAACGAATTATCACCATGCGAACTATGCTCAACACTAATTGTTTTCAAAGGATTAAAAAGTGGGGGTAGAGAAATGTTTGCAAGGGCACAGAAATCTTCCGCTACAGATTTACCACAATATATAGTTTCATGATGGCCAGGGTTATTAATTTCTATACATTCAAAAACAGTATACTCATCAATAATATCCCTATTACCAGCATCACTTATAACAGATTGACCATTGAGTAATTTAAAGCGACCTAAAGGGACAAGCTTATATGTTTTAATAATTCTAATTCTAGTTGCATGACCTCGACAGTACATAATAAAAGCCTCCTTTAATCAAATACTATTATACTCGCTTACGCGAGTGTCAGAAAGGAAATTATGAAAACAAAATTAAAAGAATTACGAAAAATCAACAATTTATCAATGGATAAATTGGGCAAAGAAATAAATATGTCTAGTGGCGAAATCAGTGATATTGAAAATGGTAAAAAGAAAGATCCAAGGATAAGCACTTTAATAAAAATTGCAGATTACTTTGATGTTTCATTAGATGAACTAATTGGACGTAAATTAAACGATTAAGGCAAATTGCCTTAAAGAAAGAAGGTCGATGAAAATGCACATGTTAAATAAATTATCTGCCTGTATACTTACAGGTACATTGATTCTTAGTGGTATGACATCCACTGTCAAAGCGGATGAGAACATGATCTATACAGATCACCACACCTATTACATCGGTAATGTCGAATACAACGAAGATGGAACGATAGTGGATGTAAGCCACGTATGTAATATGCAGGTTGAAACGCCACCTACTACAGATGGAAATGATACGGAAGTAACTCCTGATCCAGAAGAACCTACAGAACCAGTGACTCCAGCTCCAACACCAGTTCCACAACCACCTAAAGAGGATGGCAGCACTGCCACCGACAAAAAAGAACCTTCAATTGGTGATATTACTATTTTACCTGAACCAGATGTTCCAGATACAAACGATGACACAAATGATATTATAACCGCACCATCTGGAGGATATATTAGTTCAGTAAAAAATGCTTTAAAATTGGATAATTACATTTCTTTGGATTGGAGTAAATTTATTACGATAGGAAATCCTTTTGAATTAGGACAGTGCACATATTTTGCATGGTCTAGATTCTATCAAGCGTATGGCTTCTCAAGTGGTGCCTTTGGCGATGGGAAAGATAATGCTAGAGAAATTGTTTCTGCTCATAGTAATATGTTTAGCTTAAGTAGTACTCCAAGCGGAGGTGCTGTGTTCTCAGCTCAGAAAAACACTTTATATCCTCAATATGGACATGTAGGTTTTGTGGAAGCATATGATGGAACAAATCTGTGGATCAGCGAAGGCAACTATAAAGTAAATGGTAAAGAAGGATATATCCATATTTACCGCACAACTTTTCAAGCGTTCAAGGCCATGTATCCAGATGTAGTATTTGCAGTACCAAATGGCTCAGTATTAGAAAACTCATTGCTATCAGATTTAAGCTTATATTCTATGGACAGTGGATTGAATATAACAAATACCAGTTCCGATGATTCAAAAGTGAATATGAAAAAGTTGAAATACAAAAATACAAAAAGAAAAAACACCATCTATTACGAGAATGGTGAAAAGATACAGCAGTATAAATTCAAACCCGCTGATGAAAAAGCAGTTGTTGAGGTGTGATGTGTATGCCTGTAATTTACTTTTTGTATAGTGCAATGGGATGTATAGCACTGTTTGGGTTTTTACATATCTTTTTTGACGACAGATTTATGAATTTTAAAACTATATTATTAATTGTTGGTTTTATCTCTTTTTTAATAGCAATGTTTATTTTTCTGTTTTGTTTTTTGCATATGTTTTAACCCATTCAACGTATTTTTTTATAAAGATCCAATTATTTAATAGTATCCAAAATATATAGTATGAAACTATGAATAATATGAAGCAAGCATATGATATAAGTAGCTTCGTGGTTTGTGGATATAATATATTGTTTTCATTAATTTCTTTAACAATATTGATAATGATATATATCAAAGAAAATAGTATTGTAAGGCTTATTATTAATCTATTCTTGTATTTCAATTTACATGGATATCCAAGTTTGTATTTTATTTGTTCTAAATCCGACTCAATTTGAAGTTGAATGTTGCTTCCAAATACAGATATAGTATCTTTTTCATTGAGTATTACAGGCTTTTTAATGGCTATTCTTTTAGGTGGTTTTAGTGTTGCAATCGTTTGGGGTGATGATTTAAATATACCTATAATTTTTAAAGTGGTTGTTTCAGCTGTTATGTTGGCTTTAGGAATACTATTAATGAATACTTTCATGACTGCAAATAATTTTGTTTCTATCTTCTTTTCGCTTTTTAAATTTGCGTTTGTATTATGTTTTTTGTTTTCAGCGCTAATATTATTTGCTGCATTTTACTTTGTTAAAAAGAAATAAATACACTTTTGAATTTGTAAAAAAATGGCAGTACTGCCACGTTGAAAGATGATGAGATGGAGAAAATAAAATTTTGGCTTGAGTTATTAAATGAGAAGGAAAAAGGATACCATTATTAATAGATGTTATATCAATATTAATTGTCATTGCAAGCTGACAAGCAATAGTTGATTATATGTACATTACTATTGCTCTATGTGTACATTTATGTTATAATTAATGTACAGGAGGTGGATTTACTTATGAAAGTCAATACTACAGAATTAAGAACACATCTTAGTGATTATTTAACTATGGCAAACAAAGAAGAAATTATTATTACAAATAAAGGAATAGAGATTGCACGTATTATTTCACCAAAGCAGGCAAAGAAAAGATCATTAAATAATTTAGTTGGTATTTTGCCTTCATTAACTGACAAAGAGATTGAAAATATAAAAAACGAAAGGATTTCTAAGCAATGAAGATATTAGTTGATACAAATGTAATTATAGATATTCTATGCAAAAGAGAGCCGTTTTTTGAAGATTCATATAATGCACTAAATAAGTGTATTGATAATCACACTATTATTGTATCAGCTTCGGCAATCACAGATATATTCTATATTGCAAGAAAATATATTGGAAGTGAACAGGCAAAAGAATGTATAAGAAATCTTTTAGATTTAATAAAGATATCAGATACAAGGGGAGCAGATATTGAAAAAGCTCTTTCCAGTGACATTTCAGATTTTGAAGATGCTGTTGTTTCTGCAATTGCGGAAAGACAAAAAGCTAAATATATTTTAACAAGGAATACAAAAGACTTTGAAAAATCGAAAATTTTAAGTATTACACCTCATGATTATCTGAATATAAATAAATGATAATCTGGTTGATATAATATTTTGGAATTGACATAAGTATACTGCTTATGTATATATTCAAACTGGCATCCCTCTCCGTCTTAAAACAACGGAGTCTTGGATGTCTTTTTTATAGAGTGAAAGGGGAAATTAAATATGAAAAAGTGGGTCTATGGATTTATATTGATAATTTGTTTATGCATTGGTGGTTTCTGTGCCTATCAGGCTTGGCAAATTTATAATGAAGATAATGAGGTTGAATTACAGACAGATAAGATAAAAAAAGAATGCATTGTGAAAAAAGATGAGAACGGAGAACAGATTCTAGCACCTGATTGGAATGCATTAAAGGCTATCAATCCAGATATAGTTGGTTGGATATATGTTCCAGACTGTGCAATTTCATATCCTGTAGTTCAGGGAACTAACAATTCCTATTATTTAGATCATACAATTTACAAGGGATACAATTTTATGGGATCTGCATTTTTAGATTGTGATACAAATAGCGACTTTTCAGATGATAATTCAATCATTTATGGACATTCCGTTCAGGGTGGAGGAATGTTCACATTATTAAAGAATTTTTCTTCGGAAGCTTTTTTTGATAGCCATCCAATTTTCTATTTACTTACACCTAGTCAAAACTATAAATGTAATGTTTTCTGCTATTCTAAATCAAACAATGAGTCTGTGTTTTATACAAAAGACTTCGGAGACGAAAGACAGGAAACTATAGATAAACTAAAGAATGAATCACTTTATTGTAATGAGGATGTAGATGCTAATACACCTATGGTTACTTTATCTACATGTGATCTTGATTATGGTCTACATTCCAATCGAAGATTATTGCTGTCTGGCTTTTTGGAAGAATTTGATGAACAAATTGTTGTACGCTAGATTTTAAGGCAAATTGCCTTAATTTTTTTATGGACTGTTTTTAGTGCTTTTTTTTGATATATTAAGGTTGTTCACATATTTTTGCTCATTTTTTATGAGCATTAAGTGAATATTGTTCGCACATTTTTCTAGCATTTTTGTTTCTCTGCTGTGTTATAATGCTAATGTAGAGGAATTGTAAGGATTGCACACATTTATTCCACAATTTTTTTACGAAAGATAAGTAGGTTAATCTGCAACCTTCCCTGTTGTTGCCCTGCTTATCTTTTTTATTTTGGAAGGAGGTATTAGTATAATGACCTACGATGATTATGATATGATGTACGACAGACTGATGTATTTAAAAAAGAATCAAAACCATTTATCACTGAATGAACGTACAAAAAAGGTTATTGAAGAAATTGGAGAACACCCTGATGCATTTGAAATGTACAAGGGTGTTTTTTTAACACCAGATCAAGTGAAAAATCTACAACGCTTTGGTATCAATGGAAAGCAGGCATCTCAGTATATTCTAAATCAATGTGAATTGCGTACAAAGAATTCGCTTGAATTGACATATCGCTATTATGGTTACGTTAGACCAATCACACCAGCAATTTTAAATCAGGTGATTGATGATGTAGCTACACGTGTTCAACTTGAAAATGAATATGCGAGAACAGTGAATGCTCCATCTCCGCAAGATGAGAAGGAAGATCAGCTAACCTTGAATGAATTAGGACAGTTCGAACACTGATTACAATTATGGAATTATATAAGACGTTTTCAAAAACACCTTTGGACAGATACGAAGATTATCTATCCATGATACGCAATGGTGATTATAGAAAAATCAAAGTTGACAATGTGAGAGATGTCAAGCTGTATCGTTACGAACACACGATAACAAGAAATATGACGAATGTTGAACTTCCATTACAGAATGGAATATACAATTTCATCAATGAAAATGAACCTTTCCGTCATTTTTATGGATCTATTTTGAATGAGAAAATCATGGATGTATATTTTGATCAGGAACAGATTAATCGTGTAGACGAGCTGATTATGGCGGAATACAGTAAAACGGAAATTTTGAGTAAGCAGGCTTTTCATTATTCGATACAACATCAGGAAATCAACGAACAACTTAAAAATGCAGATGAGATCGAGTCTTATCGTATCTGGGATGATGTGATTAATAACATTTACGATGATGTCGATCTAGAATGTTTTGCAAAGGACGAAGAAGAAGTTGTAGAAGAAAGACTATTTGAAGATTGCTATGAAATATGATGTGTGCAATATTTGTAGAACGATTCTTTTATTGAATCAGAAAAAAATATAAGGAGGCTCTATCATGAGTGTTAAATTTTATACAAAAGACGAAAAAAATGAATTAAGAGATTTAGCTGTAAATATCAGACAATTGTCTGTGGCAGAAATTGCTGACAATGTTTATGGCTTGACATTATATTCAAAGAAAAATAATGCAAGATACCTTGTATGCTATGAACATCCATCATTGATCTTTGATTTGCAGAAAAACTTAGTATTTTACAATGCAAAAACTACAAACGGGATGAACTGCTATGACTTTGTGCAGTTTTATGAAAACTGTAGTTTTATGGATGCCAGAGAAAAAGTAAATCAATATTATATGGAAAGGGATCCACGTTATCTTGTTCTATACGAATATTCTCATACAAAAAATGCAGTGTACAAGCATACAGGTGTTAGTTTACCTGATAAAGAAAATGGTAACTTCAACGAGATGAAGGATTATTTTACAAATACAATGGCATTTGAAGGTAATGTAGTAGATACTCTGATTTTAAATCAGTCACTTTATATGAGCAAAAATATGCATAATGCAGTATTTGTTGGATTCGATGAAAAAAATGATCCTGCCTTTGCATTGGAATATGGAATCAAAGATACACCATATAAACATGAAGTTGCAGGTTCATACACAGCAATTGGTTGGAAACAGATTCAAGACCATGCAAGCGATATTATAATCTTTGATTCGCCTATGAATGCATTGGCTTATTTAAGTATTGATACAGAAGCAAGTGTAATTGCTTCAAAAGACATTACCACTTTATATAATATGGTTAAATATTATCAGGAAAACAGCGATAAATATGAATTCATGAAAGATGTAAAGAATATCACCTATATTCTTGAAAACTCACCAAAATCGGATTTGGTTGTGAATCGAATCAAGGAAACAGCTACAGATGAGCGATTTAAAAATATGAAACAAGTGGAACCAGATGAATTAAAAAGAACATATATTCAAACGATGAATGCAAATGGGGAATACCAGTATACTGTTTCAGAAAATGATTATGACGAGGTCGAATATAAAGATATCCGTTCATTTATTGATGCGATGGATGAGGTAACAGGCAAGTTACAGGACCAACATTTAGAAGAAGAAAGAACTGTAGAATAGTTAAGGCAAATTGCCTTAACTATTTTTGTTTAGAAAGGAAAATGGTATATGGCTCGTATTTTAAAAAGAAGTCAAAAAGGCAAAGAATCAGCTGTGCCTATAGAAAATGAATATAAGTCTTTTCTGGAATTAAAGGCACATTTAATGATGCTAAAAAATGGACTTCCCTATTTTGAAGAAAGCATACATTCAGTTATGGAAATATTAAATATAAAGAGAAATCTTTTAAGCGAACATAAAGATGATGTATATTGCTTAGGCAGCACTTATCAAACAAGTCCGTTTGAATTAGTTGATACAGTTCCTATAAAAAAAGCATTGGATGCGGATCAAATGGAACTTCATTCTTTAAAGAAAGAAATAAGAGAGTGTTCAATCAAATTGGATAAGTACAGGTATCAGTGGCAAACCGTCATCAAATCACCGAAGGAAATGATTCAAGATTTCTTCTTACGTGATTCGGATACAAAGAAAATATTTGATGATTATATAGATAAACTACAAGAAAGATTAGATCACCTAAAACTTTTTGAAAATGGATATTACCTTGAGAGTTGCCGATTAAATTGTTTTTTAAAAGATATGAATTATTACAAGGAGCATTACGAAAAAGACCTTGTTGAGTATAAAGATAAAATCAAAATGTATGAGCGGATCTGCGAACCTGAGAGTCGACTTGTTGATTGTAATAAGTATCTAGGTATGGAATATCAAAATATATCTGTAGACAACATCAAAAAGATGGCAGCGGATTACAAAAACATCTTGAATGAACGTATTTCTCAGGTAGATGAAAAAATCAAGGAAATTGAAAAGACAAGTGGTTTATGCATAGACAATGTAGATATGATTTCTGATTCTAAGAGTCAAACACAAAACAAGATAGATGAAACTAGAAAAGATGCTATTTTACACTGTATGGCAGATGAAACCTTAGAGTATGTTTATAATAGAACAGCTACAGGTTTTTATTATGTTAGTACAGATGATATTCGATTCAATGCAGATGAACGATTTGGTATTACATTATCGAATGAAGATTTAAGTAAGATTTACGATTATATGAATTGGGATTTCTATGCACTCGATTCAGAATGTGAGTGGGATGAAGATGAGCAGGGTGAATACTTCGGTATTGCAGTTGGATCCGATCGTGTCAATGGCGGTTACGAATTTGATGATTACTGTGATTTAGAAGAAGAAAGATATGAGCTTCGTCAAACTTTGTTTGATGAGATGTGCGTACAGCATCCTATTGAATATGATGCGGATAAAGAATGTCTTACATTACCGGATGGCAGAGTTATTAATAATATGCTGTCACGGGAACAGGCTGTAAAACATTATGAAGATTATATCTACAATGAAGTCAACCAAAATCAGGAAGTCAAGGAAATGACAGAAATGTTATATGGGGATGAATTGGAAAAGGACGATTTAGAAGAATGTTTGTAAACTCTTAAGGTTCAAAGTCTTGAGAGTTTTTTTTGTTAAGGCAATTTGCCTTAATTTTGAAAGGAGTTAATTATGGCAAGAAACTGGAAGAAAATGTCTAAAGAAGATGAAGATAAAAAAAGGCAGGAAACAATAGATAAGGCTATTGAAACGATGAATAAAGGAATTTATGAATACCTTGATTCAGATAGATTCAAAACTCTTTTAGATACAATGTCAAAGTTTCATGATTACAGTCTGAACAACACATTGCTGATTTTAGAACAGAACCCTCGTGCCACTCAGCTTGCAAGCTATACCAAATGGCAGAAGGATTTTAATCGTCAGGTCAAAAGAGGTGAAAAAGGCTTGATGATTTGGATGCCTGTCGAGATCAAAGTAAAAGAAAACCATTATGTTCTGGATGAAAATGGAAATCGAATACTAGGGGATGACGGAAAGTTCAAAAGAGAAGAGGTTGTAGTAAAAAAGCGTACATTTAAAATTGGATATACATTCGATGTGTCTCAAACAGAGCAGATTGAAGGAAAAGAAGTGATTGAATTAAGCCCAGTAAAGGAACTGGAAGGAAATGTAAAGGATTATCCGACTTTAACAAAAGCGTTGATGGAAATTAGTCCAGTACCAATAAAGATTGAAGCTTTCAAAGCATCTGCAAAAGGATGCTATAATTCTTTGACTAACGAAATCAAGATTCAGCCTGATATGAGTGAGGCCCAGACAATTAAAACCATGATTCACGAGATTGCACATTCCATTGTTCACAGCGATGAAAATCTAAATCAGCTCAAACAGAAGGATAATGTTGAATTTAGTAAAAACGAAAAAGAAGTGCAGGCA
>ULVX01032337.1_pt1 | contig 10794 bp, 10 predicted proteins | sample 1959811 | NCBI WGS metagenome assembly ULVX01 (sample SAMEA4835797, study PRJEB28245) | human gut metagenome | biome: gut microbiome; material: fecal sample | place: Denmark | collected 2008
GGGACAAATTGCATATAAATCACTTATGAGTCATTTTAGTTATAAATATGGCTATATAATCATGGAATCCTTCTGGAGAGTTCCATATAAAAAACGAAAACGATTATTAAAAGATTACCCTGCCTGTGTCTGCTATGAAGGATTTCCTTCAAGAAAACAGGATCTTTTAACTTTTATTGCATGCCGTTTTCCTGCAACATTAAATATAGCAATATCCTTGGGAAAACCGGCATTGTATGTAATGCTTTTCATTCACAGACTTCTCAAAAAATAATAAACCATCCTGGTCAAAATTGAAACGTATCCTGTTTATCATCCCTCTTCCTCCGCCTGTACACGGCTCCAGTCTGATGTGCCGGCAAATCCAACAGAGCAGTCTTATCAACTCTTCTTTTGAATGCATCTACGTCAATCTATCCACCTCCAGAGGAAATGACGAGGTGAACAAATTCTCCACTGTCCTGCTGTTCAGGAAAGGATTGCGGTTCATTTCCTCCTTCCTGAGCGTCCTTTGGCAACTTCTGGTTCATCGTCCCGATACAGCTTATCTGGCGATCACCTGTCATGGGATCGGCTTTCTGAAAGATACTCCCTTCGTTCTCCTTTGCAAACTTTTCAGGTGCAACATCATTCTGCACCAGCATAACAAAGGCATGGCTGCTTATGTCGACAAACCTGTTTACCGGTGGCTTCTACCCCTTGTTTATAGAAAGACAAACATCATTCTCCTTTCGTGGCTGCTGTACGATGACATAGCGGCAGTCGTAAAACGCGAACAAGTAAAAATATGCCCCAACGGCATTTCATAGAGCTCCATGTTTCACTTTCTAACGATCAGCAACCTGAATATATCCAAAGGAATTTTCACTCTTCTGGATGCCTGCGTTCTATTGAAAAATAAAGGATTTTCCTACCATCTTCATATGATCGGCGCAGAGACGGCGGAAATTTCCGCTGGACGGTTTTTTCAGGAATTTTCCCGTCGGGAGTTACAGAACCATGTGACCTACCATGGACGGCAATATAATCAGGACAAGGAAAACAGGTTTTCTGAAGCGGAAGCTCTGGTGCACCCTACGCTGAACGATTGTTTCCCTCTGGTTTTATTGGAAGCCATGCAGCATTCCCTGCCTGTTATTTCCACTCCGGTTGGAGCCATCCCGGATATGGTCGCTGACGGAGACAATGGTTTTCTTGTCCCTAAAAACAATCCTGCAGCCCTGGCGGAAGCCATGGAAAAACTGATTTTCAACCCGCAACTGGCCCGCAACATGGGAATGAGAGGACATGAGCGCTTTATGAAAAATTATACGGCCCACCAATTTGAAACCAACCTGTTGAACATATTACAAAATATTTGACTATTTTTGGAATAAAATAAATAATTGTTTCGAAAACATATGGACGCCATCAAAATTACATCAAACCGCATAGCCTATATTGACCTGTTCAAAGGCATTGCCATTATCGGCGTAGTCTGGGTTCATTCACATATTCCTCCTTCCTGGCTCACCCCTTTTCTTGTAAATTCCATATTCTTTTTTATCTCAGGCTGTTTTTTCAACAGGCGGCAGGACAGTTTTATAATTTGATTATCAAGAACACAAAACGAATTCTGATTCCATTCCTGTTCTTTTATGTCCTTTCCTATCCCTTTCGAATAATCGTTCACTTCTGGGATTACAGGACACTATCGAATTTCGACTGGCTTTGCGTTTTCGATGTTTTTCATTTCAACGCAAAGCCTGACTACCTCTTCGTCAATGTTCCCCTGTGGTTTTTGCTTTCTCTGTTTTTCATCAACATATTCTACTTTGCGATAAGAAAATTTCCCGATATCATCATTGTGTTGATTGCCGCCGCATGCCTCTTCCTGAAATCCTTTTTCTACAGTATTCCTTCCTTCTTTATGATCAATGTTTCCCTTTACTGGCTGGGGATGTTTGCTCTTGGAAATATTTTAGGGCAGCGTTTCATTAAACTCTTGAATAAAAAATCATTTAATAAATATATTTTCATATTGATCTCTTCCTTAATATATATTATATTGTTTTCAACAAAATTACTTTACACAGAAGTCATATTGGCAGACATATTTGTTCATCTCAATATGCTTCTTTTGATTCTTATTCTGTTTTCCATGTCGTCCCTGCTGGTTCAATACAGACAGAGGGGGGGCTTCAATATTCTGAACCTATATGGAACCAATTCTTTAATCGTCTTGGGATTCCATGTCTGGGTTTTAATCCCGGTCGGGCGAATTCTATATAAAATATTCGAGCAAGCGAATATAGCGACAGGAATAACCGCTACTTTTTTCACTATGATTGCCGCGATTGTTTTTATCAAATTTTGCAATTCAACAATACCCCGGCTTGTCGGGAAAAAATCTATTTCATCTTAACTCGTTCTAGATCTTATTATTAACCATGAATAAAACTCCTGAAATACGCCTCACAGGACTGGATCTTATCCGCTCCTGCGCTATTTTATTCGTCATTGCCGGCCACTTTTCCCTTAATACAGGGTTTCAGCAAGCCATTTTTGAAGGCCCTTCCATGTTCATCCAGGGAACCATGAAATTTTTCTTTGGTATGGGAGTTCCTCTCTTTCTTCTTCTGACGGGATATCTGAATTCTAAAAAGGAGCTTTCTTCCCGGTATTACAGGGGAGGATTCCGGGTTGCAGCATCTTATCTGCTATTTTCCATCATTACGGTTTTATTTCGCAAATATGCATTGGGGACAGAATACTCCTGGCTGGAATGGGGGCACAAAATCCTCTCCTTTTCCGCCATTCCGTACGGATGGTACATTGAGATGTGGATCGGCCTCTTTTTATTGACACCCTTTCTCAATATTCTTTATCGTCATATTCCCAATCAAAAGCAGAAACTCGTATTGTTGGGAACTCTGTTCCTGATAACCGCCCTGCCCGATTGGACGAACCGTTACGGGTTGCATCTGGTTCCCGAATTCTGGGTAAACTGTTTTCCTCTGTTCTTTTACTTTGCGGGAGCTTATATCCGAGAATACCAGCCTTCAATATCAAAAATATGGGGGGGGGTGGCCATTTTTGGTTTTTGCCTTCTCGCCCCTCTTTTCAACACGTTCTTTGTCAAAAACCACTCCATGATACAAATTGCCGGAGATCCGTCCGGAATTTTCGGAAGCGTCATATCCATTCTCTTCTTTCTTATATACTACACATGGAATACGAATTGCCTGCCTGCAAAAAAAATGCTGGCAGGCATCTCAAAAGCCTCTCTTGACATGTACTTATGCTGCTATATTTTCGATGCGCTTCTTTACCCGACCTTCAGGGATTTATGGAAATGGAACGGCCCGGCTCAAGCCGGATGGTATTTCCCCGTCATTGTTCCGACGCTCTTCCTGTGTTCCTTTACGACGGCATGGCTGAAAGAAAAAATCCTGAAATTTTGACTCCATGTTTTTCGAACTTTCCAAACTTCTGAATTTCTTTCTTTTTCCGGTAACGTGGATTGTAGCGCTCTTGATTGGAAGCATGGCATTGCGCAAGTATCCATGGGTGCGGAAGCTATGCCTGTGGGGCAGCGCCGTGTTGTTTCTGGTGTTTACCAACGGCCCTCTGTTCGATCTGGCTAAATCTTCCATGATTGAGGAATACCGCTTTCCCCACTGGGAAGAAGGCAAAATCTACCGCGTTGCCATCGTCATGGGAGGTTTTGCCGGAATGAACAAGGAACGAGGCATCCTTCAGTACGAACAAAACCGGGCAGATCGCCTTTGGGAAGCCGTACGATTGTTCCGAACAGGAAAAGTGAACCGCATTCTAATTACCGGAGATCCCTCTTCAAGCCTGAAACCTGACGGGAGTAGCATGGACACTGAGTTTTTGCGCTACATGCAGGAGCATGGCATACCCCCGGATATCTTTCTGCTGGAACAGCAGGCGCGCAACTCCAAAGAAAACGCCGCTTATTCCGTCGCTATGCTATCTTCCCTAGGCATTCCGGACAGGGATTGCCTGCTTATCACGTCCGCAACACATATGGAGCGTGCACGGGGCTGTTTTTCCGCTCTGGGCTGGCACCCGGACTGGTTTCCCGTAGGCCTCACGACACCTTCGGCCTCCCTGAACTGCCGCTCTTTTTATCCCTCATGGGAAATTGCCATAAAATGGCAGGAATTATTTAACGAATGGATGGGCAAGATCATTTATCGTCTGGCAGGGTACACAGAATAAGAAATTTGACTATAAGGAAAGATTCGGGATAAAGACTTATCTGCATTCTAATATCAACGTGAACATCCTTGATTCCGAAGACGGCTCTTTTCATTATATCGCATTCATCCTCAGTAAACTGACTTATATAGACCCCTTAAAATTGAAAAACTTTCCTGCCAAATGGCATCGTTCAGGAACAACATTCACCTCTTGAACAGTAAATAGAAAATACATCATTTTTTGTCATAAGTTGAACATTCTGACGAAATTTCTTTCTCATATTGAAGTTACACTTGCTAAAAATAAAAAATAGGGCATGATGCCTTCACATTTTAATTATGCAACAAAAAAATATTATTGCTCTATGTGCGGCCATGGCCGCTTTCTCCGGTCAGGCTTTTGCCGATATTCAGCTCCCACTGAGTGTTTTGGACATTAATAATAATGTGAAGGCATTATCGACACAACTGGGTACGGGTTATGCCACTAAATACATCAGCCGCGGCCTAGCGTTCCAAAATTCCGGTAGCGACAATACCATTCCCCTAGAAATTGTCAGCTCCTATAAAATGAACAGCAAATACTCTCTGTTCGCAGGCTTAAAATATCAGTGGCTAACCGATAACGGCCTAGATCATGACAAATCCGGGATTTGCGATGAGGGAACCGGCATTCTGGGTGTCAGTCGCAAGTTCGGAAAATCCACAACAGCAGCGTTCAGCTATCAATTCGTGCACGGCGGTGTCCCCGGAACATTTAACATACACCGTGCGGGCACCCCCAATTTCCCAGCTTTCAACCATACACATCCGGAAGAACACAGCTTCGTTCTGGACATTCACCATGACTTCGGCAAAGGGCTGGAAAACTTCTTCTGGGACTGCCGCGTACAATATACGTTCCGCTGGATGACTGGCTGGTGGTTCACCAATACTCTGGGGTACAGGTATGACGTCAACAAATCCACCTCCGTCATCGTGGCGGGCACCTGGAACGCCACTGCCGGCTATTTTGACAGCAATTCCCTGAACGCCAATGGAACCCAGGGCATTTCCCTGACGGTTTCCACCCCTGTCAAGGCCACGAAAGACCTGACCGTGACTCCGTTCGTGGGTACGGTCTGGCTCGGCAACGGCGGCCTGGCGGCCAACCACCGCGGCGCTTCCGCCCGTTTCCCTTACAGGGAGCCCTCCAAGGTTTACCGCAATTTCACCTTCGTCGCCGGGGTAGGAGTTGCCTACACCTTCTAACAATCTGACTGTCATTCACTCAACCAACGCAAGCTCCGGCATGTGCCATCAATCATGCCGGAGCTTTTCTTAACTCCCCATGCCCCTGTCCGCCGTTTTCCACACTTCCTCCATTCAGAAGCAAGTGGCCGCCCTGAGCGACGCATTCGCCATCGCAGGAGAATTCCTCCATTGCGACGTCATTAACAGCGGCCATATCAACATGACCTTCCGGGCCACCTACAGGAAGCCGGACGGCACCACCCGCCGCTACATCTTCCAGCGCGTGAACGATGCCGTGTTCCCATGCCCCAAGGATGTCATGCACAACGTGGAAAAGGTAACCAACCACATCCGCTGGAAAATGCTCCGGGTGCTGAAAACGCCCTTCCGCCAGACGCTGAACCTGTACTCCGCGCGGGGCGGCCGCAAATACCTGGAAATTCCCGGTTCCGGCTTCTGGCGCTGCTACAACTGCATAGAAAACACCCACACGTTCGACGTGGCGGACCATCCCCGCCAGGCTTACGAAGCAGCCCGCGCTTTCGGCGCTTTCCAACAGCTCCTGTGTGACATGAATCCGGAGGACATCCATGAAACCATTCCGTTCTTCCACCATACCCGCAGACGCTTTGACCATTTGGAAAAAGCCGCGGCAGCAGACTCCCACGGACGGCTGAATACCTGCCGCAAGGAGCTGGACTTCATCCGCCGCCGTGAACGTTATGTGGACGTGCTGCTGGATCTCCAGGAACGGGGGGAACTCCCCGTCAGAATCGTCCACAACGACACGAAAATCAACAACGTGATGCTGGACAGGGAGACGGACAAGGCTGTCTGCGTCATTGACCTGGACACCGTCATGCCCGGGAGCGTCCTGTACGATTTCGGAGACATGGTACGCACCATGACCTCCCCTGCAGCGGAAGATGAAGAAAATCTGGATAAAACCTTCCTGCGCATGCCCATGTTCGAGGCCGTCGTCAAGGGATACCTGGAGGCCTCCAGAGAATTCATCACACCGCAGGAAGTCTCCAAACTCGCTTTTTCCGGTCTGCTCATCACGCTGGAAACGGGAATCCGCTTCCTGACAGACTACCTGGAAGGGGACGTTTATTTCAAAACGAAAAAAGAACGGCACAACCTGCACCGGGCCCGCACCCAGCTCAGGCTGGTGGAAAGCATGGAAGAGCAAATGCCTGAAATGGAAGAATGCGTCCGGAAATGCTTCCAGACTGTTAACGGCTGAGAGGGCATGACCGGCATCACCCCAATTTTATGATAGTACCGGAACGCGGGCTGGTGCTATACTGCGGGGCATGTTAAAAAATATTTCTCCCCTCATCAGCCCTTCCCTGCTGAAAATTCTTGCGGAAATGGGGCATGGCGACGAAATCGTCTTTTCAGACTCCCACTTCCCCGGCCATACCTTCAACCCTACGGTGCTGAGGGCGGACGGACTGGGAGCGGATGCCCTGCTGGCTGCCGTCATCCCCCTCTTTGAACTGGATGCCTACGCAACGCCCGTCATCATGATGGCCCCGGTTCCGGGGGACTCTCTGGACCCTGCGGTGGAAGCCAAATACCGCAAGGCGCTGAACTATGACGGGGAAATTGAGCAAATGGAGCGCTACGCTTTTTATGAACGGGCCAAAAAGGCCTATGCCGTTGTTATTACCGGGGAAACGGCCAAATACGGCAACATCATCCTGAAAAAAGGCGTTACCCCTCTTTCCTGACCATTGGCCGCCAGACAGACCTTCCATGCAGTACGATTTTGACGAAGTAATTGAGCGCCGCGGCACCGGAGCCCTGAAATATGAAGCGCTGCTTCCCCGCTGGGGCCGGGACGACCTGATTCCCCTGTGGGTGGCAGACATGGACTTCAGGACGCCCCCCTTCATCATGGAAGCTATCCGACGCCGCTGCGAGCACGAAATCCTGGGATATACCGTCAAGCCCCGCGCTTTCTTTGAAGCCATCAGGGACTGGGTGGACCGACGCCACGGGTGGAAGGTGAACGCCTCGGAAATAGGCTTCGCTCCGGGCATTGTTCCCGGCATTTCCAGCGCCATCCAATGCTTTACGGAACCGGGGGACAAAATCATGATCCAGCCTCCGGTGTACCACCCCTTTGCCATGATCATCCGGGAAAACGGCCGGGAAATCGTCAACAATCCCCTCATTCTGGAAAACGGCCGCTACCGCATGGACTTCAACCACATGCAGGAAGCCGTGCATGGCTGCCGCATGTTCATCCTGTGCAATCCCCACAACCCCGGAGGCCGCGTATGGAGTCCGGAGGAATTGCGCCGCGTGGCTGAAATCTGTACGGCAAACGGCACGCTGGTCGTTTCTGATGAAATCCATGCGGATCTGACCCTTCCCGGCCGCAGGCACACCGTATTCGCCACCGTTTCCGAACAGGCCCGCATGAACTCCGTCACCTACATGGCGCCCAGCAAGACCTTCAACGTGCCCGGCCTGGGCAGTTCCTACGTGATTTGCCAGAATCCGGACCTGTTCGCGAAATACCAGGACTTTGTCAGCGGCAGGGAGCTTGCGGAAGGGCACGTTTTCGCGTACGACGGGCTCATCAGCGCCTATTCAGGCCCGGAAGGGGAGGAATGGCTGGCCCAGGCGCTGGACTACATTCAGGAAAACATCCGCTTCATTGACGCGGAACTGCGCCGCCGCATGCCCAAAATCAAGGCCATCATGCCGGATGCCTCCTACCTGGTCTTTCTGGACTGCCGGGAACTGAACCTTTCCCAGAAGGAACTGGTGGCGTTTTTTGTGGACGGCGCGCGCCTGGCTCTCAACGACGGTTCCATCTTCGGCAAGGAAGGGGAAGGCTTCATGCGCCTGAACGCGGGATGTCCCCGCTCGATTCTGGAACGGGCGCTCAGCCAGCTGGAGGAAGCCTATGAAAACCGCGGCTTCCGGCAACAACAATCACAAAATTAAAGACACGCCTCACGCTCCCCGGCAATGGAATTCATTTCCGGAACCATGCATTGGGGGAATTTTCCAGGGGACATCCGGCCCCGCCGTATTTTCTCCTGTTGAGCCCCTTGCGGAGAAGGCTGCGGCGCGGTGGAAAGGGAATATCCGCACACCCCCTTCCGCCGTTTCGCCCGCGGCCCCCCTTACTTTCCCATCCCATGCTGAAAAACACGCCCGGGATGCCGCCATGACTTTACTTGCAAAACGGCAGGAAAGGAGTATCGTCCCCCGCATGTACTATATCACCACGGCCATTGACTACACCAACGGACCGCCCCACATCGGGCACGCTTATGAAAAAGTCCTGGCGGACGTTCTCGCGCGCTGGCACCGGATGAAGGGGGAGGAAGTCTATTTCCTGACCGGGGTGGACCAGCATGGGCAGAAAGTGCAGCAGACGGCTGAAAAGCTGGGCATTACGCCGCAGGAGCATGTCAACAATATCACGGGGCAATTCCTGGCGCTGTGGGACCGCCTGGGAATCAGCAATGACGGATGGGCCTCCACGACGGATCCGCGCCACAAGGCCTGCGTGCAGAAAATCCTGACGGACCTGAAGGATAAGGGCCAGCTTTACAAAAAATCCTACAAGGGATTCTACTCCGTGCGCCAGGAACAGTTCCTGACGGACAAGGAACGGGACGCGGAAGGCAACTTCGGCCCGGAATGGGGGGAAGTGGTGGAACTGGAGGAAGAAAACTGGTATTTCCGCCTGACCGACCATGTGGAATGGATGAAGCAGTTCGTGGAAAAGAGCAGTGATTTTGTCCTTCCGTCCTTCCGCAAGGCGGAAGTGCTCAACGCCATTGACTTTGACTCGGACCTCTGCATTTCCCGCCCCAAGAGCCGCCTTTCCTGGGGAATCGAATTCCCGTTCGACCCCGAATTCGTCACCTACGTCTGGTTTGACGCCCTGATCAACTACATTTCCTTCGCCGGCTACCTGGCGGAGCCGGACAGCGGCCTGCCGGATTTTGCCAAGCTCTGGCCCGCGGACTGCGAAGTCATCGGCAAAGACATCCTGGTGCCCGCCCACGGCGTGTACTGGCCCGCCATGCTGCATGCCATGGGCTTCTCCGACGAGGAAATGCCCACCCTGCTCGTGCACGGCTGGTGGAACATCAACGGGGAAAAAATGTCCAAGTCCATCGGCAACGTGGTGGACCCCAACCTGTTGGCGGAACAGTTCGGCCCGGAACCCGTGCGCTATTACCTGGTGCGGGACATCACCACCGGGAAGGACGCCAACTTTGATGCGGACCGCCTGGTCATGCTGTACAATACGGAGCTGGCCAACGACCTCGGCAACCTGTGCAACCGCTCCATCAATATGACGCGCCGCTATTGCGATTCCGTTATCTCCGGCGCGGAGGCATATGATGACGAAGCCTCCAGGGCCCTGCGCGCCACCATGGACCAGGCCGTCACCCTGTTTTCCAAATACATGGACGACAACATGGTCTCCGATGCCCTGGCGGCCCTGAACGCCCAGGTTTCCGTCTGCAACGCGTACATTGAGCAGCAGCAGCCCTGGCAGCTGGCCAAGGATGAAGCCTCCGCCCCGCGCCTCCGCTGCGTGCTGCGCCATTTGCTGGAATGCTGCGCCCAGACGGGCTATCTCATCGGCTGCGTCCTCCCTGACGCCTCCGCCCGCATTCTGGACCAGCTCAACGCCGGGGACCTGTTCCGGAGCCTTACGCCGGCCGCGCTGGAGTGGGGAATCCTCCCCGCAGGGCACCGCATCAATGAGCCCGCCCCCGTCTTTCCCCGCATTCTTTCGGATGAGGAAAAGGCCAAACTGGCTGAAAAAGCGGCCAGGGCGGCAAAAAAACAAGGCTGATTCCCGTGAACTCCCCCGCATCCTTCGTCAAATCCCTGCTGGCCCAATGCTGCCTGGGCGGCATTTGCGAGTGGGTGGTCTGCCCCGGCGCGCGCAACATGGCGCTGCTTCAGGTGCTGGCTGCCGCGGAGGATCTGGTGAAATGGACTCACTTTGACGAACGGTCCGCCGCCTTCTTTGCGCTGGGCCGCATTCAGGATATGGGGCTGCCCGTGGCCGTGGTCACTACCTCCGGAACGGCAGCGGCGGAACTGCTCCCCGCCGTGGTGGAGGCCTACTACCAGCGCCGCCCCCTGCTCCTGCTCACGGCGGACCGCCCGGCGGCCTGCCGGGGTTCCGCCGCACCCCAAGCCATCGAACAGGCGGATCTGTTCGGCATTTACGCACCCACAATTGACCTGGAAACGCCGGAAAGCCTGCCGGAAGACATTCTGCAAGACTGGGATTACGCCTCCCCCCTCCACATCAACGTGTGCCTGCCGGACCCGGACCCTGCCTGGAACCCCGGCA
>ULVX01025861.1_pt1 | contig 10733 bp, 3 predicted proteins | sample 1959811 | NCBI WGS metagenome assembly ULVX01 (sample SAMEA4835797, study PRJEB28245) | human gut metagenome | biome: gut microbiome; material: fecal sample | place: Denmark | collected 2008
CCGGACAACGGGGTCAGATCCACGGAGGTAAGTTTATTGCAGTTATACAGCAAGTAGTTTGCGGATGTTCTATTTATATCATTCTTAAATACGTCCTTACCGAAGTAAATCAGATAGTAACATCCACTAAAAGTAATATCATAAACCTTACTTTCTCCAATGCTCCAGTACGCCACCAAGCAAGAGGTAGAGGCCATGCAGGAAGTGACATCCCCGCAGTTCCTTACCTCCACTTGATACAACCCGTCATCCCCATAGGTGTGTGGATAAGACTTGGATCCAGTACCCGAGGCGTTTTCCGTCATACCGTCGCCCCAGTCTATTATGTAATCTGCCGTAGTGGATTTTACGCTTATCGAGCAGGAGGGGCCCGTTAGCATCATCTGTATGTTGCCGTTCTCCTCGGGCTTTATGGCTATGGGGTTGATGTTCATATACACGTTCACGCTCATGGCTGACGTGCCAACGTTCACCGTTCCCTTGGCATCGTAATGATCCGGATGGATCACCTCGTAATCGTACGATCCCTTCGTCAGTTGCAAGATACACTCGCCGTATAAATTGGTCTCCTTCGACTTGCCATCACAAGTTACGGTAGCCCCAGTGACAATCGCCCCAAACTGCCCCTTCACCACAAACTTCACATCCACCACCGCGTACACATCCAGCGTATGGCTCGTGTCATTCGTGATAGCTGGGAAATCAAACGTGTTGCTTCCGTAGCCCAACGCTGATACGGTTCCTTTCATCGCCTCGCCACCACGGATATAGACGTATCCGTTCGCGTCGGTCGTGTAGCTCTTGGTATCGGTGGTGATCATGGCTCCGGATAGATAGACGGATTGGCCGTAGACCTTTACCCTGATGGTACGCAAGGGGATGTATGTGATCGTATAGTCCTGCGTACGGGTTCCGGACACGAGATAATCGGCGGTGAAATCCTTGTGGTTGTCGCACTTGAAAACGATGGGGATCACGGAATCATCGTCCGCCGTCACCTTGTAGGTGTACTCGTTCACCTTCTCGTACTCATAATCCCCGCATTCGAACACGGCGTTGGTAATCGTCTTGGATTGGGAGGATCGGAACACGAATGTCGTGATAGTCGGCGGTAAGAGCGTCGTATAGGTAATCTCCAGTTCCGGAAAAGCCGCCCGGCACTTGGCTAGCTTATCGCTGGTAGCGGATATGGCGTGGAATTTGCCCGTTATGACGGCGGTCTGTACGTTATTGCCGTTCTCGTCGATACCGCCGATCCTTATCAATTTATAGAGGTCGTTCAGGTTCGGGGCGGAGGCGTTGATGTCGATAAGACGGATACGGTTCAACACCGGGTTCTTGATGCCCAGACAGCGGGATATGAGATAGAACACGTTGATCCCCGTATCCTCGCAAACGATCGTCGTAAGCCTCTCCACCCCCGCTATTTCGAAATAAGCGTCCGTAAGCTTGGATTGGTTACGGAGGGTTAAGCCCGTGAGGGTAGCCGGGAGATACAACTTGGACAGGATACCGGCTGCCGGCAATACCACGGAGGTGATGGAAGTGCCTTGGGCATAGACCTCCTCCATGTTCTCGCATCCGGAGATATCCACCGCCTGCCTCAAATTTGGGCAGTTACGGATGTCCAGCTTGCGGAGCATGTTGTTCGTGCCGATCGAGAGCACGGTAAGGTTCGTGTTCTGATAGCCCGACATGCCGCTACCGATCAACAACTCTGAGAGGCGAGTAGCCTTGGATACGTCGATCGTACCGGCGTACAACCCCGACATATCCCCCAGTGACTTTACCCGGCTCGCCCCATAGATGATCGTCTCGGTGTCATTGAACACGATGTCGGGGGCCTCGATCAATACCGGCACGTCCTTGTAGGTACGTTGCCCCACCATGTAGGAACCGTACTTTACACGGGTATACTGATCGGCGTACGGGATGATCGTCATGTTGGCCGACGGGGACACGCCCGTCCATTCCCGGGGCGTATAGAGACGCAAGGTCGCGAAATCCGAGAGGAAACTGCCAGCCGTATACTTACTGTCTATATAAAGGAAGCGGTTATACGTCCACCACTTACGGTTCTCGATACGGGAGCCTTGGGCGGCGTACAGGTAAGAGCCGTTGCCCTCCTCTATCAGCGGGTCGATATACTTGAAACGACCGTCGGCGTTGTAGATCGCCTCGCACCATTTGTCCGATTGCTCGCCGTTCAGCACGGACATGATCAAGTCGTACGAGAGCAATCCGCGGGTACGGATATCCTTGTACATCGCCTCGATCTCGGATGGGAAACATTTCTCTAGGTTGTTCCACAACACGCTACTCTCACCGTTCCAGACGTTTAGCGTGCCTATCTTGTCGTGATACTCTATATTGTATCCGAAAGCGATCAATCCCTCGTTGTTCAGGCCGAAACAGGTATCGTTGTCGTAAAAGATGAAGATCCATTTCCCCTCCTCATGGAAATAGGTAAGGAACATGTTCTTCGCCCGCTGGTCCACCATACCGAACAACTCGGTGATAAGGTAGTAGGCGATCAGGTTATCGAGGTTGAAATGATTTCGAACCTCGTTCTTGAATTTCTCCAAGTTATCCTTGGTAGATACGACCCATGAGGTAACGGCCATGAGCTTCTCCGGCTTGCGGGTGCCCGCCTCGTACTCGGCGTTGATAGCGTCATCGTCCGGATAGCGGGACTCGAAGTCGTTCATCCAGTCCGTCCCGGAGAAATCGGCGGACTTGAAGAGGCAACGATCGGAGGTATTGTTCGAGAACTCCCAGCTCTCGTCACCCTCGGAGAAACCGAAGGTGTCGGCGGTGGACTTATCGTTATTGAAATTATATTTACCCACGAACTCCAGCGTATCACTTGCCGTCTCACGGTGGAAGATGGCTATCGGATAGCCGTCTACCGTGGTGCGGACCTCCTTGTTCGTCTTTTGGGGCGGGGTGGTAAGCCCCATTTCTATCAATAGGGAATTGATGACCTTGGCCATACCCGTGTTGTGCGTACCGGAAGACTCGGCGAAATCAGCCTTGACACAGAAGGCGTTTACGGGAATGCTATTCGCCCGTAGCGCGTATGTCGGCGATGTCCTTCCGCTCTCCGTGTAGGTAATGTCTGCCTTGAACTTGAACTTCCAGTTCTTCCTCGGATAATATTGGGAGGAGGTACCTTGCACGTCATTCTGGACGTTCTCGCAAGAGAAAGAGCGCCCGGGTTCTTGCAAGTCCGTAAAATAGACCTTGTTTGTTTTCTTATCGCCTTTATAAGTAGGCAACGGCCCCTCGAAGATCAAGCAAGGCAATCGCTCCAACACCTTTTGATAGGTGATATCCCCATAATCATTATATACTTGGTTCCGGTTGTAGATAGCCAGCGCCTTGTCGTAATCGTCCAGATCGCCTATGAAGTTATCGAGCATCTGGTATTGGTTCAAGTCGTTATCGTAGACACGGATGTTATACAGGTCGATCGTACAGCCCTCGCTACCGATCATGATATCCTGCGGAACCTTCTGCTGGAAATTATCCTCCGACGGATATTGCGCCGCCCCGGACATGATGCCGTTGATATAGATGTATATCAAACGGTTTAGCGTGCGTTTCTCAACCACGAGGGAGATGCGAACCCTCTCCTCCTCCTTGAACCGGGTGTCGATCGTGGTCTGCTCAGATGAGAACACCGCTTTCTGGGAAGATATCTGAAGGCCGATCCCCCCGTTCACGCACTCGATAGCGATAGCCTCGTAATCGGTCACGTCACGGGTGTAGAACTCGAACTCGATGGTCTTACCCGTGGCCCGGAAGTCATCCTTGAATATCTTCAGCGGGATACGCACACGAGCGTCACCCGAGACACGGAGGGAGGTGCTATCCCGTTCCGAGATCCAGCCGTTCGTCTTGAAGTTGAAGCCGGTCAGATCCGCGGATATATCCCCGTATTTCCACTCGTTACGGTTATTGTCGTTGTTGCTCCGGTTCTGAGAGGTCAGCCAGAGTTGCAGGTTCGCCTTCTCCGGCTCCACGATAACCTCGGCGGGGGATACGGTGAGCGTAAAGGTCCGGGAGGCCGACCCGCTGGATATCTTCAGGGAGAGATCTCCCGACTGGGGAATACGGTAATTCCACTCGTGCAAGGTGCGGTCTACGCTCTGCGTGGATACCGTGGCGTTGTTGGCCGATAGCGTAACCTCCGATAGCGAGGAGTCCGGCGTATAGACCACGAAGGGGATCGTGAGCCGGTCGTATTGCCGCGCGGCGGTCTGGGCGAAAGAAGAGGCCACGATAGGCGTGTTATCCCCCTCCACGATACAGATAAGGTCGTTGGTAAGCGTGTTGCTCCGGATCAGCTCCTCGTTGATAAGGGCCGTCATGTAGACTTGGAGCGAGTGCGCCCCATGCGTCTGCCTAGGGATCACGTAGGTCAATTGCCGGTTCGAGGCACTGGTCTCCACCGTTCCCAACTCCTTCCCGTCCAGTACAAAATGCACCGTCTTGTTGATAGCCCCCACGGGCGTATAGCGATACACGATCTCCCCGGAATAGACGAGCGCCGGGTCTATGGAGGAGGATATGGACATGGATATCACCTCAATCGTATAGGATAGGGAACGTGACGATCCCGTGCTATCCTTCACGGTTACCCTTACCGTGTTGGAGCCGGTGATCAAGTGTTCCGTCGGATCGAAATAATTATTGCCCTGCGAGATGGATATCATGCCTACCTTCTGGCTGTTCACGGTGTAAGTGGCCGTTCCCGGCCCGGTCTCGGAACCGTCATCTTGATAGACGCTCGTGAAATTGTATCCCACGGTGACGGCGGCTCCCTCTACCGTGGTGATGAGCGTATCGGTGACGCTCACGAGTTTCATGGTCACACCGCCACCACCACCTCCTCCTCCGATCTCGGAGAGGTTCTTCACCGTCCAGAGCGAGCTTCCGGCCTCTTGCACCAGCACACGGGACTCGTCCGGATCTTGGTCTACGATATCATCCACGTTGGTAAGTTCGCCCAGCGAGCTAGCCCCGCCGCCACCGCTTCCGGAGCCTACTGAAATAGGGTCCGATACGACAATGCCCCCGGAGGTAAGATACAGCTTACCGTCTTTCGAGTAGCCGTTATCCACCTTATTTTCCAGCAATTTCTTGATCGCCTCCAGCTCCTTGGCATAATCCCCGTCCAATTTACCGAGCAGGTCTTTCAGCCGGACCTTCACGTAAGAGACGTTAAGACCTTTCTCCTCCAAGGCCGGCAAAGAGTTTACGAAATCCATGCTCTCCGCTACACGGAGATCCTCTACGCTAAGGGAACCCGCCTCTATAGCGTTCTTTATGATCGGGGTTAAAGTCTCGACCAGTTCTTTAATTTCTTCGAGAGTATATGCCATGGGATCAAGATTGCTTATAGGGTTACAGTCTCGTTAAATATCCTGTCGAAGGCGTTTTGCACCTTCGTATACGCGCTTATCCATTCCTCTCCGGTAAGGCTGTCCGGGGATTCTTGGAAGAAAGAGAGCCTTTTGTTACGATCAGCGGACGCGTATCCGATACGGGTACCGGCATCGTATATGTAGGCATCTATATGCTGGAATGGCTCGCTTTCCTTACGGGACGCCTCTATCTTTACGAAACCCGTGGAAGATAGGGCTTCCGTCAAGGACTTATTGATTGTCGTTGTTTCCATTTTTCTTTGTTTTAGGGGTTAGTAACTCGTTCATGGCATTTTTCAAGGGGGCGATAAAGGATGATCCCATGATGATATCCTTGACGGACTCAGCCATAGGTCTCGGAACATCGATAGCTTCCTTGCTGTAGTATATCTTCTTTCCGAAATCAGAGACAGCGATATCCGCCGTACGTCCATAGACCAAGTTTCCTACCTCTTTTGTCAAGTCTATAACTACGGGATCGCCTTCTACCGTAGCGTTAATACTTACTTTACTGAAATCTACTTTCATGTTTTTATATATTAAAATTAAACACCTTGCAATAAATGACCATTATCATCGGTAACTCCAACGATTATTCCTCCTCTAACACGAATACGGACATTATCCAGATCATAAGTAGCAGGATCGAAACTTATGCCCTCATAATAATTATAAGAATTACCAAGGCCGAGGTTATAAGCGAAACGAAACGCCCCAGCCGCCAACGTACCGGTAATGGTAGTGCCCGTGGTTTTAGTGCTTCCCGAGAAGTAGCCCGCAAACTTAGATCCTGTAGGAGGGAAATTCGATCCATAACCGTCTACAGATCCATATATGGCTACGCCAAAAGTGTTGCATATACCAGATATACACGCATGGGTATCAGCGGAATTGCTCCAAGCCCCTACCATGGTTTTACAACTTGTTCCGGTATTGTATGTATATCCTCCCCCTACTGTCAGCCTAAAGGAGGTATTACCGAAATAGTCAGATCCAGTCCAGTTAAGACCATTATAACTATTCAAGGAGAACGCACCGATACTCAAGGTACTGCCTACGACAAGGTCTTTAACGTTTATCAAGTCCGCTTGAATATACCCTCCCGCTATAAGCGTCTGTCCGTTTATTATCACGCTCGCCAATTTGTTCGCTCCCACACTGGCGCAACCTGTAAGTTTTCCTGTTAATTCCGCTTGAAGGGCTTTGGCCAGGTCTTCTTTTGTGATAGACCCACTTTTCGTATAACCTAAAAGAGTGTTGTTTAAGGTAGTCAGATTGACCTTGTTCGATATTTCTTGACTTAATGCCCAAGACAGATCATCGGATGAGACGCCGTCTTTCCACGCCATCGATCCTAGATCACCTGAGTTAACCTTGTTCTTGATCGTATTCTGGGTGCTTAGGTCAAACATGGAAAATGTCACGAAACCGTTCAAATTGAGTCGGCTAGCGTTTATCTTGATCGTCTCCGCCGTCTGGTTGATGCTCGATATGATACTATCCTTAGACACCTTCAAATTTATATTCTCCGCGTTCACCTTGATAGCCGCCTCCATTTCGGTTTTCAGCCCGGATACGTCGGTTTTCTTGGCGTACAGTGTCAAGCTCTCATCCACACCGTCCAGCTTTAAGCCTAGGCTTGTCACTGTCTGGTTTATGCTGTCGGTCTTGTCAACATACAAGGATAACGTGCTGGTCGTATTATCCAATACCACCCCAATGTCCGTCACCGTGCCGTTCAACGTGTCGATCTTTTGGGCGTACATGCCGATCTTCTCGTCCGTCTGCAGAAAGAGGGTGGACATCTCCAACCGTAGATCCGCCACGGGATGCGTGGACATCTGGACGTTGTAGATATATATTTCCCCCGTGAAATTCAAGATGAAATCACCGGTTCCGTTCCATTTGCCGGAAAATTCCTCTTGAACGAAGGTATCCGTAATCGCCAACGGTTTGCTTACGTAAAGCCCCTGTCCGGAGAATCCGGACGTTAACGTACCGGCGGTCTTTACCATGTACATGAACGATACGTAATAGCTAGGCCATACCTTCGTCCCGTCGGGCATCTCCAGTTGGCCGTCCGGTTTGTTCTTCAGGTAGGAGTTTAATTGCTTTACTCCCGAGTTCTTGATATAAAGGGCCTTGCGGCTGGATACCTCCACGATTCCTGTAACCTTATCCTTCTCAGCGTAGAAGGAATCGTTCACGGCCATGAAACGCTCCTTCACCGTGAATAGCGACACGTCGTTACCGAGTACCCATCCTACCGTATCAGCGGAGAAAGAGGCGTTCGTGAGGCAATTATCCTTCTCCGATAGCTCGTAGCGCACGGAAGACATCTCGCTGGAAAGCCTGCCTTCCACGATCTCGAACTTGGTCTTCACGTTCTCCCCCGTATCGAGCATGAACTGCCCACGGGCGTAAAGATTCTCCACGTACGCCCCGTCACCGTCCAACCTTCCGAAATAGGGCGTGACCAGACCGTTCATGTTCCCGATACGTACCTTCACGCAGTTTTCCGGATCGGTCTTCATCCCACGGATCACGTCCATGTAGGGCGTGCCGAACTCATCCACCGTGGTGATCTTCATGATGCCGCTGCGGGTGGAGTTATCCGGATTGTCCACACGACAAAGGGTATCCCTTTTGGCTATGTCCGACAGATTTCCAACGAAATTCGTGAAACGGAGCCAGTCCAGACGGTTCTCGCCGTCGGAGAGGTCCCCTACGGCCACTTCCACCACCTTCAGCTCGTACGACTTGGTCATCTTGTAGTCGTTCTGCAAGGTAGGATCGCCTTGAAACTGCTGTACCATGAGGATATCGCCTTCCCGGAACGGGTTGTACAACCTGCCTCCGTCGGTATCCAAGTAGATCCGACCGGTCTCCGGGTCATAATGATCCACCTCCATCATTCCGGCGAAGATGCGGTTATCATTCTCGCCAAGCAGTTGCGAGACCACGAACGTATATACTTTAAGCTCGTTACGTACCGAGATCGAATCGATCTCCAGCTTGTATTTAGTCTCCTCCACACCGGCGGCGTTCGTCACCTTGTAAGGCGCTATCATGAATCCCGTCCCGTTCGGGAAACCGGAGGCGAATGTAGGAGAGGAAAGGGAACCGGCGAACATGGAGTCATGCTTCACCTTCAAGTCCTTCACCCATGCCGTGCCGTCGGCGAACAGGCGGAAACCGTTCTCGTGCTTGAAACTATCTGCGTCACGGTCTGAGTAGATGGAGGATTCCAGCCCGCTTAAGATTATGTCTTTTTCGAAAGTGATGTTACCATGCGCCGTATCATCTATATCTTTTCTTAAAAAGCGATCATCAAGTGCGGATATAGGCTTTAGTATCTCCTTCAAGGCTCTAAGAGCCGTGAAAGCGTTCTCATCGGACGGCTCTGTCAGATCATCTAATTTTATATGATAGAAATCGTCTCCCGGTCCACCCGATCCTCCTGCTCCGTTGACGATAGCCCTCCAAGTCTCTCCAAGTTCGCTTATGATGCCGTTCCTTATCGTGTCATGTATTACACCAAAAGACGTAACGGATGCTTTCGGGTTATGCGGATCAAAGGCCGGGAATAATACCCCCTCGCCAAGCTCTTGCCGTGGGAGCTCAGCTAAGCGAGGGGGAAAAATAAAATCCGGCGAGGAGAGGTTTGGAACCGTTAGATTATCCGGAAGCTCTTTCTCGTTACGGATAAGGTTCAGGTACCTCGAGATCTCCGAGAGTCGGTACGTGAACGTATAGGAGCTCGGGAGATCGTTGGAGGTGTAGGTGGCGTCGCTCTCGGTGACGATTATTCTCCGGATCATGGACGCCTCGTATATATACTTGGCCCGGCTGGGGAAAAAATCCAGCAACCAACGGCGGGAGTAATCATCGAGGAATCCCGTGTTCTTAACGAACTTACGATCGGTCTCCACGTCATACTCGGACAGGTTCTCGTCCAGTTCCGCTATCAGGTGGCCATGCTCTGCCTGCAGACGGTTCACCCCATGGGCACGGAAGGTGTCCATACCGCCCAGACTGTTCTCGAAAAGGAACCATTGCTCGTCCTCGGAATGGATATCCGTGAATTTATAGAATTGCGATACGCTCAGTCTCGCTCCGCCGGCCTCGGCGTAAACCTCGAGATAGCTGGGGTACTTGTTCCCGAATAGCTTGGCTACGATCGCGTATTGGAGATTGAGTGTCACGCACTCGCCGGCGGTCATTCCCTTCAAGGAGGTCGTGCTCGACGAGTTGTCCGGGAACGTGGCCTTGGCCTTCACCGTGCAGTCCGATATGGCGTAGTAGGTCAACCACTCCGGTGAGTAATAGGTCACCTCCTTGACCTTTGGCTGCCACGTGAGGAAGTGGGACTTCAACCAGTTTCCCGGCGTGTCTGCCAGATCCGCTATCCCGCACCGGATCGCCCGGAACGAGTGGGAGGTCCCGTCTATCGTGGCCGTGAAATCGGCGAATATGGTATTTTGGGAATAGATCTCTTGGGCCGTGTCCAAAGTATAGCTCAATTGGCTTTCCACCACCTCTCTCACGTCGATCGTGACCATCTTGTCCGGCCCGGGCTCGTAGCTTTGCTCGAGCAAGGTGGCCGTTCCTTTCTTCAAGATGAAAGAGACGGCCTCTTTTGCCCCCAATACAAATTTCCTCATGTTCCCGGACAGGCTCAGAGCGTCTGGTTTGTCTATGATCGTTGCCATTTGCGATTATTTTACCCCCAAAAGTATGGCTGTCGGATGGTCCGATAAAGGACAGTTACCGGGTCACGGGCTCGAGCCACACGGTCAGGGTACCGTCCTCCGGATCGGTCGGCCCGGATGCGGAGCCACGGCTATAGAATTGCACGGGATAAGTGGCTTGATGGTATTTCCCGCCCTGCACGTATTGGTATGCGCTGGGCGGGGCGTAGTATATGGTCACGGGTTCCTCCTTGAACACCCATCTCCTTTTCACGCTGTCGCTGGCGTTGGACCGGGAGTAGTTGACCTTCCATTTATACTTGGATACATGGGAGGCGAACCGCTCCGTCTCGGTCATGGCCGTGGATACCGGCTCGTAAAGCCTCGTGGTAAGGAACGTGGATTCCAAGGGTTCCCGGGAACCCGGGCTATATTGTATGGTGGAGGGAAGCAGCTCCTGTCCCTCGATCGTCACTTTCCTGTACTCGGAGAGCGATACCTTTTGGATGTCACTGAGAAGCATGCTCGCTTTTATCTCGAGCAGAGAGTTCCGGAGCAGGGAATCGTAATTTCGCCAGAACCGTTCGAAAAGCCCGTCCGGGCCGTGGTAGGC
>ULVX01057349.1_pt1 | contig 10655 bp, 6 predicted proteins | sample 1959811 | NCBI WGS metagenome assembly ULVX01 (sample SAMEA4835797, study PRJEB28245) | human gut metagenome | biome: gut microbiome; material: fecal sample | place: Denmark | collected 2008
GGTGACGGTATGTGATGCGGATGGCGTGATTCTGTATATGAACGAAAAGGCTCTTGAAACATTTGCGTCAAGAGGAGATATGCGTGGCCGTAATCTGTTTCCATGTCACAACGAGCGGTCTAAATCAATAATGCGCAGGATGCTTGACACCGGCGAATCTAATACATATACAATTACCAAGCATGGACGCCGAAAGATAATCTATCAGACCCCGTGGCGTGCTGATGGACGGATTGCCGGGCTGGTGGAGATTTCAATTGAGCTGCCGGATGATATGCCTCATTATGACCGCGATAAGAAATAACAAGGAAAAATCAATATCCCCGGATGAATTATTTTTCGTCCGGGGATAGCTTTCAAATGTCTTTTCAGGATAGAAAGAGATTAGTTCAGTCTTCGAGATAGTAGACAATCGTGGAGACCACGCGGACTTTCTTTATGAATGGGGTTGAGGAGTCGCTGTCGTCGATTGAGAACTGGCCCTGTGAGGCGGTCTTGATTTTTCCTACACGGCTTTCGCTGTCGGCTGCAAACTGGTCGGCCGCGGCGCGGGCGTTTTTGGTAGCTTCAGCTATCATTTCAGGTTTGATGGCGTTGAGGCCGGTGAACTGATAGTTGATATATGAGTTGGAAAAGGCGATGCCTTCCTTGAGCAGTTCTGACTGGCGGTTGAGCAGCTCGCGCACCTTCTGCACTTTTTTTGTGGTCACGGTGACAGTGCAGTTGATGGAATAGTTGTAGGAGAACGAGTCTGATCGATAGCGGTTTGAGGTCGCGTCGTAAGTGTCGGGCGGATTTACGGAAATTTCATCCTGACTGATGCCGTTGGAAGTGAGGAATTTAACGATAATGTCGTTGTTGGTGCTTACTTTGTTGTAGATTGTCTGGAGGTCATTGCCGGCGAGTGAATATGTGATAGGCCAAGTGACGAGGTCGGCCGGCACTTCGCGCTCTGCAAGTCCGCGGACAGTCACTTCGCGGTCGCGGAACGCGATGTTGTCAATACCGGCTTTCAGGAGAATGCCGACAATCACAAGCCCGACGGCAATCAGCCCGGCAGAGATAACGGAATTGGATTTCATAATGTGTCTGTTTTAAATTAGGGTGATTTATATTGAGGTTGGAAACTGTCGATTAAAGCAGGATTTTCGCGCGGAAAAACTGCTGGGCTGTCTATTGTTGAAAAGCAAAATTACAAATATTTGTTCAATACTACCGTTGTCCGGCCTTAATTTTTGGCTGAAAGTTTATAAATTTGTAGTCAGAAACAAGAGGCCGTTAAAAATTTCTGTTGATTTTTCCCTGACAATCCCGGAATCGGCCTTGACAAACGAAGATTTATTTAAGACACGATATAAAGCACCATGGCAAAGAAGATCGCTGAGACTCCGTTGATGAAACAGTATATGGCAATGAAAGAAAAGCACCCGGATGCAGTGTTGCTGTTCAGAGTGGGTGACTTTTACGAGACATTTTCGGAGGATGCGGTAGCGGCTTCAGAGATTCTTGGAATCACTCTGACCCGTCGTGCCAACGGCTCGGCGCAATATGTCGAGCTTGCCGGTTTCCCTCATCACGCACTTGACACCTATCTGCCTAAGCTCGTCAGAGCCGGTAAGCGTGTGGCTATATGCGAGCAGCTTGAGGATCCGAAGACAACGAAGAAGCTTGTGAAGCGAGGCATCACAGAGCTTGTCACTCCCGGAGTCTCAATCAACGACACTCTGCTCAACAATAGGGAAAATAATTTCCTTGCGGCTCTGAATTTTACCAAACAGGATGTCGGCGTGGCCTTTCTTGACATTTCGACCGGCGAATTTCTCGCAGCTGAAGGGTCGGTTGACTACATCGAGAAGCTCCTCGCGAATTTCGCGCCGAAAGAAGTGCTTGTCGAGCGCGGGAAGAAACGTCTGATTGAGGACAGTTTCGCCGAACACTATCTTGCATTCGAACTCGACGACTGGATTTTTACCGAAGATGCGGCTATGGACCGTCTGCTCAAACAGTTTGAGACAAATTCGCTGAAGGGTTTCGGCATCCATGCCATGCACGCGGCCGTGGTCGCTGCCGGAGCTATTCTCCACTATCTCGACATAACGCAGCACACACAGATTTCACACATCACTTCTATCGCACGTGTCGAGGAAGAGAAGGCGGTCAGACTCGACCGATTCACGGTGCGCAATCTTGAACTTGTCGCCTCCATGAGCGAGGACGGCAAGAGTCTTCTTGATGTGATTGACCGCACGGTCAGTCCGATGGGCGCGCGTCTGTTGCGGCGTTGGGTTCTGTTTCCGCTCAAGGACTCGCGCGAGATAAACCGGCGTCTTGATATAGTGGACTACTTTTTCCGCTCGCCTGATAACCGCGATGCCCTGAAGGATGCCTTGGGGCAGATCGGAGATCTCGAACGTCTGATTGCGAAAGTTTCAGCCGGACGTGTCAATCCGCGCGAACTTGTGCAGCTGCGCCATGCGCTGGCCATGATCGAACCTATCCGCCATATATGTCTCGAATCCGGACAGCCGGCTCTCGAAAGCATCGGCGAACAGCTGAATCCATGCACTGGGATTGCCGAGCGTATCGAAAAGGAAATCAATCCCGATCCACCGACGGCTATCAACCGGGGGCCGGTAATCAGGGATGGTGTCGACAGCGAGCTTGACGAGCTCCGCGAAATAGCCTACAAGGGCAAGGACTATCTTCTGCGTCTACAGCAGCGCGAGAGCGCTTTGACCGGCATACCGTCGCTTAAAGTCGCCTACAACAATGTGTTCGGCTACTATATCGAGGTGACGAATACCCACAAGGACAAAGTGCCCGCCGAATGGATTCGCAAGCAGACACTTGTCAACGCCGAGCGCTATATCACACAGGAGCTGAAGGAGTATGAAGAAAAAATTCTGACGGCGCAGGACCGTATCGCAATCATCGAACAGCGTATCTATACGACCCTCGTGCATGATTTGTGTGCATACATTCCGGCCATACTTCTTGACGCGCAGATGGTGGCGCGCCTCGATGTGTTCAGTTCGTTCACGCGTGTCGCACTGGAAAACCGTTACAACCGACCTGTTGTCGATGATTCACTTGAACTGTCAATCGTCGAGGGACGCCATCCGGTCATCGAAAAGGAGCTTCCTCCGGGTGAACCGTATATAACCAATACGGTCAGCCTGTCGAACAACGGAACGCAGGTGATGATGATCACAGGCCCTAACATGTCGGGTAAGTCAGCCTTGCTCCGCCAGACGGCGCTCAACGTACTTCTCGCCCAGATCGGTTCGTTTGTGGCTGCCGACAGTGCCCGCATAGGCGTTGTCGATAAGATTTTCACCCGTGTTGGCGCGAGCGACAACATTTCGCTCGGCGAGTCGACTTTCATGGTCGAAATGAACGAGGCGGCATCGATTCTCAACAATATGAGCGAGCGGTCACTGATTCTTTTCGACGAACTCGGCCGAGGAACATCGACATACGACGGCATTTCAATCGCTTGGGCAATCGTGGAACACATCCACGAGCACGGAGGCATACATCCGAAGACTCTTTTCGCCACACATTATCATGAACTGAATGAAATGGAGAAGAGTTTCAGCCGTGTGGTCAACTATAATGTGTCGGTTCGCGAGATTGACGGTAAGGTCGTCTTTCTTCGTAAACTCGCGCGCGGTGGCAGCGAACACAGTTTCGGCATACATGTAGCCAAGCTTGCCGGCATGCCGCAGTCGATAGTCAGGAGGGCCGACGAGGTGCTTGTGCATCTTGAAAAGGTGAACCGCGAAAGCGACGAGCGTGTCACCAAAAATCTTTCAGGCGTGGCAGATACGGCCGAGGGTGTACAGCTTTCTTTTTTCCAGCTTGACGACCCGGTTCTTGCACAGCTGCGCGACGAGATTCTTGGTATCGACATCAATAATCTGACCCCTATGGCGGCTCTCAACAAACTGCATGACATAAAGACGATTCTTACAGGAAAGTAGCAACGCCAACTGAGATTTAAGCTTGTGTGATTTCTAACTGTCAGCTGTAGATTTCAGAAAGTTTTCCCAAGCAAATGAATTGAATGGATATTAGAGAGGCGTGACGATTCTATCAGTGTCGTCACGCCTCTCTCTTCGGATAGGATTGAATCTGTGGAATTTATTCGTAGCGGATAGCTTTGTAAGCCGAAAGAATTTCTGTGCGTATGTTGCGCAGTGTGTTGTCGGTTGCGTAGCGTGATCTTTCGACATCAGTCTTGCCGCGGCGGATTGCGCTCTCGCGTTTGCCTCCGTCCCAGACTGTCCAGCTTGCATTGAGGTTATAGTTGCTTGTATAGGCATTGCTGCTGCCGTTGCTCCAAGGTGCGTTTGAATAACCCTGATTTGTCCCGAAGTCAAGTGAGGGTTGCCATTCACCCTGAGCTTTCTCAAGAGAGATGGCAGCGGATTCTTCTGAAAGGATGGATTGACGGAGAGCTATGTTGTTGCCACGGGCATGGTTAATACAATCGTTATAGCTCCAGACGGCTATTTAATCACCTGCGTAGGAAGTCACACTGATCCAAGAGAGCGCCAGAATGAAGACGCCCCTTATCCGATAATTGTCAAACATGATGAAAAAGTGAAAAAATATATGAGAAATGACTTTTTGTGAAGAGAGAGGGGAATGAGCGTAGATCAAGAGCGGTTATCTCGGACCGCGGCCGCCATGTCCACCGGGTCCACCGGGTCCACCGGGTCCGCCGGGTCCGCGACGCATGAAATCACCGCCGCCTGAAGGTTCGTTTCCTTTTCCGAATGAGTTGAAACGGTAGCTGAGCGTCACCATGAAGTAACGGGAGAGAGAATTGTACTCAATATCGTCTATGTAGTTAGCAGTGATATTGCGGCGGATGTTGTTGCGCTGGTTGAGGAGGTCGTAGACTTTGACGGCGAGAGTGAGAGATCTGTCACGCAGGAACTGCTGGGAGATTGTGGCGTTCCACATCCATGTCCGGGTGTCGTAACCTGCGGCATAGCCGGCAGTAGCCGTGTAGTTGATGTCTGTCTGCAATGTCAGACCCCAAGGGGTGTAGTAGGACCCGTCGAAACGTCCGCCATAGTTGTGTACAGTCTGGTTGGCATTGGTCTGGACGCTGTTGTGGGTTGTCTGTAGCATGTACATCGGACGGAGTTCTAATTCGAAGTGGTCGGGACGGAAAGTGATTCCGGGACTTTCTCGCACAGAGAATGAGAGAGAGTTGTTGCGGACATTGTTGTTGAAACCTACGTTGTGCCGGACGTTTGCGAATACATGGTTCGATATGCTCCAGAGCTTGTTGCGAAGAGGTATTGAGAACATATTCATGACGCGGCCGTTCCAGACTCCGTTGACATTGACATATTCGGTCAGACGCGAACCGTACTCGTCAAATGTCGTCTTTGAGATGATGGAGTTCTGTGTGAACTGAAAGTCAGCCATGAGCATTAGGGAGCGTTGCGATTCCATGTTGAAATCCTGAAAACGGAGATTGACATTATGGCTGAACGAAGGGTCAAGATTCGGGTTACCCTGCACCTTGTTGGTAGGATTCGAGATGTCGAGAACAGGCTGGAGCTGTGACATTGACGGCTGTGACGACTGTCCGCGATAGTTGGCCTGAATAGAGCTTCTTTTCGAGAATTTGTAGCGGTAGCGCAGGAAGGGGGCGAAATTTGTCACCCAGCGGCTGATGTTTTTGTCTGCGTTGTCGAGATAGATTGATTTTGACATCTGCGGGACGAGCGCCATTCCGATCTCAAAATTTGACTTGGCGCCGACTTTCTTGTAGCCGAGTCGTATGTTCTGGTTAAAATAGTTGTTTCGGTAACGGTTGGAGTATTCCGGATCCGGCTCTTCACCGACAGGAGGAAATATGTCGAGGTCATATTCGTCAGGAATGTTGTAGACGAGCTTGTCGGCATTGTTCCAGCGGTATGATCCACGATATGCGAAAGTTAGGAAATGGCCGTCGGCCACGTCTCCGAGAGGTTCGGTCCAAGTGAACTGTCCCATTATCTGGTTGCTCCATGTATGATTGTCGGTGTATTGGTTGAGCAGTTCAGAGTTGTCCTCTGCATTGTCGGGGTCTTCTTCGATGATATAGCGTATGAAATCATTGATTGAGGTCGCTTTCTCGATTACATTTGAGAAACGGTATTGCCCTGAGACGGAGAACGAGCGTCCGCGGTGTTTCTTGAAGTTGTGAGAGTAGATGAGGCGTGCTCCGACTTCGTAGGAATCGCCGTCGCTTTGTCCGATTGCAGTGTTGTCGCTGACTTTCTCCATCGCTGAATTGAGATAGGAGGTCAGTTCGTTGTCATACGATTTGTTGAAGTTGAATGAGAAATTCGGACGGAATTCAAGAGTGTTGAACGAGTCGGGTTTCCAGAGCACACGGAAGTCTCCTCTGAAGTTGTTGCCACGGTCGCGAGTGGCCTTGCGTATCTTTGAGTAGGTGGAATGGTCTTCGAAAAGGTATTCACGATCCTGTCTTGTGGTCGAATTGGCATCCGTGTTGCTCCACATGAGGTCGCCTCCGACGCGGATGATTTCTTCTTTTCCGATGTTGATGTTAAGGCCGAGCGCACGCGATTCGGTGATGCCGTTGTTTCCTCCGAAACGGCGGAAACGGTTGCCGTTACTGTCGGTAAAGCCTATCTGGTTTGTGTTGTTGAAGTTTCCGAGCAGGGTTATCTGATTTCCGTCCCAGAAACGGTTGACGTTGAACGAACCCATGTAGCGGTCATCCGTACCGTAGCCGCCTTCGGCTGTTCCGAACCATCCCTGATTCATTCCTTTTTTAAAGGTGAGGTTGATGACGGTTTCGTCTTCGCCATCGTCGACACCTGTCAGACGGGCCATGTCACTTTTGCGGTCAACGACCTGAAGTTTGTCAACCATGTTTGCCGGAAGGTTCTTTGAGGCCACCTGCGGGTCGTCGCTGAAGAATTCCTTGCCGTCGATGAGGATTTTTGAGACGGTCTTACCGTTGGCTGTTATAGCTCCGTCAGTGCCGACTTCCACACCGGGGAGGCGTTTCAGAAGGTCTTCGACCACGGCGTTTGGCTGGGTGTGATAGGAATCGGCGTTATATTCAACCGTGTCTTCCATAACCTTTATAGGAGTTTTCACGGCTACGACACTGACTTCGCCAAGCATATGAGAGGCTTCCTTTATACGGATTTCGCCGAGACGGAGATTTGATTTTCCGACAGTGAGTTCTTTTTCAGTATCGGCATATCCGATATAGCTTACTGTCAGGACATATTTGCCGCTTTTGATGTTTTCGAGTTTGAACTGGCCGTCGAGGTTGGTGGTCACGCCGGCCACGAACGAACTGTCTTTAGCATTGACAAGCTTGACAGCCGCTTCCATTATCGGATCGCCGGATTCCATGTCTTTGACAAGGCCGGTGATGTTGGCTGCATGGATAGTTGCGGAGCATAAAGTTAGAAGCAGAACTGAGAGTAAGGTGAGGGTTCTTGTGAAACGTGTCATGTCTTTTTTTCAATCTTTGGCTATTGCTTTGATTATGATTTTGTGATTACTCCTTTCTGACGGTAAAGGTAATCAAAAGTTTAATTCCGAATTGTCCATATTCTACTTACGGGGAGCTTTCCCCGATAAATCGGAAATAATACGTAAAATGTTAAAATGTGTTGCGTATATGCTTTTCAGGCATATATGCAGGACAGCCGGTCCGAAAAATAACGGACCGGCTGCCGGATGGTATGTCTTTACGGATAAATATTATTCCGAAACGACTTCGAAGGGGATTTCAACCTTCACATCGCGGTGGAGATTGATGGTAGCAGTGTAATTGCCCACTTCCTTGATAGAGTCAAGGATGATGAGCTTACGGTCAACATTGTGGCCGAGCTTTTCGAGGGCTTCAGCAATCTGGATAGCGTTGACAGAACCGAAGATTGTACCGGTTGAAGAGGTCTTTGCGCCGATTGTGAGTTTAACGTCCTTGAGTGCTTCAGCAGCAGCTTCTGCATCAGCTTTGATGCGGGCGAGCTTGTGGGCACGCTGACGCTGGTTTTCGGCAAGAACTTTAAGAGCTGATTCGGTAGCAATCACTGCTTTGCCGGTGGGGATAAGGTAGTTGCGGCCATATCCGTTCTTGACTTCGACAACATCGTCCTTGTAGCCAAGGTTGGCAATGTCTTCTTTGAGAATGATTTTCATAATTGCGGATAGCTTTTAAAGTTATTTCATCAAGTCGGTAACGTAGGGGAGGAGTGCGAGGTGACGGGCACGCTTAACGGCCTGAGCGACACGACGCTGGAACTTGAGAGAAGTTCCGGTGATGCGACGGGGAAGAATCTTGCCCTGTTCGTTGAGGAACTTTTTGAGGAATTCAGGATCCTTGTAGTCGATGTATTTGATTCCGCTTCTCTTGAAACGGCAATATTTTTTCTTCTTAACGTCTACCGACAGGGGTGTGAGGTAGCGGATTTCAGATGCTTGTGCCATGATTTAGTTCTCCTTTGCTTCTTCGGTTACTGTAGTTGTTGCTTTAGCACGGTTGCTGCGACGCTTCTCAGCATATTCGGCAGCATACTTGTCGAGACGGAATACGAGGAAGCGGAGTACGCGTTCGTCGCGGCGGAAGGCTGTCTCAAGTTTCTTGACGATTGTGGGATCGCCGTCAAACTCCACGAGCGAGTAGAAGCCGGTAGATTTTTTCTGAATGGGATAAGCGAGCTTGCGAAGTCCCCAGATTTCTTCGTTGACGATAGATGCGCCGTTGTCGGTGAGCACCTTCTCGAATTTTTCTACCGCTTCCTTCATCTGCTGGTCAGACAAAACGGGAGTTAAAATGAAAACGGTTTCGTAATGCATTTTGGTTGGTTATAATTAGTGATTGGTGTTTGTTGAGTCCCGATTTCTGTCGGGCACACTTTTTCGGCTGCAAAGGTAAGGATTTTATCCGAGTTGTGCAAAATAATTTGAAGGGGCTGTTAAAAAATATTGTTAATTTTTCAACAGCCCCTCGCTCTGCATGTTTACGCAGCGCTTACTATTGTGTGACGGTTATTGTTGTCCCTGCCGTGTGGGCTGAGAGCGACGGCGAGTAGAGACTCTGGATTGTTGCCACGCCCGAGGCGAATGACCCGGCGTTGTTCACCCACATGTCGTAGGTCAGCACATAAGTGCCCTTTGGCAGATGTGTAATGAAAAATCTGGTCGAACTGTCGCGGTTTTCGCGATAGAACCGGATGCCTTCTGCGTATATCGGGGCCGGCAATTGCTCGACAGGTTCGTAGCAGCCGGGGCGTTCGTCGACGATGGTCACATAGTCCATGTCGCGGTCGGCTTTGACGGTGAGGGTCACGCTGATGCGGTCGCCGACTTTCAGCAGGGTGCCGTCGTTGTGGTTTCCGCCGGCAGCTATGCTCTTACCGATAGAGAGATCCTGACATGAATGGGCTTTAACTGAGGTCATTGAGTCGGTGTAGAGGCAGAAGACAGCGCCCCATGACGGTGTGTCGCCGGTGTGCTTCACTTTTAGCTCTCCCGCTTTTTCCGGTGACAGGGAGAGAGGAGTGCGGAAGTAGCCTGTCATGAGTTCATATCTATCAGGCTTGACGATGTGGCCGTCAATGCTTATCTGTGAAGCTGTCTTGGCATCGGCGGGTTCAATCCATTTTGTTGACGTGGACAGGATGGCCGCGATGGCGGAGGAGGCTGAGACTGATGTCCCCCAGTCCGTTGCCTGTTTCTGCAATATGAGCCATTGGCGGATTCTGTCGATGTCCTGACAGTCGGGGTCGACGGTGGCGAATGTCGAGAGAAGCATGGCTGTCGTTCCGACTTTGCCCATTGACCATAGGGTCATGTCGTCGAGCGACGGCCACCACATACCCTTTTCAGGGGTGTATTCCGAGTACTGGCGGAGTGATTCGAGGATTGTCTTTGCGACGCTTGGATATGAATTGTCGAAAAGAATCCGGGCATATATTCCCTTTTCGAATACTCCGGCTGTCTTCCATTTTTCAAGTATGCGCTGTACAGTGGCGTTGACTATGTTGCGCCGGGGGGCGGACATACCTTTGACATTCCTGTACAAGTCACGGAGGTAGACGTAAAGTGTATAGTCTCCCTTGGGTGATTTCGCGAAAGCTTCGCCGTTCTTTTTGTCGAACCACGAGAGCGCATTGGCTGTCATCGAGGAAAGTTCCTTGCGTTCAGGCATGAATCCGAGGCGGTGGAGTTCGCCGAAAAGGAGAAGGACATTTTGTGTCGCCCACATCGAAGCCTCGTCCGACATGCCGAACCATGCCCATCCGCCGTTGTTTCTCACGAGCTTGCGTAGTGTAGCGATGTTTGCATTCAATGTCGATTCGAGTGTCTTGGAGTCAAACAGAAGTGCAAGGCGATTCATGCGCTCGGTGTCGTTTTTAGCATCGAGCATCCACGGCGTTGCCGCGAGCAATATCTGTTTCAGGTCATCGTTGCGTTCAAGCATCGACGTGAGGGCCGAGCCGTCGCGGTCGCTTTCGGTCCATTCGCGTATGGCTGTGGCTATTACCGGGTGGTCGCGCAGCAGACCGGATGCGATTGAGGCCGAGAATATAGATGCGGCAGCCTCATTGGCGGTGGAGGCTTTCTGTTCAAGCAGTCCGGGAAGGGCGGTGACTACA
>ULVX01032325.1_pt1 | contig 10651 bp, 9 predicted proteins | sample 1959811 | NCBI WGS metagenome assembly ULVX01 (sample SAMEA4835797, study PRJEB28245) | human gut metagenome | biome: gut microbiome; material: fecal sample | place: Denmark | collected 2008
AACAAGTCGGATGTATGTTTTTTTATGAAATCAGACGGCGGCGTGGACTATCAGAAAAAACGGATGCAAAGGAGAAAAACGGATGAGCGGCAACACGCAAAAAGAAGGAATCTACAGAACAGCGATGCGGATTTGCAGAATGTGGGGAGTGGCAGAAACTTTGGATAGCGGGATACCGCCTTATGAAACTCCTATATCTACACAGACTGTGGAGAATGAAAAGCTGGTTCTGCAATGGGCAGAGGAATATGTACAGCTACGTGAGAATGGCGAAGAACTCTGGAGATTCTTTGAAAAGAAGATAAAGAATCTACGCAAGCCGGAGCAGAAATAGTACTATTATCATTTCTACAGGGGAATTATCATTTCCTTATATCTTCTATTAAATAGGATTCCCTGCCTTGCATTGCTGCCCGTAGGGTCGCATCTTCCGAAAGCATAGTAAAACCTGCTTTGCACCGCTGTAAGCGGCTTTGGGTTTGACAATGCATATGTATATAATGACCGTTTGGTTATTACATGGTGGTATTGCGATGACAGAACAACCATTGAACTGGATACGCTAACGGAGATCACAGAACTCCAGGACAAAAAGTCTAACAGAAAGTGTTCGACATTGACACAGATAACTCCATAGAAAAAATGCCGTTTTTTCGGCACTTTTTATTTTTCGTGTTGCATTTCATGTTGCCTCAACCAAACATCCGGAACGATCTTCAGGGAAGGCTATCTCTTCTGACTGTAATATACCCAAATCTGCTGAAAAAGTCAACAAAACTCAGTATAATTCACGGGTCGGATGAAGAAAAATGTGGTATAATTTCCAAAGAGTTTTACAAGGGAGGAATTGACAAGCTATGAAAATGAAACACAACAGATCTCAGAAACGTTTGATAACACAATTGTCATTATGGCTGGCACTGCTATTGACATTTACCGGCTGTGCGGAAAGCACCGTCACGCCGCAGGATAATACCTATACGATAGAGCAGCCGGCGACGATCCCCTACGAATTGCTGGAGGCATCGGAGACTGCAGCATCGGAACCTGAATCCGGACAGCCACAGGAAAACGCTTCGGATACACAAGAATCGCAGCAGGTCACATCTGCAACAGACGTTCCGACAGGAGAGGGCACATCAGCATTTTCCCTCCGGGAGATTCCGGCATACTCCGGCACACCTTATACAGAAGTCAATGGCAACAAACCTTATTTCACAGAAGCAGATCTGACTACACAGTCCTTCGAGACATACAGCGAGCTGGATAGCCTGGGGCGCTGTGGCGTGGCATATGCCAACGTGGGACAGGATCTGATGCCGACAGAACCGAGAGGGGAGATCGGAGCCGTGAAGCCTACCGGCTGGCATCTGGTGAAATACGATAACGTGGACGGAAAATACCTATACAATCGCTGCCACCTGATCGCTTACATGCTGGCAGCGGAAAACGCCAACCCGCAGAACCTGATCACCGGAACCAGATATCTGAATACACAGGGAATGCTTCCCTTTGAGACGAAAGTCTGCGATTATATCAAAAATACAGGGAATCATGTCCTGTACCGTGTCACTCCCATATTTGACGGGGATAACCTGCTGGCAGACGGTGTCCTCATGGAAGCCTATTCTGTGGAAGATGTCGGAGAGGGAATCCAATTCTGTGTATATGCCTACAATGTGCAGCCGGGGATCGGTATTGATTATGCTACCGGGGATAACTGGGCAGAGAGCAACGCGGCATCCCAGGAAGCGGCAGCACCCATTGTGATAGAAACACCGACACAACAACCCCAGACAGACACTACGGTGCAGATCACACCGGAACCGTCAGTGCCACAGGAATCACAGGAAACTACCTATGTGCTGAATACCAACACCATGAAATTCCACTATCCGTCCTGCTCCAGCGTGGATCAGATGAAGGAGAAAAACAAAGAGATATATACCGGCAACAGAGAAGATATCATCAATATGGGATATATGCCCTGTAAACGGTGTAATCCTTAATCGGCAAGTGAATTAGATATAGCAGAAAAGGACCTTCGAGATATTGATAACAGCCTCGAAGGTCCTTATTATTTGCTTAGTAAAGATAAGAATATGGTTTGCTGCGATAGATATTAACTTTCCCGGATCGGACTAACCAGGGTTGCTGTACAGTAGTACTCTTTTTGGGTCTTTATGTTATCGCAATGGCATATTTGCGTCAACATTTTTCGTATACTTGCAAACATTCTGCAAATGCTATAGACTAAGACTAGTTTCTATATCTATTTGAATCAGAACAAAGGAGTATATGTTATGTGTACAGCGGCAACTTATAGATCACAGGATTTTTATTTCGGCAGAACTTTTGATTATGAATTTAACTATGGGGAAGAGGTAACGGTAACACCACGCAATTATCCTTTTCCGCTACGGCATCAGAATGCCCTGACGGAGCATTATGCCATGATCGGCATTGCTCATATGGCAGGGGATTATCCTTTGTACTATGATGCAGTGAATGAGAAAGGACTCGGCATGGCGGGACTGAATTTCCCGGGAAATGCAGTATACAGCAAAGTGCAGACAGGTAAGGACAACATCGCCCAGTTTGAGTTCATCCCCTGGATTCTGGGGCAGTGTGCCAATGTGCAGGAAGCCAGAGTATTGTTATCCCATATCAATCTGTTGGATACGTCCTTTAATGAAAAATATCCGGTTTCTCCACTGCACTGGATTCTGGCAGACAAGGAAGAGGCCATTACGATCGAGTCTGTGCAGGAGGGACTGAAGATCTATGACAACCCGGTGGGAGTATTGACGAACAATCCCCCGTTTCCAATCCAGATGTTTCGTTTGAACGATTATATGTCCCTGTCTTCCGAATCACCGACAAACCGTTTTTCCGCAGATCTGAAGCTGAAGCCGTACAGCAGAGGCATGGGAGCCATGGGACTGCCCGGGGATCTGTCTTCTGCATCCCGTTTTGTACGGGTGGCATTCACGAAGATGAATTCCCTGTCCGGATTGTCTGAGTCGGAGAGCGTCAGCCAGTTTTTCCATATTCTGGGGAGCGTGGATCAGACCAGAGGATGCTGTCAGCTGGACAAAGGGGAGTATGAGATCACTATCTACACTTCCTGCTGCAATGCAGACAGAGGAATTTACTATTATACGACCTATGAAAATCATCAGATTACTGCAGTAGATATGTACCGGGAGAATCTGGACAGTGATCGTCCTGTCCATTACCCGCTGGTACAGGGAGAACATATTTTATTGCAGAATGCTGCAGCAGGAAGCGCGGAGGAAAACCAGTAATGGATGTACAGAAAGAACAGGAGCAGCAAAACCGGACGGATCATGTAGTGTCCGGATTTGCATTCTATTCAGAGAAAGATGCCAGACTGGCAGAGCAGGAGAGACAGAAGATTGCTTATCTGGATAAGCGGATCGATCGGACAAATCTGGAGTCCGTACTGGTTATTTATAAAAAAGCATTGGATGACAGGGTGTTCCGCACTCCGGTAGGTTTGGAATACCTCAGGGAATTGCAGGGAGAACTGAAAGCAGAGCAGGATCTGTTGGGAGAAGAGATTCCGCCGATCCCTCTGTGGACGAACTTTGCGGACACCAGGGAAAAAACGTCTCCTGCCAGAAGAAGAATCAAACCGGCACCGGAAGAAAATAAAAATACGACGTTCCGGCTGTCTCTTATTATGAATATTGTGATGGTCATTGCAATTATTGCAATGTTTATCATCACGCTGAATTCCAATCAGCCCAATGTCCTGAATTATGAAAGAAATCTGCAGAACAAATATGCCACCTGGGAGCAGGAACTGACCCAGAGGGAGCAGACGGTACGGGAAAAGGAAAGAGAATTACATATAGAGACCGAAGTTTCACAAAATTGACATATTTACACGTTATAGTGTAAGTATTCAGGAAAGCCTCGAAGAGGCGATTTTGCGAATGGGGCTGAATAGTTACTATCTCAAGATAGGAAGGTGAGGGTGTATGGACAGACTGAAAGTACTGGTGGTAGATGATGAGAGCAGAATGCGTAAGCTGGTCCGGGATTTCCTGGTAAAGAGCAATTTTGATGTACTGGAAGCCGGTGATGGTGAGGAGGCACTGGATATTTTTTATAAAGAAAAAGATATCGCATTGATCATTCTGGATGTGATGATGCCGAAGATGGACGGATGGCAGGTATGCCGGGAAATTCGTGTCAACTCCAAAGTTCCGATCATCATGCTGACAGCCCGCGGAGATGAGCGGGATGAACTGCAGGGATTCCAGCTGGGAGTGGACGAGTATATTTCCAAGCCCTTCAGTCCCAAGATTCTGGTGGCCCGTGTGGAAGCGATCCTGAGAAGAACAAATCAGCTGGGACAGGAGGAAGCATTGACCTGCGGAGGCATTACCGTGGACAAGGAAGCCCACCGCGTGATCATTGATGGAAAAGATGTGGATCTAAGTTACAAGGAATTTGAACTCCTGACCTATTTTATGGAAAATAAAGGCATTGCCCTGTCCAGAGAAAAGATCCTGAACAATGTGTGGAACTATGATTATTTTGGGGATGCCCGTACCATAGACACACATGTGAAAAAACTGCGCAGCAAACTGGGCGAGGAAGGCAATCTCATAAAGACCATATGGGGCATGGGGTACAAGATGGATGAAACAGCGGAATAAACAACAAAAGAGAAAAGTACATTCTATCAGGGGACAGTTTGCCTGGATCTTTATCGGCCTGATGATCGGTACGATCCTGCTGTGCCTGATGATCAACTATTTATTTCTGGGAAAAGTCTATATGCAGAGCAAACTGGATGTTATTCATGATGCTTACGGAACCATCAAGCAGGCAGCGGAGAGCGACAGCTATGACACGGAAGAATTTGCCAGAGAACTGGATGATGTGTGCAGAAGCTACAACATGACGGTATGCGTTATGGATGTGAATTCCAATATGAAATATGTGTCCATCAACGGCGGTGAGAGACTGGAAAACCGCCTGATCGGTTATGTATTTGGACTCAGCATACCTTTCAATGACCAGAGGGTGATCGAGAACGGCGATGACTATGTGATCAAGAGAACCGGACAGGAGGACAAGGAATATCTGGAAATCTACGGAAGACTGAATACCGGCATTTCTTTTATTATGCAGACACCTCTTTCCAGTATTCAGGAGAGTGCAAAGATCGCCAACCGCTTCTATGCCCTTGCAGGATGTCTGGGAGCAATGGCGGGTGGTATTATTATCTGGTTCGTCTCCCGAAGTGTGACCAAGCCGATCCTGGAACTGAATAATATTTCGAAACGGATGGTACAGCTGGATTTTGAGGCAAAATATCAGGGGAAGGCACATAATGAGATCGATCTGTTGGGAGAGAATATCAATAAGTTGTCCGATTCCCTGGAGAAAACCATTTCGGAACTGAAGACAGCGAACAATGAATTGCAACGGGACGTGGAGAAAAAAGAAGCCATTGACGAAATGCGCAAGGAATTTCTGGCCAATGTATCCCACGAACTCAAGACCCCCATTGCGCTGATTCAGGGTTATGCGGAAGGGCTGCAGGAGGAGATCAATGACGATCCCGAGAGCAGGCAGTTCTATTGTGATGTCATCGTGGACGAAGCAGCGAAGATGAACAACATGGTGAAAAAGCTTCTGACCCTGAACCAGCTGGAATTTGGTAATGATGTGGTGGCCATGGAGCGGTTCGACCTTACGGCGCTGGTGAAAAATTATATCCAGTCAGCGGCAATTCTGACAAAACAGCATGAGATTACTGTGCGGATGGAAGAGTATCCGCCGATCTATGCATGGGCGGATGAATTTAAAATAGAAGAAGTGTTCATGAACTTTTTCTCCAATGCGGTCAATCATTGTGAAGATGATAAGATCATCGAAGTGAAAATGGAACAAAAGGACGGCAAAGTACGGGTATCTGTATTCAATACAGGCAAACCGATCCCGGAGGACTCTATTCACCATATCTGGGAGAAGTTCTACAAGGTGGATAAGGCCAGAACCAGAGAATACGGAGGCAGCGGTGTGGGATTGTCTATCGTGAAGGCCATCATGGAATCCATGAACCAGCAATTCGGTGTGAACAATTACAACAACGGCGTGGAATTCTGGTTTGAGTTAGAGACAAAATAGTAAATATAAAGGATATATTTTTATATGAGGGAAGAACAGATACAGGAGGCACCGGTAAAGGTACTGTTAGTCGGTGTGGATGTCGGTGAAGAACCGGATTTTGAGCGTTCCATGGAGGAACTGGCAAGTCTGGCGGAAGCTGCGGAAAAAGAAGTGGTCGGTCAGATTGTACAACGGCTGGATCATGTCAATAAAGCGTTATATATCGGCACCGGAAAAGTGACAGAGGTGCGCAGGCTGGCAGAAGAATGCGGGGCACAGGAGATTGTGTTTGATAATTCTCTGACACCTTCACAGGTAAGAAATCTGGGAAATGAACTGGAACTGCCGATCATCGACCGGACGAATCTGATCCTGGATATATTTGCCATCCGGGCCCAGACAAGAGAGGCAAAATTACAAGTGGAGACAGCCAGACTGCAATATATGCTGCCGAGACTGGTAGGAATGTATGATGCACTGAGCAGACAGGGCGGTGCCAGTGGCAGCATGAGTAATAAGGGCACCGGTGAGAAAAAGCTGGAACTGGACAGGCGTAAGATCGAGCATCGTATCACAGAACTGAAAAAGGAACTGGAAGATGTGGGACGTACCAGAGAGGTGCAGCGGAAAAAGAGGCAGCAGTCCCGTATCCCGCAGGTGGCTCTGGTAGGATATACCAATGCGGGAAAGTCTACAATTCTGAACCGTATGGTAGAGCAGTTCGGCGAATTGCCGGATAAAACGGTCATGGAAAAGGATATGCTGTTTGCTACACTGGAGACCAGTGTCCGCAGTGTGGATACCGGACATAATAAGCCCTTTTTCCTGACGGATACGGTTGGATTTATCAACAAGCTGCCCCACGGACTGGTAAAAGCCTTCCGCTCTACACTGGAAGAGGTGAAGTATGCGGATCTGCTGATCCAGGTGGTGGATTTCAGCGATGAAAATTACAGACAGCAGATGCAGGTAACTGCTGATACCTTAAAAGAACTGGAAGCAGGTGACATTCCGCAGATCATAGTGTATAATAAGGCAGACAAATGTGAGATGGAACCACTGCCGCAAAAGAGACAGGACAACTGGTATCTGGCGGCAGGACTTAATATCGGTATCCGTGAACTGGCAGAGGCTGTTGAACAGAAAGTCTATGCGGATAATGCAGAGTGTGTATTTCTGATCCCGTACAGTGCAGGAAATGTGGCTTCCTATCTGATGGAACAGGCGCAGATCCTTTCCAGAGAGTACAGGGAGGACGGTATTCTGATCCATGCGGACTGCCATAGACAGGATATGGACAGATACAGAGAGTATATAGTGTTATAAGATCACAGAAATTACAATGAGGGAAGGATAAAAGATGGAGACCAATACACAACAGGAACGAGCAAAGAGACTGGAACAACAGGCAAGAGAATACCTGATGCAGTCCAATGATCCGATATTTACCAGGTATTTACAGCAATTACTTCCAAGAATACAGAGACAGCCGGAATATGTAGAACAGCTACAGGCAGAACTGGATAAAAGCGTGGAATTCTGGTACCAGAGACAGCAGATCAATGCAAACAGAGGCGGAGAAACCGGAGCGGAGTCATCTGTGCCGCAGCAGAGTGTACCACAGGAGGCAGCCGCCGGAGAACAGCAGACAGCCGGGCAATCACAGACACAGCCAGTGGGGCAGTTTACTATGCAACAGGTGCAGGCACCGGTGACGCAGGCTCCGGCACAGAAGAAGCAGAATGCGGAATATCTGGTCGCAACCATTGCATTGTCGGTGGTTGGCGGAATCTTTATTCTGACCGCACTGGTATTGCTTGGTATGTATTTTATGAACGGCTGGATCAAAGGTATTTCTTTATATGCAGTTTCCCTGGGAGTGGTATTGATCGCAGAATTACTGATCCACAGAAAGCTTCCGAAACTGGCCCAGATCTTTTCGGCTATCGGCATAGCGGCGTTATATCTGTCGACCATGATCAATACGATTTCCCTACATAATTTCGGTATGCTTCCTGCAGCGGCGATCATTGCAGTGATCACAGTGGGCACGGTTTTACTGAGCAGAAAAAGGGATTCCCTGATACACAGAATGCTGGGAATCGCAGCATGTTGGCTTTGTGCGTATCCGCTTTTCGGTTCTTCATTGCTTTCGGAGCCGGAAGGCCTGCTGGTGCTGGCATTGATTCTGTTACTGAGTGTACTGAGCATCTGTGTGCCGGTAAGAAGATATCATACGGCTTCGCAGTTGATACAACTTGTCAGCACTACGATCCTTTTCCCGGTAACGGTATCCTGTGTGATCAGTACACAGGGAATGCCGGTCTGGGTGACAGCAGCTGCATTTGGAACCTTTTTCCTGATCGCACATCTGATCCTGGTAGTGCAGAGCAATTACATACTAAAAGAAAAACAGGCGGGCCATGCAGTGAATGAAAACGGCTTGCTGGCAATCTATATAGCATTTCTTCTGGTAGCCGGAATTACAACCGGTACGGCGATGAACAATTATTGGGGAAGAGCGGAGAACGACGCGTATATCGGAATCATCGCCCTGACGGGAATGGCGTTTGTAGTCGCGGCTCTTGCGGGAATTGCCATACGTGGAACGTGGAAAAAATGGCTGACCTGTTACTTTTTCAGTTTTGTTGCGGTATGTGCCTTTTCTGTAATAGAAAGTAACTGGCCGATACTCATATGCCTGACAGCGTTGCTTTTACTGACGAAGATACTGACCCGTTTTGCGGAAGGCGGACTGAGGGCACTGGATGTGATCGTTACATCACTGTACTGTATTGAACTTCTGGCAAACGGAAAGGAAATACCGTATGCATACCTGCTCCTTGCGGGAACCATCCTCAGTATGTTCCTGGTCTATGGATGGACAACGATACAGGAGCTCCTGCTTACTTTTTCCCTGGCATTTTTTGCAGCGGCCAATTTGATGCCGATGCTAAAGCTGCCGGCTTTTGCGGGGATCCTGTTTGTAAGTATATTGCTGTTTAATAATGTGAAATATATGCGCGGGAAAAACATCCTGGTATTTAATGTAGTTGTAATGGTGGGGCAGATCGGAGCGTTGATCGCTCTGGCAAATCCGGTGTACCGGAACTCTTATCTTACTTATCTGTGCATGTTTGTGTTTGTACTGGCTTATCTGGTACTGACATTGCAGGAGAGATACTATAAGAAGTTTAAACACAGAGAACTGATCATTGTGATCTTTCTGACCTATATGGCACTGATCGTTAAGACCAATGTTCCCGTGATCAATAGTGTTCTGATCATGCTGATTGCGCTGGTAAGTGTAACACTGGGCTTTTTGAAAAAAGATAAGCCGGTAAGAATATATGGACTAGTGCTTTCTTTGTGCACTTGTGGTAAAATAGCATTATATGATTACTGGGGAGCACCGGTATTGCAGAAAACGGTCCTTTTCTTTGCGGTGGGTGTGATCGCACTGGCGATTGCCGGGATTTATATCGTACTTGAGAAAAATACAGGAAACAATGGAAAAACAGACAGGGAAGGATAGAAGAATGACAGGAAACAAAAAGAGGATTGTATGCGGAGCGTTATTGTGTGTAATGGCGCTTGGCATGACAGCCTGCGGAAATGAAATTCCGGATCTGACAGAAGCGGAATCACAAAGAGTCGGAGAATATGCGGCGGTAACTCTCTTAAAATATGATGCGAATCACCGGAGCCGTCTTGTGGACCCGGAAATCGTCATTGCAAAACTGGAAAAAGACGCGGCCAGGGAAACCGGAAGACAGGAGAATGCACAGACGGAAGAGAAGCCTGCGGAATCGACTGCTTCAGAAGCCAAGGCACCTACCGCACAGGAGGATATTACCACCAGTCTGGAGGATTTCTTCGGACTTGCGGAGGGAGTGACCTTGACATACAGAGATTACCAGATAGCAGACTCTTATCCGGAGGACGGATCTGCAGAGGATTATTTTGCGTTGGATGCATCCACCGGGAAAAAGCTTCTGATATTGAACTTTGAACTGACCAACGGAACAGACCAGGAGGAGAATGTTGATTTACTGAGTACCGCATCCAGATACATCATTACTGTAAATGACGGCACACGTGGAAATGCATTGACCACAATGCTGCCCAATGACATGTCTACGTATGTGGAAACCATGGCTCCCGGTGAGACACAGGGATTGGTCCTGCTACTGGAAGTAAATGAAGATATGGCAAATGGGATACAAAACATTTCTCTTCGTCTCAAAAATACATCAAATGAATATACAATTCAACTTTTATAGGCATATATACTGTAAATTATGAGAAAAAGAGAAAAGACAATAAGATCCAAAATGACAAAAAAGCCCATGATTATGGGCTTTTTTACTGCTTTTGCAAAATTGTTTGAAAAATATGCAAAATAATGTTGACAAGTGGGGCACAGGGTGATATACTCAGATTCGTTGTTGAGGCAGCGCCGAGACAACACAACAGCTCGAAAGAAACTTGAAAAGAT
>ULVX01038658.1_pt1 | contig 10641 bp, 9 predicted proteins | sample 1959811 | NCBI WGS metagenome assembly ULVX01 (sample SAMEA4835797, study PRJEB28245) | human gut metagenome | biome: gut microbiome; material: fecal sample | place: Denmark | collected 2008
TCGACGAGCTGATCCTGCAAAAGCGCTGTGGACGGCTGCTTGCCGCAGACGCCCGTTTTGATGCAGCCGGTATTTCCGGCAGTCTGCTGACACTGAAAACAGAACATATCTGACATAAGCATCTTCCTTTTCTTTTTTCTGAAACGCTGTACGCCAAATGGCCTCAAATTGCAGAGCGTTCGACACACAGCGTTTTGTTTCCGGATTAGTATGAAACGGGAGAAGAAAAATATACGAAATCCTTTATCAGATTGTGTACAGAAAAAGAAAAAACGGGTATAATTCTATGAAAATGGAATTGTTTGAAAAGAAACACAAAGGAGAAAGATTGAAAAATAAAATTTTTCAATCGCGAGATTTGTGTCTGCGCGCACTTGACACAAACTCGGCATGCGCAAAAAGCGTGCGCAGAAATGAGGAGAAAAATGGTAAAGCATGTGATTTTATGGCAGTTAAAGGATTCCTTTACAGAAGAAGAAAAATTGGAAATCAAGGCGGGCATTAAAGCTGGTCTGGAAGGGCTTGCAGGGCAGATTCCCGGTCTGCTTTCCATTCAGGTACATACAGAAGGGCTTCCTTCTTCCAATGCGGATCTGATGCTGGATTCCTGCTTTGCAGATGCTGCTTCCCTGAAAGGCTATTCCGTACATCCGGCCCATGTGGCGGTTGCGGACGGCAAGGTGCGCCCGAACGTGAAATGCCGCGTGTGCATGGACTATGAGATGACAGAGGCCTGAAAAAAGGGATATAATAAAAGTGGCAAAATGCCATTGCTTTTTCAAAATTTGATGTTTATAATAATTTATAGTGTTTAGAAATTCAAAGACAAAGGCAGGTGAATGAAATGGATAGCTGCGATGCTCACGGGCGAAGTCGCTGCATAGGATGGGAAGCAGAAAAAGCACAGAGACGCAGCAGATCCGTTTCGTTCTGAGCCTTTTTTCTGTTCAGTTCTTTCTTCTTCATGGCGATAGAGTTTCTATTGTTCCTGTCCTATGGAATCCCAATAGCACGACAAGTCAGGTGAAAAGCAGGTTGCAGAAGATGCCGCAGGCGTGGATCAACGCAAAGGGGCTTCTTTTTGTTGCGTGATTTATGCAGAAGATGGTGTCTCTGTGTGCAAGTTTGGAGAAGAAAGGAGACGGGAGAGATGGAGACAAAGGACTATACTCAAGAGATCATTGACATTATCCGGAGCAATACCTCCCCGGCGGTGATGAGCAGCCGGCTGGAGGATTACCATGCCAATGACCTTGCGGAAGTTCTCAAAAAGCTGACGGTACAGGAACGCTGCAAGCTGTACCGAATCCTGGATAAGGATATGCTTTCGGACATTTTAGAATATACGGAAGCAGATGAAGCAGCAGAGTACTTAAAAGAAATGGAACCGCGTAAGGCTGCGGCGATCCTTTCCGGAATGGAGACAGACTCGCTGGCAGAAGTGCTGCGCATGCTCGATAAAGGCAAAAAGCGTCTGTTGATCGATCTGCTGGATGACGATGTCCGCCACGATATTGAAGTGATCGCATCCTTCGATGAGGATGAGATCGGCAGCAGGATGACCACTAACTGTATTATCATCCAGAAAAATGTTACCGTGAAGGAAGCAATGAGCAGCCTGATCCGTCAGGCAGCCAAAAACGATAATATTTCTACAATTTTTGTCGTAAGCAGCCAGCAGAAATTTTACGGTGCCATCGACTTAAAAGACCTGATTATTGCAAGGCAGGATCATCCGCTTGAGGAGCTGGTTGTAACCTCTTATCCGTATGTATATGCGGAGGAGGAGATCGACGAGTGTATCGAACGCCTGAAGGATTATTCTGAGGATTCGGTTCCTGTCCTGGATAACGATAACCGCCTGTTGGGCGTCATCACATCCAGCAGCATCATCGAGCTGGTTGATGACGAAATGGGCGAGGATTACGCAAAGCTGGCTGGTTTGACGGCAGAAGAGGATCTCAAGGAGCCGTTAAAGGAAAGCATGAAAAAAAGAATGCCGTGGCTGTTGATCCTGCTTGCTCTCGGCATGGTTGTTTCGTCGGTTGTAGGCATGTTTGAGACAGTTGTGACGCAGCTGCCGATCATCATGTGCTTCCAGTCCCTGATTCTGGATATGGCAGGTAACGTCGGTACACAGTCCCTGGCTGTGACGATCCGGGTATTGATGGACGAATCCCTGACCGGCAAGCAGAAGGCAGAACTTGTCTTTAAGGAAATGAGGATAGGTTTATGCAACGGTGGTTTGTTGGGACTGATGTCCTTTGTACTGATCGGACTCTATATTTTTGCAATCAAAGGAAAGACCCTCGTCTTTTCCTATGCGGTATCCGCATGCATCGGTGTCGCTCTGCTTCTGGCAATGCTGATCTCCAGTGCGGTTGGTACGTGTATTCCACTGCTTTTCAAAAAGATCAAGGTCGATCCGGCAGTTGCTTCCGGTCCTTTGATTACGACCATCAACGACCTTGTTGCGGTAGTGTCCTACTACGGCTTGAGCTGGCTGTTTTTGATCGAGTTCTTCCATATGGCGGGTTAATTCTTACGGAGGATTAAGAAATTCCTTCAGAAAAATAAGCTTTTGTTTAGAAAAAATTTCGGAAAAGCCTCTGCGGCTGTTTGGAATTTGTCTTTATGATAAGGGCAAATGAAACAAACGACTGCGGAGGTTTTTTTATGGATATCGATAGAGAAAAGGAAGGAAAGTGCCTGACGGTGACAGTGCCCTGCTATAATTCGGAAAGCTATCTGGAACGGTGTGTGGAATCCCTTTTAAAAGAGCGCGACGGGCTGGAAATTATTCTGGTGGATGATGGGTCGACGGATAGAACCGGACAGCTTGCAGATCAGTATGCGCGTGCATACCCGGATGTGGTTCGGGTTGTGCACAAGAAAAACGGCGGGCACGGTTCCGGTGTCAACGCAGGGATGATGCTCGCAAACGGAATTTATTTCAAGGTCGTGGATTCGGACGATTGGCTGGATGAGGCTGCATTTCATAAGCTGATGAGCGTCCTGCGTTTCTGGTGCCGGACAAAGGAGGAAAAACGCCCCGACCTGGTTGTCTGCAACTATGTATACGATCATCTGGAAGAGGGAAAAACGAAAGCAGTCCGCTACGGAAATCTTTTTCCCGAGCAAAAAATCTGCAGGTGGGACGAAATCGGCTGTTTTTCGCCGGAACAGTATCTTGTCATGCATGCGCTGATTTTTCGGACGGGAGTGCTGTATGACTGTGGGTTAAAGCTTCCGGAGCATACGTTTTATGTGGACAACCTGTTTGCAAACTGCCCGCTTCCGTTCGTACAGCGGATTTATTATCTGAATGAGGATTTGTACCATTATTATCTGGGGCGCGAGGATCAGTCGGTTAACGAAAAAGTGCTCGTGTCGCGCATCGATCAGCAGATTCTCGTGACGCAGCTCGGCAACCGGTTCGTCGGGTCGGACGCGGTGCAGAACACTGAACCGAAGCTGCGCCGCTATCTCTACCGCAACAGCTCGATTATGATGGCGATTTCCACGATCCATCTGCTGATGCTCGGAAAAGAAGGGCGGCAGCGCAGAAAAAAACTCTGGCAGTCACTAAAAAAAGAGAATCCGAAGCTCTATCGAAGGCTGCGGCTTGGCAGCATCAGCGGTCTGACCTGTCTGCCAGGTGCGCCCGGGGCGGCGGTGGTGATCGGAGGATACCGCATGGCGCGCCGGATCTGGCAGTTTCAGTGAGGGTGCGGCGATGAAGAATAGGAAAAAGCAGGATAATGCCGCGGCGCAGTCCGCAATCTACGTTGGCTTTGTAGACACGCCTGGTCTGTTCGCTTCGATCATCCGCCGAGTGATCGGGCAGAATTATGTGCATGTCGTGCTGGGCTTCGATCCGGAGTTGAAAGAGGCCTACAGCATCGGCAGACGCAATCCGGCGATTCCGCTGTTTGCGGGCTTTGAACGGGAAAATCGGGAAAAAATTCTGAAAAAATATCCGACCGCACGCTATCAGATCTGCCGCGTGGCATGTACGAATGTGCAGAGGGAAGCGCTGCAGCAGGAGGCAAAGACGGAATGGAAACGACGCTTTACCCATCATTATATGGTGATCGGGCTTGTGTTTTTGTTAGCTGGAATCGCCTTTGACCAGAAAAATCACGACACCTGTTCGTCGTGGCTGGCGCGTGTAACCCAGAAGGTCGGCCTGCAGGAATGGCAAAAGCCGTTTCCCCTTGTCACGCCGCGGGATGTGTATGAACAGCTGGGAAAAGACAGCTGTGTGGGAACGCTTGTATTCGAGGGGACACTGGCAGAGCTGGTGGAGGGCAGCGCAGCGGTCGTGGCTTCGGAGGCGGGCTGCGCGGTAGGAACTGCAGCGGCATCGGAATTTGCTGGCACGGGTCGTGACTGGCGGCCGCGTCCGGCGATGAATTGATGGATGTTCGTGCTGCATGCGCAGCAGCGCAGTCATGGCGCGCACATGTTTTGGGGTGCTGCGTGCCTGTAGAATGGAGAGGGATATGAAGGCTCGAAAAAAAGATACGCCTGCAGGCGGACGAAAAAAACATTTTTGGGAGACACTGCTGTTTTTGGCGGTGATGGTATTCACGCTGCGGTTTTGCTTTAGCGGGCAGAAGCCGCAGGAGATCTGGGCAGCGGTAAAGAGCATGCGGGGAATGAGTCTGACCGGGGCGGTGGCACTCGGCCTTTTCTTTGTCTGTATGGAAGGGACGATCATAAGGATTCTGCTTGGGGCAGCAGGCGGAAAAAGCGGACTTCTGACATGTATCAGCTATTCGTTTCTCGGATTTTTTTATTCCGGAATCACACCATCTGCGACCGGCGGACAGCCGATGCAGCTCTATGAAATGAAGAGGGATGGAAACAGCGTCAGCAGCAGTACGGTCGTGCTGATGGTCACAGCGGTGTGCTATAAGCTGGTGTTAGTCTGTATCGGCACATTTCTGCTGATTTTTCAGGGGGAAATGCTGCGGCAATATCTTGGCGGATATTTCGGTCTGTATCTTCTGGGTCTGTTTTTGAATCTGGCGATCACGCTTGTCGTGACTGGAATGATTGTCCTGCCGCAATGGATAATTGCCTGGGCGGATATTTTTGATCGATTGTTCGTGAAACTGCATTTGTGGAAAGCTTCGGGAAGCGTGGGCAGACAGGAAAAGGTGCGGTGCTTCGTGCAGGAATATCATCGGGCAGTCCTATTTTTAAAAGAGCATCCGGGGCGGCTTGCGGCAGCATTTTCACTGACCTTTGTGCAGAGAAACAGCGCATTTGTGATTACCTGGCTGGTGTACTGCGGAATGGGGCTTTTCGGGACAAATTTGTGGAGCGTCGTCTTTTTACAGGCGGCGGTGACGCTGGCAGTGGACATGCTTCCGGTGCCAGGCGCGCAGGGAATTACGGAGCTCGTGTATCGGAGTGCGTTTGCACAGATTTTCATCGGAGGGACGTTACCTGTGTCGATGATCGTCAGCCGGGCGGCGTCGTTTTATGTGCCGATGGCGGTCGGGCTTGCAACCGTGCTCTGGAGGATGGCGCGTAAGGCAGGAAAGAGTTTGCCCGAGACTCCATAAAAAATCACTGATCAGAATCGGCAGAATCATGATCAGATAATCCCTGATTGTGATTTTTTTAATGCAGAGACAATACCGGTTTATCTCTACCTTTTCTGATACATAAGACAAATCTGATCACAATAAATACCAGGTTAAGCAACTGCTCCAAAGCTTGCCTGAAATGGTATCGTGGCATGTTCCTTACAGCGCAGCCAAGAGGATAAACTATTGTGTTGTATTACGGCGGATCAATATAGGTGTAATTTGTTTGTGGATGGGTTTGCCCAATGGCTTGGGGGCACGCTTTTTCTGCTCATCCATCTGCCGGACCAGAAGATCCATGGCGGTTTTGGCAATGACATCAATCTGCTGCCCAACGGTTGTGATTGGAAGGATTGCCTCGCTGGCAATCGGAGAATTGTCAAATCCAACAATCTCATAAGTGGAAGGAAAGGTCCCATATTTTTGGAAAATTAAATTCAGAAACATGTTGGCATAGGTATCATTCGCAAGAAAGATACCTTTTTTTTGATCCGGGTATTTGGCTTCTATCTTATCAAAAATTACCCGGATCACATCTAAAATCTCATGATAAGAATTACCTTCTACACCAAGATCGATATCATATGGAACATGATGTTCTTCACAAGTTTCCTGAAAAGCGCGGATACGGTCATAAGCCGGGGCAGATTTCTTCACATTGACATTTACATGAATCAGTATGTCACAGTTATCCCGGATCAACAAGGAAGTGGCCTGAAGTGCTCCCATATAGTTATCCGTATTGACGCTGCAGATATGTTCTGCTTCACGTTCAATAGCGATGACAGGAATCTGATAGGAAGCGAGCTTTTCGGATGGAAGCGTGTGACTTAAAACAATCAGTCCCTCAATCTGATAAGATAGAAGCTCTTCAATGTATTGTTGCTCTTCTTCCGCCCCATGTTCGCTGGCGAAAACAAGAAATTTATAATGATAATCTCTGTAGCTGGAAAGAAATTGTGCCAGCATCTCAGAATAATAGTGCAGATAGAGGTTTGGAACAATGATTCCGATAAATTCACTTTTTCCATTCGCCAGAACCTTTGCCAGCTTATTCTTTTTATATCCAAGTACGTCAAGAGCCTGTGAAATCTTTTCCTGGTTTTCTAAGGTAAGAGAATCAGGATGATTGAAGTATCTTGATATTGTAGTCTTTGAAAAATTCGTGTATTCTGCAATATCTGCAAAAGTTACCTGTTTTTTACTCATAAAAGTTGAATCTCCTTCAATATGACGGATAACGGTCTATAATATCCCTTAGTATAGCAATTCTCATGGAAAAACACAATGGGAAAATAACCGATTACGTAACCGGTTATTTTAGTGCATAACAGTATTGACAGAAGGAGAGGAATAGAGTATTATCAAATCATAAAGTAACCGGTTACTTAACCGGTTTTGTGCGAAGCGTTAAAGGAATGGAGGGAGTAATGCATGAAAAGAATGCGAAACCAAGCAAAGTCCGCAAGCAAGCGAACCTGGAGAGAAAAGGGGACTTATGTGAAGAAAAACTGGCAGCTATATTTATTCTTCCTGATGCCGGGACTTTTGCTGACAATTATTTTTAAGTATCTTCCGATGGGTGGTCTTCTGATTGCTTTTGAAGACTACAATGTAATCAAAGGAGTTCTTGGGAGTCCCTGGGTCGGACTGGAGTATTTCAGACGATTTTTATCTTCACCGGATTTCATGAGCTATCTGATGAATACATTAAAATTGAGTATCTACGGATTGCTGTGGGGGTTCCCGGTTCCAATTATTCTTGCATTGCTTCTGAATCGTATTCAAAAGACAGGAATCAAGAAGAAAGTTCAGCTTTTGATCTATATGCCGAACTTTATTTCCGTCATCGTACTTTGTGGTATGGTCCGTATGTTTTTATCGCCTGTAGGACCGCTGAATAAAGTACTCGGAATCAGCACAAACTGGATGACAATGCCTTCTGCATTCCGGACAATCTATATTGCAAGCGGAATCTGGCAGGCGGCAGGATGGGCATCTATTATGTACACAGCAGCATTGTCGAATGCCAGCAAAGAGCTGGAAGAAGCAGCTCTCATGGATGGAGCAAATCTTCTGCAGCAAATCTGGTATGTAGAGTTGCCTGCAATTAAAAATATTATTGTAATTCAGTTTATTTTACAGGCCGGAAATATTATGAGTATAGGTTTTGAAAAAGCCTATGCGTTACAGACAGATATGAACTTGCCGGCATCGGAAATCCTGTCTACATATGTATATCGTATCGGACTTTTAAATGGCGATTATGGATATTCTACAGCAGTAGGTCTTTTCAATTCTGTTGTAAATGTTATCTTGCTGGTTTTTGTAAACTGGGTTGTTCAGAAACTGAATGATGGAGAAGGATTATAGGAAAGAGGGAGAAAAGATGGAGAAAATAAAGAATAAAAAATATTCAAGGACAGACAGCGTAATCCTTGGAATCGGATTTACCATTCTTGGTTTATTCGTCCTTTCTATAGCAATACCGATTGTTTATGTGGTACTCGCATCCTTTATGGATCCGAATGTTTTGAATAACCAGGGATTGAGTTTTAAAATCAAGGACTGGACATTAGATGCCTATCGAAGAGTATTAGAGAATGCAATGATCTGGCGTGGATTTTTAAATTCTTTCCTGTATTCACTTGCATTTACAGTTATTTCCGTTTTTGTTACATTGCTGGCAGCATATCCGTTGTCTAAAAAAGAATTTGTAGGAAGAGAATTATTCAATATTATTTTCCTGATCACAATGTTCTTTGGGGGTGGAATGATTCCTACCTTCATTTTGATCAATCAGCTGCACTTGGTTAATACGGTGTGGGCAATCCTGATTCCGGGGGCATTTAATGTATGGAATATGATTCTCGCAAGAACTTATTATCAATCAATTCCGACAGAATTAAGAGAAGCATCTGCGATCGACGGGGCAAATGAGATCCAGCATTTCTTTAAAATCATGATTCAGGTATGTAAGCCGATTATTGCAGTTCTGGCACTCTGGTCCTTCGTTGGAATGTGGAACAGTTATTTCGATGCAATGATTTATTTGAATGATGCAAATCTGCAGCCATTGCAGTTAGTGCTCCGTTCTATTCTGGTACAGAATACACCACAGCCGGGAATGATCGCCGATATCCAGAGTACGGCAGAAATGGCAAAAATAGCAGAACAGCTTAAATATGCAACCATTGTAGTATCAAGTTTACCACTGTTAGTAATGTACCCATTCTTCCAGAAATATTTTGATAAAGGAATTATGGTCGGATCGGTAAAAGGCTAATAAGAAAGGAACGATACAGATATGAAGAAAAGAAAAGTAAATGCATTACTTGCAATTGGACTATTCTTGACGATGATGGTGGGAATTGCAGGATGTGGAAAAGAGCGGCAGCTTGTAGCTGAAATTGATCCGGATACACCTGTATCGGAAGTGCAGTTTCCATTGAAGGAAACCGCAGAACTTTCCTTTATTACAAGTGCACCGGCTACATCAACACAGGAGCCAAATGAACGAGTGATCTTTCGGCGCATGGAAGAGCAGACAAATGTTCATATTGACTGGACTTGTTTTGTATCAGACCAGTTTTCTGATAAGAAAAACCTGGCACTTGCCCAGTTTGGAAATCTGCCGGACGGATTATTCAATGCCGGAATGAGTGAGTATGACCTGCTGCGTTATGCAAAGCAGGGAATCATCATTCCATTGGAAAACCTGATAGATAAATATATGCCGAATTTACAGGCAGTATTTGAAAAATATCCGGAATACAGGACGATGTGTACAGCACCGGATGGACATATTTATTCCTTTCCATGGATTGAGCAGCTTGGAGCAGGGAAAGAAGCCATTCAGGCAATCGGAGATATCCCGTATATTAACAAAAAATGGCTGGATTATCTTGGACTTGAGATTCCGACAACAACAGATGAACTGGAACAGGTATTAATTCAATTCCGTGATCATGCAGATGAACTTGAACAAGAATTTTCCATTGAAGGTGATGTAATCCCGATGTCATTTATTATCAATAATGGAGATCAGGATCCTGCAATTTTGATCAATGGATTTGGAGAAGGTTATGGAGATACAGGGGATCATTTCGCTGTAACGGATGAAGGAAAAGTTATTTACACAACGGTTCAGGAAGGTTATAAAGAAGGTATCCAATGGTTACATAAGCTTGTAACAGAGGATCTGGTCGACCCGGAAGCATTTACACAAGAGTGGTCCACCTATGTGGCAAAAGGAAAGAATCATCGATATGGTCTCTGCTTTACATGGGATATTGCAAATATCGATAACAATGAAGATTATGTGATGCTGCCAGCGTTGACAGGACCGGATGGAATGAGAAATATCACAAGACAGAACAACAGCGAAACAAGCGGATTCGATCGTGGAAGATGTGTCCTTACCTCCAGCTGTCGTGACACAGCACTTGCCGCCGCATGGATTGATCAGATGTATGCCCCTCTTCAGTCACCGCAGAATAACTGGGGAACTTATGGAGAAAAGGATTCTTTTAACATTTTTGAACTGTCCAAGAATAAAGATGGCGGAGAAATGCTGAAGCATATGGATCTTGGAACTCAGTCTCCGGTAGAAGTACGTGAGGCACAATCTGTAAATGGTCCGCTTGCAGTACTGAATGAATATTATGATGTATATGTAACACAGCCAGAAGATGCAAAATGGCGTTTAGACAATATGCATGAAACTTATCTGCAGGATATGAACAGCAAGTATGTTTATCCAAACGTCTTTATGAGCATTGAGGATACCAATAAAGTGTCTCAGTACGATACAGATATTAGAAAATATGCAGAGCAGAAGAAAGCAGACTGGATCCTGAATGGTGGAATTGAAAAAGAGTGGGATTCCTATCTGAAGAAAATGGAACAGTATGGACTTTCTGATTATCTTTCAATCAAACAGAAATACTTTGATCAGTATCAGAAGTCATTGAGTGAAGAAAAATAACGCTACGAACAATAGGAGAATTTGCATGAGTGAGATGTTAGAAAAGGCTAGAAA
>ULVX01046082.1_pt1 | contig 10631 bp, 10 predicted proteins | sample 1959811 | NCBI WGS metagenome assembly ULVX01 (sample SAMEA4835797, study PRJEB28245) | human gut metagenome | biome: gut microbiome; material: fecal sample | place: Denmark | collected 2008
GACTGAAAATGAGCGATCAGATGGATAAAATGGAGGGTATGCAGGAAACCGGCACAGAACGGACTGCAAAGGAAAAACGTGCAGCAAAGAAAAAAGAGCGGGCAGCCAAAAAGGCGTCCGGAACCGGGAAAAAGCACCGCAAGGCATGGATTGCAGCGATTGTTACAGTAGCGGTCATTGGCGTAGGGCTGTATGTGAAAGCGAGCAGCAGCAAGGTGCTTCCGAGCGTCCTGTGTCAGGCGGCAGCTGTCGGGGATGTGGAGGAGACGCTTTCTGCAAGCGGCAAGGTGGGCAGTGCGGAAACCCAGACCTACTATGCGCCGGTCGGCACGATTGTGCAGGCACTCCATGTCAAAGATGGAGACGCGGTACATAAGGGAGATGTTTTGGTAACGTTCGACACAGAGGATCTGGAGCTGACGAAGAAAAAGGCAGACCTGGATGCGGAAGCAAGCGAGGGCAGCTATCAGAGCGCTCTGCAGCAGAGCAACGAAAACCAGAATAAATATTCCGACGCGTCCATTGGTCTCGATGAATTAAAACAGATGAAGGAAGATCAGGAACAGTACGTTCAGGGTCTGAAATACGAGCTGGAGGATGACAAGAACGCAAAGCGCAAGGATCTAAACGAATGGGACAAGAAGCTGATGCAGGAGCAGAACTATCAGAACCGGAAGCTTTCCGAGCAGCAGGCTTACGGCGGCGATACGGAATCCATCAGTGAAGTCATTGACAATATCAACAGTCAGCGTGCGGATGTGGCGAACCAGCTGAGCATGATCGACAGCGATGAAAAGATTCTGCAGAAGCAGCGCCTGATTGACGCTGAGCAGAAAAAGCTGGAGGATATGCAGGAGGAAATTCAGAAACGCGAGAGCAAAAAAGATTCCTCCGAGAACGGCATTTTAAACGGCTATGATAAAAAGAGCAAAGAGGCGAGCGTAGAAAGCGCAAGGTTGAATGCCGATCAGGCAGCCTCCGATCTGGAAAAGGCGCAGGAAGGCATTATTGCGGACTTTGACGGAATCATCAGCGGGATTAAGACTGCAGCCGGAAGCCGCGTGGAAAAGGGCAGCGAGCTGTTCACCATCCAGAGCAGCAGCGCGGTACAGGTAACGGTTGAACTGAGCAAATATGATCTGGAAAAGGTCAAAGAGGGACAGAGCGCGACGGTGACGGTCGCAGGCGTTTCCTATTCGGGAACGGTGAGCCGGATCAACCGCGTTGCCCAGAATAACGCCCAGAATACACCGGTCGTTTATGCGGATGTGACGATCGAAAATCCGGACGGCAATATTTTCCTCGGCATCGAAGGAAAGGCGGAGATCCTGACCGGTTCCGCAGAGGGCGTCGTGCTCGTCCCCTATGAGGCGGTCAACACGGATAAGGAGGGCGATTTCTGCTATCTGGTAAAAGACGGTGTGATTGTGCGGCAGAACGTTGTAACTGGAATTTCCAGCGATATGGATGTTGAAATCAAAGAAGGAATCAGCGAGGGGGATACTGTTGTGATTTCCTCGGATATGGATCTGATGGAAGGACTGCAGGTAAATCCTGTGATGCAGTAAGCAAAAGGAGAATATATGTCACAGGTTTGGGAATATATCAAAATTGCGCTGATGAATATCAGGAGCAATAAGGGACGGTCTGTTCTGACGATGCTGGGTATTATCATCGGTATTTCCTCTGTCATCATGATTATTTCGGTCGGAAACGGCATCAAGTCAGAGGTAAACGGCGAGTTAAACGATATGGCTGGCGGACAGGTCGCAATTTATACGGATGTGCAGCAAAATCAGGAGGAACAGTTTTTTTTCAGTGAAGAAGATTTTGATGCAATTCAGGAAAAGGTGGCTCATGTAAAGAGTGTTACGCCGGTCTATAATGTATATGGTTCCACGAGTACCCGGAAGGGAAGCTTTGATATCATGCTCAGCTGCGGGACGGCTGGCTTGAAGGACTATAGCAAAGACCCGATCATCAAAGGACATTTCTTTACAGAAAATGATTATTATGGGGCAAAAAAGGTCTGCGTGATCCCGGAGAGCACGGCGAGGACGTTATTTGGCACGACGGATGTGGTCGGAATGACGCTGAATCTGGATATCGACGGTATTTCCCAGGAATTTGAAGTGATCGGTATCCGGCAGGATAGCAGCGCCGCATTGATCAATATGACGAGCGGAGGAATGCAGTCCATGGAGATCCCGCTGTCGACGCTGGAAACCTTCGGCTATTATGTGAGCGATTTTTCAGACTTTTACATTATTGGGGAAAGCAATGAGTATACCTCGAAGATCGCAAAGGACAGCGTGAGCCTTCTGGAAAAACGCCATAATGTGCGCGGAAAGGGAATTATTTTAGTGCAGAGCTTTAACGATGCGCTTGCCCAGGTCAACAGCGTATTGAATTACATCACGATTTTTGTTGTTTTGGTAGCGGCGATTTCTCTGCTGGTGGGCGGCATTGGTGTTATGAATATCATGCTCGTATCAGTTACGGAACGGACGCGGGAAATCGGAATCCGTAAAGCGCTCGGTGCAAGAACCGGTTCTGTACTGTTGCAATTTTTGTCCGAATCTGCAATTATTACATTGTTGGGAGGATTGATCGGAATCTTGCTGGGCGTACTGGGCGCATTTGGCGTGTGCAGCCTGATCGGCTTTTCTGCAAAGGTGAAGCTGTCTACGGTGTTGGGCGCGACGCTGTTTTCTTCAGCGGTTGGAATTTTCTTCGGAATCTATCCTGCAAAAAAGGCTGCAAAATTGAGTCCGATTGAAGCACTCCGGCATGAATAAACTGGCATAAAGAGAGGGCAAAGATTTGTGTCTGCTCGCACTTGACACAAACTTGGCATGCGCAAAAAACGTGCGCAGAAATGGGAGGAAAAATGGAACCGCTGCACACATTTGAAATTAAGGATCAGTTCTATCTGGACGGGAACCCGTTTCGGATTATTTCCGGCGGAATGCATTATTTCCGGGTACTTCCGGAATACTGGGAAGACCGCCTGTTAAAATTAAAGGCGCTGGGCTGCAATACTGTAGAGACGGTCGTACCGTGGAACCTGCACGAGCCGAAAAAGGGCGAGTTTGATTTTACCGGGAAAAAGCTTCACGGGCTGACAGACCTTGTAGGCTATGTAAAGCTTGCGCAGAAGCTCGGACTGTGGGTGATCCTGCGTCCGTCCCCGTATATCTGCGCGGAATGGGAGTTTGGCGGATTCCCGGCATGGCTGCTTGCAGACGGCGATATGGCGCTGCGGACGAGCGACGAGCGGTATCTGCGTCACGTCCGGGACTATTACAAGGTGCTGATGCCTTATCTTGCGCCGCTGCAGATCACACAGGGCGGACCTGTTTTGATGATGCAGGTGGAAAACGAATACGGTACCTTTGGAAATGACAAAAAATATATCAAGGCGCTGCGGGATATGATGCGCGAAGGCGGAATCGATGTGCCGCTGTTTCAGTCGGATGGCCCGGCCGATGATATTTTTCAGAATACAGCGGTGGAGGACCTGTTTCCGACGGCAAACTTTGGCAGCAGAGGGAAGATCGCATTTGACTGTCTGAAAAAATATAATCACGGCGGTCCCTGCATGTGCGCAGAGCTGTGGGTAGGGTGGTTTGATGCCTGGAGAAGCGGAAAGCATCATACAACGGATGCAGATCAGGCGGCAAAGGAGCTTCGTGAGGTTTTGGAGGGCGGCAGTGTCAATCTGTATGTAGCGGAGGGCGGAACGAACTTCGGCTTCATGAACGGTTCTAACTATGGCGAGTTTTTGACACCGGATGTAACGTCCTACGATTATGATGCATTGCTGACAGAGGACGGTCAGATTACTGAAAAGTATAAAAAATGCCAGAAGGTGATCGCAGAGTTTGAGCCACAGCAGGAAGTAGAGCTCTTGCCACCGGTAAAGCGCAGCGCATACGGAGAAGCGCCCGTTGTGGCAAAGACCGATCTGTTCCATGCCCTGCCGGATTTGGCGCAGCCACAGGAGAGCGTAACGCCGCAGGCGATGGAACGGATGGGACAGAGTTACGGCTACATGCTGTATTCTGCTGTTCTGGAATCCAGCTCGGAGCTAAACAGCCTGAAATTATTCAAAGCGGCGGACCGCGCAATCGCGTTCATTGATAAACAGCGCGCGATGACAGCATACGACCGGGAGCTGGAGGTGCGTCATGAGGTAGGACCGTTCCATGGGAAAAATATGCACCTCGACATTCTGGTGGAGAACATGGGACGCGTCAACTACGGACCGTACTTAAACTGGCAGAGAAAAGGTATCGACGGCTGCGTTATGATTAACGACCGTTTTGCACAGCATAACTGGAAGCAGTATGCATTGCCCATGACGAACCTGGATCAGCTGAACTTTGAAGCCGGTTATGAAGAAGGACTTCCTGCCTTTTATCAGGTAGAATTTAACGTAGACGAGCCTGCAGATACGTTCCTGGATATGACAGGCTGGGGCAAGGGCTTCGTGGTTGTAAACGCCTTTAATCTCGGACGCTTTTGGGAAGAAGGTCCCCAGCGCCGCCTCTATCTGCCTGGCGCATTATTAAAGCCCGGCAAAAACGAGCTTTTGATTTTCGAAACAGAAGGGAAACACAAAGCTACAGTAATCCTGTGTGATACGCCGGATCTCGGAGACGAGTGATCCGGAAATCAAAAGCGTGATAGATAGTAAACGCTGCAGCAACAGGCATATGCATACCTTTTGGAAGGGCGGTTTTGCTTGACCGCCCTCTTTTTCTGTTGTAATCTGATAAAGGTAAGAAAGAGACGCAGGAGGAAGCGATGGAACTGGAATTTGACGTACATGTGGATGCGAATGCGTTATACGATTATATGCTCCGCCATACCTTTACAAAGGCTGCGGGGATTCTGGGAAGTACCGCAGGCGCGTTCGGCATTGTTGCAGGCATGATGCAGCGGTATCCGATTTATGTGATTTTCGGCGCGGTGGTTTTACTGTATCAGCCGGTGTCTTTATGGCTGCGTGCGCAGAAACAGGCGCTGCTTCCCGTTTTTAAGGAGCCTCTTCATTATAAGATGACCGAAGAGGGCGTGGAGGTTTCCCAGAAGGAGACGCAGCAGTTTCAGAGATGGGAAGATATGTACCGCGCGGTTTCCACAGGTAAAAGCCTGATTTTGTATACAGACAAAATTCATGCCAGCATTTTCCCGAGAAAGGATCTGGGCGAGAAACAGTCTGCGGTAATCGCGATGATTTCTTCCCATATGGAGCCTGGAAAGGTGCAGATCCGTTCTTAAAAGGCGGCAGAAAAGAGGTAGCGATGATCATCGAAAGTTTGTGTGCGGACGATACGTTCGCATTTGGAAAAAAGCTCGGTGAAGCTGCAGAACCGGGAACTGTCTACACGCTGGTAGGCGATCTTGGCGTTGGCAAAACCGTGCTGACACAGGGACTGGCAGAGGGACTTGGCATCACAGAGGCGGTCAACAGCCCCACCTTTACGATTCTGCAGGTCTATGAGGAAGGACGCCTGCCGCTGTATCACTTTGACGTGTACCGCATCGGCGATGTGGAGGAAATGGACGAAATCGGCTATGAGGATTATTTTTACGGGGACGGTGTCTGCCTGATTGAGTGGGCGAACCTGATCGAAGAGATCCTTCCGGAAAAATATACCGAAATCCGAATTGAAAAAGACCTGGAAAAAGGCTTTGATTACCGGAAAATTACAGTGACGGAGGTGGAAGCATGAAGGTGCTTGGACTGGACAGCTCCGGCCTTGTGGCTGGGGTTGCATTGATACAGGATGATGTTTTGATTGCGGAATACACGACGGATTACAAAAAAACACATTCCCAGACGCTGCTTCCGATGCTGGATGAACTGCGCAGGATGGTGGATCTCGATTTAAAGAGCATTGATCTGATTGCGGTTGCGGCAGGTCCCGGCTCCTTTACAGGGCTGAGAATCGGCTCTGCGACGGCGAAGGGGCTCGGACTTGCACTGGATATTCCGCTGGCAGCAGTACCGACGGTGGATGCCCTCGCTTATAACCTGTACGGCTGTGAACAGCTGATCTGCCCGATGATGGATGCGCGCAGAGGACAGGTATATACTGGAATTTATACATTTGTAAACGGTGAGATGCAGGTGATCCAGGAACAGTGCGCGATTTCTGTAGAAGAGCTTGCGGGCAGACTGAAAGAAGAATGCGAAAAATACGGCAAAAAAGTGGTTCTGCTGGGGGATGGTGTTCCGGTCTATCGGGAAAAAGTGCAGGAAATCCTGCAGGAGCAGTGTGAATTTGCACCTGCAAGCTGCAACAGACAGCGTGCGGCGTGTGTTGCTGTCTTAGGACAAAGCTTGGCGGCAGCAGGAAAAACGGTAAGCTCCGACGATTTTGCACCGGAATATCTGCGCATGTCCCAGGCAGAGCGCGAACGGATGGAAGCAGACGAGGCGCATCGCGAGCTGATGAAAGCCGGGATCACCAAATGAGTGTAAAAACGGACACGGAAAACAAAAAGGGCGCGCTTGTGCTTGGACAGCTTCCACAAACATCTGCGGAGGAAGCAGCAGAGCTGGAGGCGTCCTGTTTAAAGGAAGCGTGGAGTAAAAACGCATGGGAAGATGCGCTGAAGGATAAAAACGCGTGGTATGCGGGTGCGTGGCTGGATGGCAGGCTGGTCGGCTGCTGCGGACTGTGGCAGTCCTTCGAGGATGCGGACATTTGCAACGTTGCGGTGGATCAGACCCTCAGACGGCAGGGAATCGGTGAACAGCTGCTTCTTTTTTTGATGGAAAACGGCAAAAAACGAGGCGTGAAAAATTTTACGCTCGAAGTGCGCAGATCCAATGAGGCTGCAATCGGACTATATCATAAGCTTGGATTTCTGGACGAGGGCGTGCGTCCCAATTTTTATGATTCGCCGAAGGAAGATGCTTTGATTTTATGGAAAAAGCAGGAAACGCAGGGATAATTTACCACTGTTTATTGTGCATAAGAAGCGCTACAATGAGCAGGAAAAGGAGGTTGCCATGCGGAAATGGAAACAGGATGAAGCTGTGCTGCAGTCTGTTGTCTGCAACCGATGCGGAAAACAGCTGAAGGTAGAGAACGGAGTGCTGAAAGAAGGCTGCCTGCAGGTATGTCAGACGTTTGGCTATTTTAGCGCAATGGATGGAACAAAAGTCAGATTTGACCTGTGTGAGGCATGCTATCTGGAGTTAAAGAAAAGCTTTCTGATTGCACCGCAGGAAGAAGAATCGACAGAGCTTCTCTGAATGAAAAACAGATATTTTATCATTTAGAAATGAGGAACAGAATGCTTGAAGTTTGTCTTTTGGGAACCGGAGGAATGATGCCGCTGCCATATCGGTGGCTGACGTCTCTGATGGTTCGTTATAATGGAAAAAGTATCCTGATCGACTGTGGAGAGGGTACACAGATTGCGATGAAAGAAAAAGGATGGAGCTCAAAGCCTATCGACGTGATCTGTTTTACTCATTTTCATGCAGATCATATCAGCGGGCTGCCTGGAATGCTTTTAACAATGGGAAATGCAGAACGGACAGAACCCTTGACGGTAATCGGTCCCAAAGGGCTTACCAGGACGGTGAATGCGCTCCGTGTGATTGCACCGGAGCTTCCGTTTGAAATCAGATGTATTGAATTTGAAGAAAATGAACAGACCCTGTGTTTTGATGGGCTGAGAATAGAAGCCTTTCGGGTCAATCATAATGTTGTCTGCTATGGATACAGTCTTTCGATTGACCGTGCAGGCAAGTTCCAGCTGGATAAGGCGGAAGCACTTGGAATTGAGCGGCGCTACTGGAACAAGCTGCAGAAAGGTGAGACACTGGAGCTGGATGGGAAAATCTATACTCCGGATATGGTCATGGGAGAAGCCAGAAAGGGACTGAAGGTCACTTACTGTACGGATACCAGACCTACGGAAGGCATTGTAAAGCATGCGGCAGGTTCGGATCTTTTTATCTGCGAGGGCATGTACGGGGAGCCGGAAAAGAAAGATAAGGCAAAAGAACATAAGCACATGACGTTTCTGGAAGCTGCGGATATGGCGAAGCGTGCACAGGTGAAAAAGATGTGGCTTACCCATTACAGTCCGTCATTGGTGCATCCGGAGGAATTTATGGGCGGCGTGCGCAAAATATTTCCGGATTCCTTTGCGGCAAAGGACGGATGGACCCAGGATCTTGCATTTGAGGAAGAATGAGGCGTAAGGACATGACAGATACAAAAGAAAAAGATGTGCTCATACTGGCAATCGAAAGCTCCTGTGACGAAACGGCGGCGGCTGTCGTCAAAAACGGCAGGGAAGTGCTTTCCAACGTCATTTATTCGCAGATTGACCTGCATACGCTTTACGGCGGCGTAGTGCCGGAAATTGCGTCACGCAAGCACATTGAAAAGATAAATCAGGTTGTCCGTAAGGCGCTTGCGGACGCAAGCTGTACGCTGGACGATATTACAGCGGTCGCAGTGACCTACGGGCCGGGACTGGTCGGTGCGCTTTTAGTCGGTGTGGCGGAAGCCAAGGCAATTGCATTTGCTGCGAACAAGCCGCTTGTCGGTGTGCATCACATCGAGGGGCATATCAGCGCCAATTATATTGAAAATAAAGAACTGGAACCGCCATTTTTATGTCTCGTCGTATCGGGTGGACATTCCCATCTCGTCCGGGTAAAGGATTACGGGGAATATGAAATCCTCGGAAAAACAAGGGATGACGCAGCCGGAGAAGCCTTTGATAAAGTTGCGCGCGCAATCGGACTTGGGTATCCTGGCGGGCCCAAAATCGATCGCGTATCAAACGAAGGCAATCCTGAGGCAATTATATTTCCGCGTGCCAAAATCGCAGACAACGTATATGATTTCAGTTTCAGCGGCTTAAAGTCTGCTGTTTTGAACTATCTGAACGGATGCCAGATGAAAGGCATTGAAATCAATCAGGCTGACGTCGCCGCTTCTTTCCAGAAAGCAGTGGTGGACGTTTTGGTAGAACACTCGATGGATGCTGTAAAACGGTATCATGTGGACAAATTTGCGATTGCAGGTGGTGTTGCGTCAAACAGCCATCTGCGGGCGGCACTGGAGAGCGCGTGCAGCAAACAGGGCGTGAAGTTTTTCAGACCATCTCCGATTTTGTGTACGGATAATGCTGCAATGATCGGGGCAGCAGGATATTATGAGTATTTAAAGGGTGTCCGGCATGGCTGGGACTTAAACGCAGTGCCGAATCTGAAACTGGGAGAGAGAATCTGATGAAAAAAACATTCTGTACGGCAATCGTACTGGCAGCAGGCTCCGGGAAAAGGATGGGGACAAAGATTGCAAAGCAGTATCTCGAAATAGACGGGAAACCGCTTCTGTACTATACGCTCCTTGCTTTTGAACGTTCCCCGCGGATTGATAAGATCATACTGACTGTCGGCAGCGAAGAACAGATTTCCTATTGTCAGGAGACTATTCTGCGTCCCTATGGCTTTCAGAAGGTTGCTTCGGTTATCACAGGTGGAAAAGAACGCTATGATTCTGTCTGGATGGGACTGAAGGCGGTAAAGGACGATCTGCCAAAAGAAGCGACAGAGGGAATTGTGTTTATTCACGATGGAGCAAGACCAATGGTATCGGAGGATATTCTGGAACGGTGTTTTCAGGATGCCCAAAAATATAATGCGTGTGTTGCCGCAGTGCCGGTAAAGGATACGATTAAAATTGCGGATGAAAACGGCTTTGCGGAAACGACACCCCGCAGGGATCGCGTATGGCAGGTGCAGACACCTCAAACATTTTCGTTTGGGTTGATTTATGATGCCTATGCCCGACTTGCAGAACAAAAAGATACTCTGGCGGGAAAAGGAATCAAAATTACGGATGACGCGATGGTGGTGGAGACGTTTACAGATCATCAGGTGAAACTGACGGAGGGAAGCTACCGCAATCTGAAAGTGACTACACCGGAAGATCTTCCGCTTGCAGAAAAATATCTGCACAGTTAAAGGATTTGGACATGCTTTTTCTAGGTCGGAAACCGGCTGTTTTCAACAAAAAATCGGCTTTTTACAAAAAAAGTAAAAAAAATGAAAAAGAGTGTTGACATTCCTGTAAAGCTCTGATAGAATACATCTTGCGCTGATGAAGCGCGGCAAGTTCAAAAGATGAGCCGAATGACCCGGAGAGGTATCGAAGCGGTCATAACGAGGCGGTCTTGAAAACCGTTTGTCCGAAAGGGCGCGTGGGTTCGAATCCCACCCTCTCCGTTAGATTCCAGCAAATAGTCTTGCGGAGCATGGCTGTGGATGGAATCCTCCAGATACAATCGCGAGATTGTCATATTGGTAAATGTGAATCAGCACATGGAGAAGTACCCAAGATGGCTGAAGGGACACCCCTGGAAAGGGTGCAGGTCGTTAATAGCGGCGCGAGGGTTCAAATCCCTCCTTCTCCGTTTGCTCAACTTGATTGAGCAATGAACCTTAAAAAAGTTCAAAAAGTTCTTGACAAACAGAACTGCTTATGATATACTAAATAAGCTTTCTGAGAAACAGAACAAATGTTCTTCAAAAGAAATGCTTCTTAAGAAGAACAGCACCTTGACAAATAAACAGTAATGCAACC
>ULVX01054181.1_pt1 | contig 10609 bp, 8 predicted proteins | sample 1959811 | NCBI WGS metagenome assembly ULVX01 (sample SAMEA4835797, study PRJEB28245) | human gut metagenome | biome: gut microbiome; material: fecal sample | place: Denmark | collected 2008
TCCCGGATTGGATACAAAAATCAGAATTCCACCGATACCCAGAATAATGATCGCTGTACTCAGATTATTTGAACCTACAAGACCAATGATCGGCAGCAGGGTCAATATTGTCCTGCACATAAATCCAAAGCCCATGGTTGCTTTTTTTGTACGCTCGATCTGCCATGCAAGAAAAAGGATTACAGCAACTTTCGCAAACTCTGAAGGCTGAAAAGATAAAGGTCCAAGATTCAGCCATCTTTTTGAGCCGTTGATCTCCTGACCTACAAAAAGTACTGCGCCGGACAAAAACATTGAAATCAGATATGCCACTGGTCCCAGCCTCAGAAAAAAATGATAATCAATGGAAGAAACCATATACATTACTCCCATACCCAATGCTGTGGCAAATAACTGTTTCTTAAAATAACAGGCAGAGTCGCCGAAACGTACTCTGCCATTATATTCACTGGAGCTGAATAATACTGCCAGGCCAAAAATCACAAGCAGTACTATCAGTACCAGCATCGTCATATCTGTTTTTGATAAATCTGTCGCTCTTTTTCGCGCCATCTGTTTCTCCGCAAAATTATCTATAGCCGGTCACTGCAGCTTCGTCTTTCTCTGCCGGACAGCTATAATTCTTACTTATAGATATTCTACAGATTTCTTACATATTCCTTGAACATATCTCCACGCTGTTCATAGTTATCAAACTGTCCCCAGCTTGCACATGCGGGAGAAAGCAAAACAGCATCTCCAGGCTGTGCTTTCTCCTCACATACCTTTACTGCCTCTTTCAGATCTTCGCAGAGGATGATGTCATGGAAACCATGTTTCTCAGCAGCTTCTTTGATTTTCTCCTTTGTCTGACCGATCAGCACCAGATAACGTACCTTTCCGTCAAATGCCTCAATCCATTCATCATAACCGGACTGTTTATCATAACCGCCGCCGATCAGAAGTGTCGGACGGTTCATTGCCTGGATTCCTTTAATTGCCGCATCCGGGTTAGTTCCTTTGGAATCATTATAATATACAACGCCTTTTTTCTCTGTCACATATTCGATTCTGTGTGCAACAGCTGTAAATTCACAGATGCTCTTACGGATGCTGTCCAAGGATACTCCATCGTAGTAAGCCATTGCAACTGCGGCCATAACATTCTCAAAATTGTGTTTTCCAAGAAGCTTCAGATCTTCTGTCTTAACTACTTCGATTTCTTTTTCTCCGTCCTTCAGGATGATTTTATTTCCATCCAGATAAATTCCCTCATCCAGTTTACGTCCGCTGGAGAAATATACCACTCGTGGAGTCAGATGTTTTCCAAACTCACGCAGAACCTCATCTTCATAATTCAGCACGCATACATCTTCTGTACCCTGATTCTCAGTGATCAGTTCTTTCACACGTATATACTCTTCCATTGTATGATGACGGTTCAGATGGTCCTCTGTAATATTCAGGATTGCAGATACCTTTGGTGCAAACTCATCAATCGTTTCTAGCTGAAAACTGCTGATTTCTGCAACAGTTACAGAGTTTGGCTTCATCTCCAGTGCTTTGGAAGTATATGGGGTTCCGATATTGCCGACTACAAAAACAGACTCACGTGCATCCTGCATAATTTTTCCAAGAAGTGCTGTTGTAGTAGTTTTTCCGTTTGTTCCTGTGATGGCAAGCACTTCACCGTCACCTACTCTGTATGCCAGTTCCACCTCTCCCCATACCGGAAGCCCCTGCTCATAAAAACTCTTTACAAGTGGAAGATCTGTCGGCACTCCGGGGCTTAAAACTACCAGATCAAGACTGTCCTGTACTTCTTTCGGAAGTTCTCCTGCATATACAGTGACCGGATATGTCCCATCTGTTTTATGTACAACTGCGTCTTTATCTGTTTCGGCATTTCCGTCATAGATAACCGGAAATGCTCCTACCTTTGCCAGAAGGTCAGATGCTCCGATTCCGCTTTTTCCGGAACCGAATACAAGTACCTTTTTTCCCTGTAATTCCATAATAATTTTCCTCCCTTTTATCAGCATAACGCTGAAATCTGCTTAGCCAAAATCTTACAGTGCCAGCAGTGCGACCATACACATAACCGCTGTAATAACTGAGAATACCGCAACTACACGTGTTTCAGACCATCCGCATAACTCAAAATGATGATGGATCGGTGCCATCTTAAAAATACGCTTTCCATGTGTTGCCTTGAAATAAGTTACCTGAATGATAACGGAAAGTACTTCTATCAGATAGATCAGACCCACGATCAGGATAAATAACGGCATCTGCATCACATAAGCCGTACCTGCAACAAAACCACCCAGTGCCAGAGAACCTGTGTCTCCCATAAACACTTTTGCCGGATATACATTAAACAACAGAAATCCCATCAGACCTCCCACAACTGCACCTGTGATCGGCTCGATCCCCGATTTCATTCCAATAGAAACTACTGTAAAAAATACTGCAACGATCAGAGTCACACTGGAAGCAAGACCATCCAGACCATCCGTAAAATTAACTCCATTCACAGTACCGATCACAGCAAAGAAAAGAACCGGAACTGCCAACCATCCAAGATTCAGGAAATGTCCGCTCCAGAATGGGATTCTCATAGTCAGTGAGATATCTGTATACTTAACAATATAAAATACAAAAATCGCAGTCAGAACTACCTGAAGTAAAAATTTCTGCCATGGCAGCAGTCCGTCTGAGCGTTTCAGCACAACCTTCAGATAATCATCCAGAAATCCGATAATTCCAAATCCAAGAGTCAGGAACAGTACCGGAATGATCTTCGGATAATCCCCTACATAAAATAATGCAGTTATCGCTGTGGCGATCAGAAAGATCACTCCACCCATTGTAGGTGTTCCTGCTTTCTTTAAATGGGACTGTACGCCCTCTGTTCTTTCTGTCTGGCCCATCTTCAGTCTCCGAAGAAAAGGAATGATGACCGGTCCTAATACAACGCTGATTGCAAAAGAAATCAGCACAGGGATTACAACTTGAAATTCCATCTTACACCTCATTCATTCTTTCGTTTTTTCCTGAAAGTTTTTTACTTTCAGATTTCTTTTAGTATAAGGCTTTTTTGCTTATTTATCAACCCTGCCTGCGGAATTTCCCTAATTGCCTTCTGCAGAAAAATCAGAAACATCACTTTTTTCAATTCCAAGATATGGCAGGATATTCTCAAAAATACCACGTATCACAGGTGCAGCTACTGTCCCTCCATAATAGATTCCTTTCGGATCATGAATAATACACAGTCCCAGTATCTGCGGATCTTCTGCAGGTGCAAATCCCAAAAAAGAGGAAATATAACGATTTGCACTTCTTGGCAGTGTCTGAGAAGTGGCAGTTTTCCCACCGATGGCATATCCTTCAATTTTTGCATTTTTTCCGGAGCCCTGAGATACTACTGTTTCCAGGATTTCTCTTATTTCCTTCGAAGTCTCTTCAGAGACAATTCCTTCCTTTACCGGAAAAATCAGTTTCTCACCCTCTGTTCTGTCAGGATTTAACACTGCGACTCCAAAATGCGGTGTCACCCGTCTGCCTCCGTTTATAAGTGAACTTACTGTTGCAGCCAGCTGAACAGGCGTAATCTGAAAAGACTGTCCAAAAGAAACCGTTGCCAGTTCCACTTCTCCCATATTTTTCTTCTGATGCATAATAGTTCCTGCCTCTCCCGGAAGATCTGTCCCGGTTTTATCCAGAAGTCCAAACTGTCTGAAATACTTATAATAACGTTCTACCCCAAGGCGAAGCCCCACCTCTATAAACACAGGGTTACAGGAATTCTGTGCACCTTCCACAAAATTCTGGGATCCATGTCCTGTTCTTTTTGCACAGTGGATTCTGCGATCCTCCACCACTTTATATCCGGGACAATAAAAACGGTCCCCAGGTGAAACAACACCAGCCTCCAGTCCGGCTGCCATGGTGATGATTTTAAATGTAGAGCCCGGTTCATAAGTATCATTCAGACAGGGATTTCTCCACATCTGATTCAGTAATTCCTGCTTTCTTTCTGTATTTGTTTTTCCTGATGCTGTCTGCACTGCCAGTTCACTTTGTTCATTGTGATCTTCCGACGGTATTGTTATCCCGGATTCATTTAACTGCATATTCAGATCATCTGTCAGGGTAAAAGGATCATTCAGGTCAAATTCCGGCACATTGACACATGCATATATTTCGCCGTTCTGTGGATTCATCAGCAGGATAGATACACGTTCTGCCTGCTTTTCCTCCATTACTTTCAAAGCTGACTGCTGCGCAAATTCCTGAATATTTACATCAAGGCTGATCATCAGGCTTTTCCCCTCTATCGGTTTTTCCCTTGTCTCACCCAATTTATCAATTTCCACACCCCTGGCATCTGTTGTTGTCAGGATTTTACCCGGCTGTCCCCTCAGGATTTCTTCATATTTCACTTCCAGACCGATAATTCCCTGATTATCACCTCCCGTAAAGCCAATGACTTTTGAAGCCAGACTTCCACATGGATAGTAACGCTTATAATCCTCATCAACTTTCACCCCTGCCAGACTGCACTCTCTTATCTCATCACCTGTACTTTTTTCCACATTTGTCTTTACTATTTCTATGGAAGAGATTTTCTCCACTCTTTTTCTCACTTCTGCCTCATCTATTTTCAGTTTTTCAGACAGCAGGGCGATTACTTTTTCAGGTTCTTTAATCTGACTGTGGATCACAGAGATTGTACATACCGTCCTGTTTGATGCCAGAACTTTTCCCTTTGCATCCAGAATCTCTCCTCTGGCCGCTTTGATCTCTCTCTCTCTTTCGTGAAGTTCTTTTGCTTTCTTATAATAATAGTCTGATCTGAAACACATAAGATATACCAGTCTTCCGATAAGGCCTGTCATCATTAAAATACAGCAGAGTAATACCACCCATATTTTTCTCTTGTGAAACGTCATATTTTTTTTCATAAAAAAAGCTCCGCAGAGATTGTCATAACAATATATGACCATTCTCTGCGGAGCTATAACTATACGTTTTTATTCCAGACCTGCTTCTTCATTGGTAATACCGTCTGTCTCTTCGTCATTATCCTCAGTCGTCTCAGCTTCATCATCCTCCAGAGGTGCAGGTGCATCAGGATTGGATACTGCATCTCCTGAAGAATCTGCATCCGTACTTCCCGAAGCACTGACAAGATTTGTAGACATCTTATAATTGCCTTCCTCATCCAATATGTGATCTCCATTGGCATCCAGCAGATATCCGTTTTCATCAATCCGGTTTCCATCCCAGTCTATCAGATTGCCATCTGCATCCACCAGATTACCGTCACTGTCAAGTTCACTGTCCGATATGGAAGTACTCTTTAAATGTCCCTTAAACCCTTCCCACAATTCTGTCTCCGGCACTGTTCCATCTTCAGATTCATCCGGCACTACATTCAGATACGGAAGAAGCTCCGAAAGGATTCCCTGTGCAATATACTGCGGATAAGTACTGTTTGCCTGATCCTCTACATTCGGTTCATCTACAACTACATAAATTACCACAGCCGGGTCATCTACAGGAGCAAATCCAATAAAAGAAACCAGATATTTTCCGTTTCCTCGCGGGTATTTCTCCGCTGTACCTGTTTTACCGCCTGAACTGTAACCCTGCACTTTGGAATGACGGCTGGTACCCTGCTGTACACTCAATGCCATATAGCTTCTGATATCACTGGAAATCCTGGAGGAAATCGTCTGCTTCAGAAGTATCGGCGAGATTGTTTTTATAGTTCCACCATTACTGTCAAGAACCTTTGTCACAAGATGCGGCTGATAATAATATCCGCCATTGATAACGGAACTCATCGCATTGATTTCCTGGATCATGGTACAGGTAAAACCCTGTCCAAAAGCAGAACATGCAAGTTCTGTTTCCCCCATACTGTCCTTAGTATGGATAATACCTGCGCCTTCATTCGGCAGGTCAATCCCTGTCCTTGTTCCGAAATTAAACAGACTCTGTGCTTTGATAAACTGAGTAGCTCCCATCTTGGCACCAATCTGCATCATTGCATCATTACAGGAGTTTGCAATTACCTCTCCCAGTGTCTCTGTGCCATGTGCGCTCGGATAAACCGCACACTTGATCATAGTATCTCCAAAAGTCTGCGATCCATCGCATACAAATGTATCTGTTTCCTGTATCGCACCCTTTTCCAATGCAGAAGCCATGACGATCGGCTTTACAACAGATCCCGGCTCATAGGCATCTGTGACGCAGAAATTACTCCACATACCATTCAGAGCCTCCACTGTTTCCACATCATTCATCGCTTTGATTTCATCTTCTGTATATACAGTGGAAAGATCTCTCGGATTATTCAGATCATAACGGTCACCACCATCCATGGCAATAATCTCACCGGTGGACGGATTTTCAACAATGACACCTATATTCTTGGCCCCCATTGCCTCTTTAAATCCATTAACATATTTCTCAACAATCTGCTGTGCACCAATGTCAATGCTGGTCTGAATGCTTTTTCCATTCACCGCAGCAATAATGGTCTGCTCCACATCTGAATCATCATTGATATACCCATACTGTCTTCCGTCTACGCCTGTCAGTGTGCTGTTATAGTACCCTTCCAGTCCGATATCTGCCACATCTCTGTCCAGTGCAAAACCAATTGTATCGCATGCTGTTTCATTAAACGGGTAACTTCTCAGATAATCCTCTTCAAACCAGACGCCTTTGATATTTGCCCGTTCCTTTGCCTGCGCTTTAGTAAGACCGGAATCTTCATCCTCTGCCTTATATTTTTCAAATTCTTTCTTTTTGTCCATAGACAGCTGTTTTGTCAGTACCTGATACTGACTCTGGCTGGTTCTTGAATCGGCCAAAAGAGAACGCACTGTTTCTTCATCAATCCCCAGCACCTCATTTAAGGCACGTATTGTTGGCTCTACATAGTCCTCATCTGAATTTACAGTTTTACAGTCCAGGATCACATTATAAACTTTATTGCTGGTAGCCAGTATATTTCCGTTCTTGTCATAAATATCGCCTCTCTTTGCCGGCAGTACCTGGCTCTCATATTTCTGCTGTGCCTGGCTTAACACCTGTTTTTTGTATTTGCTTCCACTGGTAGCATTAATATAAGTAATTCTCAGCACTAATATTACCAGAAGCAGTAACACAATTCCAAACAATATCAGCAGCTTTTCTTTCATGTTTTGATTTATTTTTCTCTGTGGTCTTCTTCGACTCTTTCTTCCCGTATTGCTCAATTAATCACCTACTTTGAATCTGGTATATCCTGATACTGTCTTACATAGCTGTTACCCGATGTAGAATAGGTTACTGTCTGATCATCTGACGGATATTTCATCCCCAGTCTCCCCAATGCAGTCTGCTTGATCTTATTCAGATCCACATTTGATGTCACCTGGCTGTAATATGCATCATTGTCTTCTTTTAAATCTGCCAGTTCTTCCTCAAGAGATGCAACTGTACTCATCTTTGCGGTAATCTCTGATTTGTAACGAAGATATTTCACAGAGCAGAATAATATCGCCACACATACAACTGCCAGAAACGCTACAAATCCCCAGTTCATTGCAGTCGCCTTCTGCCTGTTCTTCTGTGCTTCTTTACTCAACTGATGTTTCTGCCTTGGTACCTGCGCAGGACTCGCCTGCACTCTTCGGTTTCGATTGGTCTGCTGCCTTCCCGGATTCTGTCTTCCCGGCTGCCTCTTTCTCTCCGGAACTTCTGCAAGACGTCTGACCGTATTTCCGTCAACATACATTCCTCTGTTTGTTCTGGCACTGGTTCTGCTTCTTCTTGCTGTTTCACTCCTGGTCGTTCTCGCCATTTCATGCCTCTCTAATTATAATACTCTCTCAAAAATCCGAAGCTTTGCACTTTTGGAACGCGGATTCTCTTCCATCTCTGTCTCCCCCGGAAGAATCGGCTTTCTTGTGATCACTTTTCCTTTGGATTTCTTCCCGCATACGCATACAGGAAAATCTGAAGGGCAGGTACACGGATTCTCATTTTTTCTGAAAATCGTCTTTACAATTCTGTCCTCCAGAGAATGAAAAGTGATAATGCAAAGTCTTCCGCCATCATCAAGGATATCGATCATTCCATCCAGAGAATCCCGCAGCACATCGAGCTCTCTGTTAAGCTCAATACGGATTGCCTGAAAAGTTCTCTTGGCCGGATGTCCTGACTTCACCTGCATCTTCATGGGAATGGATTCTCTGATGATCTCTGTCAGTTCTCCGGTGGTTGTGATCGGTTTCACCTGTCTGGCGGCAACAATATGTTTTGCAATATTTTTTGCAAATTTATCTTCACCGTAATCACGAATAATACGGTATAACTCTTTTTCTTCATAGCCATTGACAATATCGCCGGCTGTCTGCGTCTGGCGCTGGTCCATGCGCATATCGAGCGGTGCATCTACCCTGTAGGTAAAACCGCGTTCTTCATTGTCAAGCTGATAGGAAGATACTCCAAGATCAAGGAGAATCCCGTCGACTTTATAGATGCCTCTTGCTGCCAGTTCCTGTACCATGTAACAATAATTGCTGCGAATGATCGTCGCCTGTTTATAGGGGGCTAACCTCTCACTCGCAGCAATTATCGCATCCTGGTCTTGATCTATGCCAATAAATCTCCCCTTGGCAGAAAGTTTCCTGCATACCTCACCGGCATGCCCTGCACCTCCTAAAGTACCATCCACGTAGATTCCGTCCGGTTTGATATCCAAACCTTCAATGGTCTCTTCCAGTAATACAGATTTGTGTTTAAATTCCATCTCCGTCTCCTGTCTGGATTTACTTTGCAAGATACTTCAAACGAGACCTGTCAGATTGTGATTCCCATGTCCTGCATGCTCTCTGCAATGCCGTCCATGTCATCATAATCACAGATCTCATTCCATTTTTCTTTGCTCCAAACTTCAATTCTGTTCAGATTACCTGTCAGAACCACATCTTTCTCCAGACCGGCAAATTCGCGCAGTGTCTGCGGTACAAGGATTCGTCCCTGCCTGTCCAGTTCACATGTAGTTGCTCCAGCTACAAAGAATCGTGAAAAAGTTCTGGCATTTTTATTTGTAAGTGGTAAAGATCTGAGCTTCATTTCAAAGGATTCCCATTCATCCATCGGATAAATGTAAAGACAGCCATCAAGCCCTCTTGTCAGAACAAACTCTTCCCCTAAGAGCTCCCTGAATTTAGAAGGAATGATCAGACGCCCCTTCGCGTCGATCGTGTGGTTATACTCTCCCATGAACATGTTACTCACCTACTCTCGCAAAATCTGAATCTCCCCTTCAGATTTCTCAGGTGGTAATGGACTCTGCCGTTGTTCCCCACTCACCACCACTATTCACCACTTTCTACCACTTATGTGCTTATTCTAAACTATTTAGGCTGAAAAAACAAGGGGGAGAAAAAGATTTTTAAAATTTAGAACTCTGTTAACATTTATGAAACAACCTTATTTTTACGAGAAAAATGGGCTTTTATACACAAAAAGTGGGTTGAATTTCCACTTTCAACCCACTTATCTTTCAGATATATGTTTTTTTACTGTTCTTCTTTTGAATTTGTGGGAGAAGTTCCCACATCTGGCTTTACCTGTTCATCCATCTCCTGCCGGATTTCCGGTTCCGGTTTCATTTCAGAAGTCTCAGGAAACATCTGTTTTTCTTTCACTGACTCATCCAGAAATCTTTTTTTCCTCTGCCGGCGTATAGTATCTCTTTTCTGTGCCATCACTCTGCGTATGATCACTACAGGCATAAAAACAGCAAATAATATAGCGGAAATTACCAGCGAAATTCCCACTTTTGTCCCCGGAATATAAAGCTTATCTGTTCTGAACCATTCAAAGAAAAACCTTCCCAGACCATAACCTGCCAGATAAATCATAAACAATTCGCCTTCATATTTCTTTTTTCGGCGCATGGCCATCAACAGCAGAAATAACAGCAGACACCACAGACTTTCATAAAGAAAAATCGGCTGAACCTGAATATATGAAATCCCATTTATGGTCAGCAGATTATCTCTCATTGCTCCCGAAACTTCTCCTGACCGCACAGCTGAAACCGGTATCTGCATTGCCCATGGCAGATCTGTATATTCTCCGAAAGATTCTCTGTTAAAAAAGTTACCCCAGCGCCCTATAGCCTGTCCCAGAAGTATTCCGGGACACGCAATATCGGCACTCTGCCAGAATGACGCTTTGGTAATCCTGCAAAATACCGCTGCCGCAAGAAATCCAAAGAGCAGACCACCATATAAAGCGTAACCACCATTTCGAAAGTCCAGTATGGCATTCAGATTTTCTTTATAAAATCCCCATGAAAAAGCCACATAAAATAATCTGGAACCTGCCACTGAAACCAGCAGGGAGATAAGTATCATATCGAGATACCTGTTCTGATCTTCCCCATTTCGTTTCGCTTCAAGTGTCACAAGTCCCATTCCAAGAAGAGCACCCACGGCAATCAGTACTCCATATATGGTGAATTCCATTCCAAATATCTGAAATGAGCGTGGCACATAATCAAAGACCAGGCCAAGTCCCGGAAAACGTATCGACATTTCCATAAATCACC
>ULVX01022983.1_pt1 | contig 10601 bp, 14 predicted proteins | sample 1959811 | NCBI WGS metagenome assembly ULVX01 (sample SAMEA4835797, study PRJEB28245) | human gut metagenome | biome: gut microbiome; material: fecal sample | place: Denmark | collected 2008
TATGCCTTTTGTTTGGCGGTATATACTATCGCCTTTATATCGCTGATGAATTGAGCGTCATCAGCGTTGATATTGTCGTATTTATTCAGCTCGGATTTCATTTTGCAAAGTTACGAATTTTATTGGGAATCAGGGCTATTATCCGAGGATGTTAACAAGATCTTGTTTCATTTCCTCGTCAATGTCGCGATAACGAGCAAAAGCCTTGCTGCCCTCTTTGTGGCCGGAGAGTGCTCCGACAAGATTGGGGTCTTTGACCTCCTTGTAGATGTTGCCGATAAATGTACGTCGAGCAAGGTGGCTGCTTGCAATCTCGTTGATAGCCCGCTTTTCCTCATTGCCGGTAGTGGGATTCAATACAGTAACAATACGGGTGATACCGCATCGGGTAAAAATTTTCTTGATGGCATCGTTGTATTTTTGAGGGCTGATGAAGGGCAGAAGCATGTTCCCTTTCTTGTGGTCAGCATATCTGGATAGAATTTCTTTCGCACGATTATTGAGTGGCACACGAAGCACCTCCGGGCGTTCTCCTTTGGTTTTGTCAGGGATATACTCAACAGCTCCGTCAATTACACTCTTGTCGGTCATACGCATAAGGTCGGAAACACGACACCCGATAAGGCACTGAAAGACAAATATGTCACGCTGGACCGCCAAAGCCGGATTTTCCGAGAGGTCAAAATCGGCAATCTTCTCCACCTCGGCAACCGAGATATAATATGGTCGTCCATATTTTTCAGTGCCGATACCTTTGAATTTCGCAAAAGGATTGTTTTGCGTATACCCTCTCTCGATGCACCAGTTATAGAAAGCACGGAATCGCTTGAATGTGCAGCAGATGGTATTCGCTCCTTTGGGTTTGGGTCGTTTAGGCTTACGTTGAGTGCGGACTACTGCCGGAACCTCGGCATATATCTCCGGATATTTATCGAACAACTCCGGCTCTGCTTTCAGAAAATCTCCAAATTTCTCAATCCAATCGGTTGTGAAATTGTCGAGAGTCATCTTGTAGTTACGGTTTGCAGTTTTCTGAATGTACATTTCAAAACGACTCAATGCCCGCGCAAGGACTCTATAATGGTTCGCTCTCGCAGTGGAAAGAGGATGTTTTTCAAGGTATTCATTAAACAGCCCGAAGAACGTCAGTTCGACTTTTTTCACCTCATATTTTTCAGGGTGGTTGAAATGGTCTATCAAATCGCGGAAAAAATCCTGCGACAGACTCTCCGGTGGATTATCTATACAGGCTGATACAATAAGTTGCTCCAGCGTAGTAAGACGTTTTTCTATCTCATTAAGAGCCTTCGCCTCTTTCTGATTGGCTCTCGGCATAATAATCGCGCCATCTTTGAAGCGTTTTGGATTCATATAGATGCCGCTTTTCAGCCGCAGACGCAATGAGCGCGAAACAGTCAGCCGAAGCAGAATCTCAGCCTCGCCCGAAGTGTTAACCTTTGTAGATATGTTTCTCGTGATTGTAGCCATAAGAAGTAGTTTAGATTAAGAACGTCGCAAAGATAAACATTGTTGTCCACCACATCAAGTTTTTGTCCACATTTTGTCCACCAAAGTTAAATCTGCGTGTTACTCATTAAATCTTAATTACTCGCACAAGGCACAATGCCAACACAGATATAACGCTGTAATATAGGCGATTGTGGCTACTTGTTGCTTAGGATAGATATTCAAATCCATTCATCCTCATTCATATTTATTGTTCTCTTCGGGGTCAATACCGAGGCGATTGCCAATTACAATAAATCGTTCTCGATGTTGAGGAACGCCAAAATCCTCGGCCAATAAAAGTTTGCCAGTGAACTGATAGTCATGTTCAGTGGCATTTAGATAGGTATTGAAATCGGCCTCAATCTCGCTCCAACGAGATTGCATACCTCTAACATTTTCCATAATGAAAAATTGAGGTCTTACCTTACAAAGAAATTTGAGATATTCCTTGTAAAGCATATTGCGAGGGTCATCTATTATGCGTTGTCGATTTGCCATAGAAAAACCTTGGCAAGGAGGGCCACCACACACTAATGTTATTCCGTCAAATCTATTCCCATCAGCAAACTCATTGTTGAGTTGGCAAATATCACCGACATAAAAAGACTCATTAGTGAGATTACGATTACGGCGGTAGGTTTCCGAGAACTGAGGAACTATTTCATTGACAAGTATAGGCGTAAAGCCAGCTTGTTCGAGTCCTAAAGAAAGACCTCCACAACCGGCAAATAAGTCTATGAAGTCAAGATGTTTCCTCATGATAAAATACAAGGAACTCCCGAGTAGAGCTGACGGGCGACCAAACCCTTTTGCGGCTACAAGGAAGTTCCATAATATAATGTATATAAGTTATTACTTACATAGATTGGTCTTTGTCAGCGCAAGCGCAGTTTATGGTGCAAAGTTACGAATTTTTTTCGAGACTTCGACTGCTGTTGACAAAGTTAATGCACGGCATGGGCAAAAATTAGACACACCAAAGTTAAGAATGGTTGTTATTGCCATAAATTTGCGCTGATTCAGGCTCGGCGGCTATGGATGGTTTGTCTATGTCAGTCTCGATAAGGTATGATTGAGCCGGATTGACAATGCGGTCATAAAGGTGTTTGAGATATTCCTCTCGCTGTGCTACGGTCTTGATTTCGCACTCCCATACCCGGACGACACGCCATCCAAGGGCTTTCAGCTCGCCTTCGTTACGGACATCGCGGGCAACATTACGCTCTATCTTCTCTTCCCAGAACTCAATATTGGACTTTGGCAATCGGAAATACCTGCAACCCTCATGCCCGTGCCAGAAGCATCCATTGACGAAAATAACGGTCATGTACTTCGGCAGTACAATATCAGGATTCCCCGGCAGCTTCCTGACCTGAACACGGAAACGCAGACCTCGGGAGAAAAGATACTTCCGCACAAACAGTTCCGGTTTGGTATCTTTTCCCTTGATCGCCGCCATACAGCGGCTCCGTTGTTCCGATGTCATCACATCTGCCATAGTATTTATTCAGCACTATCGGGATTGGGCATTTGAGAGGCAATCCTATTCAAGGTCTTTGAGATTTCTTCTAATGATACTTGAACTGTTTTATGGTTGGAAACAGAATGAGGTTTAACTAACCCTAAGACTAAATCTTCCATTGAATCTTCTAATGGACTTTGAACGAGCATATTTATTCTCTTTACAAACGTCTTAATAGGAATCACTGCATGAAGATTATATTTATCATTATACATAACATCAACAGTAATATCGAAATCTTTATTACACCATTCCTTATTTATGTCTTCGCACCAACCAATCATACTATTCCAAGCCTTTCCTGCTGCAATATATACAGGATTCTGAGATGTGTTGATATACATATCTTGAAATTTGCTGTCAAGATTATGAATTAATTTATCTCCAAAGGTTATACAGACATTTGAGGCATCATATTTGCTTGGATTTGAGACTTGCAAAAAGAATGCTTTCTTATATACTATTATTCGACAGGTAAGATGGGGGCGATGTTCTTCTTCCCATTGTCGTTTCATCTCCTCTAACTGCATCTTATTCTGTCTGAGAGTATGAATGGTAACAACAATCATTGCAAAAGAGGCTAAAGCACCAATGAAACTGCTCCAAAATGATAGCCATGTTTGGGGCTCTCCTATGATTGGTAAGCCACATGGAATTTGGAGAATGAAATTTAATGCGACGGGTACTAATAATAGCCCAATAATAAGTATGAGATATTTGACTTTTATCTTGTTCATATGTCTGATTTATAGTCAAAATTACTAATAAAATCTGAGTCTGCAAAGTAAAACTGCGAAAGATAAGATTAAAAAGCTCCGGCAAGAGGGTAAGTCTTGTCGGGGCGTTGGATGGGATTACCTCTTAGTAGAGGCGAATGCAGGTTACGTCGGCTTCTTTGACGATGTGGGGATCGTCACTCTCGGTTTTGTCGAAGGCGAAGGCGAGGTGCTGGATGCGATGTTTGGGGCAGAGTTGCATGAGGAAGTTGGTGAACTTTCTCAGTTCGGTGGCGAGACATTTTACATCGTTTGTCGAGGTGACTCCACCGAGCAGCAGCACGTTGTCGGGGAGTTTAAAGGCTCCGTCCGGCGTTGTGAGTATTACGAGCGACACGGCAAAGGTTGCATCTTCCGAGGTAAGACTGGCTCCGTTGGTGTACTCCTTATATTGCAGCTTCGCCGTCGGTGTGCCGTAGTTGTCGCCGAGATATTTCTCGATGTCGGCGAGTGCAGCTTTCAGTCTGGGATCGCTTACGACCGATATGTCGGTGGGCGGTTCTGCGCTTGTTGCAGCGTTGGTTGCGGGTGTAGCCTTGCGGATGAAGATGTTTTTTACACGCGAGATGAGGTTGTTGGATACTTTCATTTTCTGTTGGATTTGGGGTTTGTTTGTGAATTGAGTTCGTTGATTTTTTCTTCGAGGCGATGCTTCTGGTCGAGGGCGCGGGCGGTTTCCTGCACACGGTCTTCGTAGTCTTTCACCTCTTTTTCGATTTGCTTGACACGTTCAGGGTCGCGGAACCAGCTCTGAATGCTGTCGAGTCCTTCGGAGTTAACTCCTCCGTGCATCAGGATGTAGTGATACTTGATGTCGGAGATACGGGCTCGTTCGATGCGCGACTCCTGCCAGATAGTGGCAGCTCCGAAGAAGATGAAGGTGAACACCGAGATGAACATTGCGAGGTAGACTTGCCATGATTCCTTGGCGATACGGATTGTCTTTTCAATCTTCTGCACTGGCGGATTGGCGGTAAAGTCGTCAATCTTATTGGTGATTTCGGTCTTCAGATCGTTGACCTCGGTTGTCAGATTGCTCCCGATTTCGCTGACCGTCTGCGTCTGGGTTTCGATGGATGACTGCATCTCATCGACTTTCTCGGTGACGGCTGACGTTATGGTGGTACCCATGTTGTTCAGGTCGTCGGCGGTGGCGCAGTTGAGTTGCGACTCCTTGATTTCGGTACACGTACCGTTGATTGTGCTGAGGTCATCAGCGATGTTCTGGAGAATATTCTCCGAGAAATTGTCAGGATTTTCTTTCATGCTTTTCAGTTTTTTTAATTACACACTTCTGCCTCTTTTTCTCTTTTGGCGGCGTTTCATCTCGTTGATGAATGCCTCTTCTTCCGGGTCATAGGCAGGTCCGACTTGGAAGAGACCACCGATTGCGTTGCCGAGTCCTTCGACAACATCGGCTCCGGCTTCAAGCACTTTGCTGACTGCACTCGGTTCCTGTTTAGGCTGCTGTCGCATCGGTTTTGGCGAGGGCGATGCCGACTGGGACTGTCGGTTCTTATTTCGGTCGAGAGCCTTGCAGATGACATCGTAGGAGCATCTACCGTTGCGGTCAACCTGCGAAGCCTTGAACTTTTGCCCGTCCTTGAAATAGGAAAGACCATCGACTTCGGTAGAACCTCGCCGGAATTTTTTCCTGACGGTAATGCCTTTCTGGGCGAGTTCTCGCTGAAAAGTAGTCCAGTCTTTTGCCGATTTCTTAGCAGCTTGAACGGCGAGATAAATTTCCTGACGGGTCTTCGGTCGTCCTTTAAGACGTTCAGTTTTCACTTGGTCTTTGTTCTCGCCGTAGGTCAGACCATACTTCCTTTTCATCTCGTCGCATATCTCGTTGTTGCGGTAATACTCGAAGTTGTCGCTCACACATTTGCCGTCATTATCCACCCGGTTATAGACGATGTGGCAGTGCGGATGCTCCTTGTCAAGATGCCGGACAATGATAAACTGGGTGTTTTTTATCCCCATTTTATCCATATATTCCAGAGCGAGCTTCACCATAAAATCATCGTCCATGCGCTCGGCATCTTTAGGAGAATAGGACAAAGATATGTGTCCGCACCAGTGCTGAACCCTGCTGTTGAGATGTCGCTGGCACTCAAAACCGTCGATAATATCTTTCGGCGTGTCGGTCAGCAGACCCTCGGAATAGAGCAGACGAGCCTCTTTGTTTTTCTCTTTCAGCGCTAGAGCATACTCCACGCAGCCGGAAAAACAGCTTCCTTTAGTTATGCCTCCAATCATAAGACAGTCTTGTATAAAGCGTTTTTATCTCCTTGCTCAGACCTTTGAGTGACCACTCCACGAGTTTGAAACCCGCTTCGTTGGCTTTTTTTGCAAGCTGATTCAGATTATTCGCCATGCTCCCGATCTGACGCAGAATCGCCAAATCTTCGGGTGTGGCTACTGCCGTAACCTTGGCGTTGAGCAGAGCGTGGCGCCAGAAGTCAGACATCTTTCTGCCGGATTTTCGACAGTTTTCCTGCACGGTCTGATACTGTTCTTCATTGAGCCTGACACTGACAACGTATGACTTGCCAGACTTCTCGGTTGCTCCCGGAGGAGTTTTCTTTCTTCTTGTGAATGTCATTGTCTTGGGATTTTGAGATTCGACATTGTGACCATCGGGAACGGACTCCAGCCGCCCGGTAACGGAGGATGCAAGGTCGGAAATGTTTACATTGCCACTACCTTGCTATCCTCCTATTCCTTACAGAATATCCGGATACCGGCGTTGCCGATGGCTTCGCCATTTTCACTGCCCTGGGGCAGTGGTCAGAACGATTTACTGATTAAGGTGAACCAGCCTTCATAGTTGGCAGCGTTATTGTCGAGATGCTCATTGATGATGTGCTCGACAAAGTTGCTGACGCTGTAGCCGGGACCACCGAAGAATCGGGCTGTGCGCTCGACACGGTCAAACGTGTCGTTGCTGATGGCTACCTGATGCTTGTTGTCCTTGCCGAGTTTAATCGGGGCAAAGAAAGCGGTGCGGTAATCTTCGAGTTCGCTCTTGCGCTGCTTGGCGGTGGGGCGGGTTGATTTGGCTTGAACGGTTTCGCTCTGTTCGGCGATTGGCTGAACTTCGGGATTGGTAGAATTTTCCATAGTTTCAGAGAAAATTGAATTGTTAGACATATCAGTCATTTCGGATGACTGAGGATTCGAGATTTTTGATTGTGCCATTTCATTCAGATTTTAGTGAGCTTTCGCTCGGTTTGTAATCTTCGATGCCTACGAGTTCCAGCTTTAGCGCGTCAACGAGTTGTCGCAATGCCGGATTACGTTGCATCATTTGTTCAAGGATGCCGTGTGGAGTTTGCTCGGCTATCAGAAAGTCGGCAATGTCAAGACCTTGTTCTCGCTGCTCATCGGTAGCCATCTGTTCAAGCGATTCAAACAGAGTTGCCTTTATTCCCGAATCATCGAATAGCGTCAGTTTCTTGCGCCAATCGTCAGTAGCGTTAAGGTCGGGCACCAGCATCACCTCTCTGCCTCGGAGTGCTTGGATTGCCTCGCGGTTGAGACAACTGCACTTGCCGCCTGTGGCGAGCCACAGATATTGCGGGAGGTAATGTGTTGCGAGTATTGCCGTCTTCTCACTCTCCACAATGGCAACCGGCTTGTCGCGGATGTATGGGAGCAGATGCTCACCGAAGAAACATTGGGTTAACTTGAAGTCGGGCAGTTTCAACACCGAGTGTACCCAGTTGATGTGGGGGAACGGTTCCTGCACACGATGTCCGGTCAATCGGTCATACAGCATAATCTTACCACCACGGACATTGCCGTCAGCCGAGATTTGCCAGAATACCGTGGCACCTTGCCAATGCTTCGATGTGCTCACACGATACATCTCCATCAATCGCCGTGCTTCATCACTTCCAATTATCGCCGCCACGAAAGCAAAGAGATTGTTGCGGTCGTAGCCACGCATGGTGGCCTCCACCATTGCATCATCAATCCTGCTCACCGGTAGTAACATTGTTAGCGGAGTAACACGACAGCTTCTTATACCACCCTTGGCGTATTCGCCGAAAGAGAGTGTTGAGATTGCGGGTGAGAAACATCTTGAATGTGTGGTCTTTCATCCCGAACCGCTCGGCTATACGGATGCCGTCAGCGGTTGAAAATTCCTCTGTGAGATGTTCATACACTGTGCGGTGGAGTTCATTCAGTTTCTCCTCGCTGATACAGGTGAGTACGCTGAGTGCGTTACCTCGGAAGTATTCAGCCAATTCTATCGCTCCCGCCACGTCATCATCTTCGATGTCCGAGGGTCGTGAATCTTCATCGCTGACAGCCCAGCGAACAATCCGGAGTATCAGACAGAACCGGAGCACATAGATTTCGAGTTTGCAGAAGAAGCTGACCACATTGTCGCTCATCTCGTTGTCGCATAGTGCGGCGTTCTCATGTTGCCACTCATAGAGTCTGCGCTTGGCATCCGCAGTGAACCGCATGACGGTGGGTATTGGCTCCTTCTCCTCGTTGACCACACACTCCACTGAAAGAAGACGGTTGAGTATGCGCTCCCATTCACGGTCGAGATCGTCGCGCACTTCATCCTCGTTCCATCTCGGTTTGCCGTTACTCTTGGTCATCGCAAAGAGTATGCGGTCAATGAACCCGTTGGCGGCTCTTTCGCCGTTGGCAAGTTCGGTGAGCAGACGTTTCTGGATTGTTCCGACCACCGAGATGAACGGACGCTTGATAAAGATTGAGTTCTGACAATTCTTGCGGTCAGACATAGTTGTGCTGCTGTTGAAAGCCGAAAGCCAGAATTGTTCTTCCGAGCCGGTGTTGTAGCGGGTGAAGTTCTTGAACCATACCGACAACTCATCAACCCAAAGGCATAAGCCACGGGGATTATGGGAGTGGATGGCACTGAGACCCTCCTGCGTCACGTCCGACACGAGGTAGCGTAGTCGCTTCGGCTCTTTCGGAAATTCCTCCAGTCCGGCACTGATACGTTCCTTGCGGCTCATCGCCACTGCCTGCTGATACTCGCAATGCTTCTTCTGAAACTGCGTTGACCGCCAATCTCGGCTGCACTCGGCATAGCTCAAGCAAGCTTGGCTCTGCACTCGTTGGCACGAGATTTCCTGATTATTTTTCCAGTCGGCATTGACAAGCGGACGCATCACGAATGTAAGCGGATGCGAGTTCTTGCTTCGCAAGCGGCAAGCCGATAAGCAATCTCCGGGACGTCCGACAATCGCGATATGCACGATTGCCGATTCCTGCCAGTTGCGTTTCACCTCGACGCGGTGGGTATTGCCGATTGCCACGGATATGGCGGCAATCATAGCCGATGCTGTGTAGTCAATCGGAAACCCGCAGGTGGTGTTGAGCTCGAGGATAATCCGTTGCATCTTGGCGGGGAACACGTGTACCGGGAAATCACTGTCGGATGTCTTGGCGTGATTCATCAGTGCGCTGATTACTGAGTCCGGGGTAATATTCTTTTCCATAGGCTCAGAAATTATAGCCTCCGCGTGGACGGCGTTTCATACCGGCAGTGATGGCCGCTGCGGTTTCAGCGAGGGATGGAGCGGCGGAGTGTTTACGACCACCCTCGATCCATGCGTATATTTCATCCTCATAAAAATAGAGGAGCTTGCCGCGCTTGTAGCTCGGAATGGGGTCATTCGGAGCCTTGACCGCGCGGTAGAGGGTAGAAAGTGACTTGCCTATTATCTGGCAAGCCTCTTTCGCATACACGAGTCTGCGTGAGGGCTTGAACTGTTTGGTGTGGCTGGCGATGCCTGCCTTTTCAAGCAGGTCAAGCACTCGGTCGAGTTTCTCGGATAGACCGCTTACCACATGTGGCAGCTGGTCAAAAGTTGGTGTTGATGTTTCCATATCAGTACGGGGTTGAATTGTTTTACGGAAATAGAACCGCACTGATTGAAAGTGAGTTGTCAGTGTCATACGGACACCTTGAAATAACCGAAAATAACCTCATTTGATTCTGTAAACTACTGAGTATCAATTCGGGTCGTGCATAAACTTTTCAAGTGGTGATTAAATGAATTTTAGAGTGATTTGATGGTTAGGATTACAGATAACCTAAATTTAAGCAATCTTGACTTAATGCAATATTAAGTTGCCCGATGTCGGGTTCGATGGAAAGATGTAAGTTTAGATAAAAAAACTTCACAAATTTGTGAAGTTTGAGAACTTTTTATATCTTTGCATCGTAATAGAATTATATGATAGTCGAATTTGAAGAAGAGTATTTAAGAGACCTCTATACGAAAGGTGTTAGTAACGACAAAAAACGTCGTTACAGAATTGACGTAGTCAAACGTTATAAACGAGGAATCGATTACTTGAAATGGGCATCTCGCAAAGAGGACTTATTTCGTATCAACTCTTTGAATTTTGAGGCATTAAAAGGAAATAAAGTTGGACGGTTTTCTATTCGGGTGAACGATCAGTATCGAATAGAGTTTACCATGCGAGAAACTACTGAAGAGCCGATTTTGACTATCTGTAATATTGTTGAACTCTCAAACCATTACGATTGATATGATTACATTACAAGGCGTTGCTCCGGACATGATAGCTAATAATCTCACTCCATTTGAGCCAACTCACCCGGGCGAACTTATTAAGGACGAACTTGAGGCAAATAGTCTTACTCAGGCAAAACTCGCCGAGAGTATAGGTGTAAAGCCTTCTCTGCTTAATGAGATAATCAAAGGGAAGAGAGGGGTTAATACCGAAATAGCTTTACTTATAGAAGCGGCATTGAATATACCGGCTGATTTATT
>ULVX01046621.1_pt1 | contig 10448 bp, 16 predicted proteins | sample 1959811 | NCBI WGS metagenome assembly ULVX01 (sample SAMEA4835797, study PRJEB28245) | human gut metagenome | biome: gut microbiome; material: fecal sample | place: Denmark | collected 2008
TAGTATACAGGACAGCCCTTATGCAGAACATTCTGAAAGAAAGCCTTATTCTGTATATTCCTACGTTTATCGCTATTCTGCTTACATTTATAATTTATATGATATATTACTGTATGACTGTCCATACTTGCTGTAAAACAGTTCTAAAGAAATAAAAAGCTATATGAAATCATCGAGTTTTATAGCTCGGCGATTTCGTACACTTTATTTGTTCACAGAGAGATAATATAATTTAATGAGAAAATAGGAAGGAGGCAAAACATGAAGCAAACAATTTTAAAGCTACTGCTTTTTATAAATTCTATTTTACTCATTGCATATATGGGGCTGACCGCTCATGCAGATTTTCATTTAAACACCAGAGGTGTCATTCCCTTATTTTTATCGTCTTTGCTGCTAATAGATGTTACTTATGTAAGTTCCTGCAACATTAGGGAAAATAAAACTATTTCCCTATTTTGTGGTTTATTAGCATTAGAAAGTTGGTATATACTCTTAGCTGCTTCGGGCAACTCCATCACAAACACTATTTTTTTCGCTTTAAGCCCGGTAATATGGTGTGTTTCCATTAAATTCATACTAATGTTTTTGTTCCAAAACAGCGGATACAAATATCAGAAATTAATTAATCTCTGCCTGATGGGAACTTGTATTTTTGCTCTTATTGGCGTATTGGTGTCAAGTAAAATATTTTTCCTTCTCTATTTCATACAATTTATGGCAAGCTGGCTGTGTTTTATTTTTACAGTGATATATCATAGAAAAAGAGTTGCTTTTGTTTTTAAGTCAGAATGGAGGCATATCATTTTCTCCCTTATAGCAGTTATAGTTTTATTCCTTACTTATTATTTTTCAACAATGAGAGTTCCTGAACATCTTTCAAATTTTGGTGTATATATTCCTATACTATTGTTTTGGGTAAGCATCCACGGTATCATACTGAAAGAACAAAACAGCCTTCCATTATCTGCCGTATTCAGTAATCGCCAATTAACATTACTTATATTTTCTGGAGTAATTATTTTTAGCTTGATAGCAATAATCTTAGATGGTGGATATTCTTTGCTTTTTATTATGCTGGATGCCCTGTTTGCGTTTTTATATGTTTGTAATATTGCTTTGGATTTCAATTTCAAGAAAGGACATAATAAGATAATCAAGGAAAGCAAATACCATGTCGCACTACAACAATTACAACGGGAAGAACAATTAAATCTTGAATTTGCAAACTTTCTCCACGATGATATTCTTCAAGACCTGCTTTCTGTAAAAAATATGATGAAAAAAGCAGACCGCCCTGAAGTACAGAAAATTATCACGGAAACTCTCGATAATATGAATACTTATATTCGTGAGCAAATGCAGGATTACCATCCTACATTGCTTCCAAAACTGACTATAAAGGAAAACTACCAAAACTTGCTTGATGGTATTTCGCAATCTTTTCCGAATCGTAATATCTGTGTCTCCTTTGATTGTTCAGACTCCTTATTTCTGGTTGAGCCATACAATATCTTTGTGTACCGCCTGCTGAAGGAACTTGTCACGAATGTTTACAAATATTCGACAGGGGAAAAAGCATGGATAACCCTTACGCAGGATAATGGGATTATAATACTGAATGTGAGTGACAATGGAACTGTTGATGCAGATGTTCTCTCATCTGCTGACAGGTTAAAACATCGAGGACTTGCAATGATTACGGAACGAGTGAATGACATGGATGGCTCTGTAACTATATCTAATAACCATCCACATGGGATTTGCGTACAAACGATATTGCCGATGAAAGGAGATGTTTCTTATCAACATTTTGTTAGTAGATGACCATGCTTTATTTTCTAAAAGTTTGGAGATTGCATTGTCAGATTATTCAGAAATTGAAACCTTTGATAGTATCAATGATGTTTCTCAATTAGACAATTATATTGTATCTAAGAAACCAGACATCATCCTTATGGATATAAACTTGAAGAATATATCTTCTGAGGATGGTCTGGAATTAGCAAAACAAATACTAAGTTGTTATCCAGAACAAAGGGTTGTAATTCTGTCTGGTTATGATTTGCCCGTATATCGAAGTGAAGGAAGAAAAATAGGAGCAAAAGGATTTGTTAATAAAAATATTGAACCTGAAAAGCTCATATCTATTCTTTCTAAAATAATGCAGGGGATACTTTATTTTGACAGGGAAATTCCATTCATAGAAGGATTGACCGATAGTGAAAAACAAATTATACAGCTTATAGCAGAGGGACAAAAGCGAAAAGACATAGCAAGCACACTTTATATTAGTGAACGTACCTTATCAAATCATTTGCAGCATATATTTGAAAAACTTGATGTTACATCAGCGGTTGAAGCCGTGACAAAAGCGATTCAACTCGGATACATCCCGCCAATATGTTAATTAAGAGCCGATGATCTTGTGAAACAGTTTACAATTGCATCGGCTCTTCGTCTTCTTTGATGATTGTCACACACAAACCATATATATTATTCTAACTTTTCCTCCTTTCTGACCACAGAGTAGTATATAAAATAGATGTTTTACACCCACGGAACGTAGAAAATGGTGAATATGTGCGGATTCTACGCTTCGTAGAGTATTGTCTTTTTACTTTTTGCTAAATTTTTCCCATCAACCTCGCCGATAAATTTTTCTATCAGTCTGTTGACTTCATCCGGCTGATCCGTATTGGAATTATGACCAGCATTCTGTACCCGAAGCCGGCAAGCCGTGCATATTCTTTCGGATCTGAATCATAGGACATCATCATCTTTTGCATAAGATTCTGACCATATTCCGTCTCTGCGCATCCTCCTGAACCAGCCCTAAGAAGCGCTTTCCATGGATATATCTTATATAATGGCTCTGCTCTTTCAAGAAGCCATATTTCCATTGCTGTCATATAAGACTTTTGAAGCGGTGCAGAATCAATGGAGATAAAGCCATTCTGCCATGCCAGACAGACTGTAATTATTCGTAAATGGTCTGGATAATGCATGTGATGGTGCATCCCATACAAACACATTCTGTTTTTTCTCAAAATATTCTATCTGCTTTTCAAAAAGCCTGTGATCTGCTGTAAGTCCCGGCAAAAAAACTAATGTGATTTTTTGTTTATCTATTATATTTACAAAATAATGGATACTGCCACAGGAGGTCTTATAACTATTTTCTATCATTTTCCGTTTCCTTTCCATAAACCATTTCCCAATGATTTATCATTTCCAGATATTCCAGCAATGCATAAAATTTTTCATTCATAAGCTGCCTCCGTTGACCGATTCGCTTAATGCAAATATATACCCATTGACCGATTAACGGAAGACCTCATTTGATCATCACGTCAATGACTATAGCGTACCATAGTTATACGGTCAAAACAGACGAGCATGATTACACTCTTTTTTCACACAATCCATTAATTTCATCAATATCAGCCTTAACTCTACTAATATCCAAATAGCAGCACAGGATTAAAACAACACCACACATTCCAGCCAAAACATAGACAGGAAGCTGATTAACCCAGTTAAATGCATACCCAAATATCAGAACAGCTGCTAATACCAGAAGATAATGAAGCAGTATACCAAGATAAATATTTGCAATATCAATCTTATACATCATGTGTTTGATCACTTCACAAACAACACTTAGTAAAAGAGTCTCAAAGATGGTTGATATGCAGATCATTGTTCCATCATACCATAATGCAACAACAGACAGCACTATCAGCACAATAGCAGTTGTAACAAATGCATTATTCAGAAATTGTTTTATTAATAATCCCTTTCTTCCCATGATTTTTCCTTTCCAAAAAAATAAAAAGTACTATAAGAAATGAAATGGTCTGTGCCACAGTAATCCTTAAAAACATCATTTCATCTGTGCCGGTAGAGCTCTCTATATGAAGCAGATTCACAATAGTATTATTCACAAAATGATCGGCCATACCCATATACAAATTGCTTTCCATGTATGTAATCATTGCAAGCTTAAGCCCAACCAAAGTTGATGAAACTATAAGCATGATAGCGTTGGCTACCAACCCCTGAAAGCTGCTCTGTCCGTCAATATAGTTCCTTACAGGTCCAACAATATGCCAAAATCCAAAAAGTAAAGAACATATACCGGTAACCTTCCAGAATCTCCTGCTATTTAGCATTCGAGGAAACAAACCTCTAAAAAGTCCCTCTTCCATTAGTACATTAATGAAATTGCCAATGATACAAATTAGAATAAAAAGCACACTTGTCTGCTTAGCAATATTAGTATCTACGGCATATGCACTTACATAGAATCTTATACCTGCGTATGTTCTGTTTTGCATAAGTATTAATATTTCCACAAAATAGCCTATAGCAAACATGGAAAGCCCAAGTGCCAATCCCTTTACTGCACTTCTAATATAGCCATTTTTTACAAATCCAATATCTGAAAGTGTTTTTCCACTTCTTTTTACAACAAGACAAATGACAATGATTCCAAACAGCTTATGTATAAAAGCTTCTCCTAAAATAGTCTGGTCAGTTCTTAATACAAAATACTCGAATATCCTCGCAACAAAACATACAAGATAAATTGTTAATACCTGTCTAATTACCCGCTTATCTTTCATGATCCAATTTTCCTTTCCTGCTAAAAATTAAAAGTTCTGGCTATAATATACACAAAAAAGGATACTATGTGATGGATTCCTGCCGGAAATACAAATATCATGTACCAAGTTACAAATTATCGGGCAAATGCTTCTTTTATACCTGCTATATAGCTTCTTGTAACAACAATATGCTCATCATTGCCAAGCACTGCTTCTATGTGGCTATTCTTAGATATCATCATACTTCTAAGCTTATACTTATTTATAATACAATTCTTTCTTACTCTGATAAAACCAGCTGCCTCTAAGAGTTTCTCTAATGAAAGCAGATTCTCACTACTTTCATAAACCCGACTGGCTGTATACAGATATGTACGCCTGTCAATTGTCTCAATATAATATATATCTGTTGGATATAATTTGTAGATCTCATCCTCATATTTAGCCGGAATGGTAATAGAAAGAGATCTTACAAACTTCTCAACCTGCTCTACTTCTTTCGTTTGTTTATGAAAAAACATGTGAACCTCAGGCTCTTCATATTTCTCATTCTTATTCATAAATAATTTCATATGTATACCCACAATATTATCAAATTATTGCACTCTGCTTTGTTCCACCTTCATTAGCAAAAAGCATAAAACTATGAAAGAAACGCTCTTTCACATACGTGATACAATTTGTATCATTCCCGCAAATGCTTGTTTTATCGGTGTTTTTTGATTTCACTTAATGAAATATAAGTTCCTACTAATATTACCAATACCGATATAACTGCAAGAATACTGGAAATGAAATCTCTGATAACATCGTAATTCCCTGTTCTGTACCAGGACTTCAACATTCCTTCTATCATTTGCATTTCCACAACGCCATCGGATGATTCCTTATTCTCTCTACAATCTCAGTATCCTCAAAAAGCAACTCCGGTTTATATTCCTTGGCTATAAACCTTTCCATATAATCCATTTCTGCTTCTGTCGGCTTCATAAGCGATTCTATATACTCCTTCGCCTGTTGTTTCTTCCCTTCCAAATCGAACTTATCCTTCGTAGCCAGAACCGGGAATAAATCAGATTTTATCTTTGAAAAGACAAGACTGTCTATGGCAGATGTATCAAAATCTTTGTTCACATCTTTTGTAGAGATAGTCGCATAGAAAATGATACATTTTCTGAATATATCCCCTTCACCTGAAAACAGCTCCATGTCAGCCATATTGCAGAAGTCATACAGATCCCTTGCAGCAGCTCTGCTTATCAGAGCGTTGGTTTTTGCCGCAAAGATTTCCATAGCCGCTACCGTTCTAACCTTTATCGGCTCTCCGAAAGCATCTGTTATAAAGACTCTGTCTTCTGACGAAAGCACGTGTGTTCTCAGTGAATAGTTAATCTCTATTTTGATCATATCCCTGTTGCCTGCCGCATTCACGTAGTTATAGTGGAATGCATCCAAACTGTGACTGAATCTTGACGCATCGGAAAGAGAATATCCCTGCTCTGACATGTATCTCTTCAGAATCTCTGTCAATCGCTCTCTTTCATTTGCCGTCTCTTCTCTTGTCAGATTCGGGATAAAATCCAGATCTATATCAACAGACAATCTCGGAAGGTTGAAAATAGTCAGATTTATAGCTGTTCCACCCTTAAGCAGCAGATGTTCACACATATATTCATGCGTATTCAGAAATTCAAGAATTGTTCTCAAACGAAGAACCTTCTCAAATGTATCACGATTAAAGCCATATTCCCGTGCTCTTGCATCAAGCTCTCTTCTGTTATATTGCGGCATCCTCTATCCCCCGTTCTTCATTCGCTTAATATTCTTTGGGTATACCAGTTTCCACTCACTCGAATATCCGGGCTCACATATACCATTTGTCAGATATCGCTTTGAATTTCCGCTTCTATCGTTGCATATCTTTATGAAATCATCACTTATGCCAAGCTCTGTCTGATATTCACTAAAAATAAAACCAATCTTCTGATATAAAAAAGCACTGTCATATCCAGCCAGATAGTTTAACAATTTTGTCTCATCAATACTATTCACGGACACTACACACGAAAGCACCTCTTCAAGACCGGCGATAAGATTGATATCCTTTATGGAATCTACTATTGTCCGCTCCTTGTCCGTAACCCTCACGCCACCGCTAAACTCTGGAGAAACTATACCTTCCTTCATCTGTTCTTTGACATAATGATAAGTGTACCCATCAAATTCAAAGTCGTGGAAACGCATCTCAGAACCAACATAAACCTCATAGAAAATCTGATCTACAGTTCCATAATACTCAAATGCAGTGTGATGGGATACATAAGAAGATGGCGTGATAGCACTGGCAACCTGAAATCTGTTCGCCACCGGTCCTCCATTTTCCCCACTCACGCACGTGTACAGTCCGTTTCGAATTTTTAATACTATATTCTCCTTAAGAAGCTTTCCCAAAGCCGCTCTTGCCGTCCGTTCACTTGAATAAAAAGCATTTACTTCTTTCATAGAAAAAACTGGGTATTGTAGCAATTCATAGTATAAATTCATATTTTCACTCCATCATGTTAATAATATGTTGTAATTTACTCTGTTTTATGTTATTCCTGTACATATTGTTAACCTAATAATGTAAAACAAATTTGTCAAGTTATTTTTATGTGTTTTTTATCATTTTTAATACAATTATCATACCAAATCTAAACCTATGATGTTATTACTATCTGGCACATGCTGGTCGATGTTTCTTCAAACATCGCAATCATATCCGCTTCAGTTTTAACAAATAATTTAACTATTCACAATTGATGAAATAACAGGTTTCCCTTCTCTATCTAATAATGGTGTCAATCCTCCGGAATAACCACTTGCATGATATAAGTAATTTATTCCAGTCTCCTTATCTACCCAAATTTCTGTAACACTCATCGTGCCCTGTGAATATATTTTCTCAAATCGTTGATTCTTTGCCATTTTTATTTACCTCCGTAGTTCTCAATTTTACAAGTATGATTGTCCTTAAAACCTGCAACAAGTTTTTCAAAGGACTGTGCAAAGCGTACATCATCTTCTTCTGTACGCTTTCTCGGTCCCCTAATATGATTCTTATGAGAACTGCGCCTTGCCTTCTTGTTAAGATGTCGCTCCATAAGCATCTGATCTATGTTCTCATTCGTATACCACTTACCGGATTGGTGAATAGCATATGCACCTTTTCCAAGTGCCATCGCCGCGACACCATAATCCTGCGATACTACTACATCCCCTTTATGACATATGCTGATCAGCTTATAATCTACTGCATCTGCTCCTGCACCTACTACAATCACCTCGCTGTAATCAGAATACAAAATATGATTTGTGTCACACAGCAATGTGGTTGGAATATTATATTTCTCTGCAATTTCTTCTACAATGCCCACTACCGGACACGCATCTGCATCTACAAATATATGCACTAGCCTCTCTCCATTTCTTTTTGAATCCATGTCATAATTACATCTACAAGATAATCCAGCTGCACCTGACTTAGTTTCTTTCACAGCTACATTTTATGCCATTTTCGGATGCATTCCCTGAAGCATGTTGCTGATTGTGTCCAACACTTTTTCATTTATGTAATCAATATCTTTATCATCAAACCAGAATATGATTCTTGTCTCTGACTTGGCAAATTCTGTATTTAATTGATTCTGTATGTTCTGTAAATCCATATTTCACCTTCTAATCCATTTGTGCGGTTAGTCTCTGCACAAATATTTTTATTCAGCCTATGCTAATAAGTGTCCGATAAATGGTCACTTATCGAACACTTTGTATCCAATAGCCCGCAAAAGTGTCCGATAGTGTTCAATAAAGTGTTCGATAAGTAGCAATGTGACCACTAAATCACATATTTAGTTGCCGGTCCATTTCCAATCTTCGTAATCAATCCTTTTTCTATCATCTTATCAAGCAATTTTCTAGCTCCTGTCTTTGACTTATAACCCCCTATATCAGCGGCTTTTTGAGAAGAAATACTTCCATTCTGCCTGATATACTCAATTATTTTATCTTCTTTTGACACAGCAGTTGCTTTTTCCTGATTTGTATTTTCATTTCTTATATCAGCAGCTCCCGGAATATATACCACTTGTCCAACTTCGAGCTTTAATGTTACCCTGTCACTGCGCTCTGAGAAATCAAATTCCGGTTTTTTCCAGTTTTGTTCTGCCCATGCAGTCATAATCTTATCGACACCACTTCCGGCACGCTCACCAACATTTACAAAACCAAACATTTTTAAGATATTCGGATTTCGTGGATCACTATTGCCACCTGCATAAAATTCTTCTTTTGTCACCCTGATAGTACCAGGATTGGAAATACTAAGTTCTTTCCCCTTCTTTACAACAAGAATTCCTCGTCTGCCATAATAATTTGCATGTGCCAGTGCATTTGCCAATGCTTCTTCCAATGCATCATGCACATCCACTCTGTCTACACGATATCCATTTCGTCTATTTGCAAATGGAACTGCTATATCATCGTCCATTCTTGTACGCACCTTACAGAAAAAGTCGTATATATTGCCGCTCCAATCCCCTTCGTTAGAATGTGTCCGGAATAACCAGCGTACTGCTTTATCATCGCATTCCTCACGATAATCCAGAAAATAATTCGGGAAAACTTCCGTAATGTGATACGCCTCTCCAAAGAATAATAGTCCTGCTATCGTTGGAGATAATGTACCATTCTTATTCTTTGCTGCTGCCCTTAATTTCATAAGGAACTCATCATTTTCCAAAGCATTCCAAGGATGTCCGCTGTGAAGCTGTTCAAAAATAATTCTATAGCCTTTTATCGTATCCTGATTCAGCACATCTAATCCAAACTCTTCCAGCACCTCCACATCGCCTGACACATCTCTCTGATCTGCAAACATTGCACGGACTGCCTCTTCGGCACAAAGGAAGTCACCTTCATAATCTCTTTTATAAGTGCCTTTCATTGGATCTGTCCCAATATAAACCGGCTTATCGTGTCTGTCTGCCGCAGGAACATCAATTCTGAGTATTTTCTTTTCCCTGACTATCACAGGTCTGACATGATGATTCAGCAAGATATTCTTTGACACCTTATTTCTGTCATTTAAAGTACTCCAGAAATCCTTCTGATATTTAACAATCTGCTTGTCTGTCAGTCCTTCAACTGTAAAAGAATCTCTGTATTCCCTAATACCAAGCAGAATCGTGCCACCATTTGTATTAGCAAAAGAAGAGTAAGTCTCCCATATGCTCTCAGGAAGTCCACCTGCTGCCAGCTTACATTCTCGTTCATGATTTTCTTTAATATTTAATTCTTCTAGAATCTCTTCTTTCAATCGCCAAACCTCCATCGTAATTATGCAGTGAATCTTTAAGTTCTGTAACTAACTGTATATCCATCATTCCTTTTATAATTTTGCCATCAAATCTACTTTTAATGCTTTCTTCTTTCACTTGATAAAAAGTATAAACCATTTTGGCTTTATTGGACAGTGGTAATCGAAATAAAGAGACCAGAATTTCTCCGGTCTCTAAAAGATTTACACCTCTTCAACAAACACAATACCATAGATTTTCTCAGATGCCAGTTCATTCATCTTATCTATTTCACATCCAGTCTGTTCCATCAATTTTTCCAGTTGCTCCTTTGTGCACTGATATGCATAGCTTCCCCACGTCCACCTGCTCTTGTTATATCGTTGCGGACAATCTTAAATGGCATTGTGGCATCTCCCTATTTTCTAATTCTCATCCAATCTGCAATAACATTATCTTCCCCTCTTGTACTTGTACCCCAATACCCCGGATGTGCTACAGG
>ULVX01017693.1_pt1 | contig 10407 bp, 8 predicted proteins | sample 1959811 | NCBI WGS metagenome assembly ULVX01 (sample SAMEA4835797, study PRJEB28245) | human gut metagenome | biome: gut microbiome; material: fecal sample | place: Denmark | collected 2008
CGAGCTGGACCAAGCGCAACAGTTATTGGTACCCCTCGTAGGAAACAACGCCGGGGTGATTTTCGCCGCCGCCCTATTACTGGCGGGCATATCCTCGACCATCACATCCGGTATCGCCGGGGCTTCCATCTTCGCCGGATTCTATGGCGAGGCGTACAATCATACCGACCTGCACTCAAAGCTGGGAGTCCTGCTATCGTTCGTCCCCGCCTTGGCCATCATCTTCCTGATCGGCGATCCGTTCAAGGGATTGATCCTGTCGCAGATGTTGTTGAGCGTGCAATTGCCGATCACGGTCTTCACGCAAGTGTACCTCACTTCCAGCAAGAAGGTCATGGGTGTCTACGCGAACAGCCGCTCTACGACCATCATCCTCTTGCTGCTGGGAACGATGGTAACCGTCCTAAATATAGCCCTGCTCATCAGCCTATTTTAAAAAGAAATCGCTACCTTTGCCCCATTCGAAGAAAAACTATCAATTTTTAAGTATGAGCGATATCAATACAAACGAAGAAGAAGGCAAGAAGAACCTGAATTTCATTGAGGCAGCCGTAGAGAAAGATTTAGCGGAAGGCAAGAACGGAGGACGTGTACAAACCCGTTTCCCACCCGAGCCCAACGGATACCTTCACATCGGCCACGCGAAGGCCATTTGCCTAGATTTCGGCATCGCTGAACGCCATGGCGGTATCTGCAACCTCCGTTTCGACGACACGAACCCGACGAAGGAGGATGAGGAATACGTGGAGGCGATCAAGGAGGATATCCAATGGCTGGGATATCAGTGGGGAAATATTTATTACGCATCCGACTACTTCCAGCAATTGTGGGATTTCGCGATCCGCCTCATCGAGGAAGGTAAAGCATATATTGACGAGCAGACATCCGAACAAATAGCCCAGCAAAAGGGCACGCCTACACAACCGGGCATCGAGAGCCCGTATCGCAACCGCCCGATCGAGGAAAGCTTAGCTCTCTTCAAGAAGATGAACACGGGTGAGATAGCGGAAGGTGCCATGGTACTTCGCGCGAAGATCGACATGGCAAACCCGAACATGCACTTCCGCGATCCGATCATCTATCGGGTGGTTAACCATCCGCACCATCGTACGGGCACGACGTGGAAAGCGTATCCGATGTACGACTTTGCCCACGGACAGAGCGATTTCTTCGAGGGCGTGACGCATTCCTTGTGTACCTTGGAGTTTGTCGTACACCGTCCTCTGTATGATTTATTTATCGACTGGCTGAAGGAAGGCGAGGACTTGAACGACAACCGCCCCCGACAAACTGAGTTCAACAAATTGAACCTAAGCTACACGCTGATGAGCAAGCGTAACCTGCTTACATTGGTAAAAGAGAACTTGGTAAACGGTTGGGATGATCCCCGTATGCCGACCATCTGCGGTTTCCGCCGCCGGGGTTACTCTCCGGAGTCTATCCGTAAGTTCATCGACAAGATCGGTTATACGACTTACGACGCCCTGAACGAGTTCGCCTTGCTGGAAAGCGCCGTACGCGAGGATCTGAATGCCCGCGCCATCCGTGTATCCGCCGTGATCAATCCGGTGAAACTGATTATCACCAACTATCCGGAAGGACAGGTCGAGGAGCTGGAAGCCATCAACAACCCGGAAGATCCGGAGGCCGGCAGCCATACGATCGAGTTCAGCCGTGAGTTGTGGATGGAACGTGAGGACTTCATGGAAGATGCTCCCAAGAAATATTTCCGGATGACACCGGGACAGGAAGTTCGTCTGAAGAACGCTTATATCGTAAAATGTACGGGCTGCAAGAAAGACGAGAACGGTGAGATTACCGAGGTATATTGCGAATACGATCCGAATACCCGCAGCGGTATGCCGGACGCTAACCGTAAAGTAAAAGGTACCTTGCACTGGGTAAGCTGCGCCCATTGCCAAAAAGCGGAAGTACGCTTATACGACCGCCTTTGGAAGGTGGAGAACCCCCGGGACGAATTGGCCGCTATCCGGGAGGAGAAGAATTGCTCCCCGCTAGAGGCGATGAAGGAAATCATCAACCCGAACTCCTTGGAGATCCGGAAAAACTGTTACGTAGAGAAGTTCGTGGCTACCTTGCCCAAGCTTTCCTACCTTCAATTCCAGCGTATCGGCTATTTCAACATAGATAGCGAATCCACCCCCGACAACTTGGTATTCAACCGTACCGTAGGGCTAAAGGACACGTGGAGCAAGATTAATAAATAAAGAATAGTAAATGAAAAAAGACGATATCTCACGCTTGTTACAACATTATCTTTCAGCGAAGGAAGAGGGTAAGGAGCCTTATTTCGACGCTGATCAAATCGATGAAATGTTGGACAGCTTTGAAGATTCGAACGATTATACTTACTTTGATGAAGTCTTAGCCCTCGGGCTAAAGCTTCATCCCGGTAATTCCGCCTTGCAAATCAAGAAAGGCAGGCAATTCGCATATAACGAGGATTATGAGAGCGCTCTCGCTCTGCTCGAGAATATAGCGGAGACTGATAACCAAGATCTGGATATGTTAAAAATGGAATGCTATTGCTCGCTCAACCAATATCCCAAGGTTCTGGAGATCACGGAAGAGTTGATCACTAGGGATTGTGACTATTTGGAGGAAGTCTTCGAGTACATCTCCCCCATCTTGAATGATTTAGACATGAACAAAGAGGCCCGCGATTTCGTGGACCGTGGCTTGGCTTTATTTCCGGATAACTTGATCCTTAAGAATGAGCTTTGCTACATCCTCGAGACGGAAGGAGACGTTCCCCGGGCGATCGAGTTATGTAATGAGCTAATCGATAAGAATCCTTTCTCATACGAGTATTGGTTTACGCTGGGAAGGCTACATTCCATGGTTGGCGATTACGAGAAAGCGATCGAGGCTTTCGACTTCGCCTTGACATGTGATGATTCCGATACGGAACTGAAAATATTGAAAGCGTACTGCCTGTATATGAACGAGAGCTATGAGAAGGCGATCGAGGAATATCAAGAAATCGAGGGTGATGAGGAGGTGATGCGCCGTATCTCTCCACTCATGGCGGAATGTTATATGAAGCTGGAGCAATATGAGAAGGCTTACCAACTGTTTTCCACGATCATAAACGATCCGGATATGGAGGATGGGCCGACCAATTATATCAATTATATCCGTTGTTGTACCGAGACTGAGCGTGACAACGAGGCTTCCATCATGTTATTCAAGGCGGCGCAATTGTATCCGAACAATGTCCGTCTCCTTTCTCTTTTAGCGCTTTGCTTGCTTGATAGCGGGAAAAAGGAGGAGGCTATCGCTATTACGAATAAGATATTCAAGATCATCGATAAGAAAAGCATCAATCCGGAAACTCAAGAAGAATGCAACAGCCTGCTTCATGCCGGACAATATTTGCTTTCTAAGGGAGATGTAGATAAGGCGATCTCTTATTACAAGAAAGTCCTTCAAATCAACCCGAAGACTCCAATGATTCATATCCATTTGGCTATGGCTTATCTGGATAACCGTGATATGGAAAATTTCATGGAGCATATCGGCCAAATATCCGGAGATGATCTTCTTTATTTGCTTCGTAAAGTGGGACCGGAAGTATTCGCGGACTTTACCATCGATCCCGATAAAGAGAAGAAACATATCCAACCCGAGGATCTGGTAAAAGAGTTTTTAAAGAATAAAGATAACAGTAATTAGACAATTAATAATGTAATATGCCTAACAAACGAAATCTCAAGGACTACGGTTTTTTAGTATTAAAAGGTATGGGTATGGGAGCGGCGGATGTCGTTCCCGGCGTGTCGGGAGGAACGATCGCCTTTATCGTAGGTATCTACGAGGAACTGATCGACTCTATCAAAAGTATTAACGGGACGACATTGAAACAATTATTCACGGGGAAAATAGCGGCCTTCTGGAAAGGGATCAACGCTAATTTCTTGCTTTCTATCGTGGGTGGTATTGGTATTAGTATATTCTCCCTAGCGAAGATCATTACGTATCTCTTGGTGTATCATCCGATCTTGGTATGGTCTTTTTTCTTTGGTTTGGTGCTGGCCTCTACTTGGTTCGTCTCTAAGGATATCAAGCAATGGAACTGGAAGACGATCTTGAGTTTTGTTGTCGGAGCGGTGATCGCTTTTTATATCACCGTGGCGACTCCCGCCGAGACTCCGAGTAATTTACTCTTTATCTTCCTCTGTGGGGCGATCGCCATTTGCGCCATGATCTTGCCGGGTATCTCGGGTAGCTTTATCTTAGTGTTGCTCGGAAAATACTTCTATATCATGGAGGCGGTCAAGACGTTTAACGTTCCCGTTATGTTGGTGTTTATAGCGGGTGCGGCTATTGGTATCACGACGTTCTCCCGCATGTTGTCATTCGCCCTTCGTAAATTCCATGATATAACGATCGCCGTATTGGCCGGATTCATGTTGGGTTCGCTTAACAAGGTATGGCCTTGGAAAGAAACGATCGAGACCTATGTGGATAGCCATGGCATGACCAAGCCGTTGGTTGAGGCGAATATCGCTCCGAATCAGTTTGTTTGGGAGGCCGTCGGATTGATGATCTTAGGTTTCGGGATCGTATATTTCCTAGAAAAGCTCTCACAAAAAAGCACTAAGGCGTAACCCAATATTACAATGGGCATTATAAGGTGATTAGAATGCCCATTCTTATTTGCCTACATTTTATCATCGCACATCGTACTTTTCCAATAAGCGAAATCCTCTCTATACTAATAAAGTGATAAAGAAGTATCAAAAGTAACTATAACCGTACCCTAGTCGCCGAGGTGTTAAATATCAGTAGAAAGACGCTATTCAACAAAATGAAACGTTATAATCTTGGCAACGAGTAATTTTTTACTAACTTTGATGCCTCAATAGAAATGTGTTACATTTAGATTTTAAATAAACAAGTATTATGGCGAAAATAAAAGGAGCTGTTGTTGTAAACACAGAGCGCTGCAAGGGATGCAACCTTTGCGTAGTAGCCTGCCCGTCGGATGTGCTGGAGTTGCACCCACGAGAAGTAAACAACAAGGGGTATCACTATGTGTACATGAAGAACCCGGACGCATGCATCGGTTGCGCTAGTTGCGGGTTAGTTTGTCCGGACGGTTGTCTAACGATCTACAAAGTAAAAATATAAAGTTATATCAAGATATGGCAGAAGATATAAAATTAATGAAGGGTAACGAGGCCATCGCCCATGCGGCTATCCGCTATGGCGTGGACGGTTACTTCGGCTATCCGATCACTCCGCAGTCGGAGATATTGGAAACCCTTATGGCAGAGATGCCGTGGGAAAAGACCGGCATGGTAGTCTTACAAGCGGAGAGCGAGGTAGCCGCTATTAATATGGTATACGGCGGAGCCGGCACTGGAAAGAAAGTGATGACCTCTTCTTCCAGTCCGGGCGTGAGCTTGAAACAAGAAGGTATCTCTTATATCGCAGGAGCGGAGCTTCCTTGTCTGATCGTGAACGTTATGCGTGGCGGTCCCGGATTAGGAACGATCCAGCCGAGTCAGGCTGATTATTTCCAGACCGTGAAAGGCGGTGGTCATGGCGATTACCGCTTGATAACCTTAGCTCCCTCTTCCGTACAGGAGATGGCCGATTTCGTAGGCCTTGGTTTTGATCTGGCTTTCAAATACAATAACCCCGCTATTATCTTGGCGGACGGTATCATCGGACAGATGATGGAGAAGGTGGTATTGCCTCCCTATCAACCCCGCCGTACCGAGGAAGAGATTATCGCTCAATGTCCTTGGGCCGTACAAGGAAAGAAGGGCGGACGCAAAGGTAACGTCATCACCTCCTTGGAGCTAGACCCGGCGAAGATGGAAGAGAACAATATTCGTTTCCAAGCGAAATATCGCAAGATCGAGGAAAACGAGGTTCGTTACGAGGAGTTCCAATGTGAGGACGCTGATTATCTATTGATCGCGTTCGGTTCTTCCGCCCGTATTTGCCAGAAGGTAGTTGAGATCGCCCGTGCGGAAGGTATCAAGCTTGGCTTGTTACGCCCAATCACGTTATGGCCGTTCCCGACAAAAGTGATCGCCGCTTATGCGGATAAGGTAAAAGGTATGTTATCGGTTGAGTTGAACGCCGGACAGATGGTAGAGGACGTTCGCCTAGCCGTAAATGGTAAGGTGAAGGTAGAGCACTTTGGCCGATTGGGTGGAATCGTATTCACCCCGGATGAGGTATTGAACGCGCTGAAGGAAAAATTATTCTGATCCGTATGACACGAGGAAGTAAAGCTGACGAGATATTGACGCTGGTTTTTATGCTACTGGCCATAGCTGCCGTGGTATGTTACTTCGCTGTTAGTGATAAGGCCGTATTCTTGTATTGCGGCGGAGCGGCGATCGTATTGCGGCTGGTGCAATATGTCCTAAGATATATACATTAATAATTAAAGATTATGGAACTCAACGATATAATTAAACCGGAAAATCTGGTGTATGAAAAGCCCAGATTGATGAATGAAAATCCCATGCACTACTGCCCCGGTTGCAGCCACGGTGTGATACATAAGCTAATCGCCGAGGTTATAGCCGATATGGGTCTGGAAGATAAGACAATCGGTATCTCCCCCGTGGGATGTGCCGTATTCGCATATAACTACTTGGATATCGATTGGATCGAGGCAGCCCACGGACGTGCGCCAGCCATCGCTTCCGCCGTTAAACGCTTGAATCCGGGGAAGATGGTATTCACGTATCAAGGAGATGGTGACTTGGCGGCTATCGGTACGGCCGAGACGATTCATGCAGCCAACCGTGGCGAGAATATCGTGATCGTATTCGTAAATAACGCGATCTATGGTATGACCGGCGGACAGATGGCTCCGACTACACTGGAAGGTATGCCCACGGCCACCTGTCCTTACGGACGCAACATCGCCTTGAACGGTTACCCGCTGAAGATCGGTGATTTATTAGCCCAATTGGAAGGAACTTGCTTGGTAACACGCCAAAGCGTACAGACGGCCGCGGCCGTACGGAAAGCGAAGAAGATGCTTCGTAAGGCTTTCGAGAACGCTATGGCCGATAAGGGTACTTCCGTGGTAGAGTTCGTCTCCACTTGCTCATCCGGCTGGAAGATGACTCCGGAAAAAGCCAATAAATGGATGGAAGCGAACATGTTCCCCTTCTACCCGCTGGGCGACTTAAAGAATGTTGAATAAGTAATACGGTAAACGACAATGAAACAAGAAATAATTATAGCAGGCTTCGGTGGACAAGGTGTATTGTCTATGGGTAAGATCTTGGCCTATTCCGGTTTGATGGAAGGCAAGGAGGTTAGCTGGATGCCTTCATACGGACCTGAGCAACGTGGCGGTACGGCCAACGTAACCGTTATCTTGAGCGACGAGCGTATCAGCTCACCCGTATTGAATGAATATGATATCGCTATTATATTGAACCAACCTTCCATGGATAAGTTCGAGAGCAAGGTGAAACCGGGCGGTATCTTGATTTACGATGGTTATGGCATCCATACGCCGGCGAAACGTACGGATATTAACGTATATCGGGTAGATGCCATGGACGCCGCTACAGAGATGAAGAACGAGAAGGCATTCAATATGTTGATCTTAGGCGGGTTGCTTAATATCGTCCCGATGGTTCAATTGGAGAACGTCATGCTAGGATTGAAGAAATCCTTGCCCGAGCGTCACCATCATTTGTTGCCGATGAACGAGGCTGCCATTAAGAAAGGAATGGAGATTATACAGAAAATATAAGAAGCTCATTCATTGATGTGCCGATATGCCAATTAAGTTTTCTGATTGGCATATTGGCATATTTTATAATTGGCACATTATTTTTTGTTATATCTTTGCAACCCATGAAGTATTATCTATACATATTACTTTTTCTGATAGGAACGGCGGCTTCCGCACATGCACAAGGACGTTCCGGGAGCCGGGGAGGACGAGGTGGATTCTCGTTATCTAATTTATCATCCTCAAACAAGGAAATACCGGATAGCTTGCTGCAAACAGATAGTGCGGCGCTGAAATCAAAACGAATCATCGGTTATCGGCTCACGCCTCTTTTGGGAGAACGTTATATCGCTCCTATGGATACCAATCGATTAAATTTCGGGAATAGTACGTTGGTGGAAGCGAACTCATTGGCCGTAGGTTATCTGGCGAATGTGGGATCGCCGGCGCAAACTCGTATTTTTAACGAACGTAAAGAGGAACGTGATTTCATCTTCGCCGATGCCTATGATTATTATATCACGACCCCGACCAACGCTTATTTCTACGATACCAAAGTACCCTATACCCAAGTGACTTATACGACAGGAGGAGCCAGCCAGAATAAGATGGACCGACTGAAAGGGGTACTGACCCTGAACTTTGGCAAGAAGATCAATGTCGGTGGCGAGATGGATTATATCTATAGCCGCGGATATTATAACTCCAACGGTAATAAATTATTAAGTTACCGCTTTTTCGGAAGTTATATCACCGACCGTTACGAATTAAACGCTTATTTAAGTAATTTCAATTTCGTAAACTACGAGAACGGTGGACTTACAAATGACCAGTATATCACGAATCCCGATGACTTGGCCGTGAATCAAAGAAATATCGATAGTAAATCATACCCTGTCCGCTACACGGACACATGGAACCGTGTCCGTGGAAAACAATATTTCCTGACACAGAGATACAACCTCGGTTTTACCAAGGAATTGGAAGAAACCGATGAGGAAGGGAACGCAAAAGAGGTATTCATTCCGGTTTCCAGTATCATCCACACTATCGATTACGAGGATAACCGCAGACGCTTTATCTCTAATGATGCCGGGATCGATACCTGCTACACTCATCTTTATGGTATGGACGCATCTTTGAATGACCAGACTTCCTCTTGGAATTTAAAGAATACCTTTGCGTTGGCCTTGCGGGAAGGTTTCCAAGATTGGGCTAAGTTCGGACTGACCGCCTTCGTTACTTTCGAGAAACGCCGGTTTAGATTGGCATCCCAAGTTCCCGGACTGGATTACGGTCCGGATGGTCGTGGAAGCTCTGAGCCGAGTACATTAAATTTCCCTACTTCCGAGGTATATGATGAGTTTACGACCTACATCGGAGGCGAATTATCCAAACGCCGTGGTAGCCTTCTTACCTACAATGTCCGTGGAGAATTAGGACTTGCGGGAAGTGACGCCGGAGAGGTTCGAGTGAGCGGAGACTTACAGACCAAATTCAAGCTTTTCAAGAAAGACGCTACCATCAAGGCGGAAGGATATATCAAGAATATCACCCCGGCGTTTTACCAACGTCACCATCATGGGCGTTACTATTGGTGGGATCTATCATTGAAAAATGTGCAAAGGATTTACGCCGGAGCGAAAATCAACTTGGAATCCACCCGTACCCAGTTATCCGGAGGAGTGGAAAGTATCCAGAATTATGTATTCTTCAACGGCAAAGGTTTGCCGGAGCAAAGCAGTAAGAACATTCAAGTTGTCTCAGCCCGTATCAAGCAAGATATCATGTACCGTGCGTTCGGATGGGAGAATGAGGTGGCCTATCAGCTTTCTAGCGAGAAGTCTCAACTCCCGTTACCGGATATCAGCGCATACTCGAATATATATCTAGCGTTTAAGTTGGCGAAAGTATTAACCGTACAGATTGGCGCGAACGTATACTACAACACCGCTTATTACGCTCCTTATTACGAGCCGGCTACCCAGCAATTCCAAGTACAGGAAGGCGATACGAAGGTGAAGGTTGGCAATTATCCGTTGATCAACGCTTATGCGAATTTCCATTTGAAGCAAGCTCGCTTCTTCATCATGGCATACAATCTAGGCTCTAAGTTCGTTGACCCAAATTACTTCTCTCTTACGCATTATCCGTTGGACCCGATGGTCTTGAAAATGGGCATCTCCGTGACTTTCAATAATTAATCGATTGCCATGAGATCTAAGAAGTTGCTTATCCTATACGCTTTCCTACTGATTGTCGCTGTAGTGACAATGGTACAGCTTTGGAGACTTAACCAACGTCCCCAAGAGATCGGACCTCGTGATTATCCGGAAATCAAGGAAGAAGGAATTCTTCGGATGATAACCGAGTACAATCAATCCGGATATTTCGTATCCGGCGATACGGTGCAAGGTTTTCAATACGAGCTTAGCCAAGCGATCGCTAAATTATCCGGATTGGAGGTTCAGACGCATTTGGAAATGAGTTTAGCGAAAAGTTTCGAGGAATTATCGGACAACAAATGCGACGTAATCGCAAGAAACATACCCATCACCTCCGAGATGCGGGAAAACTACCTGTTCACCGAACCGATCGTTCTCAACAAGCAAGTCTTGGTACAACGTACGGCAGAGGCGAACAACGGACAAGCCCCTATCCGT
>ULVX01017510.1_pt1 | contig 10344 bp, 10 predicted proteins | sample 1959811 | NCBI WGS metagenome assembly ULVX01 (sample SAMEA4835797, study PRJEB28245) | human gut metagenome | biome: gut microbiome; material: fecal sample | place: Denmark | collected 2008
TATCATTCCAACAATTATCTATGCGACTTCATGTCGCACCCTTGGAATATCGATCTGGGAGAAAAAGTATCTTTCGAGCCTCTTTGTTGCGGTATCTACGTAAATTTCCTATTTGACCGGGATTTCTGGGCCAAGCAACCGAATAAGTATCCCCCGGGATATTATTGGTTCTCCACCCGCATCCGTAACCATATCTTTATCGGGGAGCGGATCACACTCAAACTGAATCCAAATAGTAGCTGGCATAAATCCATCAGCTTCTTCTATGAGTTAAGCACTTGCGATTTGTATATAATAAACGCTATCGGCAACAGCTACTTGAAGCCAAAAGATTATTTAAGCCTTTCATTCGGGGTGAAACTACAGATCTTATAAAAGCAAGAAACGGAAGACATTCACTGCCCTCCGTTTCCCTAAACTACATAAAACACTTAAAAGAACAAACGTTGTCTATCAGAACGCTAGACCTAAGCGGATACCCCAGTTATTCAAACCATCGATATGATAGCTGAGGACATCACCCTTGTTGGTAGCGTAGTTATAATAAGCGGCCATATGTACGCCGATCTGTTTCTGAGGTGTGAAGTACACGGTCATACCGATCTCGGGAGCTACATAGAATCCCCAGTTACGATCGTAAACCTTCAACACGTTCATGTAGGTAGACATCTCACTATAGCTAGCACCTAACTGAGCGCCAACATACGGTTGGAATTGTCCTTCCGGCGCGAAGTTATAACGGAAAGCCGCACCAAAAGGCAACTGGAAGATAGAATGCTGTTGATCGGAAGTGATTACGGATGTTGAGTTTACCGGAATCGTCTGGCGGTCCACATACTCATTATTTGTATGATAAGAGATGAACGCACCTATAGCGAAATTAGGAATCACATAGTAACCACCCTCAGCGTGAGCACCCCAACCGCTGGTCTTCTTAGAAAAGTCTTGACCGAACGGAGAGTTGATTTGCCAGTCTACATTGAAATACGCGTTTTTCAAAACCTGGGCGCCAGCCAGAGTAGGCATCGCCATACAAACTACGAGTAAAGCGATTAACTTGATTGATTTATTTATCTTTTTCATAGAATCTCAAACTTTTAATCATTCGAATTATTATTTCTTTACGTACGGAGATTGTACAAATGCTTGCTCGATAGCACGAACAGCCAGCTGAGTATCGAATTTATCGGAACCAGACAACAAGCCACTCATGTAAGCAGTCCAAAGAACCGGAAGTTTAGCGTCTGCCTTAGAAGCGGCAGGAGCATCCAAATCCACTAACTCAGTCAACAAGGAACCTACACTATAGCTATACACTACAGGATACGGGTAATACCAATTTCCCCAACCCGGTCCCCAGTAACCCGGACTCCAATATCCCGGATAGTTCCACCACCAGTACGGGTAGTTGTAGCCATCGTTGTAGTCAGCGAAATATTGAGTACTTTGTACGTAAGAAACTTGCAGACCTAAGTCGGCGTTATCTTTGTCTAGCGTGCGTTTGAAACCGCGGCTTTCCATATTATTCACCAACGTAGTGATAATATCGTCTGCTTCATTGGCTGTCCAGAACTGAGGTTTCTCGCTTGTGCCGATAACCAATACACTATCCGGAATGTAGAACGTAGTGAACGATTCGAATTTCGCGTCCTTATCATGATTCGTGAACACCAGAAAATCATTGTCCAATTTCGACATGTCCGGGTCCTTTTGGCAAGAAGCCAGCAGAAGAACTAACAGAAAAAAAGGAAAAATCTTTTTCATCTCATTTTAACGTTTAAAACAGTTTATACTATTATTTGTGCTTATATATAAGTCACTATTAAAACAGCATGAGTTGAAAAAGGTTCTAAAACTATCCTTTTGGGTGTGTTAATTAACATATCCTAACCATACGACGGGCTTATGGTCACTGTAGTCTAAATTAGGAGAATCATAAGTTACACCCTTAAAATCAGGAGAATAAATTATGTAATCAATTCAAAATATACGCTTTAATTGACGAAAGGTGTACCCGAAACCAGAGCCGCAGTCACGGAACCCATCCGTTAAATCACCTTTCACGGTACGGTACGTATAAGAGGCCGGTGTATCATTAAAATCACCGCAAATAATCACGGGCCCCTCCCCGGCATCCAACATCTGACGGATATAATCCGCCTGAGTCGCCCGTTTCACGAAATTCTTCTTCATCTGAAAAGCCATATGGAAGGCGGCCTCGGTTTCCTCCAATTGTTTACCCTCGGCATGGGCTTGGTAAAGACGAGGCTTTACGGCATTCACGCTAGTCGTCTGGAAATGGTTATTAAATACACGAACACTATCCCCTTGGATATCCATGACGGCAAACAAGGATTTATTGCTAGACTCCGGGTATAGGATAGACTCAAAACGAAGGATCGGATATTTACTGAAAATAGCGTTGCCCGCCGCTTTCGTAGCCGAACGGGTAGAGCAATAATACGGTAGGAACGATAAGGTCTTGGCGACAGAATCCATCCGCAGGGCCGATTCAACAGGGCATTCTTGGAGGCAAACGATATCCGGGTCTTCCTTTCTCAGCCAATCCGCTATATTACGAAGCTGTTTCTTTCCGTCCGTATTGAAATTATTCACGTTATAGGTAATCACCTTAACCGCTTCTTTCCCTATCGGAATCTCTTTTGGGAAGACCCGTATCTGGGACATCGATATCAAAAACTCCCAGTTCAACAATAACGCCGCCAAAGGTACCCAGCACCAATGACTCCTAAAGACACACCACATCAAGAAAAGACATAGATTGACCGCCAATACCGGTAATAACACCAATCCGGGAAACGAGATCCACTCCTTCCCTTCCGGATTAATACGTCCGGTAGCGAATCCGGCTATGGCCGCCACGGCAAAAGCGATCGTAATCAACACAAATAAAATATATATCAACTTCTTCATCCTTCCTATCCTGCGATTTAAACAAAAAAGGGACTATCCCGAAAAGACAGTCCCCCAATTCATACACTATAACCTGTCCGCTTCCGGCAGGGATAGCTAAAAAAACTTATCGAAGCGTTCCTTGTTGAGCCTCTTGGATCATCTTCTGATTAGCCAAGATCACGATCTCAACACGACGGTTCAACGAACGACCCTCGGGAGTGTCATTGCTAGCCACAGGATCATGTATGCCTTTGCCTTCATAAACCATACGATCCGTGCTTACCCCCTGCATCATCAGGTAATCGTAAACGCTCTTCGCACGTTTCTCGGACAAGGTCTGGTTATAATCCACCTTACCGGTGTTATCCGTAAAGCCGATGATTCGGATATCCGTATCCGGATTGGCCTTCAAACTGGTAGCGAAGTTACGCAAGGCACTCTTGGAAGCGTCGCTCAACGTACTCGAGTTCGTGGCAAACAAGATACCGGAGTCAAAAGTAACCTTCAAGGCCTCACCATTGTTCACGCTCTCGATCTTCGTGTCCTCAGGCAGGGTAGCTTCCAGCTCCTTCTTCTGCTTATCCATTTTCTTACCGATTAACGCACCGGCTGTACCACCTACGGCCGCACCGATCACGGCACCCAATGCGGTATTTCCGGCCAAGGCACCAACACCAGCTCCGACAGCGGCACCACCGCCTACACCGATCGCCGTACCCTTCGCCGTGTTATTCCACGTTCCGCAACTCGTAAACACCACTGCCATACATAGCAGTAAAACAGATAATAATTTAATGTTCCTCATCATCTTCTACAATTTCACTTAAACAACTTTATATATATAACAAATATCAATCAAACATGTTGATCGAATCGCAATATTCAAGTTCTCCTTGTACTATAAAAGTGATTTCCTCCGGTTCGAATTTGCCTACGCCGTCTTTCTGGGCGTTTTTAATTACATAATTTACAACCTCTTCCTCATCGATCTCGATCTCATCGTCACCATCATCATCTAGCATGCCATTAGATTCATAGAAGTCGTAGATCAAGTCTACGATATAGTTGATATCGTCATTACTGAACTTTCCTTTCAGTTCTTGGGGAAGATAATTCTGGATAAATTTTACGGAATCATCCTCGTCGTAAAGTAGCTCGTCATTGTTCGTGCTCATAATTAATCTTGTTTAATTGGTTTGAATAGCGGCAAATGTACGGAAATATTTTGATTTTATATCCCAAAAACAATTAAGCTTATTTACGGACGTGACTTAACAATAGCAAATGCCCTTACTTAAACATAGTTCTAAAAGAACTTGAGTATCAAATGACTATATATAAATAAATGATGGAGTATATTTTGATTTTAACACAAATAAGACTGGCTTTAGTGTTTTTTGTGATCCATAAAGATATTGGAAGTCTCTTTGGGGTACTCGGTTGGAAATATATTCTTTCAAAGAAAATATCATGCGGAATAGTAAATTGCCCGGAAGCTATAAAAAATAATAGGTCTATATGATAATCAAGTATTTTTATTACCTTTGCTTCCTATAAAACCTAAGCTCTTTTAGAACTCAGTAAATATATTAAATTATGATTACAATGGAACCTAAAATACAAAGTACCACAAGTACCCGAGCTCTCCGGAGCAAAATCGGGCCTATCAAGGCTTACTTATTCAAGACCTCATATGTAATCAGTCCAATCACGCCAAGCGATCTTAAACATTCCATGAAAGGTGCCTACAAATCATTCCTGTCTAAAACCGATCAAGCATACGGCCATTCCACGTCAACAATCAACCCCAAACTTTACCCTATTTCTACCTTTAAGCAAATGAGCCTCGTAGTAGTCCCGAGTTTCATGATAGAGTCCCCATTCGAGATAGTGGCGACAGCTCTTATCGCCTTTCTACTTATCCTCCTTTTGATGAGGGAACATCGGCATAAGAAAGACATTCTTGACACCGAACGAAATATGGCCGAAGAAGTGATCCGCTTACGTAAGAAGGCGGAGGAATCAAACCGGTTGACAAGTGCTTTCCTCGCCAATATGAGCCATGAGATACGGACCCCACTGAATGCGATCGTAGGTTTCTCGACCCTTATCAGCGAAAGTGAGGATAAAGAGGAGATCAAGGAATTCGCTAAAATCATTCACGCAAACAATGAGCTACTCCTTAATTTAATCAATGACATACTCGATATGTCAAAAATAGAAGCCGGTATATTGGATTTCCTTTATACGGAAGTGGAGATTAACGAGCTTATACAAACCCTATGGCGGAGTTACCGATTCAAGATCAAGGAAGGAGTAGAATTCCGCACGGAACTGCCTGCGGAAAGCTACATTATCCATACTGAGAGAAACCGTTTATCCCAAGTATTGGCTAATTTCATCAATAATGCTTGCAAATACACTTTCGAGGGAATGATAACGATCGGATATGAAATAAGGAAAGACAATATTTATTTCTTTGTTAGCGATACGGGAAAAGGGATAGCGGAAGAAAATATCTCCCGTGTTTTCGAGCGATTCGCTAAATTAGATTCCTTCACCCAAGGTACAGGGCTCGGGCTGTCTATCTGTGAATTAATCATTAAACATTTAGGTGGAGAGATCGGCGTGGAGTCAAGCGTTGGAAAAGGATCTACATTTTGGTGCACGGTTCCCACCCGGAAATAATCGCACCAAGCCGTATCTACCTATTAGTGAAAAATAAAAAGGCGGAATGATTCACATAGGATCATTCCACCTTCATTATTTTATAGAAACTCCACGCTTAACGTCAAGCGTTCAAGTCTACTTTAGTTCTTAAATTCCAGCCCATCGTCTTTCCTATCGATCACGATCGGACGGTTACGGTCTACCGTTCCACCCAGCAAAGCCTTTGACAACTCGTTCAAGACATACTTCTGAATGACACGTTTTACCGGACGGGCACCGAATTGAGGATCGAAGCCCTTGTCGGCGATAAAGTCCACGGCCTCGTTCGTGAAGTCCAAGGCGACACCGTTCGTAGCCAACATCTTCTTCACGCTGTTCAACTGCAAGGATACGATCTTGCGAATCTCCTCCTCGTTCAGCGGAGTAAACATGATGATATCATCGATACGGTTCAAGAACTCCGGACGGATCGTCTTCTTCAACAGTTCCAGTACTTGGATCTTCGTCTCGTCTACCACCTTGTCATGCGTGGCGGGTGTCATCTTCTCGAAGTTCTCACGAATCAAGGAAGAACCTAGGTTACTTGTCATGATAATGATCGTGTTCTTGAAGTTGACAACACGGCCTTTGTTATCCGTCAGCCGTCCATCATCCAAGACTTGCAACAAGATGTTGAATACATCCGGATGCGCCTTTTCGATCTCATCGAACAAGACAACTGAGTAAGGTTTCCGGCGAATCGCCTCCGTCAACTGTCCACCCTCATCGTAACCCACATATCCCGGAGGCGCACCGATCAAACGAGTCGCACTGAATTTCTCTTGATACTCACTCATATCGATACGGGTCATCATATTCTCGTCATCGAACAGATACTCGGCCAACGCCTTGGCCAACTCCGTCTTACCCACACCGGTAGTACCGAGGAAGATGAAAGAACCGATCGGTCGTTTCGGATCCTGCAAGCCGGCACGACTACGACGAACCGCATCGGCGATAGCGTTGATCGCCTCTTCCTGACCAATCACACGGGTATGAAGCTCGGACTCCAGACGTAATAACTTATCTTTCTCGCTCTGCATCATCTTGCTGACCGGAATTCCAGTCCAACGGGATACCACATCAGCGATATCGTCGCTATCCACTTCCTCCTTGATCATAGCCGCGGCACCTTGCATCGTCTTCAACTTAGCCTGTACCTCCCTGATCTCCTCTTCCTTTTGCTTGATCTTACCGTAACGGATCTCAGCGACCTTGCCGTAATCACCCTCACGCTCCGCCTTATCAGCCTCAAACTTCAGGTTCTCAATATCGATCTTATTTTGCTGGATCTTATTGATCTGCTCCTTCTCGCTTTGCCACTGAGCCTTTTGCTTGGTCTCCTCCTCCTTCAAGTCGGCGATCTCCTTATTCAGTAGCTCTAATTTCGACTTGTCGTTCTCACGCTTGATCGCCTCACGCTCGATCTCCAACTGTTTGATACGCCGGGAAACCTCATCCAACGACTCCGGTACGGAATCGATCTGCAAACGCAGACGGGCGGCGGCTTCATCCATCAAATCGATCGCCTTATCCGGCAAGAAACGATCCGTGATATAACGGGTAGACAACTGCACGGCGGAGATAATCGCATCATCCTTGATACGTACCTTATGGTGATTCTCGTATTTCTCCTTCAAACCACGAAGGATAGAGATCGTATCCAACTCACTCGGCTCGTCTACGATAACGGTCTGGAACCGACGCTCAAGCGCCTTATCCTTCTCAAAATACTTCTGATACTCATCCAACGTCGTGGCACCGATCGAACGTAGCTCACCACGAGCCAAGGCCGGTTTCAAGATGTTAGCTGCATCCATGGCGCCTTCGCCTTTACCGGCTCCTACCAAGGTATGGATCTCATCGATAAAGAGGATGATCTCACCCTCGGATTTCGTAACCTCGTTCACCACCGCTTTCAAACGTTCCTCGAACTCGCCTTTATATTTAGCTCCGGCGATCAACGCGCCCATATCCAACGAGAAGATCTGTTTAGACTTCAAGTTCTCGGGAACGTCACCCCGAACGATACGATGGGCCAACCCCTCAGCGATAGCAGTCTTACCTACACCCGGCTCACCGATCAAGATCGGATTGTTCTTCGTACGGCGGCTCAAGATCTGCAAGACACGGCGGATCTCCTCGTCACGTCCGATCACGGGGTCCAGTTTACCGCTACGGGCACGCTCGTTCAAATTGATGGCGTATTTTCCTAATGCATCGTAAGTCTCCTCGGCGGATTGGCTTGTCACCTTATTTCCTTTACGCAATTCCTCGATCGCTTGACGTAACTCTTTCTCTGTCACGCCGGCGTCTTTCAATATCTGTGAAGCGGTGCTCTTTTCCGTAAACAACGCCAAGATGATCGGCTCCAACGATACATATTGATCCCCCATTTTAGAGGAATAATCGATCGCCTTCTGTAAGACAGCGTTCGACTCGCTAGAGAGATAGGGTTCGCCTCCCGAAACCTTAGGATAAGATTCGATTTGGCGATCCAGTACCATATTCAGGTTTTGAGCGTTTACCCCTAATTTTTGAAAGATAAAATTAGTAACACTCTCACCCGTCATAATGACAGCTTTCAACAAGTGAACAGGTTCGATAACCTGTTGGTTATTTTTAGTAACCAACTGTACGGCTTGTTGAACAGCCTCCTGCGCCTTGATTGTAAAATTGTTTAAATTCATATATTTAAGCTCCTTTCTTATATTCTTTTCTAATTTATTTTACACTTATATCCTTACAAAAGAAATACCAAAACGAAAATATGACATTTTGTCTTAATATTATAAAACAGAATAGAGAACTCCCCGTCAAACCGTCCATTTCGGATGTCATTAGGACGTATCTTTTCAGAAAGAACAAAAGAGAGAGAAAAAGGTTTTGATAGTAAACACACAGTATCTAGGTAAAAACAGTCAATGTTCTCAAAAAAACACGTACAAGTTTTTCCGGAAACACGTACATGTTTTTCCGGAAACACGTACATGTTTTTTGAAATTCACGTACGTGTTTTTTTCGAGTGGTTATATCCTATAAATCAAATAATTTACGGATAGTCATTATAATACTTCCACGTATTCTCCCGTTTCCTGTTTCTCTTCTTGTCACGGGCACTTTTCCAGAAAATAGTCTCTAGTAAATCCTCTGCGTCGAAATAGACTCTTATGGTAGCAAGTATCCCTCCCCTTCGCTGCCCATCCTTCACGACATCCGAGTATATATTAGTCAGTTTTACGTTGGTAGCCATAGGAACCTTACCTACCTTAAACTCTTTCCAATCCTGATTCTTAGGGAGCCTAATCGTGTGCGCTTGCTTCTGTATGGCCAATGAACGGGAAGGTGACTTAAAATTCAGCAGCATGAATAGGACTGGGGTAATCGAATCATAATTAGTCAACCTACGTAAAGTATCTAACTGTACATATTCCGAGAAGTCTTTCGTAATCGGCAACTCACTTGGTGAGGATAACATATGGGTTCCCGGTTGATCGGGTCGTAGAAAAGTCCCGCTTTCTATCGCCTTCTGAAACTCAGGATTCAAACGTATCTCCTCCTTGCCGGATAAAAATTCTTGCAGGCGCAAAGAATCCTGTTCCGTCCACTGCGCATGGGCCATCGTAGGTAGGATGAATACTATCAAAAGGAATATAGGTCGCATCTTCACGTCTCTCATCTTCATAATCCTCATTACATTTCTATCACCAAGACTCATTCCTCCATTAAATCCCCCATTCGAGTCGAGATACTTTAAGATTTATTGGGATGCTTATACCCTATTTGAATCTTAATATGGATTACCTTTATGCGATCAATCCAAATCCAATATAGATATGTTGATATTATTATCTCCGGCTAAGACAATGACCGGGACATCCAAGATAAAAGCGCCGCAAGGCACGACTCCACGTTTCCAGCAAGAGGCGAACGAGATCGCCCTGCATATGACCCAATTTCCCATTGACGAATTAAGTCGTATCCTCAAGCTCAGCCCGAAACTGGCGGCGGAATGTTACCGCAGATACCAAGATTTTCATGCGGAAGACAACCAGCCCTTGCAAGCGATACTCGCCTATACCGGTGTCGTATTCAAGAATATCAGCCCGAAAGACTTCACGGAGGAGGATTTTCTTTTCTCGCAAGAACATATGCGTTTCGTATCGGGATGCTACGGGTTACTTCGCCCATTAGACCTTATCAAGCCTTACCGGATGGAGTTCGACGTAAAAATCCCGGAACTAGGCGACGGGAATATGTACACCTTCTGGAAGGACAGGCAAACAAATACATTAATCCATGACGTCCGACAGGGAGACGGAATCCTACTGAATCTAGCCAGCTTGGATATCCAACCCTCTTTCCAGTGGAAGGAGGTGGAGCGATCCGTCCGGATCATCACGCCCAAGTTCAAGATCTGGAAGAACGGCAAAGCGGAGACGATCGTGATCTACGCCAAGATGTGCCGGGGACAAATGAGCCGCTATCTCATAAAGAACCGGATTTCTGACCCGGAGACATTAAAAGCATTCACATGGGAAGGCTTTTCCTATAAAGAATCCATGTCCGAGGGGGATAATTGGGTATTTCTACAAGAATAATTCTAGGCTTATCCAATAAAATCAGATGATCTACGTTTTATAAGAACAATTCGTAAAAATCATAAAAAGGTTTATCCTTCTTTAATTTAGCGGTGATATGAAAAGAACCTTTACATAT
>ULVX01023135.1_pt1 | contig 10304 bp, 6 predicted proteins | sample 1959811 | NCBI WGS metagenome assembly ULVX01 (sample SAMEA4835797, study PRJEB28245) | human gut metagenome | biome: gut microbiome; material: fecal sample | place: Denmark | collected 2008
GGTTTTGTGGTGAACCTGGGCGGTGCCACCTGTGCCGATGTGCTGGCACTGTGTGACGAGGTGCGCGCCATTGTAAAGGAAAAGACCGGCTACGATCTGGAAAAAGAGATCCGGGTCGTGAAATAAGATAGATTCAAAAAGGAGCGGGATCGGATCCATGGAACTGTTGATCGTCAGCGGACTTTCCGGTGCAGGAAAGTCGGTTGCTATGAATGCGCTGGAAGATATCGGTTATTTCTGCATTGACAACATCCCGGCGGCACTTCTGCCCAGCATCACGGCCTTTTCCAAGGCGGGCGATAACCAGCTGGAACGGGTGGCGCTGTGTATGGATGTGCGCGGCTGCCGCACGCGGGAAGAGATCGAACAGGCGCTGCAGCAGCTGGATGAGCAGAAAAAACCCTATAAGATCCTGTTTCTGGATGCGCCGGACGAGGTGCTCATGCGCCGCTACAGCGAGACCCGCCGCCGCCATCCCATCAGCATTTCCGAGGGGCTTTCCACCCGCGAGGCATTTCTGAAGGAACGTCAGATCCTGGAGCCGCTGCGGGTGCGGGCCGACTATACCATCAACACGGCCCTGCTCTCCACCGCCCAGAACAAGGAGCGCATCTGCGACCTGTTCCTGAAGAACGGCGGGGCAAAGAGTGCCATGCGGCTCACCATCATGTCCTTCGGGTTCAAGTTTGGTCTGCCGCCGGAGGCGGATCTGGTACTGGATGTACGCTGCCTGCCGAACCCCTTTTATGTGCCAGAGCTCAAACACAAGACCGGCCTGGATCAGGAAGTGGTGGACTTCGTCATGAACCACCCGGAGGCAAAGCAGTTGCTGGAACGGTACGAGTTGTTTTTGCAGGTGGCGCTGCCGCTCTATGTCAAAGAAGGCAAGAGCCAGCTGACCATTGCTGTGGGCTGCACCGGTGGCAAGCACCGCTCCATTACTTTTGCGCGCAAGATCGCGGAGTACTGCACATCCCTCGGCTACGAGCCGGGTGTCCAGCACCGCGATGCCATGCGCTGACCAGAATTGAGGAACCACTATGAGCTTTGCATCCCGTGCACGGGAGGAGATCGCACAACGCAGCCTGCAGAAGGACTGCTGCGTGCGTGCGGCAGCGTATGGCTTTGCCTGCTTTGCCAAATATTTTGATAAAGGGGGGCTGGTGCTCCAGACCGAGCAGCCCCACACAGTGCAGCTGGCCCGGGAACTTTTTGCCCGCTGCGGGGTGCAGGGGGACGTTCTGGAAAAGCAGCGCCCCAGCGGCGTACTGTATGAGTTCAACATCCGGGCGCCGGAACAGGTGGCGCGGATGCATGAACTGTTCGGCACCACCGGCAGCGAGACGAGCCTGCAGATCGACCCCGCCCTGATCCGCTGTCAGACCTGCGTCAGTGCATACATTGGCGCAGCTTTTTTGTGCAGTGGCACCGTCACAGACCCGCAGAAGGAGTACAATCTGGAGTTCCTGACCGCGCGCACCAATCTGGCCCGGGACTTTGAAGCCCTGCTGGCTGAGCATGAATTTGCCCCGCACCGCACCCGCCGCAACGGCGTGAACCTGGTCTACGTCAAGAACAGCGCCAATCTGGAACGACTGCTCCGCTTTATGGGGGCAGCCGGTGCGGCAGAGGAGATCCATGCACAGAAAGCCTTCAAGCAGGTGCGCAACCAGACCAACCGACAGACCAACTGCGACACGGCCAACCTTGGCAAAACGGCCCGGGCCAACGCCCAGACCCTCAGGGCCATCCGGTATCTGCAGGAAAACGATGCATTGGAAACACTGCCGGAGGTGCTGCAGCAGGCGGCAGCAGTACGGCTGCAATACCCCGACTTATCGCTTACCGCGTTGTGCGGCTGCTTTGACCCGGCGGTGAGCAAATCCGGCCTTTCGCACCGGATGAAAAAACTGGAAGCGTTGGCAGACGCCCTGCGGCAGCGCATGGAAAAAGGACAGGAGGCAGAGCCTTGAGCGAAATCAGCGAAAACAACCACTTGGGCAGAGACTTTGTCCACCTGCACATCCATACGGAATACAGTCTGCTGGACGGTGCCTGCCGCATCGACCAACTGATGGACCGCGTCAAGGAATGCGGCCAGACCGCCATTGCCTGCACCGACCACGGCGTCATGTACGGCTGTGTGCAGTTCTATAAGGCAGCCAAAAAGGCGGGCATCAAGCCCATCATCGGCTGTGAAGTCTATGTGGCTACCCGCACCCGTTTTGACAAGGTGAACAAGATCGACGGCAACAACCATCTGATCCTGCTGTGCAAGAATGAGACCGGCTACAAAAACCTGATCAAGATGGTCTCGGCAGCGTTCGTGGAGGGCTTTTATTCCAAGCCCCGCGTGGACAAGCAGCTGTTGGAACAGTATCACGAGGGCCTTATCTGCCTGTCGGCCTGTCTGGCCGGTGAGGTGCCGCAGGCCATTCTGGCCGGGGACTACGAGCGGGCCAAGGCCACGGCCTTGTGGTATCGGGATTTGTTCGGAGAAGGCAATTATTACATCGAATTGCAGGACCATGGGCTGGAAGAGGACAACATCGTTCTGCCGCAGCTCATCAAGCTGGCGCGGGAAACCGGCATCCCCATGGCGGCCACCAATGACTCCCACTATCTGCGCAAGGAAGATGCCAAGATGCAGGCCATCCTGCTGTGCATCCAGACCGGCAAGACCATTCAGGATGCCGACCGCATGGAGTTCCAGACCGACGAATTTTACGTCAAGACTACAGATGAAATGTATGACCTGTTCTCCATGGTGCCGGAAGCCTGCGAAAACACGGCGAAAATTGCAGAACAGTGCAACTTTGACTTTGAGTTTGGCCACACCAAGATTCCTTATTATAAAGCCCCGGACGGTATGGATAATCAGGCATTCTTTGAAAAGCTCTGCTGGGAGGGTCTTGAACGCCGCTATGGGCCCAATGTCCCGCAGGCCAACAAGGACCGCCTGAGCTATGAGATCGGCGTGGTCAAAACCATGGGCTACACCAACTACTACCTTATCGTCTGGGACTACATCAATTACGCCAAAAGTCAGGGCATCCCGGTGGGCCCGGGCCGTGGTTCCGGTGCAGGCAGCATTGCGGCCTACAGCGTAGGCATCACGGATATCGACCCCATCCGGTACAATTTGATCTTCGAGCGCTTCCTGAACCCGGAGCGCGTCAGCATGCCCGATTTTGACGTGGACTTCTGCTACGAGCGTCGGCAGGAGGTCATTGATTACGTCAATCGGAAATACGGGGCCGATCATGTGGCGCAGATTGTCACCTTCGGTACCATGGCCGCCCGCAACGCCATCCGCGATGTGGGCCGTGTGATGGGTATCCCGTATCAGCAGGTGGACGTGGTGGCAAAACTGGTGCCCATGGAGCTCAAGATGACCCTGAAACGGGCACTGGAAGTTTCCACCGAGCTGAAAAAGCTCTATGACACCGACCCGCAGGTCACCGAGCTCATCGACACCGCCCTGAAGGTGGAGGGCATGCCGCGGCATGCGTCCACCCATGCGGCGGGCGTGGTCATCACGCCGGAACCTACCGACTACTATCTGCCGCTGGCCACCAACGACGGCCTGCCGGTGACCCAGTTCAACATGACCGAGATCGAGGAACTGGGCCTGCTGAAGATGGACTTTCTGGGTCTGCGCACCCTGACCGTTATCCGCGATGCGGAAACGGCGGTGCAGAAGCATCACCCGGAGTTCTCCATCCAGAAGCTGGATTACGACGATCCGGAGACCTATAAAATGCTGGGACAGGGCGACACTGAGGGTGTGTTCCAGCTGGAATCTTCCGGCATGAAGCAGGTGCTTGTAGGCCTGCAGCCGCAGAACCTGGAAGATGTCATCGCTCTGATCAGCCTGTACCGTCCCGGCCCCATGGACTCCATCCCAACCTATCTGCGCAACCGCCACGAGCCGGACAAGATCAGTTACAAGACCCCGCAGCTCGCCCATATCCTGGATGTGACCAACGGCTGCATCGTCTATCAGGAACAGGTCATGCAGATCTTCCGGGAGCTGGCGGGCTTCTCCTTCGGGCAGGCCGACAACGTCCGCCGTGCCATGAGTAAAAAGAAGCACGCTGTGATGGAGGCTGAGCGGGAGCACTTCGTGCACGGCTGCACCGAGCCGGGCCACGAGTGCCCCGGCTGTGTAGCCAACGGCATTTCGGAAAAGGTCGCCAATGAGATCTACGATGAGATGTCCAGTTTTGCTTCTTACGCATTCAACAAGAGCCATGCGGCCTGCTACGCCTATGTGGCATTCCAGACCGCTTACCTCAAGTGCCATTACCCCAGCGAATTCATGGCCGCTCTGCTGACCAGTGTGCTGGACAACACGGACAAGGTCATCGAATATTCCGGCGAGTGTGCCCGCCTTGGCATCAAGGTGCTGCCGCCGGATGTGAATGTTTCGGGCGGCGGCTTTACGGCGGACGAGAACGGCCAGATCCGCTTCGGCCTGAACGCGGTCAAGAACGTGGGTCGTAACCTGATCGAGAATGTGGTGCGGGAGCGCCGGAACAAGCCCTATACCAGCCTGTATGACTTCTGCAAGCGGATGCACGGCAACGAATTGAACCGCCGGGCGGTGGAGTGCCTGATCAAGGCTGGTGCCTTTGACCGGTTGGGCAACAACCGTCACAGCCATGTGGAAGCCGTGGAGGGCATCCTGAAGAGCATCGAGACCGACACCCGCCGCAATCTGGACGGCCAGCTGGACCTGTTTTCGGTGATGAGCGGGGGAGAGCAGGATGCCGCACAGGAGGACCGCTATGAGATCCGCCAGCTGCCGGAGTACAGCCATGCCGAATTGCTCCAGCAGGAAAAAGAGGTCAGCGGCCTGTATCTGTCCGGTCATCCGCTGGATGCCTACCGGGAAAAATCGGCCCGCATCGGTTCCCACACCATCAAAGACCTCACCGGCGAGGACGCCCATGTGACGGACGGCGAGCGGGTGCGTGTGGTCTGTGCGGTGGTCAAGAACCGCATGATGACCACCAAGTCCAACAGTATGATGGCCTTTACCAGCGTGGAAGATCTGACTGGCACCATGGAAGTGATCGTGTTCCCCAAGGTGCTGGACACCTTCCGCGATGCTATCCGCGAAAATGCGGTCGTGGTCATCGACGGACGCCTGTCGGTGCGGGAGGACGAAGCTTCCAAGCTGTTGGCGGACAGCATCGTGCCCATTGACAGCTACGACCCTACCCGCCCGCAGAACGGCCGCCCGGACCCGGTCAAGGCGGCGGCAAAGCGGCTGTATATCCGTCTGCCGTCCCGCAGCTGCCCGCAGTATGCCAAGGTGATCAATCTGCTGGGCATCTTTGACGGCAATATGCCGGTGATCCTGTATCTGGAAGACACAAAACAAAAGCTGGCGGCCCCCCGGCATCTGTACACTTCCGGGCATCCGCTCTTCTTTGAAGAACTGGAAAGACTGGTGGGCGCAGAGAACATTGCAACAAAATGACATTTCTGTGCACGAATCTCGATAGGTCGGAAGGGCTCAAAATGGGTCCAAAATATTTTCAAATGGCTGAGAATGTGTTATAATGTTGAAAGGCAAGTCTTAACAATTCTTTACGATGCAAACACTGAGCGGCGTAATGAAGAAGGGCGCTGGCTCATGGGTGAATGAAGAAACAAATTGGAGGGAATCTCTCGTATGGAAAAGCAAATCAAAACGATTGGCGTGCTCACAAGCGGCGGCGATGCTCCTGGCATGAATGCTGCCGTGCGCGCTGTGGTCCGTACCGGCTTGCACAAAGGTTACCGCATGATCGGCATTCAGCGTGGTTACAACGGCCTGCTGAACGGCGAATGCTTTGAAATGAACCTGCGCAGCGTCTCGAACATCATTTCGGCCGGCGGTACCATTCTGTACACTGCCCGCTGCCTGGAGTTCAAGACCAAGGAAGGCCAGGACCGCGGTGCTGCCAAGTGTCGTGAGCTGGGCATTGACGCACTGGTCGTCATTGGCGGCGATGGTTCTTACCGCGGCGCACGTGAGCTGGCACACCGCGGCATCCCGATGATCGGTCTGCCTGGCACCATCGACAACGACATTGCCTGCACCGAGTACACTATCGGCTATGATACAGCCATGAACACCGCTCTGGAAATGATCGACAAGCTGCGCGACACCACCCAGAGCCACGACCGCTGCAGTGTGGTCGAGGTCATGGGCCGCAACGCCGGTTACATTGCCCTGAACGTTGCCATCGCCTCCGGTGCTATGGCTGTCCTGCTGCCGGAGAAGGAATTCGACATGCAGCACGACATTCTGGACAAGATCGCTGAGACTCAGAAGACCGGCAAGCGTCACTTCATCATCATCGTTGCCGAGGGCGTGGGCCACGCACAGGAGATCGCAAACGAGATCCAGGCCCGCACCGGCATCGACTCCCGTGCCACCATTCTGGGCCATGTCCAGCGCGGCGGCTCTCCCACGCTGCGTGACCGCGTGAACGCATCCGCCATGGGCTACCAGGCCGTGTGCCTGCTGGAGCAGGGCAAGTACAACCGCATCGTCGGCATGAAGGGCGAGAAGCTGGTGGACTACCCGGTGGATGAGGCACTCGAAATGACCAAGACCCTCGACCCGGTTCTGATCGACGTCTGCAACACCATTTCTATCTGATTTCCTGCATTGCATTTCTGGAGCTGTTCTCTTGGCTAGGCTGAGAGGGCGGCTCCTTTTTTGTTGGGTTATAATGGTGTTGCACACGTCGTTTCGATGGTTGCAAAGACCATTGGCATCTGATAGTCTAGGAACTAGACAATGTCCGTGACCTGGACGCGAAAAATTCGTTTTCCATTATGAAGGAGGTGAGCAGAATGGCTCATGAACTGCTGGCAAAATCGGATCATCAACTCGGGATGTGCCTGCGGATGCTGTATGCAGAAGGCATCCGCAGTTCGATTCCTGTTCACAGCGCGAAAAACGAGAAGGGAAAGATGGAGTTTCTCGTGACTGTGCCTGTGGACGATGCACAGTTTGAGGTGCTGGAACGGCGCTATCAGACCCTGATCGGCTAAAGGAAAAGCCGAGCGCAGAACAGCCGGACCGGCATAGAGAGAAGAGCTTGCACACGGAAAGTGCAGGCTCTTTTTCTTTTGGTTTTGCCGGGAGGACCGTAGCGTCTGCATTGGAATTTCTTTGAATGCGGCAAGAATCAATCTGGATATTAACGTCAAGTCGATAAAATTTTAATGACATAAACAGAGAGTATCTTTCGGAATTGATTTAAAATCAACTCACAAATACGATATGGTACCGATTTCATGCATAAAAAATACGATTTGTATTTTTCCCTTTGCTTTGCAGAGTGCCGCTTGGTGTGGTATACTAGAACCGTACAAAAACGGTGTCCTGTGGGAGCAGTCTCCCGACACAGGTCACCCGGCAGGAGAGTGATTTGTTTGGAACTGGAACAGGCCCAGAAGCGTGTGGAGGAGCTGCGCGCTGTCATTGAAAAGAACAACCGGCTCTATTATGACCAGGATGCCCCGGAGCTGGAGGATTTTGAATACGATGCATTGACCCGGGAACTGAAAGCGTTGGAAGCACAGTTCCCGCAGCTGATCACGCCGACTTCGCCGACCCAGAAAGTGGGCGGGACTCCCAGCGGGCGCTTTACCAAGGTGACCCATGCGGTCAAGATGGAAAGTTTGTTGGATGCATTTTCGTATGATGAGCTGCGCGACTTTGACCGCCGCGTACGGGATGCAGGCATCGAACCGGAATATGTGGTCGAGATCAAGATCGACGGCCTTTCCTGCAGTCTGGAGTATGAGAACGGAGAACTCGTCCGGGCGTCCACCCGCGGCGACGGCGTGGTAGGCGAGGATGTGACCCAGAACGTCCGGGCAATCAAACGCATCCCCAAGACGCTGAAAAATGCGCCGGAGTTTCTGGAGGTGCGCGGCGAGGTCTATATGCCGCACGAGGCTTTCCAGAAGCTGTGCGCGGAGCAGGAACTGCAGGGGGCCGCTCCCTTCAAGAACCCGCGCAATGCGGCGGCAGGTTCCCTGCGGCAAAAGGATGCAAAGATCACCGGAAGCCGCGGCCTGTCCATTTTTGTGTTCAACGTCCAGCAGATCCGCGGTAAGGAACTGACCCGCCATTCGGACAGTCTGGACTACCTCAAGAGCCTTGGTCTGCCGGTCTCGCCGCGCTACCATGTGGTACACGACATTGAGCAGGCCATTGCAGAGATCGAGCAGATCGGACAGAACCGTTCCAAGCTGGATTTTGATATGGACGGTGCGGTCATCAAGGTAAACGATTTTGCCCAGCGGGAACAGATGGGTTCCACCAACAAATTCCCGCGCTGGGCCATCGCCTTCAAGTACCCGCCGGAGGTCAAGGAAACCACCCTGCGCAGCATCGAGGTGGCCGTGGGCCGCACCGGTGTCCTGACCCCCACGGCCTGCTTTGATCCGGTCTTTCTGGCCGGCACGACCGTGGCGCGCGCCACCCTCCACAATGAGGACTTTATCCGGCAATTTGATCTGTGCATCGGGGACACTATTCAGGTGCGCAAGGCCGGCGATATCATCCCGGAAGTGATCGGGGTCACCCGCCACGCCGAGGACGCTCAGCCCTATGAGATGCCGACGGTTTGTCCGTCCTGCGGCGCACCGGTGGTGCATCTGGAGGACGAGGCTGCCCTGCGCTGCGTGAACCCGGAATGCCCGGCACAGGCTCTGCGCAATATCATCCATTTTGCCTCCCGCGACGCCATGGACATCGACGGCCTGGGCACGGCTGTGGCAACACAGCTGGTGGAAAAAGGCATGGTGCATTCGGCGGCAGACATCTATGCGCTTAGCCGGGAACAGCTGCTGACGATGGACAAATTCAAGGAGAAAAGCGCGGACAATCTGCTGAACGCCATCCAGCGCTCAAAAGAGAACAATCTGGACAAGCTGCTGTTTGGCTTTGGAATTCGCAACATCGGCGACAAGGCGGCGGCATTGCTGGCAGAACATTTCGGTTCGTTGCAGGCCATCCGGGAAGCAGATGCCGCTGCCATCAGCGAGATCGACGGCTTTGGCGGTGTGATGGCTCAGAGCGTAGTGGAATTCTTTGCGAAGGAAGGCACCACAGACCTTGTGCACCGTCTGGCAGATGCCGGGGTCAACATGCAGTGGAAGGGCGAGCCCAAGGGCGACAAGCTGGCCGGTAAAACGCTGGTGGTTACTGGTACACTGGAAACACTCTCCCGCAACGAGGCAGAAGCCCTCATCGTCAAAAACGGCGGCAAGGCCAGCGGCTCGGTCTCCAAAAAGACTTCCTATGTGGTCGCCGGTACAGCAGCCGGTTCTAAGCTGACCAAAGCGCAGGCGTTGGGCGTTCCGGTGCTGACCGAAGCCGAATTCCTTGATCTGCTCAAAGAAGAATAATTACAATTTTGCATAGCCTCTGCGGCGTTTCGGGCCGCAGGGGCTTTTTGTTTGTGTGCGGTTCTAAGCGGGTAGGAGCTGCATACACTGATAACACAAGTTTCGTTGAAAGGAAGTGCCCATTGTGGACGAGTATTACCGCGCGATCCGTCTGTTGCCTGCATGGCTGGCGCAGCCGCTGGCCCGGCTGCCGCAGAATACCGCCGAAAAAGTGCACGAACTGCGGCTGCGGACAGGCTGTGGAATTTGCCTGTCCATTGCCGGGCAGCAGACGACGTTGGACGAGCTGCCGGAATGCCCGCAGACCCTGCGCGGCAGGACGCTGGATGCCCTGCAGATGGACGAAATCCTTTATGTGCTCTGCGGCGGTTCAGTACATACCCATCAGGCCGAACTGGCGCAGGGCTACCTGACCACGGCATCCGGCTGCCGTGTGGGGGTGGGCGGTCGGTTCGTATTGCGCGGCCCGGAGGATGTTGTGCTGCAGCGTCTTTTGTCGCTGAATTTCCGCATTGCGCGTCCAATTTGTACGGAACTTCCGGCGGAGCTGTGCACCCTTTTGAAGGGACATTTCATCGGGGCACTGCTGGTGGGAGAACCGGACAGCGGCAAGACCACCCTTCTGCGGCAGATCGCCCGGGAACTGGCTGCACAGAAACGGGCCGTGGCTGTGATCGACGAGCGAGGGGAACTTTTTCCGCCGGAGCGGCAGAATGGCGATGCCATTGACTGCATCAGCGGCCTGTCCAAAGGCCGTGCGGTCCAGATGGCGCTGCGGACGCTGGCTCCGCAGGTGATCCTGCTGGACGAGCTGGGGGACCTGACCGAGGTCGCCGCACTGGAACAGGGCTTTTTCAGCGGGGTGGAGTTTGTGGCCA
>ULVX01028639.1_pt1 | contig 10297 bp, 10 predicted proteins | sample 1959811 | NCBI WGS metagenome assembly ULVX01 (sample SAMEA4835797, study PRJEB28245) | human gut metagenome | biome: gut microbiome; material: fecal sample | place: Denmark | collected 2008
TATGACGAACCGGTACGCAAATGGCTGACCAATCGCTTTCTGAAAGGAGCGCGTAAGGCGAAATAAATACATCCGGAAATATAAAAAGAAACGGGCAGCTTCTCGTAAGAGAGGTTGCCCGTTCTGGTTAATACATCTGTTGGGTTCACCGGAAACCTTATTTCACTTCAATAGATTTCTTGTTTTTCTGTTTTTCTTCGGCTGAGAACTTCGGCAGATTGATGTTCAGCACGCCATTTTCTACTTGTGCTGCAATCTTTTCCTTGTCCACATTGTCCGGCAATATCATGGTCTGTTGGAACTTAGAGTATGAGAATTCGCGACGCAGATAGCGACCGTCTTTCTTTTCCTCCTTGTTTTCAGTCTTCTTTTCCATGCTGATAACCAGATTGTTGTCTTCGTCGATATGAACGTTGAAGTCATCTTTGGTCATTCCCGGAGCAGCCAATTCTACTTTGTACTCCTTTTCCGTTTCCAGCACGTTGATAGCCGGAGCGGTTGCATTGGCTTTTTCCATCCATTCGTTATCAAAGAAATCATTGAAGATACTTGGTAACCAATTTTGAGTTCTTCTAACAGGCATCATAATTTTAGTCTCCTATCCTTTAAGTTAAACATTCGGTTAGTTCTGAACTCCCGGTCTTGGACTGCTTTCGGGAGCCGTTTCTTAATCACTCCCATGCGGTTCCTGAACCGTCGTTCACAAACATAATCGCAAAACGTATGCCAATTGATTTTAGTTTCGTTGATTAACAAAATGTCACTAAAGTTCTGACAAAATTACTTGTTTTATGTCGTTTTGTACATTTATTATATAAAATTGCTTTCGAATACTATGAATGTGAAATGTTTCGCCTTCGGCTTATTCGTTTCCCTGATAGTCGAAATAATCAAAGTCAGCCTGTGCCTTTGAAGAAGCGGATACGGCATACAAGCCCAATATGATACCGGTAAATCCGCCGGCAGTTTCGGTACTGAGATAGCGCGTATTCATCTTGGCTATTTCCTGGAACTTGTTTCCGGTGGTGGAATAGCCGAATGAATAGAACTCATTATTCCCTTTGACCTGAAGCTGCACTTTTCCTTGGGGGATATTGATTTCCTTTTCTATGTGTTTCAGTTCTCCCAACTGATATCTTAGGACGATAGACTGCTGTCCCTTGGCATCTTGCCTTACAAAAAGATCATAGTGCGAATGATTCTCCATGAATACCGTTATTCCGGCTTCGTCCTGCGGTTGCCCTTTCTGTAGTTCAACGGATGTTCCGGCTGTGAAGTCGATATGTTGCTGTCTGCGGCCGATGAAAGTAGGAGAGTCCATACTGTTCAGATTGATGGGAGTTGCTTTCAATCGGAGTGTCGTACCGTTCAGGATGTAGTTCTCCTGTTTGGGATTGCGCAGATAGATCCATTCCGGTCCCAGTTTCTCGGTGTTGAAGGTAATGCGGGGAGCTTTCGAGTCAAAAGGTTGCTGTGGAAGGGTGGGGACATCCATCTGTAAGGCTATGCTTCCATCTCCATTTACCACAGGCCAGGCATTCTTATCCCATCGTACAGGTGCGATAAACGTTTCGCGCCCCAGCAGATGGTGTGAGCCGGTTTGCGGACGGAATGCGAGACATACCATCCACCACGAACCATCGTGGGCTTCTATCAGATCGGCATGACCGGTTCCCTGTATCGGACTGTTCTGTGCGTTTTTGTTTATGTGTGTCAGGATGGGGTTGGCGGGATTACCTTCATACGGGCCGTCAATATCCCGGCTACGGGCAATGGTTACCTTATGCCCATATTCAGTACCTCCTTCGGAAATCAGCAGATAATACCAACCATCTTTCTTATAAATATGTGGCCCTTCCGGATGGCGTCCGCCCGTACCGTTCCAGATACGTTTGGATTCGCTTAACTGTTCTCCGGTCATCGGATTAATTTCGCACAGGTAGATGCCTACATCCGGATTACTGACCAAATAGCACTTTCCATCTTCAAAATAAAGGGATGGATCAATACCTCCTTGCTTTATCCAAACAGGTTCTGACCATTCACCACGTGGGTCAGTGGTGTGAACCAGGAAATTCCCCTTGTCCGAAACATTGGTGGTAATCATGTAAAACACTCCCTCATTGTATCGGATGGTAGGGGCGTAGATTCCGCCCCATGTGCCGGCATTGGTTAACTTTACCTGTGATTCCCGTGTCAGGCAATTCCCTATCTGTTCCCAGTTGACCAAATCCTTACTATGAAACAGGGGCACTCCGGGGAAATAACAGAAACTGCTGTTGACCAAGTAATAGTCTTCGCCAACACGGCAAACACTCGGGTCCGGATGGAAACCCGGAATGATTGGATTTTGATATCCTTGTTGGGCATGTGAGAGATTTGCCAGTCCCATCATAATAAAGATGGATAAGATGATTTTCTTCATATATGTGCCTTTTAAAATGATATTATTGCAGTTTGAAACGCATTCTCCACCGTTTGGCTTCTTCATTCCAGTCGTGGCTGATGACTTTGAAGGTTCCTACTTCAGAGGTATTCTTTACGTGCGTTCCCAAACAAAGACATTCGTCATAATCGCCTACTTTCACTATGCGTACGGTTTCCGAAGCATCTTCCGGCAGTCGTTTCAAGTCAAAGCGTCCTTGTGCTTCTTCCTGCGTGATGAATTCTGTGGTAACATCCAATCCTTGCGCAATCACTGCATTTACGGCTTCTTCCAGTCGTTTTACATCTTCTTCGGTAGGAGCAGTTTCCAAAGCATAGTCCAGCTTACTTTTCTTTTTCTCTATATGTGCGGATACTGACCGCCCACAACCGAAAAGATTCATCATGGTACGGTTAACTATATGCTCGCAGGTGTGCATAGGCGGATATTCCTGTTTGTTGTGGTCGTTGAGTTGAATTTGTTGTTCCATATTATTTAGTAACTTTTTATTGTTTATATTCTCAAGAATACTTGCTGACTTTAAGATTGATTTCTAATTATGGCGAATTCACCATAATTAGAAATATAAAGTTTCTCCCATATACCAAGATATTCTAATGTATTTCTATTTCTTAGTTGGTCGAAAATAAAAAGATCCCCTTTGACCTTTTAGGGTATCTGTAAGGCATAAATAATCTTCATTATTTACGTTAATGATTAATATCATTAATCTTGCCATAATAATATTTTTGCGTAAAGGTAGGGCTATATTCTGATATTGAAAAGATTTATATTGTAATTTGTTTAGGCTGTATTTAATTAACCTGTATGCATGGATGGATATTTTTTGTTTATTGTAGTCGTTGGTTTTGCTTTTTTCTAAACCCCTCGAATTCGAGAGGTTTAAAATCAGAGTTATATAATATCTCTCACAATTCTAAGTATCCGGTTATCTTTTTATATCTCTTATTTTCGTTTTAAATACGAAATAAGTCTACTGAATATATTTTTCTTTTTGGGGAGAGATGCATTGCAATTATTCTCTCGTAGAATTTTATATTTAGGATCAGGATTTTCTATCCACAGTTTAAAGAACCTGAGAGTATATTCATACCAATTCTCTTTTGTTAAAGATGCATCATTCCAATACCATTGCTCCCCTAATGCTTTCAACTCGTCTATGGCATTAGATAACAAATAAAAATCGTATAAGAAGGTGTTGTACTCATTATTTATACATTCTTGTTCAAGTTTATTCAAAGCAGCAGACACTTTATTCTTATCAGGAGATTGTATTACTGATTTTACTATGAATAAGCTATATAATATAATGATAGAATTTGCGTCGATTTCATTAAGATGCAGTTCCTCGAAAATCTTATCTGTTAATTCTGTAAATTCAAAAGGATTGCAATGGATGTCTTCACCAGCTAATATAAAAAGATTTTCCGTCTCATATCCGGCCATCAACATCTCTAAAGTCCAATCTTTCCATTGGGTATTGATGTTGAAATTTTGTTGCTTATAAACCAATATCTCTGCTGTAGATGGCACTTTCTGTAGTATCTCATTGAGGGTGGCGTCAAGTTTCACTATATCAGTAAGTGGGTATTCCTGCCTGTCTTTATCGTCGGTTTGAAGATTTTGCTCCATATTTTAATTACTTCTGTTTATATATCGATCTTCATATTAAAAGCACCTCGCAAGACATAGTTCTTTTTCTTTCTTGCTAAGATACAGTGTGTTACAAAATATTTCAGCTTAATAGGTAACGATTTAGAAACCAGCGAAATTCTGTATTTCACTTCGTTTTGCAGTAATTCAAAAGAACGCTTTTTTTCCAGGGACAAAGATACAAAAAGTATTATCCATATTTCAATATGCTGTACATATGAATTTCTGATATAGGTACGATAACATTTTGGAATAATGTGGTTGCAATAAAAAGGATACAATAGACTTCCTTACTACTGATACTCTTGAAGTCTTGTGTACAACTACGGCAAAAGATATGAGCTCCACCGAAGCCGATGACGTCATAATTGCAATAATAAGAGCAATAGAAGCGATATTCTACAACTAAGTCAAAATTACACCAACCAGTTAAGTTCATTAAACTGCTCTAACATCTTATTTCCGCACGCAGGGTCTATCTGCCTCACAAACATTATCTTTCCCCTTAACCAGTCTTTGTACAATCCCTTTGTCGTATTCAAATGTTGATAATGTTCATATACCCCAAACTTCTTACAAAAATGCAATTCACGTAATATCTCTTTTTTATACCGTTGCGATACGTGTACTCCATTTGTTACAGTCAGACCTGTAACCTCTTGCTTACATCCTTTATAACGTATTTTTGTTTTCATTCGATTTACTTTAAATCCATTCAAATATACGATTTTATAGATGTCTTCAATAGGTGGAACTTCAACATCATAATCAGCCGAAAATGTCAGGTCATCCGCATAACGTGTATAAATTATTCTTCGTTTTTTACAATACTCTAACATCATCTCATCCATTTTTGATGCTATGATATTGGATAGCATTGGACTTGTTGGTGCACCTTGTGGTAGTCGTGACTTATATGTACATAAGGCAGTCAACGTTTTAACTACTTCTTCTTCGTATCCTAGAGAACGAAAATAATTATTCACTCTGTCTAGTTCTACTGTATGAAAGAAATTTTTCAAATCAACATTAATCAGCCAGTCATGCCCTGCATGAGGTGCAGCATTTGTCAAGATACCACGTACTTTGTCCCTATTTTCAAATGCAGGCATAAAGCCATGTACGCAATCATTTGTTGATACATCCTTACAAAGTATATTTATATAGATCCACCGCTGTATATTTTTCAGCATATAGTCAGGTGCTTCTATTAATCTATCGCCACCAGTCTTTTTCCTGATCTTATATTCAGTATAATGCTTCTCCACATTTGCAACCATTCCTTTGAGGTTTTCTGCACAACACTCAAAGTACATGGCAAGATGAACAAAATCAAATATCACAGGGAGATTTCGCTGATGTAAATTCCCTGCATATTCAAAACATTCCTTTAAATAGTTTTCCGTATGGTCGTTTTTTACGGCACTTTCTTTAAAAAGAGACTCCCAAGTATCTGTCATAGTCATTTACGTAATTGTCACTTTAGTGACAGTGCTGGACAAGCTTTGTTCAGCACTATCAGTGTAATTGTGTTTTAAATTCTGTATGCCCCCGGGACATACAGGCAAAGAGTATTTCATCCTCACTTAAAGCTAAAATCCTATGACTTCCCCCTGAAAGTCTCTGGTATATACATATAGTCTCGATCATCCACACAAAAAAATCCTTTTTCCTTATTCTCAATTCTAAATATCTTAGATGCTTCAGCCAATGCTTTCTGCGCCTCATATGTAACTTTATGGTCTTTATCCCACATGCCAATTTTCTCTCCTTCCTCAAATATAGAAGCCATATCATCATTAGTCAACCCCATCTCGTTGGCTATTACCACTTCTGGCATTTTTTTTTCTAAGCATCTCAATAAATACGTCAATTTTACATTTTTATCTTGGATAATACCCTTCCAGTCTGGGTCATCCAAATTAACCCCAAAGAACTGAGACAATTTAAAAACCCATCTATTATTGTCCATCCTTTGAATAAAAGCCATATTTTGTTTTTTCAGCTGATTCCGTGCAATCAAAGGCTGCCAGTATTTTACACCATTGTCTTCATACTTATCAATCCATATAATTGGTAGTGTGTTATTGGGAACCGCATGGGCGAACAAAACTAGGGCTTGTGAATTGGAATAGCCTAATTCTCGCCCTCTACATATCTGTTGACCATATTTATAACAGAACTCCCTGATCTTTTTCATCTTAAAATATCCACCAAAAGGTGACCTATTTTTACTAAACGCATGAGCTCTAACATCTCCATACAATTTTACATATGGGAAATCACGTTCTAACCTAGTCTTTCCTTTGTCCATTAGGATACAGCTCAAAAGAACAATCCTATATGGTACATTTTCTTTCACAACATTCCCTATTGTCCCTTCATTAATTATTTGCTTTATCTCTCCGTTCTTTTCTTTCTCAAATGTGAGTTTACAGGCTGTTGCAAATGAATCCCCAGAGCCAATTATGTCATCAAGGAATATTATAACATCTTCATCTGTCAGAGATTGAATGTCTATATCCTTGGGATGATTATGATACATTATTCCTTTTATATTCTTCGGCGTTTGATTCTTAAACAAGTTTTTTACCAAATACAGAATGACGTGCCCGCTTTTCCCTGGTTTGCCCAGTGGCATAAAAAAAATACGAAATGGTTTTTGAATCTCACTCCACAGATCTTCTAAAATAGTATTAAGTTTTGATAATAGTATTCCCAACAGGTCTTCTTCACGATAATACTCCAACTTTTCCAATACAGATACAGCCATTTCCTGCTCGTCATCTTGAAAGTTGTCGAGCCATCGATACACATCATACAAGTCTAATCTATCGTAAAACCTGTACCTGATAGTATCTATTATTCTTTTCTGCAAATCCTCTGATGGTATCCTCATTTACCTGCTTCAATGCGACTTTATGATTCCAGCCCAGTCTTCAAATATTCTTGAAGGCTTGATTGGAGTGCAAAGGTACTACTTTTTCTAGAAATTGAACTTTCGTGCGTATATTTTAAGCTGATTTTAAGCTGAATTTATCTAAAATCCACTTTATATCATCAAAGATAGCCAAATTCAGCGAATTACGGGCTATGGTTGCTTGAATTTATATTTAAGTCCATATTCTTCAAGTTTGCTGTATAGTGTTGATCTGCTTATTCCCAACAGTTCGGCGGCGGCTGGATGATGATAAATAAGTAAAAAAAGGAAGATGTGATTGTTGCGCCAAGTCGTATTAATTTGAATTTACGAGTATCGGCAAATATGGGAATTTTCTTTGTTGTTTGCTGTATCGCAGGAATATTCATGCCTATAATAGGAATAAGTAAACTTAATATGGTCAACAGGGCAAAAAAGCCAGACCAGAAGAAGCCGAATGTAAGTAAGCATTGCATGCCTGAGCGAGGGCCGAATATGTCAACAACTCCAATAAATAAAAAAACAAGGAGAGTAGCTATAGCAATCACTCCGGAAAGATTTTCTTTTCTTTTTAAATTCATAATTTCGTAGTTTTTTAATGTTTTCACTAATTTGTTGTTACTATATAGATGTAGTTATTAAGGGAAGATTGCATCTATGAGGGAGGGGATTTAGTGTGATTCCTTGTAGTGACATTGAGTAGGATAGAGCATGAAAGGAGAAATGACTCCTTATCTGCACGTTTGTTCTGTAGATTGATTTCATCGTAGATATAAGTGTTATATACCCGTCAATTCCCCAAAGCAAGCGGGTTATAAAATAGAAGAACGTGGGAACTGTTACTATGATATCCATATTTCGAGGCTCTGGTAAAGCCCACCTACGATGATAACAAGTAACAGTCCCACGCTCCATACGAATATATAACAAATATATATATACGATGTACGTGAGACCCGTTTACTTATTATTAACTCGTAGGTTTGAAATTTACCAGATTCCGAAATATGAGTAATAATAAAAACGTCCTCAAAAAAATAAAGTGTCTCTTCTTTTTCATTAGAAGCCAACACAATACAAATATAAAGATTTAAACATTTGTGTAGATTGCATAGGACGTAAAATTACTTTTTATTAACGTAGACATGGCCAAGTATAGCTAATCTAATCTTCTCCCTTTGTGTTTAAAGAATCCTCTTATTAACACGCGGAAGAAAGAATTGATTATCTTTGTAATCCTATGCCTAAGATATTCATTAAGTGCTTTAGGCTTTTAATCAAAAGAAAAATAGACCGAAAAATGAAAAGTTACCAATGAAACAAGAAATCTGCAATACGCTTGACAGGTTAGGTATCGACTACACCCGTTTAGAACACCCTTCCATTATGACTATGGAAGAAGGTATGACAATAGCACAGAAACTGGGTGTTTCATCCTGTAAGAACCTGTTTTTGGTCAACAAACAGAAAGAGTACTTTTTGCTTCTACTTTCGGGAAATAAAAAACTATCAGCCAAAAGTATTGCAAAGCAAATAGGAAGTTCACACCTTTCTTTTGCTTCTGATGAAGATATGGAAACACTCCTTTTTACAACACCCGGAGCTGTAAGTATTCTCGGACTTATTTATGACAAAGAGAATAAGGTTAAGTTATTAATTGATAAAGACGTTATCCAGGCAGATTATATAGGCTGCCATCCATGTGAAAATACTTGTAGCCTGAAACTAAGAACAAAAGATATATTAGAAGTTTTACTTCCAGCGATTAATCATGCTGATTTTGAAGAAATAAATACGGAACTATAAATGAATGTAAAGAAGCGGGGAGTAGCTCAATAAAAATAGTTGTTTACAACATTATCAAACAGCACTTTTGTATATTTGCAAATCGCTATAAATATGTATGCATTAAAGACATTCAAAAAGTATGGATTATATAATATTCTACTCATTTTATAGAAGAAATACCTTAAACTTATGATTATTCTTATTGCAGGAGATACGCATACGGGAAAGACCCTGTTAGCACAAAAGCTATTGGAGAAATATAAATATCCCTACTTGTCAATAGATCACTTGAAGATGGGAGTTATTAGAAGTGGGCAATGTAAATTGCCTGCTGATAGTAATGATACAGAACTAACAAACTATCTGTGGCCAATCGTCAGGGAGATGATAAAAACCTGTATTGAAAATTCCCAGAATATGATTATTGAAGGATGTTATATTCCTTTTGGCTGGGAAAAGGATTTTACGGATGAATATGTAGAACAAATAAAATACGTATGCCTTATATTCAGTCAGGAATATATAAAGCATAGTTTCCAGAATATTCTGGAATATGAAAATGTTATAGAAAAAAGGCTCTCAACAGATGTAACCTTTGAGGATGTAAGTAAAACCAATAGGTATAATTTGGAACAATGTATATTAAGAAAGTATAATTATATTCTAATAGACAAGAACTATCAAATAAATATAGATGATATAATATGAATTATATCTTCTTCGTCTCCGTTCTTAAAGAATATACTTACTTACATGTACATGTCAGCGCTACCCACATGCACATGTTATCCTTCTCTACATGCACATGTTAATATTACTAACATGTACATGTAAGTGTCTCCATTCTTTAAAAAACTATTGCCTTTACTTTAAAGATATTGTGATTTAAGTGCTATCCGCCTGGGATTCTCCTTGCAGAGTTACTACGCTGATATTTAAAGCTTTATATTTTCTGTTTCAAGCATAGTCCATGAATTGTCTCACTAATTTGCTACGTGCTTTTGCGGTAGTTTGCTCATTTTTATGCGCAAAGCCCAGACTTTCTCAAGCCCGGGCTTTGTTATTACCCAAAGTTTTCGTATCTTTAGGTATAAAGTTTTTCGTTATGGCAAAGTTACATTTTCGTCCTTACATTCCCAACCAAACCGTTCTTTTTCCACAAAGAATTGATGAAAACATAGCTGCGGACGACCCTGTCCGCGTCGTCAATGCAGTTTTGACAATCTCAATCTTGATAATTTCAAGAAGCTTTATAAAGAAACTGGGCGCTCAGCCTATCATCCTAAGATGATGCTCAAGGTCATTATCTACGCTTACATGAATAATATCTATTCCTGCCGTAAAATCGAGAAGCTTCTTTTGCGTGACATCCATTATATCTGGCTTGCCGGTCATGAGCATCCGGATTTTATTACCATCAACCGTTTCCGTAACCGTGTGAAAGAGGAGATAAACAACGTCTTCACGCAGCTGGTTCTTGTCCTTGCCGA
>ULVX01020426.1_pt1 | contig 10289 bp, 9 predicted proteins | sample 1959811 | NCBI WGS metagenome assembly ULVX01 (sample SAMEA4835797, study PRJEB28245) | human gut metagenome | biome: gut microbiome; material: fecal sample | place: Denmark | collected 2008
CACAGGGATTTTATACCCTTTTTGGAGATTGGTTGAGCGATATTTAGGCTACATGGGTCCATTTTTGGATTCATGGTACAGTTACCAGTTCAGATACTGTTCCGTGAATAATTCAGGATAATGATATTACAAGTCTCACATATTCTCTATCCGTTATTTTGTCAAAAAAACAAGTCCTATCGTTAGTTATCACAGTCTCTTCCACTTGACACAGTGGAAAAAAACGATATAATAAATTGAAAATGATTTTTAATTTCAAAATGAGCCGGTTGAGGTTCATAGGGAGAGAAGAATAAAATTTTTCAATCGCGGGATTTGTGTCTGCGCGCACTTGACACAAACTCGGCATGCACAAAAAGCGTGCGCAGAAATGGGAGAAAAATGGCAGAACGTGTCAGATACAGAACGAAGCAACAGGAGCTGATCCGGGATTGTCTGGAAAAACACAGCGACCGGTTTGTGACAGCGGAACAGTGTATGGACTGTCTCAAAGCCGAAGGAATTCACGTTGGACAGACGACGGTTTATCGGGCTCTCGACCGTCTCACAGAGGAGAACGCCGTGATCAAAATTCCGGCAGTGGACGGCGCAGGCGCGCAGTACCGCTATATCGGAGAATTGAGGCCGGGCAGCCCGGGGCGGCTTGTCTGCCTGCAGTGCGGGAAGATCATTCCTTTGGAATGTAACAAGCTCCATGGATTTTCCGAACATATCCTGAAGGAGCATGACTTTGCACTGGATTCCTCGCATCTGATCTTTTACGGCTGCTGTCGGGAGTGCCGCAAATTCAGGGAAACACAGGAAGGACTGCAGGACAGAAATGAGGATGAATAGAAAAAAGCAACGCGGGAAGCATGCTGTGATTTCCGGCATCAGAATGCCGCGGCTGCGCTGCACACGGGTATCGGAAAGCGGCATCCTGCGTCGTGTGGCGTTGGCGCTCTGCGCGTGCTTACTGTTTACCACAGTGTTTGTCGGCTGCGGCACGGAAGCTTCTGACGAACCGGTGGATCCCAACAAGCTACAGGTGATGGCGAGTTTTTATACGATGTACGATTTCGCACAGAAAATCGGCGGCGAGCACGTCCAGGTGACCTGCATGGTGCCGTCCGGTACAGAGCCCCACGATTGGGAGCCGTCCACAAAGGATATTACCCGGATGGAGCAGGCGGACGTTTTTATCTATAACGGTGCTGGGATGGAGCACTGGGTTTCAGACGTTCTGGCGGGGCTTTCCAATAAAAAATTGATTTCCGTGGAAGCGTCGCAGGGAGTGAGCCTGCTGCGCAGTGCAGAGGAAGAGGAGAGCCATGACCATGAGGCTGTGCATGCCGATGAGGACGAAGAGGACAGCCATGACCATGGGACCGCGCATGCTGATGAGGACGGTCATGATCATGCGGATGAAGAAGACGCCGCTGTGAGCAATGCGGCCGCGCATGAAGACGATGCCGCCGACCACACTGTTGTCGCCGCACCGGACGGTCATGACGCCCACGAGCACGGTGAGTATGACCCCCACGTCTGGCTGGACCCGATGAACGCAAAACAGGAAATGCAAAATATCTGCGAAGCGTTTTCTGAGGCGGATCCGGAGCATCGCGCAGACTATCAGGCAAATTATGAGAAATGGGAAAAACAGCTCGACGAGCTGGACAAAACCTATCAGACGGCGCTGGAAAATCTGTCGGAGCGAAACATCGTTGTGGCGCATGAGGCGTATGGATATCTGTGCAGGCGTTATAACCTGACGCAGGTGAGTATCGAGGGCATGTCGCCGGATTCCGAACCCGACCCGGGACGGATGGCAGATATTATCGATTTTGTCCGGGCAAACAACGTCCATGCGATTTTCTTTGAAGAGCTGTCCGGCTCGAGGACGGCGGAAACGGTAGCGGCGGAAACCGGCGTGAAGCTTTTGACCCTCAGCCCGCTGGAAGGCCTAAGCGACAGACAGGAAGAAACCGGCGGAGATTATTTTTCCGTCATGGAAGAAAATCTGCAGCAGCTGACAGAAGCTTTGCGGTAAGGAGCAGATATATGAATGCGATAGAAATCAAAAATCTGCACTTTTCCTATGGAAAGGAAAACGTGCTGGACGGCGTCAGCCTTTGCCTGAAAGAAGGGCGGCTGGCGATTCTCGCAGGAGAAAACGGAGCAGGAAAATCGACGCTTTTAAGGCTTTTATTAGGAGAGCTCCCGATCGGGGAAAACCCCAAAGGGGATCAGGAGGAAGGCAGCGGCGACGGCAGCATTGAGATTCTGGGGCAGGACATTCGGCAGTTTAAGGACTGGTCGAGCATCAGTTATGTGCCCCAGAACGGGATGGGTGGCTGGAAGGATTTTCCGGCATCCGTGGAAGAAATCGTGCGCGCAAATTTATATAAGCAGATCGGATTGTTCCGGTTTGCGGGGAAAAAAGAGCGGCAACAGGTAAGAGCTGCGCTGGCGCAGGTGGGCATGGAGGAATACCAGAACCGTTTGATCGGCAGACTTTCTGGCGGGCAGCAGCAGAGAGTGCTTCTGGCACGCGCCCTGGTCAACGAGCCGAAGCTTCTGATTCTGGATGAGCCGACGTCGGCATTGGATGAAAAAAATGCGTCACACTTTTACCGACTGCTCAAAAAAATCAATGCGGAGAAAAGGATCACCGTCCTGATGGTGACGCATGACCTCAAACGTGCATCGTCCTATGCAGATGATATCTGGGTGCTGGAGGACGGAAAGGTAAAACAGGAAGCTGGGAAAGGAGACGGGCAGGCATGAGAATTTTTGAGTATCTGTTTATGCAGCGGGCGTTTGTTGTCGGAATTTTGCTGGCGGCGGTTGTGCCCTGCGTCGGAATGGTCGTTGTCTGCAAACGTCTTTCCATGATCGGAGATGCACTTTCCCATACGTCGCTCGCCGGTGTCGCGGCAGGACTTTTGCTGGGCGTCAATCCGGTGGCGGGCGCAGCGGAAGCCTGTGTGGCAGCGTCCTTCGGCATTGAGGCGATCCGCAGAAAGCTTCCGCGCTATTCGGAAATGTCGATATCCATTATCATGTCAGCAGGAATCGGTCTGGCGGGTGTGTTGTCCGGTTTTGTGAAAAATTCGGCAAACTTCAACAGCTTTCTGTTTGGCAGCATTGTGGCGATCAGCGATGCCGAGATGATTTCAGTCATCGTGGTGTCCGTTGTGGTACTTGCGTTATTTTTGCTTCTATATAAAGAACTGTTTTATATTTCATTAGATGAAAGAAGCGCACGGTTGGCGGGCGTGCCGGTCGGCGTCGTCAATTTTATCTTCACGATTATGATTGCAGTGACGGTTTCGGTCGCAGCACGGACAGTCGGTGCGTTGATGGTATCGTCGATGATGGTCGTTCCGGTAGCTTGTGCGATGCAGCTGGGAAAAAACTTTAAACAGACTGTATGGTACGCTGTCGGTTTGAACGTACTGTTCATGATTATCGGGCTGTTTGCGGCGTTTTATCTGGGCCTAAAGCCGGGCGGCACAATCGTTTTGGTGGGCGTTGCAGCACTTCTGATCATTTTTATCGGGAAACGGATTGTGTTCGGAAAGCAGGAGTGAACAGTTCACCCGCGCCATTCGCAAAATCGCATCTTCGATGCTTTCCGCTGCTTCGCAGCTCGTTTTTGCTCATGGAATGGCGCTCTCTTCGAACCTTCCTGCAAGCAATTTTCCATGCGAGCATGAAAATCTGCTTGCAGGAAAATTCGAGTGAACTGTAAGACACGAATTGACACAGGAAAAAAAGCGTGCTACCATGTTTGCAGTCAATGATGACTAACAAAAGAAAACTATGCCGTACGACAGGTAGTATAGACGTATCCTGCGCCGGTCGAAGGAGGAAACGAACATGATGAAAGCATCTGATGCAAAGAAAATCGGTTTATTTTTAGGAGGCGTATTGTTCGGAACAGCCGGAATCAAGATCCTTTCCAGCAAAGACGCGAAGAAAGCATACGTACAGTGTACCGCAGCAGCGCTTCGCGCAAAGGACAGCGTTATGAAGACCGTAACAACAGTTCAGGAAAACGCTGGAGATGTTCTGGCAGAAGCAAAGCAGATCAACGAAGACAGAGCTGCAGAAGAAGTGGAAGCTGAAGTAAAAGAAGAAGCCTGATTCAGGGCAGTGGGGGACGGAGCCGGAGACGGCGCCGTCCTTTTTGACGGAGTCCCGTTTTCTGAAAAAGCGCGAAGCGTATCAGCGGAGTGGAGAAAAAATGAACTTTAAAATCAAACACAAAATTCCCGGGCGAATCCGGGTGCATATGGGGCAGTCCAGAATGAGCTTTGACCAGGCGGACACCCTGCAGTATTTTCTGGAAACACAGCCAGGTGTGACAAAAGCGACCGTATACGAGCAGACGCAGGATGCGGTGATCGAGTATGACGGCGAATTAAAAGAACTGATGGAGGCGCTGAAAAGCTTTCATTATGAAGACGTTCAGCTGCCGGATTCCGTCCGTTCCAGTTCGGGACGTGCGTTGAATGTAGAGTATAAAGAAAAACTGATCGGGCATGTGGCGAAACGGTTATTTACAAAATACATGCTTCCCTTACCGATCAGAAATGTGTATACTATATGGAAAGCTTTCCGTTATGTAAAAGAAGGCGTCCTATGCCTTTCCAAAGGAAAACTGGAAGTCCCGGTTCTGGATGCGACAGCGATTACCGTATCGATTCTGCGGCGGGACTGCTCGACGGCAGGATCGGTTATGTTCCTGCTTGGTCTGGGTGAAATCCTTGAGGAGTGGACACATAAAAAGTCTGTCGGTGATCTGGCGCGCAGCATGTCGTTAAATGTCGGCAAAGTGTGGATAAAGACCCGGGATCAGGAAATCCTTGTGGATTCTGCATCCGTTGTGCCGGGCGACCATATCGTGATCCATGTCGGCAACGTCATTCCGTTTGACGGTGTAGTGGCAGATGGCGAAGCAATGATCAATCAGGCTTCCATGACCGGTGAATCCGAGCCTGTCCGCAAGGAAAAGGGCGGATTCGTTTATGCCGGAACCGTTGTGGAAGAGGGCGAGCTGACGATTGAGGTCAAGGCGGTTTCCGGCTCGACCCGCTACGAAAAGATCGTTACGATGATCGAGGATTCCGAGAAGCTCAAGTCCGCAGTAGAAGGACGTGCGGAGCATCTGGCGGACAGGCTGGTTCCCTACACCTTCCTTGGAACCGGTCTTACATGGCTGCTTACAAGAAATGTTACCAGAACGTTATCCGTACTGATGGTTGATTTTTCCTGCGCATTAAAGCTTGCGATGCCATTGACTGTCCTGACAGCGATCCGGGAAGCAAACGCAGCGAAGATCACCGTAAAGGGCGGAAAATATCTGGAAGCGTTTTCCGAGGCTTCCACCATCGTATTCGATAAGACCGGTACGCTGACCAAAGCGCAGCCTACACTGCATTCTGTTATCGCATTCGGTGAGGAAAAGGAAGACGATCTTTTGTGTCTGGCAGCATGTCTGGAGGAGCATTTTCCTCATTCGATGGCAAAGGCGGTTGTGCGTGCAGCGGCAGAGCGTAATCTGGAACATGAGGAAGTACATTCCAAGGTGGAATATATCGTTGCACATGGCATTGCCTCTTATGTTGGAGAAAAGCGTGTGGTGATCGGCAGTGCTCACTTTGTATTTGAAGATGAGAAGTGCCGGATCCGTCCGGAATACCAGCAGTGCTTCGATGAACTGCCGCTGCAGTATTCCCATCTGTATCTGGCAATTGACAACGTGCTGGAAGCAGTGCTCTGTATTGAGGATCCGGTGCGTGAAGAGGCAAAACAGGTTATCCGCGAGCTGAAACGGGAAGGATTTACAAAAATCGTCATGATGACTGGCGACAGCGAGCGAACAGCAGCGGCGATCGCAAAACAGATCGGCGTGGACGAATACCATGCGGAAGTTCTGCCGGAGGACAAGGCGAACTTTGTCCAGCAGGAAAAAGAAGCCGGACGCAGGGTAGTCATGGTCGGCGACGGAATCAACGACTCCCCGGCGCTTTCTGCTGCGGATGTTGGTATTGCGATCAGCGACGGTTCGGAGCTTGCGCGGGAAATTGCGGATATTACAGTCGGTGCGGACAGCCTGCAGGAGCTGGTTTACCTGCGCCGTTTAAGCAAAGAAATGATGCGTCGGATTCATGTCAACTACCGTGCAATCCTTGGCATCAACGGCAGTTTAATTGCAGCCGGTGTGACCGGGCTGATTCAGCCTACGACATCCGCGCTGCTGCATAATACGACAACACTGGCCCTGAGCCTGAGAAGCATGAGCTGGAAAGTTCCGGGAGAGGCAGGGCAGGAATAAAAGAACGGAGACAGAGAATGAAAAAGGCGATGATTGCCATGAGCGGCGGCGTAGATTCGAGCGTTGCGGCATGGCTGATGAAGCGGGACGGATATGATTGTATGGGCGTTACGATGCGCCTGTTTGCCGGAGAGGACAGCTGCGAACGAAAAGGGCATACCTGCTGTTCGTTAGATGACGTGGAGGATGCAAGAAGCGTTGCACGTCAGCTGGGCATTCCGTATTTCGTGTTCAATTTTACGGAAGATTTCGGCACACAGATCATGGACCGCTTTGTCTGCGCCTATGAAAACGGATTCACCCCGAATCCGTGTATCGACTGTAACCGTTATATGAAGTTCGAGAAGCTGATGAAGCGGGCAAAGGAGCTGGATTACGATTACGTTGTAACCGGACACTATGCCCGAATCGAAGAACAGGACGGAAAGTTCCTCCTGAAAAAAGCCATCGATGAAAAGAAAGACCAGAGTTATGTGCTCTACAGCCTGACGCAGGAGCAGCTTGCACATACGCTGTTTCCCCTGGGCGGCATGACGAAGCCGCAGATCCGGGAAATGGCGGAAGAACAGGGACTGATCAATGCGCGCAAGCATGACAGCCAGGATATCTGCTTTGTACCGGACGGAGATTATGCCGGATTTATTGAACGATACACCGGCAAAAGCTTTGAGCCGGGCAATTTTGTAGATCAGGAAGGACATGTGCTGGGGCAGCATAAGGGAATTATCTGCTATACGATCGGACAGCGCAAAGGGCTGGGACTAGCCCTGCATGAGCCGATGTATGTGTGCAGGATCGATCCAAAGACCAATACGGTAGTCCTTGGACGCGACCGGGATCTGTGGTCAAAAGAGCTGACGGCGAAAGATTTCCACTGGATCAGCGGTGAGGTGCCGACGGGCACGCAGCGCATCAAAGCGAAAATCCGTTACCGTCACCAGGAGCAGTGGGCGAACGCAGAGATCACCGGACCGGACAGCATTCATCTGGTCTTTGACGAGCCCCAGAGGGCAATTACCTGCGGACAGTCGGTTGTACTTTATGATGGCGATGTTGTAGTGGGCGGAGGAACGATCAATGGATTATGTGGTTCTGGATCTGGAATGGAATCAGGCATCTGATAGCCGCGATGCCCGCAACAGACTGCTTACGTTTGAAATTATTGAGATCGGTGCGGTAAAATTAAACAGCCGGATGGAAATTGTGGATACCTTTGAGGAGCTGATCCGTCCGCAGGTTTATGATACCATGCACCATATTACAGAAAAGCTGATCGGCATCCATATGAAAGATCTCTCCGGATGTCGGACATTTGATGTCGTGATGAAGGACTTTCTGGCGTGGTGTGGCGAGGATTTCATGTTCGGTACCTGGGGACCGCAGGATCTGACGGAGCTTCAGAAAAATATGCGGTTTTTCGGTATGGAGCCCCTTGGAAAAGGACCTGTCCGGTTCTATGATATTCAGAAGCTGTTTTCCATCGCCTACGAAGATCAGAAGGTGCGAAGGAGCCTGGAATATGCGGTAGATTATCTGCAGATTCCAAAGGATATTCCGTTTCACCGGGCGATCAGCGACGCGGTGTATACCGCACGGGTATTTCAGATGATCAAAGACCCGATTGCATTGCAGCGGGTTTCCTTCGACACGTTCCAGCTGCCGGAAAATCACCGCAGCGAGGTGCATGTCGTATTCGATAATTATGCAAAATATATTTCCCGACCGTTTCCGGATAAGGAGGCGTTGATGGCGGATAAAGAGGTTCTTTCCACCAGATGTTATCTGTGCCATCATAACCTTCGCAAAAAAGTCCGCTGGTTCTCGCCAAACGGCAAGCACTATTACAGCCTGTCGTGGTGCGATAAGCACGGTTGGATGAAAGGAAAAATCCGCGTGAAAAAAGCGGACGATGACATGGTTTACGCCGTCAAGACGACGAAGCTGGTCGGAGAGAAAGAGGTTGCCGCCCTGATGGAGAGAAAAGATCACATCCGCCAGCTGCGTAAGGAGCACAGACACCGCGAAGCGCAGGAAAAGCTCGGGAAACGGTGAGGCGGGACGCTGACATCGGAGACACGCCGGGGAGCCCATATAATAAAATAATACGAAAAAAACGCCGCAGACCGGTTTCAAAAGAAATGGTCTGCGGCATTTTTGTGCATCCCGTCCTGTGTCTTACGCGAAGGGATCGGTGTAACGGTCGAAGTCGATGATTTCATCTTTGCGGCTGCGATGTCGTTTCATGATATCGCGGCGCTTGCGATTGCGGCTGTGTCCGATCAGAATGGAACGGATCACCAGAATGACGATCAGGATAACCGCGACAATGCTGACTGCAAGCAAAATTTTACGGACGTTTAAGAAAATAACATTTCCCCCCGGTGTGGAAACTGCGGTCGGAGAAGTTGTGGAAGCGACGGATTCAGACGCTGTAGTGCCAGCCTGCGCGCTCGTGGCGCCCTGTGTGCCGGAGGAACCGTTTGCACTGGAAGCATTCGCATTGCCATCCGTGCCGGAGCTGTCTGTGCTGCTTTGCGTATTAGAAGCGCTGCTTTGTACGCTGTTCGCATCTGCATTGGAAGAGCCATCCGCTGTTGCGATGGCTGCGCTTTCCGTTTCAGAAACCGGTTCTGCACTGAAATCAAAGGGCGTTATGCTGGAAAAGAGGATCGGCGCGCTGCCGAGATCCTGACCTTCGTAGGAGTAGTGGATGACAGCGGCCTGTCCATCCTTCAGGTTATCATAGCTCAGCTCGGAATCCAGATCGGCAAAGGTGAGCGTATCCGGAAGGAGAACTTTCGCATCCGGGTCGATAGAAAGGATGTCGGACTGATTGAACGTATTTGCGAACAGGTCGCCGTTTTTTACCTGATAGGTGGTGTCTTCTTTGGATGCTGTAACAGAAGAAAAGTTGCTGAAACCGTAATCAAATAAGCTTATCGTATCCTTGAACTGCTGCGGGGACTCCTCCATCATAACGACGCAGATCAGCTTCAGCCCGTCTTTCTGGGCGCAGGAAACGAGGTTAGAGCGAGCGTTTGCGGTGTAGCCGGTCTTACTGCCGACGAGATATTCGTAAGCGTAGGTTTTACCGGGCAGCAGCTTGTTTTTGCTGTTCGGAATCAGATCCTGTGACAGCGTTGCGCTCGCCGGAATTTTGTAGCTTGCCGTGTCAGACATGCGGCAAAGCACGTCATCGGAGAAAAACTTCTGCCCGATCAGAGCGAGGTCATGGGTGGAGGTATAGTGATTGTCATCATGCTTGCCATTGGTATTGACGAAATGGGAATCCGTGCAGCCGAGCTCCTTTGCGGTTTGGTTCATTAAATCTACAAACGCTTCCATACTGCCGCTGATATGTTCGCCGATGGCATTGCCGCATTCACTGCCGGAGCCCACCAGCAGACCGTAGAGGGATTGTTCCATCGTGGTCGCTTCACCGGCTTTGATGCCGATGTTGGAATCACTTCGCCAGTCGATGCTGTGCACCGCGGTATCGGAATATTCGATCATCTCATTTAATTCGCTGTTCTGACGCGCGATATAGGCAGTCAGAATCTTGGTTGTGCTGGCGGGATAGAGCTTTTCATGGATATTTTTGGCATAAAGGATTGCACCGCTGTCCGCATCCATCAAAATCGCGGAGCGAGCGTTGAGGATCGGACCCTCCGGCCAGTTTTTGATTTCGTTGCTCTCAACCGGGATCGAAAGGTTGGCCTCCGCCAGCGCCTGGTAATCGATGACCTCGGCACGAGCCGTTAAAACAGCGCCACAAAACAGATTGGCGCCGACTCCAAGTGCTATCATGAAAGAAAAGAAGGATCTTTTCTGGAAAAATTTCATGTAATGTACCGTCCTTTATTGAAAGATAGTAACATCATACACTATTTCCAGGCGGATTTTAAGGGTAGAACAGCAAAATTCAAAATTTTTTAAAATTTAGACTACAGTTCCCTCGTGGCATCCC
>ULVX01007967.1_pt1 | contig 10229 bp, 9 predicted proteins | sample 1959811 | NCBI WGS metagenome assembly ULVX01 (sample SAMEA4835797, study PRJEB28245) | human gut metagenome | biome: gut microbiome; material: fecal sample | place: Denmark | collected 2008
TTCTGTTCTATCTGCATTTTAAATTTTTTGTATATTTCTGTTTTTTCAACAAGATATGCAACAAAAACAGTATATAAAAATAATATAATATAAATCATATTCTTACCTTTTAAAAACATCTAAATAAAATAACAATACGCGTAATAAAATTTGACATTTTAATACCACAATCCAGTTTTGTATTAAAGGCAAGTCTAAAAGTAGCTCTAGTACTTGTCTTATAATCTCTAATAGATTTAAGTATTACTTTATTGTCCCCTTCAATTTTATCTGCACGAAAATCTAAAAGTTTCTTAACCGCCTTAAATCTTTGATTTCTACATTTTCCAAAATATCTCAGCTCATGTTTTATTCTTTTCTTTAATCCACCGCCATCAACTGATGTATTAGTTCCATATCTTCTGAATAAAATATGAGGAGAGTTGTCAAACACTACTTTTCCTCCTGTAGCCCAACATGTTAGAACTGTCCATGAATCGTGTGAATATTCCAAATCAAGCTTAGATGAACCATAAAGCATGTCTCTCAAATTTTTATTTAATACAAATGTACAGCCTGCTAAACGTTCTCTCACAAGCTGACTATATATACTTAACTTTAATTTAGGATATGACTGTACACTCAATGGCTTCAAATCTTCATTAACACGCTGCAAAGAAGTACAATATAAAAGAGGTTTACTTGTGTCTTCTTTTTTCAATCTCTCAATTCCACTAATCAATTTATCTGGCATCCAAACATCATCTTGATCGGCATAAGCATAAAAATCACTCTTATCACTACTATCTATCAATTCTAGAAAACTTCTTATAAATCCACAATTTTGTCCTTTAATTAATTTTATTTGGCCTTTACTTTCATAATCTTCCAGTATTTTTAGCGTTCCATCTTCAGAACCATCATCTCTTACTAATATGCTTACATTGACATTCTCTTGCGATAAAATACTATCAATCTGATTTCGTAAATATTTTTCCCCATTATATGTTGACATTAAAACCTGTATATTTTCGTTCATTACAATCCTCTTTATTTAATAATCCTTTCAATATCCTCAAGTATTAAATCAACTCTTAATCTGTTCTTTTCCATAACTTCATTTACATTGTATCTATCTAGGAATTCTTTTTTTAATCCATAATTTAATACCTTGACATCATCCGCTCCGTAGAAACGCGCAATTTTTTCTCCAAAGCCTCCATCAAGTATTCCATCTTCTAATGTAATAATCAGTCTATGATTTTTCTTTAGATCATTAAGTAAATCAGTATCTACACCTGTTATATAAATAGGATTAATAAGTGTTGGTAAATTGTATTTATCTGCAATTTCTGTGCATAATTTCTCACCAAGCTGATAAAAATCACCTAAAGCAAGAACTGCAATATACGAACCTTCTTGAGTTACTATATATTTGTTTAAATCATCATAATTTGATTTAACAGCATATTCAGACTCAAACACTCCATTTCTTGGTGCTCTTATTGCAACAGGATACAAATTCTGATTAAGGCTCCAGTCTATCATTGCCAGATATTCCTGTTTATTTGTTGGAGCAAGATATACAAGTTCTGGAATATTTGACATCATTGGAATATCAAATATTCCAATATGAGTTACATCATTAGCTGCATAAACAGAAGCATTTACAACAATCATCGTTACAGGAGATTTATTTATACATAACTCCTGTGATATCTGGTCATATGTTCTCTGATAAAAAGTAGACATTGTTACAAACACAGGTTTACATCCATTTTTTGCTAACCCTGCTGCCATACTTATTGCATGTTCCTCACATATTCCAACATCTATAAATTGTTTTCCAGCTTCACGTCTATACTTTTCTGAAAATGATAATGAATCCGGTACAGCTGCTATCATTGTCACAACTTTAGAATCATTTTTCATTTTTTTTATAAGATAATCTCTTACTATTCTGTCATAGCGTTCGCCATTAAATGGATTTTTTTCTTGTCCACTAGAAATCTCAAATGGTCTTACCCAATGTGTAGACTCTTTATGCTCCTCAGAATATTTATATCCTTTTCCTTTAGTAGTGCATATATGTACAACAACCGGTCTGTCAATATTCTTTACACTTTTAAATGCTTCTATAAGCTGTTGTATATCATTGCCATCTTCAACAAAAACATATTCATACCCAAATGCTTTGAATAAATTATTTTCTGACTTTCCATGTGATTTTCTTAATTCATACAGATTCTTATATATACCACCATGATCTTCTGCAATTGACATCTGATTATCATTGAAAACTATTATAAAATTGCTGTTTAAATCTGAGCCGGCATAATCTAATCCTTCAAAAGCTTCTCCACCGCTTAATGAACCATCTCCAATAAAGGCAATAATATTTTCTTTTCCTCCATTCAAATCTCTTGCCTTTGCAAGCCCGCATGCCAAACTTATTGATGTTGCTGTGTGACCCACCCTGAATAAATCATGTTCACTTTCTAATGGATTAGTATATCCATTAAATTCACGATATTTTTCTGGATATATAAATCCTTCTTTTCTGCCAGTTAATATTTTATGTGTATAACACTGATGTGAAACATCAAACACAATTTTATCTTCTGGTGAATTAAACACATAATGCAGTGCTATTGTCGCCTCAACAACTCCAAGATTTGATGATAAATGTCCACCGCAAGAACTCATCTTTAAAATTAATGCATTTCTTATTTCTTCTGCTAATTCATCAAGATTTTTGATATTGATTTTTTTCAAATCATCTGGTCCATTAATTTGTTCCAAAAACATTGGTTATCCTTTCTAATTATTTAAATAATAATTAATAGTTTCTTTAATCCCCTGCTCTATTGAATACTGTATATTCCAGCCTAATTGTTTTAATTTATTATTATCCATGCATATTCCCGGTTTTCTATTTTCAGATTTTTCTGATAAATATTTTACCTGAGTTTTAATATTTAAAGATTCATTAATTTGATGTGAAATAATTTGTGCCATTTCATCAACAGCTTTAAAATTACCCAAATCTCCGTTTGAAGAAATATTATATGATTCCCCTGAAATTCCCTTTTCTGCAATCAATAACACACCTCTTACTGCATCTTCCACATAGATGTTGTCTCTTCTTGCTATATCAGAATTATTTAATGTTATATCTTCTCCTCTTTCAGCTTTATTAATAAATTCATAAAATGCCGTATTGGGCATATATGGAACAGGTCCGTATATATAACTAAATCTTGCAATAATCGTTTCAATTCCATATTGCCTGCTATAAGCTTTAGCAAGCACTTCTATAAAACGCTTTGATTCTGAATAAGGAGAATTTACAGCATCTAAATTGTCTGCTATAGATGTCTCATCTTCTTTTACTGTGATATTTTCAGACGTATTATTTGCATATACTGTTGCCGATGAAAATAATACTAATCTTCCTTTTTTCCCTGTCTCTTGAGTCTGATTTTTAAGAAAATCCAATAAATATTTTGTTCCAAGTACATTCGGCTCAATAACATCAACAGGAGATTCTTTTATAACAGCTCCTGAAATAGGACTTGCAGCATGAAAAATATAATCAATACATCCAATATCATCATTTATGGGCTTAGAAGCATCCTGAGCAATTATTTTGACACGCCCAGCTTTGATATATTCTTTGTATATCCGTTCTAATTTTTCTTTGTTACGGCTTAATGCGACAATTTTTACGTTATTTTCTTTTAAAAGAAAGCTTGCAATATGACTGCCCATTAATCCCGTTGCACCTGTTATCAAAACTGTTTTATTTGAAAAAGCACTCATTTTTATTTTCTCCTATCAGTGTCTTATATCATCTAATATATATTTATCTAATTCAGGAACCATATCATACATTTTTCTGCCTCTTGGTAAAGATGGTTCTAATGTCAATTGACTATCAGCACAAAAATCAATTATGAACGGCTTATTATCTGGTATATCCTTCAAGTCATTAAACGAAGATGCTTTAACATATCCAATATCATAAGCTGCTGCTATCAGCTTAAAATCAGGAGAACTATACCCTGTATTATATGTAGTATGAACTGCATAACCTTCTCTTTTTTCCCTATCTTTGATCATTCCTGAAATTTTATTATTTATTATGAATATTAAAACTGGTATCTTCTCTCGCGAAATAAACTGCAATTCCTGAATATTTAACTGAAATCCCTGATCGCCAGTTACACATACAATATGCTTTTTGTTTTTATAAAAAATCCCTATGCTCTTTGCTAAACTGCATCCTAAGGCTCCAAAAGATTTTGAATAATATGTTCTCGCTTTTACTCCACTTAATTCATATGCTTTTGATGCCCAAAACTCATTATTTCCAACATCCATTACAAAATCAGAATCTTTATACTCTTTAAAAATCTGACATAAAAAATCAACTGTACTATTACAATCGCAAAACATAAGTTTATTTTTCACTAAGCAGCATAAATCTGTCCAATTACTACTACAATTAATTTTAAAATTGAATTCTTCAACGAAGCTTCTTAAATCATTTTTTATCGTGTATGTATTTAAAATTGACCTCTGAATTTCTCTGCGGTCATATTCAATTCTAATTATTTTTTTATTTTCTAAAGCTTTTTTATAGCTTTCCGAATTTAATGGAAATGCCATTCTATTTCCCAAAGCAATTACTAAATCAGCTTCTGAAAAAATATAATTACTGTATCTTAATCCATGACTTCCTATATATCCATAGTAATTATCAAACAATCTTCCAGAATCCTGTGAACCACGACTCGACAAAACTGGAATATTTGTTTTATTGATAATTTTTGAAAGCTGTATCTCAACTCCTGCCTGCCTTATTCCATCTCCTATTAATACAACCGGTTTATGAGCTTCTTTTAACATCTCATACACAGAATCATAATTAATCGTATTTTTTTTAAATTTACATTCATTAATATGTTCACTTATATCAATTTCTTTTTTCCATATAGATGAGCAAAAATCTAATAATACAGGTCCTTTTCTTCCTGATAAAGCCGCTTGAAATGCTTTATTTATTATCTTTTCTGCTTCATATTCATTCTCTACTACAGCAGCATACTTAGTTATATTTTTTACAATATCTACAGTGTTCATTTCTTGTTCTTGTTCAAAACGCTGCTTATTTTGTGATGAATTTCCAGCATGAGCTGTAATAAATACTACAGGCAGAGAATCTGCATATGCATCTGCTATTCCTGTTACGAGGTTAGTAAATCCCGGTCCTCTTGTTGCATATGCACATGCTAATCCATGCTCTGCCTGTGAATATCCATTCGCCTCAAAAGCAGAACACTGCTCATGATAACTTAAATGAGGATATATACCATCTTCCTTATCTAATGCATATAAAAAATCTATTATTACTCCGCCTGGAATTCCAAACGCATGATTTACCCCATTATTCTTAAGTTTTTTTACTAAGTATTCTGCAACATTCATATTATTTCCAACCTAAAATTCTGCTATTTTAATCAATTTTTCTACATTATCAGTTGTATATCTTTGTCTTAAATCTTCCGGCATGTCTGATAATATCTCATTTATTTCTGCATATGATTTTTTATATTTATTTCTCAATGCAATAGAATATTTATATGCTGTTCTGTGTAACGCTGGTAATAAACGTGTAACAGAGTATCCCCATAAAGCATCACTATAGTATTTTTCAATTATTTCACATGCATTTAATACCTCTGAAAAATTGTACTTATTATCTGCCTTGTTTATATATCCTATTATCAATTCAGTTTGAAGATTTCCAGCCCCCTGCCCCATACCCATAACACATGAATCAATTATTAAATCTCTTGCAGAATTCATATCTATAAAAGTCTGAACATTACTAAATGCAAGATTCATATTATTGTGTGCATGGAATCCTATTTTAATCTGCGGCTTTAATCCCTCATCATATACATTAAATAAATCAACTACATCTCTATTTTCCATATAGCCATAGCTATCAACAAAATATAAGGCATACGCATTCATCTCATTTGATTTTTCAATTAACAATTGAATTTCTTCTTTTGTATATCTCATTGTAAGCATTGGTTGAACAAATACTTTATATCCTTTAGATGATAAGGCTGCACAAAAATCTAAAGACTTCTGCAGTTCGGAATATCTTATAATCACTCTTACTGCTTCACATAATGAAGGATTCCATTTGGGAATATCATCAATAGGTGTATCTGGTCCCCTATACAATGCTGCAAACATCTGATTCTGTTTTTTCTTTAAGGGCATTTGTTTTGAAATATCCTCAATATTTTGATATATACAGAATCCTGTTCTATCATCACTTGTAATTTCTATTGACCCCAATTCTATAATATCAATAGCTGAATCAGCTAAATAACCGGCTGTCATTCTAGAATCATTTTCCGAGAATCTCACATGAGATAAATCATTCTTTTCAGCATCTTCTAATCCAAGTCCGCCATCTCTAAGCGTACAATCTAGAATTTGAATATTTTTACTCACTCTTAATTACTCCGTTTCTATGATATTCTTTGATTGTGCATCTATAATTGTTCTTTTAATCTTCTTAACTCTATAATTGTTGTATAATTTTGAGGCAATAACTAATACAATCTTTTTAGGAAGATGATTAACAAAAAACTGTACTATTTTATCTTTTCTTTTTCTTGTATCTTTAAATCCAGGTTCATCTTTCCATGGTGTCAGCATTTTATATTTTTCATACAATGCCTTTCTTGGATGATTAGAGTTTGCATACCATGCTCTATTTGTAATCAAGAATGAATTAGTCAAATGTACTATTGCTGGATTTTTCACAGCTTCTTCTATTTCATTTCTTTGATAGTATCTTTTAACATGTCTTAATTTCATAACTTCATCATATGTTAATATTTCCATCATGCTATACATATTGTATTTAGGATTAAGAATAAGGATATCTCCCTGTAAAGCTGCATTGAATGCTGTCTGTTCCATGAAAAATACATATCCGCCATTTTCCCCACAATATTTCCTTACCTTGTCACCTATCCGTTTTTGTTTCCATGCTTTCAAATCTTCAAGAATCATACCGCTGTTACAGTAAAATGCATCTTTATTTAACCCTAATAACTCATAATATTTTTCTCCAAGACAATCTATTACACCAGCTGCACAATGACCTTTCAAATCTATATTCCAAAGTTCAGTTAAATCATCAGTTACTAATATGTCACTATCAAGATACAAAATCCTTTCAACATCATCTGGAAGTAAGTCATCCAAATATAATTTCATATATGAATTGAAAAACCATCCTGCTCTTACATCCTTTAAACCAAGATTTTCTACTTTATTAACATCTGGCATAGGAATAAAATGAAGTGTTCTATTATATTTACCTGCCAATTGATTCAATTTATCTTTATTTTCATCTGACAATGGATTTTCAAATATGTATACATGTATTTCATCAAAGCTTTTATTATTTTCAAATAAAGAAGCCATGGACGTTGCCAGTACCGGGGCAAAAAGATCACTGCTGTGATATGTTACATTCATTATATTGCTCATCTATTTACCAACTTTCATAAATTCTTCAATCTGTTTATTCATACATTTTTCGATATCTCCATTAGTCAGCCAGCATTTACTCCATTCAACAACCTTTTCAATTGCTATATTCAAATCCCAATGTGGCTGCCAGCCAAATGTTTTTTTCAATTTAGAACAATCTAATTTCAGGAAATTAGCTTCATGTGGACCGCCATCATATTTATCAATCCACTTCATGCCTTCTCCCCAATGTTTAACAAATAAATCAACCAATGCTCCTGTCTGAAAACAATCCCTGTCATCTGGTCCGACATTGTAATATCCTGCATACTTTATATCTTCATATTGTTTCTGTGCTATCATCAAATATGCATATATTGGTTCTAAAACATGCTGATATGGTCTTGTTGAAAATGGATTTCTCACTACAATATCTTCATGTTTAATAGCTGCTCTTATACAATCTGGTATAATTCTGTCACTTGCAAAGTCTCCTCCACCAATAACATTTCCAGCTCTTGCAGTTGATACTGCTATATTCATATTTTTAAAAAATGAATTAATATATGAATGTGTAACCAATTCCGAACACGACTTTGAATTAGAATAAGGGTCATATCCATCTAATTCCTCATTTTCACGGTATCCCCATTCCCATTCTTTATTAAGATAAACCTTATCTGTTGTTACATTTAAAAATGACTTTACTGAATCACTTGTTCTAACACATTCACATATATTCACTGTTCCCATAACATTTGTCTCATATGTATAAACAGGATTCTTATAACTCTCTCTGACTATTGGCTGTGCTGCTAAATGAAAAACTATTTCCGGCTGTGTTTTTATAAATGTTTCTTTTAATTTTGATAAATCTCTTATATCTCCAATAACAGAATTCATTTTTCCGCTTATATTAGCAATTTCAAAAAGTGAAGGTTTTGTAGGCGGATTTAATGCATAACCTGTTACTTCTGCTCCTGCATTAATTAACATCTGGCAAAGCCATGCCCCTTTAAATCCCGTATGACCTGTTATTAATACTCTTTTCCCTTTATAAAAATCCATACTCACTATTACTTATCCCACACTTTCCATGGAGCATTTCCTATCTCCCACAAATTTTCCAGCATATCTTTTTCTCTCTTGGTATCCATACACTGCCAAAAGCCATCATGATAGAAACCTTTTAATTCTCCTTTACTTGCCAGGTTCTTCATAGGCTCTTGTTCAAATACTGTCGTATCATCCTTCAAATATTCAAATATTTCCGGATTGCACACCATATATCCGCCATTTATAACTGCACCATCTGTATCTTCTTTTTCTCTAAATGCTGTAATATTATTATCAGAATCAATATCTAATACGCCTTTTTGCTGAGCAATACTAACTGATGTTAATGTACATATCTTCCCATGGCTTTTATGAAATTCTAACAGCTTATTAATATTTACATCTGAAACAGCATCACCATATGTAAGATAGAATGTCTCATTCTCAACATATTTTTTTATTCTTTTAACTCTTCCACCTGTCATAGTATTTAATCCAGTGTCTACAACAGTAACTTTCCATGGTTCTGCATGCTGTTTATGCACAATAATGTTATTACCATTTGTAAAATCAAATGTAATATCAGATGTATGAAGGAAATAATCTGCAAACCACTCTTTAATAACATGTTGCTTATATCCAGCACATATTACAAATTCATTTACTCCGTAATATGAATACAATTTCATGATATGCCATAAAATAGGCATCTCACCTATTTCTATCATTGGCTTTGGTTTTAAATGTGATTCCTCAGAAATTCTTGTTCCGAATCCTCCTGCTAATATAACTGCTTTCATAATTTCTCCTCATAATGCTTATATAAATTCACGCTATCCTTCCCGCATCATACTCACTGGCGGTTAATTTTGCTCTTACTTCCAGCCCTGCCTTTATACGGCGTGGTTCTTTCCAAAGTTCAATTCCAAGTTCAGCGATTCGCTTGTGTCTGTCGATTCGAGTTATATAGGTCTGGCAGTTGTTAAGTGGACCTTTTTCGACTATAAGCCTGTTATCTACAATTATTCCGCATGACATTCTGATGCAGTTGTTTTCATCTATCAGCATCTTAAGGATTGCTCTTTCTTCTTCATATATAGGATTAAAGCCTCCTCCAATACGCACAGGAACAACCGTAGTTGGTATTCTCTTAAGCTGTTTTTCCAGTTCATTGGGTAAATTACTTTCGATAAACACATAACCTGGAAACAACCAGTCTTCTTCAAGATTCCACTTTCCTGAATATCTTTTAAGATACTGATATGTAGGCGCAAAATATTGACTGCAGCATCTGTACTCAATGCATTCCTGCATTTTTCGATGGCAATCTTCTCTCTGCCTTTTCCAGCCATTACTACATACCACATACATCCTCCTACCAGAACTGATTGACTTTGGATATAATGGCACGCACTATCTGCAACATAATAAATATTATGTTGTAAATATTACAAACAATCTCATGTACTTTACCACAATTAAAATAAAAATACAACAGTTGTTGTATCTAATTTTATCGAATTTACAATTGAATTGTCGAAAAATCAATTGTAAACATTTTCTATTATCTTGTCTGATTTAAGATAAATTAGTTGATTGTCTTGAAAAATGCTTGATTTGCAGGC